>Ga0209103_1000419_pt1 | contig 13318 bp, 15 predicted proteins | sample 4C3metaG_FD_184152 | JGI IMG/M metagenome (GOLD analysis project Ga0209103, IMG submission 184152) | Freshwater bacterial and archeal communities from Indian Creek, Illinois, USA - 4C3 metaG (SPAdes) (version 2) | ecosystem: Environmental > Aquatic > Freshwater > Unclassified | place: USA...
GGTGTGCCTCTTGCAATAATGCGAACAAATAGATTAAGATATATTTGTTGAATAGATGAAATCTTAAGAAAGGCAGGTGCGCGGGCAAAATTCCTCTTCATTCTAGGTAAAAAAATACAAAGGAGGAGTTAGTAGTGGTTTCAAGACCTGTGAAAGAAGCAACCATACTGCATGCCCTGATTCCTATTGTTATCTTGGTTGCCGCGCTCTCTTATGCCATCTTGGTGCATGAAGCAGCGCCCCATATCCCGCTGATCGTAGGCACCATCGTAGCCGCCGCGGTCGCGGTGTTTATGCTGGGCACTCCTTGGGATGAGCTTGAAGAGGGAATGCGTAGCACGCTGAGTGCCACGCTACAGGCCATTCTCATTCTCATGATTGTGGGTACCCTCATCGGCTTGTGGATTCTCAGTGGCACCATTCCCGCCATGATCTACTATGGGCTGCAAATTCTCTCGCCGGCGGTGTTTTTGCCCGCGGCCTTTATTATTTGTTGCATTGTTTCTTTGGCTACGGGTACGTCCTGGGGCACAGCTGGCACCGTAGGCATCGCTTTAACAGGTATCGGCATTGGGCTTGGCATGCCAGCAGGCATGGTAGCCGGTGCGGTGGTATCCGGCGCCTACTTTGGCGATAAGTTGTCTCCTCTTTCTGATACCACCAATTTATCACCCGCCATGGCTGGGAGCTCGCTTTTTGCTCATATCAAGCACATGCTCTATACATCTATCCCAGCCTTCGCGATTTCACTAGTTCTCTATGCCGTGCTGGGTATGCGCTTTGCTGGTAAAGAACTTGATGTGGGGCGCATTAATGAAATCCTAGACGCGCTCCGCGCAAACTTCACCATTTCCCCACTATTGCTTATTCCGCCACTCGTCGTTATTTTGCTGATTGCCATGAAGATCCCCGCCTTGCCAGGGCTTATCGGGGGTTCGGTCCTCGGCGGGATATTTGCAGCTATTTTCCAAGGAGCCTCGGTAGGGGACATCATCGGATCGGCCCATTATGGCTTTGAGATTGAGAGCGGGGTAGCGGTTGTGGACCGCCTGCTCAACCGCGGTGGATTAGACGGCATGATGTGGACGGTCGCGCTCATTATCTGCGCCCTTACTTTCGGCGGGGTGATGGAGAAGACAGGTATGCTCCGCGCTATCGGCACGAAGCTCTTTGCCATGGCCAAGACCACGGGCTCTCTCGTTTTGTCAACTGCAATTTCCTGCCTAGCTATTAACATTTTGGCAGCCGATCAATACCTGTCAATCGTGCTGCCAGGAAGATTATTCAAGGACGAATATGCCAAACGCGACCTGGCCCCAAAAAACCTCTCGCGCGTCCTCGAAGGGGCAGGAACAGTAACTTCGGCCCTCATTCCCTGGAACACTTGCGGCGCCTTCATGGCAGTGACACTAGGGGTTTCGCCGTTGGTTTTCTTGCCCTATGCCTTCTTTAACTTGCTGGTGCCGATTATCAATGTTATCTACGGCTACACCGGTTTTAGCATGGCCAAGGTAGCGGACGAATAACGGAGAAACATTTAGCGTGCAGACAATATGCCAAGGTAGAGCGAAGGGGCGGCCGTTTAAGGCCTCCCTTTTTCTCGCCCCGCCAGCAGGAAAATTGATGCAAGATGGGGAAACTAAGCATGAAACTGTGAAGTATATAGGGGGGTAAAGATCAGATGAATGACCTGCTCAGAGTAACGCAAAAATCATTCGACGAATTCAACCAGTTTTTAACGAGTAAAGACAATGAAGTAGTGGGCGAATTCCTGCGCGTAGTGAGTAAGTACGGCACGCCGCAAGAGATTAACGCCAAAGCCGAAGCGGCACGCCAGTTGCCAAATTTGCTGAGTCGCCTGCGCAATATGAACTCACCCTACTTAAACAAGCTGCAGTGGCTCATTGAGGAAAGGGACAAAGGCTCCTTTGTGCCCATATCGCAGTACCGTCGTCAAGTGCTAGGTGAAAAAGCGGATCGCATGTTCTTTAAAGAAGGCAACGCGGTGACGCTTGAAATCAGTGCCTTGCAGTACTTCCCTTGGCTCATTACTGAAGCGGAACAGGCGATATTAAAACAGGATATAATGCCGGGCAGATTTATCCGCGTGCGCAAAATGAAAGAGCAGGAAGCCGACAACGGGGACACCTTGGCGATGGCGGCGGCCATGCAAATTGTCGGGGCGAGCTATGTAGAGACGCTCGACACAAAGGGTACAGATGGCTCAAATGTGCACCTCGGTGGCCCAGCAACAATCACGGGGTATTTTGGGGGCATTGGACAGCCCAATGACTATGCCCTGAAATGGGTGGATGAATGCCTCTACTACTACACTAACTACGGCATCAACCAAGTGCTCAACATAAATCCCGGCACCGTTTTCTTAGGGTACTTACTGTACAAACTCGGCATTGATATTACCTTTAAAATCTCTGTCTTTATGGGGAATGACAACCCCTACTCGGTACTGTGGACTCTAGCCATGGCGCGCCTTATGTCGCGAGAGGACGGCTCATCCCCGCTCGCTGGTTTTAACCTGAGCAACTCCGTAAATAATGAGACCATCCTGCAAAGCGCCTACATCAGGCAAGAGCTAGGTCTAGAGAGCAATGTGCGCCTAGAGCACCATATTACAGAAGCGTACAAGAGCATAGTGCGTCAGCCCTATGACCGGCGCGACGAGCTGTTGGAGTTAGCCATGACTGTACCTAATATTGCCGCCAAACACGAGGGAGGCGACCCCGAGGTAGAAGTGACTCGTGCACACCCCTCGGATATCCTCGACTACTTCCGCGCCAAGAGCGACCTATCCCCAGACGATATGGCCCTGCTTGAGCAGAACTACCTTGACAAGCATAATGCCGTCAATCATACTGCCCGCGCTTTGACGGAAAAGGGACTCTCTTTTATAGCGGCGCGCAAACTGCACCGCATCTAAGAAACGGATAGGAGGTTACTGGCATGGCTAAGAAAAAGAACATTCTCGATTTGCGCAAAATGAAAAAGAACGGTGAGCAGGTGGCTTGGGTCACGGCGTACGACTACCCCACGGCGTCCTTCGCTGAACAGGCGGGGATGGACATGCTCCTCGTGGGCGATTCTCTCGGCATGGTTGTGTTGGGCTACCACAGTACCGTGCCGGTGACTATGGATGACTGCATTCGCCATTGCCAGGCGGTGCGTCGTGGGGCCCCTAACACTTTTGTCATCGGGGATATGCCCTTTTTGTCCTACCAAATTTCCGATGAGGATGCTGTGCGTAACGCCGGACGTTTCATGAAGGAAGCAGAGATGGACTGTATAAAGCTAGAAGGTGGTGTGCGTGTCGCTAGCCGCATTAGGGCCATTGCTGACGCGGGGATACTCGTCATGGGCCACATTGGGCTGACGCCGCAGAGCTCGGGGCAGCTAGGTGGGCACAAAGCACAAGGGCGTGACATAGCCTCGGCGCGTGCGGTAATTGAAGATGCCTTAGCTGTGCAAGCTGCCGGGGCCATGCTGCTGCTAGTGGAGGCAGTGCCGCCCGAAGTAACGGCATTTATGGCGAGGCTCCTCTCTATACCTGTCTATTCTATCGGGGCTGGGCCATGCGACGGACAGCTTTTGATTAGCGCCGACCTGCTGGGGAAGTTTGCCGCGTTTACGCCGAAGTTTGTTAAGAAATATGCCAATGTGGCTGAAGTCGAAACAAATGCCTTCAAAGCCTACGTAGACGATGTGCGGACGGGAGCATTTCCTACAGAAGAGCATGTCTACCGCGTGCTTGACCCGCTGACGGAGTTTGAGCAGCTTTTTGCGGAGTTCGCCAAGTAAAAATAGAATATAGAGGGGCCTTTCCATTCAAAGGGAGGGCTCCTTTGGTGTTTTTGTTAGAGTTTTTTGCAGGGAGAAGGGTAGATATGTGGAATATAGTTTAGGGAAAAATGAAACTATGGGAGGCAAGGTTGTGCGCATCACGGAACATCCGATCTTGAAATTTGATCGTGGCAAGGAGCTTGCTTTTTTCTTCAATGGGCGGGCATTAACAGGGCACGAAGGTGAGACTATTGCCGCAGCACTCCACGCGGCGGGTGTCAGGGAGCTCTCAAGGAGCGCCGTCCTCCATCGCCCACGGGGCTTTTTTTGTGCCATAGGTACGTGTAGTTCTTGCCTCATGGTGGTAAATGGCGTGCCTAATGTGCGTGTCTGTGTGGAGCGCCTGGCCGCAGGTATGATCGTTGAAACGCAGCAAGGGAGAGGGGATCTTGGTGCATCGGTATGACATCTGTATTATAGGCGGGGGGCCAGCGGGTCTCTCAGCGGCGCAAGCCGCCGGAGCGGCTGGAGCAAAAGTGTTACTTATTGATGAGAACGACCGTCTAGGCGGTCAACTCATCAAGCAGACACATATGTTTTTTGGCTCTGAAAAACAGCAGGCAGGTACGCGCGGCATAGATATATCGTCACAATTAGTAGACGCCATAGGGAGAATGCCCAATGTCGAGGTCTACCTTGAGTGTGCGGCGCTTGGCCTTTATGACGACAAGGTGCTGACCATCTTGCATAAAAAACGCTACGAAAAGATATCCGCCGCCAAGTTTATCGTGGCTACAGGTGCGAGCGAGCGCATGCTCGCCTTTGTGGGGAATGATTTGCCTGGCGTTTATGGGGCGGGTGCAGTGCAGACGCTGATGAATGTCTATGGGGTTAGCCCCGGTGCGCGGGTGCTGATGATTGGTGCCGGCAATATTGGTCTTATAGTTTCTTATCAGTTACTACAGGCGGGGGTAAAAGTGGTGGCTATCCTCGAAGCCTCGCCCCACATTGGTGGCTACCTGGTGCATGCCGCCAAGGTGCGCCGCGCTGGTGTGCCCATTTTGACTTCGCATACTATTAAAGAGGCCTGTGGCGAACGAGCCGTGGAAGGCGCAATGATCTGCGAGCTGGATGAAAACTGGCAGGCGCGGCCAGGCAGCGAGAGGAAAATAGAAGTGGATGTAATTTGCTTAGCAGTGGGGCTTTCACCACTGACTGATTTGTTGTGGCAGGCCGATTGCCGCATGCTCCATGTGGCTGAACTGGGTGGGCATGTCGCTTGGCGTGATGCGAACCTTTGCACTTCGCAGGGGCATATCTACATTGCCGGCGATGTGGCTGGGGTAGAAGAGGCCAGCAGTGCCATGGTCGAAGGGCAGCTGGCTGGGTTGGCGGCTGCTAAAGAGTTAGGGCTCGCTACGCCAGCCCTAGAGCTAGGGTTGTCCGAAGCTCGCGAACAGCTCCGGTCTCTGCGCTCTGGACCCGTAGGAGACAAGATACGCACAGGACTAGCTTTAGCGCAGGGTGGGGAGGTTTTTGGACTTGCTTAAGAAGACAGGCGTACCAAGCAGCGCAGAGTTAGCTCTCGCCTATCCGCCCAAGGAGCGCATGACGAAAGGGGCAGTTGCTATTATCGAGTGTTTTCAAAATATTCCCTGCAACCCCTGTGCGACATCATGCCCGCGGGGTGCCATCAAGGCCTTTGACGACATTAATGATCTGCCCAAATTTGACCCGTCACTATGCAATGGTTGTGCCATCTGTGTGGCCAACTGCCCAGGACTTGCCATCTTCGTGGTTGACGAAGCGTATAGTGAAACGGAGTCGCTCATAAAGTTGCCCTACGAGTTTATGCCCCTGCCCAGAGCAGGCGATCAAGTGGTGGTCCTTAGTCGCGCTGGGGAAGAGATTGGCCTGGGAAAAGTGCTGCGCGTGCAAAACCCGGCGAGCTTTGACCGTACAGCGGTAGTGCACATTGTGGTGCCACGCGCTATAGCGCGCGAAGCAAGATTTTTGTCGGTGGGGGTGCGTGCGCGAGATGAAAACCACTGAGCAGCAAATAATTATCTGCCGCTGTGAAGATCTAACTCTAGCTGAGGTGAGGACCTTAATTGAAAAGGGTTATCGCACCCTAGATGAGCTCCGGCGTATTTCTCGCCTAGGCATGGGCCCCTGCCAGGGGAGGACTTGCCGCCCCTTGGTGCAAAGAGAGTTGCAGGCGAGCGGCCTGCCCATGAAGAAGCAGTCCTTGGGCGTTTTTAGGCCTCCTGCCGTGCCCGTGTCATTGGGAGCCATAGCAGAAAATAGCCAGGAGGGCAGTGATCATGCGTAAGAGTGCCGACGTTGTGATCATTGGCGGCGGGGTCAATGGTGTGGCTATAGCCTACCACCTTGCCAAGCGCGGCTGCCGCAATGTAGTTGTTATCGAGAGAGATTATCTGGCCAGCGGGGCTACCGGACGTTGTGGAGCAGGCGTGCGGCAGCAGTGGGGCACTGAGATGAACTTGCGCATGTCGATACCTAGCATCAAGATGTTTGAAACGATGAATGAAGACCTAGAATATGATGGGGATATTGAATTTAAGCAGGGAGGATACCTGCTCTTAGCTTACACCGAGGCAGGCTGGGAGCAATTTCAAAAGAACGTAGCCCTGCAGCGGCAATTCGGGCTAGGCGTGCGCTTGTGTAGCTCCGCTGACGCGAAAGAAATAGTCCCTCATCTTAATACCGAGGGTTTGCTGGGAGCCACTTTTAATCAGAGCGATGGCCACTGCAATCCCTTTCACGTCACCGACGCCTACGCCAAGGCCGCGCGTCGTCTTGGTGTCGAGATCAATACGCACACGGAAGTCCTCGCCATCCGCCAGGTTGGTGAGCGCATCAGTGGTGTGGAAACGACACAGGGATTCATTGCTACCCCTAAGATAGTCAATGCCGCCGGGGCGTGGTCAAAAATTGTGGCCGAGATGGTCGGCCTTGAAGTGCCGATCCATCCTGAGCGGCACCAAATTCTTGTCACTGAGCCAGTTGCGCCTCTGCAAGGGCCCATGGTGATGTCCTTTCACCATCACATCTATTGCCAGCAAACTCCCCATGGCAGCTTTATCATGGGCTTAGGGGATCCGAGCGAAGGAGCAAGCTACAATCAGCGGTCGTCTTGGCAGTTTCTTGATGAAATGGCGCAGAAAATCACGTGGCTGCTGCCGCCTCTAAAAGGGGTTCGCGTGGTGCGACAGTGGGCTGGCCTCTACGAGATGACTCCAGATCGCACGCCAATATTGGGCGAGGTGCCCGCGGTGCCCGGATTTTACTTGGCGGCGGGTTTTAGTGGGCATGGCTTTATGCTGGCCCCCATGACTGGGGTGCTCCTCGCAGAGGCAATACTGGGAATGCCGGCTTCGCTCCCGATAGAAAAAATGGATCTCGGCCGATTTGCGCGCGGAGAGCTCTTTTATGAGCCTTCAGTGGTCTAGGGTGGGGGTATAATTGGCGTTGTTGTGAAACAGAGTGATGGACCCATTATAATTGCGCGCGGTTGCTGTAGTCGCCACAAGGCGGACGACGCAGCCGCGTCTTTTGTCCCATGGCCTCTGCGATAAGGGCGTGAGTGTAGTCGGTTTCATGTTCTATTTGCGCGACCCCTAGCGTTGTCTACGGGGGACGTGTCAGGCTAGGCCTGCCTATCGCTGGGTATTATCAACCTAATAGCCCGCAAGAAAGAAAGTAGCGCGTAGGTTTTGCCGCAATAGTATGATATGCAGTCGATACTAGAGTGGTATAATCATGAAGTGCCGCGCCTGAAAGGATTACAGCTTTAGGGCCGCGAATACATCATAGAGAGAATCTTTTTAAAGGGGGGAAGTCGTGTGCACACGAGAAGAATAGATTATCGGCTGGCGATTCAGCAAATAGTGAAGGATAGAATCATCGAGTTAGGCTGTGGCAAGTTTACTCCCCCTGAAATTGAAAAAAACTTGGAACGCATTGCTTCGCTCGGTAAACATGTAGAATTAGGCGCTCTCAAGGTGCTGTCTGAGACAAAAGACCAAAAGATAGCCACCATGGCGGCCGCTCTGTTGCTTAAGCTGGACACCGACATGGGGGAAATCGTGGTGGACGAATGTTTGTCCCTCATGAATAAGCCGGGGGTGAGCGACGTAGCCAAAATGCAGATACTGCGGCTTTTGACGGCTAAAGGGCTAGACGTGGGGGAAATGATGAGCCCGACGTACTTTCAAGACGCTACAAAATTGGCGCATGAATCACTGCTGCACCTCCTCGAGGAACTTGAGCAAAATCCTAGTATTCTAGGCAATGTTCTCGAGGACTTTGCCGAAGCACCGCCCGAGATGCAGTATGCCTATGTGCAGGACTTGGTGATGACACAAGACCCTCGGGTGGTGCCTCTGCTGGAAGCGCTGGCGCGAGGTGATGACGAGGTACTGGCTTCTGAGGCGGTGCGCGGACTAGGGGCTCTAGCCGAGCCAACCGCACTGGGCGCTTTGCAGGGGCTCGCCATAAAGGTGCGCGAGCCATTTTTGGCCACGCTGGTAGAAAGAGAAGCGCGTCGCTTGCAATTCAAGGGGGTAGTAGCAGAGAGTTTACCTCCTTTTGTCCTCGGTACTGTCTTTCAGGTCTTGGTCACGGGCTTAGACGGCAAGGGGTGTCGCATTGTGTGGGTGTCGCGCTTTATGAAGGGCAACCGAGGGCGCTTGATGGCGGTGAGTTTTCTTTTGAGCACGGAAGAAGGCGTTAAAGACTGCTATGGGTCAGTGCAGCTCAACCGTCAAGAAAGTACCTCCATGTTGAAGGGGCTCCGCGAAAAATATCCTTCCGTCGAAGGTGATTTAGTCTATGCCAGCGATCTAGTGCGCGACGCCTTGCAGCGTAATCGCCAGGGAGGCAACCCCCTGCCGCCACAGTGGGCTTTTTGGCACCAGGTCTTGCAACCCATTCCTATGACGCCCAAAGCCTACGATTTCCCAGCTGTAGCAGATGTGGGGGGAGGAGTCGCCCCTCAGGCTGCCGGCACCCTAGCCATCGAGGAGTTAGCGGAGTGGTACGAGGAAGACCCCTTAGTGTATGATGCGGCCGAAGAACTCCTCCGGGTGGGTAAGCGCTTTCGTAGCATCAAAGGCAAGAAGAAAGCAGCCGACGAGATTATGTGTAGGGTTGCCGCCGCCTTGTTTGCCCCGCGCTTGGGGGAGATTGTTCGACGCCTAGATTTTACCGCGGAGTTTCTGCGTCGCCGCGGCAAGGCCGACTCTGCGGAAACGCTGGCCGAGATTTCCAGGGCCTTGCGGCTAGGGCAGCCGCCAGAGGAAAACCCTTTTTTGCGTAACCTTTTGACCCTAAGTGTGCGGGTGGCCGAGCATAATCTGCGTGCCGGATTTGACTTGCGGCGTCATCCAGATAGGAATGAGTAATGGATCTGCAGCGCATTTTTTCTGTTGTCGATGTGGAGACGACTGGACTTTCTCCTGAGCGCGATAGGGTGACCGAGGTGGCCATTGTACGAGTACAGGGGGGCAAGATTACTCACTCTTACAGCTCTCTCATTAACCCAGAGCGCCCGATTCCGCCTTTTATTCAGCAGATGACGGGTATTACAGATGCTATGGCCGGTAAAGCGCCAAAATTCGCGGAAATACTCCCCTCCATCGCCTTCCACTTAGCGGGCACTGTATTTGTGGCCCACAATGTGAGATTTGACCTTGGCTTTCTTGCGGCGGAATTTGCGCGAGCGCAGATTGTATTTCCTCAGTTAGAGCGCATTGATACCGTAGCCTTGGCGCGCAAGGAGATGAAGGGCCTGCCGAACTATCGCCTAGAAACTTTGTGCGGGCACTTAGGCTTAGCGGCTGGTGGTCATAGGGCCTTAGGGGATGCCACTGTCACGGCGCATCTCTTGCTAAGGTTATTAGGCGCGTCGCCTGAAATCGCGCTAACGCAGTTGACGAGGCCGCGGTAAGTGATAAAATGCTTGTAGAGGATAAGGAGGGGGTGACTTTAATGACTTATAAAATTTCTGACGAGTGCTTCGCCTGCGGAGCTTGTTTGCCAGAATGTCCTACGGAGGCCATAGCTGAGGGGGCAATCTATGTGATTCACGCCGAGAAGTGCATTGATTGTGGTGCTTGTGCCGCGGTCTGTCCTGTAGACGCGCCAAAGCCGGTCTAAAGAGCAGTAGCCAGGGATGAGGCCCGCCCTTGCGTCCTTAGGTGGGTCAGGGTAGGTTGGCCTGGTATTGAACAATTTCCTTGAAGAACTCCTCCCGCTCCTTTTTAGCATAGGGGCAGGAGGAGTTTGTATTTTAGATTGATAAGCCCGCCTTGCGTTTTTCAATCTTGACATTAATTTTACTATGGTATAAGCTTGATGAAAACAAGGAGGTGCTTTCAATGAGTGAAGAAACCAAGCAGGTTCTGCAGATGCTGAGTGAAGGCAAGATAAATGCGGGTGAAGCCACTAATTTGATCAAAGCGCTAGCTGAGGCAACGCCAAGGGGGGACCATTCTGTAGACGAAATTGCTCGTCGAGCGAGGCTGCAGGCGAAAGTGCTCGCGCGTAAAACCAAGGAAAAGCTAAAAGGGCAATGGCATGGCACGGCCGAGGTCCTCCGCGAACAATTACACGGGGCGGTGGAGTCGGTGGAGGGGGCCGTCAAGCGCGTACAGGCAGAAGCTAGCGAGGATTACGCCAGTGGCCGGGGTTTAGGCGGCATGTTGGGCAATTGGCTAAGAAGCATTGGCGGCACTAGCTTTACTTGGCAAGAGGACATAGTGGGTGAAATTGACAATGCCGAGCTGGCCAGAGTCAATATTCGCGGTGTGAACGGTAGAATTGAAGTCGGGGTTTCCTCTGACGAACAGTGGCATCTCGCAGTTGAAAAAAGTGTGTATGCAGAAAGCCGCGATGAGGGCAGGGAGTATGCCAAAGAACTGTATTCCGTGGAGAGCAACAAGGAGGGCCTGTTTATCGCTGTCAAACAGGCCTTTGGGCAGAGAAGTACCGTGCATTTTCGCCTATTGTGGCCAGCAAGCCGGAGGCTTGATCTTGATCTGACCTCCGTCAATGGCAGTGTAAAAATCAAGCATGAGGCTTTAGGATGTGTACGAGCCACTACAACTAATGGTAAAGTGGATGTGCACGGTGACGCGGAGGAGATAAATCTTTCTTCCACGAATGGCCGCATTCTCTTTGTTGGCTCTGCCGCCATGGTCAACTGCAGCACCATCAATGGAGGGGTCACTCTCCTGTGCAAGGAGCCTCGCGAGGGGTCATGGAGCTTAAAGGCAGTCAATGGCAGTATCCAGATCAATTTGGGGGATTCTTCGGATATAGGCCGGCAGTGCAGTGCTAGCAATGTGCATGGCAGAGTAGAATGTAATCTGCCTAATCTGCTGGTCGACGCGAAGAAGGGGGCCGTGGGCAAGTCGCTCTGGGCCGTGTCGCAAGGGCAATTTGCGCGTTGGCTAAACATCACAGCAACCTCGGTGCATGGTAGGATTAGCATAGATCCATGGGTGGAAACTGAGAATAAGAGAGAAGCCTAAGGCAGCTAAAAAGGGAGGTCAATTATGCGCATAGCGCTCATCGCCCATGATAAGAAGAAAGAAGAGATGGTCGAGTTAGTAGTAGAGTACCGCGCGGTGCTTGCCAAGCATCAGTTGGTGGCCACAGAGACTACGGGCGCTCTTTTGATGAAAAAAACAGGTTTGCTAATTGAACGCGTGCTTTCGGGCCCACAGGGTGGCGATGCCCAGATTAGCGCCATGGTGGCGACAAAGGCGGCTGACATGGTCATATTCTTGCGTGACTCATTGACGGCGCAGCCCCATGAGCCCGATATTACTGCGCTACTGCGTATCTGTGATGTCCATAAAGTGCCATTGGCCACTAATTTAGGTACCGCGAAAATTCTTTTGTGTAGTGTTGCGAGAGGGTAAAAGGTCAGTAATGAAGGGGGTTAGCCGCCGCGGCCACCCCCTTTTTGGTGTGCCAACAGGGGAGTTAGCTTGGCAAGGGGCAGACTACTGTGTTAAACTGAAAACCTAGCAGCGAGTAAGCGGCCTGGAAGCGAGTAAGCTAACTCGAAGCTACGCGCATATTATAAGGCAAGGTTGTGTAATCGTATGGCATTTTGGGGACGCTTTTTAGCGTCGTAAATAAGCATATTGCTCAAGGAGGTAGGATGATGGCAAGAAATCAGACTGGAACCAAGGGTTATCTCTTGGGACTAGGGCTGCTTGCTGCCGCAACACTATTGATCGTTGGTGGCACAGTTGCGGGAGACCATAGTGAGGATTGGCGCATAGTAAGTCCCCTGGGAGCCGAGGCTTCGGAGGACATCGCCGAATCCGTGTTTAGGGCGAATCAGGTCACTATTTTTGTGGATGGCGATGTGCGGAGAGCTACTGTCTTGGGAAGCACGGTGGCCGCGGCGCTAGAAGAAGTTGGCGTTAAGGTAGGCGAGGTCGATCGAGTAACTCCGGTTCTTGACGATCCTCTCGAGGATCAAACGAACATTACCATCACACGAGTGACGACAGAGGAGGCAGTCGTGTACAAGCGGCTAGGCTTTCGTGAGGTTAGGCGACCTAGCGCCAGTGCCAATCGAGGGGTGACGCGGGTGCTGCAACCTGGTCGTGAGGGGAGGCAAGCCCAACACTTTGCGGTAGTCTTTGAAGATGGCGTAGAGGTTGCCCGCACCTTAGTTCGCACTGAAGTATTACAGCCGCAAGTGGACCGCATCGTGGAGTACGGCACTGTGGGAACTCTCACGCGTGATGGAAACAACCTGCGTTACTCGAAGGTCATCTATGTCACGGCTACCGCCTACACTTCGGGGAAAGAAAGCACGGGGAAGTCGCCAGGACACCCGCAATACGGGATCACTTTTTCCGGCTTACCAGTGCAAGTAGGCCATATTGCAGTGGACCGCAGCATCATTCCTCTGCTGAGCAGAGTCTATATTGAAGGCCTCTGCGAGGTGTCGCGTGCCTTCAGCGGGCAGTACCTCGCCACAGACACGGGCAGTGCCATCCGGGGGAACAAGATTGACATCTATTTTGAGAGCTTGCCGGAGGCCCTACGCTTTGGACGGCGGAGAATGCGCCTATTCATCCTTGAGCGCTAATAGCCCCGTCGGCTCGCCCAGTGGTTAAGGGCGCCAAATACGACAACGTGAAGGGAGAGCGCAAGCTCTCCCTTCACGTTGTCGTGGGTATCAAATCCCTGATGGGTGGCGATCGGCCTCAGTTAGTGAGCTAAGGCTTTGTTGAGGTCGTTGATCAACAAGTCGACGTCAATGCCGTGGGCATTAGCGCCCTGCTCGATGCTCTCAAAGCGTGCCGCTGCGCAGCCGAGACATCCGAGACCATGTTTGAAAAAGACGGGCACCAATTCAGGATAGGTATCTACGACGTCTTGAATTCCCATGTCGCGGGTAATTTTCACTGCTGACACCTCCGTATTTGTACTGCCCTCATAGTATATCACAAGTCAAACTCTGCTCCTATGT
>Ga0209103_1000420_pt1 | contig 13315 bp, 22 predicted proteins | sample 4C3metaG_FD_184152 | JGI IMG/M metagenome (GOLD analysis project Ga0209103, IMG submission 184152) | Freshwater bacterial and archeal communities from Indian Creek, Illinois, USA - 4C3 metaG (SPAdes) (version 2) | ecosystem: Environmental > Aquatic > Freshwater > Unclassified | place: USA...
GTGCTTGGACCAAGGATACACCGCAAGGAATCAGAGTCAAACATCGCGCAAGCGACCAATTGACTGCAACAGGCCTTCGATCTTCAGGCGGCAGAGGGGCAGCAGGATTTCCCTGCTTATCAAGGAGCGCGCCATGCAGCAAAACATCAGCCCCAGGGGCATCACCAGGCTCACCGACACCTTCGGGCTGGCCGACCCCCTCTGCGCCCACCTCACGGTCCTTCCTCACGATCTGGGCGAATGCGCGGACCTCGCTGAGGAGTCTCGTGCTATCCACGCACTGAACATCGTGAAGGTGAGTGCCATGATCCATGATCGACCGATGTTGCTGGCCCACAATCACGACGACGGCAATCCCTACGCGATTGTCGCCATCGAATACCGATTTGATCCCGAGGGCGACGATGGCAGCAAAGCTCGGGACAAAGCACTGGAAATTGCGGGCCATAGGCTGCTCGAGGCCAACATGTGTGGTGCGGGACTGGCCCTCATCGAGTGGTCCCTGATCCATGAGGGCATCGTCAATGCCCTTATCGGCACCAGGATTCGTGAGTCCGATGATCGGGAAAGTCTCGCTCTGCGCATGAAGATCATCACCGCCGATACGCGCGCTGATTTCATGGAGGCTTTCACGGACGGCGCTCTCTTGGCGATGCTGCATGCTCTGGATCGCTTCGCCCAGCCTCTCGGTGCTCGGGGCTGGACCGATGCCGACGTGAATCACCTCTACCCGGCCGCCAGGCAAATCTCTCTCGCCATGGCCGAGAGGCTTCGCGCTGATCGGGAAGCCGACTGAGTTCCGACAGCACCCATGCCCACCACAAGCCCCGGATTTCGGGGCTTGTTTTTTTCCCCTGTACGACGGCTGCCCGCATCGACAAAAAGAAAGAGGCCCCTTTGCAGGGGCCTCTCGGTTTAGATCTTCATCCGCTTGTGGTAGCGGATGATGACTTCTCGCTCCTCCGGGGTAGGTTCCGGGGGCGGCGGCGGCGGCTCGAACGGCTTGAACAGCCAGACGATGAAGTTCCAAAGGCCAGGCTCAGGCCCAGCGATCGTGATCTTCAACTCCGGGATGTAGACGGATCGGCTCATGGCACATGACTCCTGAACTGGATCTTCATGATGGAATGAACATGAACATCACGCCGGCTGATTGTAGCAGGATCGCCGCAATCAGACAAGTTGACGATCAAGATGGGCTTGCGCTCGTAAAGCTGGCCTTGAACCTGGCTTACGGCAACCGATCCTACGATCTTGCTGCCGTCAGTCAGTTCAATCTCTGCGGTAACAAGTCCATCAGTATCCTTGATATTCTTGGACTCATCCGCAATGCGGCGGATGGAGATGCCCGCCTTGCTTGGGGACGCCAGACTGTCCTGGATGCCTCGGACCCACAACCGCAGCCTGTAGCCTGCCCGCGAGTACCAGAGGAACCCGAGAAACCACGACACCGCCATGATGGCGAGGATCGGCATCCATGCAGTGTCCATGTGATTATTCAACGACTCGCCGCTGGTCAGTTGCGGCAGGCCAAGCCAATCCGTCACCGTGATAGGAATCAGGATCAGCGGAAGCGAGTGGGTGAACCACGCCTTGATCGGCGCTTGCGGAGCCTCCACGTCGCTCGGCCGGGCTGCGATAAAGGCCAGTCCAGGCAGAATGAAATAGACGATCAGATTGATCGCCACTCCCAGGGTTATATCAATTTGCATATGTAGCTCCTTTTTTTAGTGCGCACCTTTTTTGGTGTATGCAGCGGAATTGCTGCGGCACTCATGCAAGGAGTGGCGATCGGTCGTGTTGCAGGCTTTTGGCGCAAGGAAAAGACCCTGCGCAGAGGCAGGGTCTTTTGAGCATTGCGGTCGCGCCAAGGGTTATGTGTTCCCCTTGATCCCCGCTCAGGGCCATGCAAGCCCCTCCTCAGTCCGTCACGCCGGTATCCACCCGGCGTGACGAAAAACAGCCACCTTTCGCACGCTGCCATCCGGCAGCGTTTCCTCGGCGCTTTCGCGCCGAGAGAATGCGAAGAGGGGGCGGACCCCGGCCTCCCGCAGAGCCGCACAAAGCGGCTCCATCAGGAAGGGGGCCCCGCCCACCAGGGCGGCCTCCGCGCCACTGGCGCGGGCCTGGGCGGCGAGGGCTTGCGCCCTCGCCGTGATCTCTCCCCTCTCGGGGAGAGAATCGAAATTCAGCAACGGGCGAATCTCGCCCGTGCTGAAGTCAAACACGCCCTCAGCCGCCTGCTCGGCGGTGGGGTCGTGCTGCGTTAAGTTAACGATTTTCATACTACCCTCCGCATGACCAGGTGATGTGCCGGTCTTCGGTGTTCATGCTTGGATCTTTGCCAGTTGGTGTTGCAGGTTTTTTGTTGCAGTCTCTTGGAAAGAAGAACACCCCGGCTGTTCAGGCCGGGGTGGTTGCATTTTCCTGCGGGGCGGGCTGAGCCTCGCCGTCAAGGTCTGGATGTGATCGCGCCAAAGGCAGCGGTTCAACAGCGGCGCGAGGCCGCAACAAGGTCAGATCCCGGTCAACATCACCGGGGGCCTTGTGTCCAGAGCCTCCACATCGCCCAAAGGGCGTGGGAGGCTTTCCTCAGCGGCGGGGTTTACTACGGCTCAGGCCGAGGCCTGAGCCGTCCACTGCCGGGCCTCTTCCAGGGCCTGTGCCGCCGACTCGCGGGCTGCGCAGGCTGCCTGGGAGACGCCCCAGGCAGCCGCCGCCCTGGCCGCCCACCACTCGGCAGGCTGACCCTCCACAGGGTCATCCGCCACATCCTGGACCCACTGTGCGTAGGCCTCCGCACGACCGGAGGCCTCGGTGGTCGCCCGGAGGGCGGCCTTCAACAGCTTCATGTTGTTCATGTTCTTCTCCACATGACCGTGCGATGTGCCGGTCTTCGGTGTTCATGTCGGGGTCTCCGCAAGATCGTGTTGCAGGTTTTTTGTTGCAGGCGCTTCGCTCCAGTCCCCCGGTGATCCCAGCCCGCGCAACGCCTGCAACACCGGCCCAGACCACGCCCAGCATGGGCCATGCGCCAATCCCGGCGCGTCTGGAGTGACCCTATGAGCACACCGCGCCCCCTGGTCGGCCACGCCGACTGCCCTGAGTCCCTTAAGGGGGACAACATCAACGTCGAGCAGCCCGACCTTCGGCTGCCCTACGTTCCCCACGACTTCATCACCCTGATCGAAGAGCCCGGCCGCAGGCTGAGCACACCAAGCGGCGTCGTGAGCCGCATGGCGTACAACTTCGCCCTGGCCATCAGCGAGTCCACCAAGGAGATCCGGCTGTTTATCAGGACCGGGAGTGGTGAGTTCAACATCAGGATGCCCACTGAGAGTGATTTCATCCAGGCGATGCCCTCCGATCAGCGGTTCTTGATGTTTTGCAGCATCCTGGCCGCCTGCCTGGAGGGCGAGGTCGCGGCTTCGAGCCAGTACCAGAGGGCCTTCCTCGAGGGCCGGCTGAAGAAGAAGAAGCCCCGCAACAAAGATGCCCTGTGCATCATCGAGCCCAAGGCCAAGGTGTTCGCATGAGCGCCGCAGTCGGAAGCCGCGTGATCGGCATCTGGGGCGCGATGTTCCCGGAGTACCACGGTACGGTGGTCGGGCACACGGAGGATCACACACCCCTGATCGAGTGGGATGAGTGGTGCGAGACGCCTGGCCAGAACCCCTACGAGGTCGATCGCGGGCTGAGCCAGAATGGCTCAACTATCGGCGTCTGGACCCGCGAAGGGCTCCAGGCGGCACGCATGGATCTCCGGCAGCGGAACGAAGATCGTGCGAACGCTCGTGCAGCGGGGGTGACCCCGTGAGCCGGCGGCGTCGATTCGTCGTCGCGCTCCACGAGATCGATCGCAGCTTCGGCGGCAGGGAAGAGGGTGGCTGGTACTACGACCATGGCCAACCATCGAACGACACTTCGCACCAGAAGCTCGTTCGCGTGTTCCGCTCGAAGGCGAAAGCCATGCGCTATCGGGACCACCTCAAGGCGACCGCAAGACTCGCCAGCGCCGGCGCTCGAAGCCTCGGCAGTGTGCTGTATCGCGGCGGGCAGTTCGCCGCGGTGATGCAGTCCGGCGAGCAACCTCAGCCATGGCCCCAGCGGACGCCACGCTGGGACTGACCTAAACGCCCCGAGGAATCACCTCGGGGCATCTTTGCGGGAGGCATCATGCCGAGGATCTACAATAAACATCACGGCAACACGCCGCATGATGCGGTGTACGTGGGGCGTCCGACGCCATGGGGAAATCCGTTCTCCCACCTCGACGGGACGCAAGCGGAATGGCGCGTGGCCAATAGGGATGAAGCGGTCGCCCGCTACAAAGCGTGGCTCGTCGCCCGATTGGATACCGAACCGACGCTGCGTGCTCAACTACGCAGAGAGCTTGCTGGTCGAGATCTCATCTGCTGGTGCGCGCCCAAGGCTTGCCACGCCGACGTGCTGCTTGATCTTGCAAACGAGACTGAGCTACCCCCCGCAGGCACCAGCATCAATCAGGTCTATGCAGGCATCGGATCACGGGAAACGCCCGAAGATGTTTTGGAGACGATGCGGAAGATCGCTGCGTTCCTGGCAGGGAATGGCTACACCCTTCGCTCTGGAGCAGCAACCGGCGCGGATTCCGCGTTTGAGGCAGGGGCGCTGGCGGCGGGCGGGAAATGCGAGGTATGGGTTCCGTGGAAGGGCTTCAACAAGCATCAATCCACGCTTGTGCCAACACTCGAGGCTTTTGCCTTAGCGGAGAAGCATCACCCGGCATGGGCCGTCTGTAAGCAGGGAGCGAAAGCACTCCATGCCCGCAACGGCCATCAAGTCCTCGGTGCCTCGCTCAACGAGCCTGCCGACTTCATCGTCTGTTGGACGAAGGACGGAGCGGGCGGTGGTGGCACAGGCCAGGCCCTTCGGATTGCGCGATCGCTGGGCATCGAGGTCTACGACCTTGGCCGTGCCGGTGAGATCGAAAGGCTGCGCTACCGCTTCGGGATCGGCGCGAAGCCTCAGACCCACGCGATCCGCGAGATGGGCCTCCGCCCCGAGATCCAATCGCAATAGAAAAACCGCCCCAACCTGGAATCAGGTTGGGGCGGTGTCTTTCATGGGCTCACGGAGCATCGAGGATGTCGCGCAGAAGCCTCACCGGGCGCTGGTCAGCGGCTGCCAGAACATCGAGGAGTGCTGCCGCCTCTGGTCTGAAGCACTCGCCCCAGAAGGTGGTCTCGAAGGACTTGATCGACGGTGCGTTGCTCAGGAGGTCGCACACCTTGATCGTCTGGACCCACCCGGGCGCCCTCGACAGGCGCGACCGGGTGGCCGCCTTGCGCTCCTTTCGGTTCCCGTCCTCAAGGTCGGAAAGGAGTAGGACAGCATCGATGATCGGCGCTGAAAAGGTGCGGAAGAGATCCTCCTCCGCGTGTCGCTGATCTTCCAGAACGTCATGGAGCCACGCGGTCGCGATGGCGGCTGATGACCCATCGAACGCCTCGACAAGACCGGCGACCTGGGCCAGATGCAGCCAGTACGGCTCACCCGTGTGACGCCGGAACTGCGCTGCATGAGCCCGGATGGCGAACGCGGCTGCATCCCTGGCGTGCGTCACAACACGTCCTCCATCGACTTCAGACCCCCCATCGGTCCACCTTCTTCGTCGATGTCCTCCCAAAAGATCAGATCGATTTCGCCCCGAGCAATGCCGAGGCAGTGGATGTCTTCTTTGCGGTCGCTCCAGTCCCAATCGACCGCGCATTTTTCAATCGCCAGGAGCCGGAGGCTTTCCAGCGTTTCCCCGGGCGGGCGATCGAAGCTGGAAATCCAGATGGTGCCCGTGCCGCCGGCTTCCTGACACCAGGCGGTGTAGGTATTGATTGTGCTCATCGTGTGATCCTCTGATCGCCGCGGAGTGCGGCATGGGCATTGCTGCCGATCAAAATGACTGGTGTTGCAGGCGTTTCTGGTCGCCAACGCGATCATCAAGGGCCTCACGCCCTAATACCCCCCAAAAGCCCCGTCCAAGCGTCGGGGCTGTTCTCGTTGTCAGACACCCAAGCCAGGGCGCTGGCGGGTGCGCGGGCGGCGTGTAACGGTGCGAATAGCAGGCCAAAGTAGATCCCTGGCAATCCGCTGCAACAGCGCCGCCCGGCCGCCACGGCACTCCTGGTACCCCAAAAGAGGGGATCTAGGAGATCATCCATGCAACCCACACTGATTCAGGTGGTGAACGAAGCCGGTCCTCTTGCTGACCTCTCCGCTCCCGCGGTCACGTTCCGAGACCTGAAAATTGCAACGCTCCACGATGCCCAGGCTTCGCCCCGCCGCCGCTTACGATTCTCAAGCAACTTCCTCCCGCTGGCCGGGTTCACTGCCGGCACACGCTTCGAGACCAAAAGCCTGGGGTTCGGGAAGGGGCTGGAACTGCGCTTCGCCACTCAGGGCAACCAGAAGATCCACCTCCGCTCCTACGGTCGTCGCCAGGCGAACCCGTTGGAGACTCAGATCGACGTTCAGAGCCAGTCCCTCATCGATGACGCCATCCCGGCGTACACCGAGGCCTGCCGGTGGGCCATCCAATACGGTCGCATCACGGTGACCCCCCTGAAGAATCGGGTATTCACCATCGGCCGGTCGATGAAGAAGCGTCCGATTGCGGAACGGTTTGAAGCATTTGTCGGCATGACCTCCGGCGTGGACATTCGCCTCATGGAAGACCACGGGTTCACTGTCCGCGGTGTGCTTGAGTACCGGCCTAACGAGGCTCGCGATACAACTGACCGGACAGAAACGGGAGCACTCAATGCACTCGCCAACGGTCGGAACATCAAGGTGCTGGCCAACCAAGACATCTACTCGGTTGATTGGGGCCTGATCGCGAAGGCGATGGGGTCACGAGATGGCGTCCTGGGGTGCGCGCACTTCAGTCCCCAGTGCGACGATTTTTCGACTTTGAAGGCCATCGCGGATCGCGAGAGGTCAGTCGCAAACCTCAGTTCGACGCTGGACATGATCGTCCCAGTCATCAAAGGAATAGAGGCTCTCCAACCGGCAACGGTGGTCATCGAGAACGTGCCGGGCTTCTTGTCCTCGCACGCTTCCACGATCATCGCGCTCCAGCTTCGCCGCATGGGCTACCAGGTGTCATCAGCGGTGCTCAACGGTGCCGACTTCGGTGGCTACACCAGCCGCAAGCGGGCCTATATGGTCGCGAGCATCTGGCCGGGGTTTACCTTCCCGGAGCCGACGGGCCGCAACGCGAGGCCGATTCTCGAACTCCTCGGGCGCGAGATCGAACGGCTGAGGGACGTATCGGGCACAGCCACGATGGCAAAAGCCCTCACCACGGGCCGCGCCCGCATCGTGAAACCAGGCGACACCGTGGCACCGACGATCACCAAGAGTCAGATTCGCCAGGCGAAAGACAGTGTTGTCATCGACGACGGGAAGGGCGGCTTGCGGTTTGTGGATGGGCTCTGCTCGAAGCGCCTGATGGGGCTGGAAACTGTGAATACCTCACTCGTGACCGTTGACATCGAAGCCGAGATCGTCGGCCAGAGTGTCGAAGGCCCAATGCACAGCGCCCTGATGCGATCTGTCCACCAGCACATCGCTCTGAACACGGGCGAAGCGATCACCGGCGCTTCTGCGCGCCTGTTCTGATGCACGCCACCCCGGACTCGCTAACAATGCGATCCGGGGTGGTTCTTTGAAATGCAAGTTTACGGGCACCACAAAAGATGAAGCCCCAGCCAACCTTGCGGTCGGACTGGGGCTCAGGTCGGCAGCCGCTCGTCAGTGCTTTGCGAAACGCACCACCGCGCCCTGCTGTTCGGGCGTCATGCGGACACCTTGAACTTGAGGGCTTCGAGCGCAAGACGTGGGTTGCGGAACGCTTCGCCAGTGCGTCCGTCGCTGTCGAGCTCGCGAATCAGGACGGTCGCCAGCGCTTCAAGAAGCCCGAGTTCGCGGGCCGATCGCCACACATCGAGGTCAAGCCGGTCAGCGCCCAAGACCCATGTCTCCTTGCCCGCGGCGTAGATCACCTCGATGTTGGCGTTTCGCGCATCGGCCACCTTGAAGCCCGGGGCCTCCTCGATCGACGAGCAAGCCGCCCGACCGGAAGCCGCCAGCGTATAGGTCTCTCGGCGAGTATCGCTCGCCATGATTCCATACAAGCTGATGGACACCCCAATGAGCGACACGTCAAACGGCAGGATCTCGGCGTTGTAGCGGCCCTTCTGTCCGCGGGCCTTCACCTTCTTGAGGCGGCCTTGCAGGAACGCCCGCTGGTAGCGCGAGGATACCGCCTCCCATTGCGATTGCCGAGCCTCGTTAGCCGCCTTGTAGACCTGGTACATCAAGAGAAACCGGGCGTCACTCTCCAGTGAAAGGAGGATCAGCGGAAACTCCTGGTTCACCTTCACATCTTCAACGCCGCCCCCGTGACGAACCCGGATGGCGTAGTAACGGTGGCCGAGATCGATCAGAGCGAAGCAGTGGGATCGATAGCAGACACCGAAGCCGAAGGATGCCTCCTTTCCACGAAACGCGCCGATGACGCGCCCGGGCTCCTGAAGGAGGATGGTCTCTCCCTCCTTTGCTGCCGGTTGGAAGAACTCCCGCATCCCGTGATTCTCGGGGTCGGTGAGGGAGGGCGGAAGAGGCTCGGTGTGGCCGATGAGCGTGGTCAGGCGGCTCATGGGGACACCTCGACGCTCGCGTTGATCGCGTCGGTGAGCAGCATCATCAGCGCATCGAGAAGGTCGTCATCCTTTGCAACAACGTCGCGAAGCGGCGGGGAGATCTGAATGACCTCAGATGTTCTGTATCCAGCCATGCCACAGTCACTTCGGAAAGCCGAAGCCGCATACTCCGTGGGGAAGCCGCAGACATAGCGCATGTCGCGGGTGCTGTTCTCTTGGATCACGATGTAGCTGATCGGGGTGGACATTTCGTAGTCATCGGTGAGTCGCGGATTGCGACTAGCCCTATGCCTGGCGGAAGATGAGCGGTTGTTGCAACGGCTCAGAAATCGACGCTGGCGGCGCAGGCATGACTCCAGACGAGAAACCCCGCCAGCGGATGCGTGCTGGCGGGGTAGGGGCATCAGGCCGTCCGATTGAAGGCGGGGCTCTGGTTGCGGGCCACCATCAGCATGAGCCTTGTATTGCCGCCCGAGGAGTGGGTCCCTGCGCGCAACGCCTGGTCTCCTCCGAGAGAGCTGTGTGGATGGACAGCTTTTTGAGCGTGATCATGCGACCTCCCACGAAAGGATTTCGTGGACCGGCGGGCCGGCCAGGATGCGGCCAGCGCCGTCGTAGATGACGCCGCCGTCTCCTCGCTCATGTCTTTGTGGATCTTCAGCTTCTTGAGCGCGATCATCGGGCAATCTCCATGTGCTTCTCCATGGGCTTCATTGTCGGCACGCTTTTCTTCGGTGGCTTGTCTGCCCGAGCCGGGAGCAGGGAGTTCCTTCGCCGCAGAAGCCACGCCATGAGTCGCTGGCGCTCAGCTTCCGCCTGCTTCCGTGGCGGCATCGGCAGGCACCTGGGGATGTAGCCGCCGCTGAGCACCTGCATACTCAGCCCCAGGTCGAGCATGATGCTCAACTGGAGATAGCGACTGACGTTCTGGAACGTCTCGTTCATCACCCGCTCGAATCTTATGGGCGACATGCCATAAGTGTCCCGGATGTCCGACGCAGCCAGGCTCAAGAGGGATTCGTGTTCCTGCGGGCAGCCGCCGACTTCAACCACGTAATCGTGCTGCCAGCCCATCAAGCCGACCTCGTAGAAATAGCCATCGGCAATCATCTCCATCTGCCGATTGAAGGCCGTTGGTCTGTTCCGCGCTGAGATCTCAGCATACCCGCAGCCACCCGCAGCCGAGATGGCGGCGCGGATCGTGAGCTTGATCTCGCGCCGCTCCTCATACCCGCAATCACGACTCAGATTGGCCCTTATCCCGAAGCCCGCACCACACTTGTCAAGCTCCAGTGTGGAGTAGTAGATTCCAACGCCCATGCCCCTCATCCTGTTCAAGCCGCGGATTGCGGCAGGGCTCATGCCACAAGGGCGGATGTAGCATGTTGCAGAGGATCAGCAAGCAGAAGCCCCGCCAGCTGTGCTGGCGGGGCAGGGTTGAGTTCAGAGCCTCAAGACGAGTTCCGGTCGGGCACCGGCTGCAATGGCGATGGCGGCCAACGCCGTCTCCTCCAACTGCCAGCCTGAATCCGATCGACTGAGCCGCGCCTTCTTCGCCAGGATGCTCGACGCCGCAGCCTCCAGAGCTGCGAGCGATCGGTTGTAGTTCTCGCCCCTGGCGTTGCCAGTCGCCGAAAGCGAGAGTGAGACACCATCGGTGACGTTGAGGAAGGCGCTCACCGACTTCTCGTTGCTCCACAACTGGAGGTTGACGCAGGCCAGCAAGCCTTGGCGCGGGAACTTGCCGATCACGACGTACTGGCAATCAGGCCGTCTTGAGGGCGAGCTTTCCGCTGGGCCGCTCGTCTTCTTGAGGGAAAGGCCCGCAGCGATCTCCTCTGCTGCGGGGCGAATGAAGCCGATGTTGAGACTCATAAGGATCACCCCTGGGTGGTGGAAAACAAGGACCAACCTACGCGGTAAGGCCCAACTGCCCCTGCTCCAGTCCACCGAGTTCAACCTTCGACTCCGCAATCGCGGCCCGGATGTGACTGATGCGAGCACGGAGCATCGTACCATCAGAATCCCGGCGAACAACCCAATAGCCGCGAGTCCGGTAAGGCCCCTCAAGGTGATACGCAACCCCGAAAAGCTGTACGGCCATACCGTGCTTCAGGATGATCGAGGCTGCGGCCTTCTTCTTGGCGTGGGCCTCACGGACCGCTTTTCGCCAAGCCGGTGAATAATCGACATGCGCGAAGTCCTCGGCCATCCTGAGGAATGACAGCGGGCAGTCGTAATCAAGGGAACCTGATGTTTCATCGACCTCCTTGTAGCCCCAATTTCTGCCGTCCGTGGTCATGAGGTAGCAGGTGATGAATTTCTTTCCAATGTCTTGGGGGTCGTAGGCGCGCTCGCCTAGCTGCACGACCATCCACACATGCTTGGACATGAGCTTGTGGGCAAGGACGATGTTGCCGGCTTGCTTGAGGTTGCTCAAGAGCAACTCAACGAGTGCCGCTTTGGTCGGTGTGTTGTAGGGAACTGTCCATCCCATGTTGATCTCCGAAAGGCGCAGCGAAGGTGCTGCGACCGTCTTGCGAGAGCGGGGGTGCTGTGCTGTTGCAGCGGGTCGGTTGACCGGAAGGCTGCTGTTTCAAGCCCTGGCCGCCGAGGCATCTGCACGGCATAGGAATGCCCAGGCCGTGAGGCCTGGGCATTGTGTGGTGTCGCGGTTGCCGAACCTTGGGACTCTGGGCGGCGTTCATCCAAAATCTGCGAGCGCGACCTCCTCGATGAGGAGTGCCAGCGCGACCGCAATGGTGTCGTCCTTGATGAACGCGGCGAGTTCTTCCGGGATTTCGATAGCGTCGGTCGTCAACCAGGAGCCTGCGGCGGCGACTTCCCGAAACTCGTCGGCCTCTTCCTCGGCCTGGAAGACACGGGCATGGCGCTCGCCAATGCCCTTCTGGATCACGAGGTAACGGTAGTTACTCATCGTGCGGCCTCCCACGAAAGAATCTCATGGAGCGGCGGGCCTGCGAGGATGCGGCCAGCGCCGTCGTAGATGACGCGGAGCATGCCGCCCGGTGGATAGGGCTCGTCGATGACGAAGGCTGCGCCATGGATCGTCTGGCGAGAGACCTCGCCCGAGGGCGTGCAGTGGTGAAAAGTGATGGTTGCCACGTTGATTCTCCGTTTTGCCGTGTAGCCGGCAGGGCTCATGGCCATCGGAAGTGGTGGGTGTGTTGCAGGGTCTCGCAAGCACTGGTGAGACAGCGGGCCACCGGCCGGGCGGGTGACGCCGGCGACCGGCCGGACCGGAGCGGCGTGTCGGTGAGGGGGTTGTGCTGGGCAGTTTCGATTTCCATGGTGGATCTCCTTGGGGCCGCGGCTTGCGGCATGGGCCATGCGCCCACGCGGCCGGTGGTGGGTTGCAGTCGGTCGGTGGCTGAGGCGGTCATCCGGCATCGTGATTTCGCCCACGCTGGACCATCCGGTATCGTGATTTCGCCCACGCCAGGCCATCCGGTATCGTGATTTCGCCCACGCCAGGCCATCCGGCATCGTGATTTCGCCCACGCCAGAAGAAGACAGGCCGCCCCGAAGGGCGGCCTGGTGCGGACAAGGTGGCGGGTTACGCCGCTTGCGATGCAGCCTGGAGCGCCCTCCGTATAGCTTGCGATGCAGCCTGGAGCGCCCTCCGTATCTGGCCGACCCTTACCTTGAAGGTGGCGTTGTCGCCCTCGCGCCTGATGACCCAGAAGCCCTTGGCCCTGCTGTAGGGGTGGAGCAGAGTGTAGACAGAGCCGCCCAGCGTGATCCGCTGGGATGGCGCGATCTCTACGCTCGCCAACGCCTTCTTTCTGGCGTGATAGGCCCTGACCCGAGCGCGCCAGTCCTTCGACCAGCCCTCTTCGGCGAAGTCCGTGGCGAGATCGAGGAAGGCGAGTGGGCAGTTGCTCTCGCCCGGACCACACGTCTCGATCATGTCCTTGTGGCCCCAGCACTTCTCGCGGCGGTCGTAGCCCAGCAGCGAGAGCTGGATCATCCGCTTTCCCGAATAGTGCGCCCGATCGCCCTCGATCGAGCCGAACTGGCGGACGATCCAGAGGTTGTTCCCGATAACCCGGTGGGCGATGTTCTCGCCAGGCAGCTCGTCCTCGCATTTCAGAAGACCGCTCACCAGGTCCGCCTTGGTCCTGATGTTGTAGTCGAAGTACCAGCCCATGATGCTCTCCATCCTTGCCGCGGATTGCGGCAGGCCCTATGAGTCGAGCGGGCGGCCGGCGCGTTGCAGTGGCTCAACTACGGAGTGCCTGCACCATGATCCTGTGACCCCCGGCCGCAAGCCGGGGGTCAGTCTTTGGGGGATGGCCTCGCAAGGCTGTCCTGGTGGCCGAGGCTTCGTGATTTCGCCCACGCCATGCGCTCACGGCATGCCAGCTTTCCGCAGATGCAGAAGACGCACCGCCGACCGGCCCCGGCCGGGCGCAGCAGCCCGGCCCTCCCCAATTTTCGCAGACGCCATCGAGGGCCACGAGAGCGGTCCTCCCCTGCCGATTTGCCGCCCTTGATTTTCGTCTAACGTCCCTTGGGCGAAAACACCGTATCTCATATGTATGCCATACAGTGTTTGACAAGAGGGGCCCAGTACGCCAGGCTGTAGTCTCCAC
>Ga0209103_1000421_pt1 | contig 13289 bp, 15 predicted proteins | sample 4C3metaG_FD_184152 | JGI IMG/M metagenome (GOLD analysis project Ga0209103, IMG submission 184152) | Freshwater bacterial and archeal communities from Indian Creek, Illinois, USA - 4C3 metaG (SPAdes) (version 2) | ecosystem: Environmental > Aquatic > Freshwater > Unclassified | place: USA...
GCCAGGTGTAGAGCGGATGCGCGTCCTTCCCGTTCACCGCGACCTTGGCAAACAGCGGAAAGGTCACGCCGAAGCTGGTGTCGCAAAAGCCCGCGATCTCGGCATCGCTGCCCGGCTCCTGAGCGCCGAACTGGTTGCAGGGGAAGGCGAGAATTTCGAAGCCGCGCGGCGCCAATTCCTCGTAGAGCGCCTGGAGGCCCTTGTATTGCGGCGTGAAGCCGCATTTGGACGCGACATTGACGACAAGAAGTGCGCGGCCGCGATATGCGCCCAGGCTCTGCTCCGTGCCATTGCCGAGCCTGGCGGTGAAATCATAGATGGTCACAGCATCTTCCTCATTCAGCCACCGCCGAGTTGCTGTTCCACCAGGCGGGCGAAGCAGCTGGCGCCGATCGGCAGCAATTCGTCGTTGAAGTCATAGCGGCCATGATGCACGGGCACATTCCCGTGCTCCGGCGTCATTTGGCCCAGCAGCATGAAGGCGCCAGGGGCCTTCTCCAGATAATAGGCGAAATCCTCGCCCGCCGTCAGCGAGGGCAGGTTGGTCATGATCAGCTCATCGCCCACCACGGCGCGCGCCGCGGCCTCGAAGGCCGAGGCTTCCTCCACCGTGTTGATGGTGGGCGGATAGGAGCGGCGGTAATCCAGCGTCACTTCAACGCCGTGGGCCGCGGCGATGCCGTGCAGGGTCTGGTGGAACAGCTCATCCATCGCGCGGCGGGTGGTGGGCTTCAGCGTGCGGATGGTGCCGCGCATCAGGACCGTCTCGGGGATCACGATCTGCGAGGTGCCGGCCTGGAACTGGCCGATGGAGAGCACCACCGTCTCATGCGGGTCCATCCGGCGACTCACCAGGTTTTGCAGCGCCGTATAGACCTGCACCGCGCAAGGCAGCGGATCCAGCCCGCGATGCGGCTGGGCCGCGTGGCAGCTGCGGCCGGTCAGCGTCACGTCGAAATAATCCACGGCGGCCAGCACCGTGCCGGGCCGGATGGCGGCGGTGCCGAGCGGCAGGTCATAGGCGTTGTGGATGCCATACACCTGGTCGCAGGGGTATTTCTCGAACAGGCCGTCGCGCAGCATTTCGGCGGCGCCCGTCAGCCCCTCCTCGGCCGGTTGGAAGATCAGGTGGACCGTGCCCGAGAAGTTGCGCGTCTCGGCCAGGTAGCGCGCCGCACCCAGCAGCATGGTGGTATGGCCGTCATGGCCACAGGCATGCATGCGGTTGGGGATGATGCTGCGATGGGCGAATTCATTCAGCTCCGGCATGGGGAGCGCGTCCATATCCGCCCGCAGGCCGATCTTGCGGTTGCCCGGCCGCTTGCCGTGGATGATGCCGACCAGGCCCGTCTTGCCGAAGCCGCGCTCGATCTCGATGCCCCAGGATTGCAGCTTTTCCGCCACGATGCCGCTGGTCCGCACCTCCTCGAAGCCGATCTCGGGGTGGGCGTGGAAATCGCGCCGCCATGCGGTCATCTCGGCGTGGAATTCGGCGATGCGGGGGATGGGCTGCATGGGAGGATTCCTCAGGCGAAGCGGAACAGGCCGTTGCTGACCACCATGGCATCGCGCGCGTCCACGCGGGCGCGATGCCAGATTTCGCTGAGAAGCTGCCGGCGCTGAGCCTGCACCGCCCCGGCAGCTTCTCAACGACAATCATTCGCCGATCTCCAGCACGGCATCGGCGGCGAAGGCGCCCTCGCCTTGCGGCAGCACCAGCAGCGGGTTGATATCCACCGAGACGAGCTTCGGCCCGGCGGCGACTGCGAAGGCGGAGAGATTGGCCAATGCCGTCGCCAGCGCCTTCACATCGGCTTTCTTGCGGCCGCGAATGCCGTCCAGCAGCGGAAAGCCCTTCAAGGCACGGATCATCTCCTCCGCCTCATCCACCGAGAAGGGGCAGCGGCGGAAGGTGACGTCCTTCAGCACCTCGATGAAGATGCCGCCCAGCCCCACCATCGCCACCGGCCCGAAGACCGGATCGCGCACCATGCCGAGCGCCATTTCCACCCCGCCCTTGATCTGCCGCGCCACCAGCACGCCCTCGATCCGCGCCCCCGGCGCGCGTTCGGCCGCGCGGGAGAGCAGGGTCGCAAAACCATCGCGCACTGCCGCCTCGTTGTCGATATCCAGCAGCACGCCGCCGATTTCGCTCTTGTGAAGGATATCCGGGCTGAGGATCTTCAGCACCACCGGGAAGCCGAATTCCGCCGCCGCCCGCACCGCCATCTCCACATCGGCGCAGGCGCGTTCCGGCACCGCGGGGATGCCGGCCAAGGCGAGGATGCGCTTGCCCTCGGCCTCGGCCGGCGTGTGGGCGGGCAGGCTGACTGGCGGCGATGGGGCGGGCCGCTGCGCCACGCGGGCGAAGGCCTGGCCGAAGCGGCCCATGGCGTGGAGTGCCACCACCGCCCGCGTCGGATCCTCGAAGATCAGGAATCCGTCCTTCTCATATTCGCGGATCATGTCCCGCGGCGCGATGATGGAGAGCGCCCAGAGCCGGTCCTGATGCTGGTCCGCCACCGCTTTCATCTGCGCCCGCAGCTTGGGCGCCACCGACTTGGAAGCCCCCACCTGCGTGAAGAAGCCCAGGCAGGAGGTATAGCCACCATCCATCACCATGGCGGTGGCGAATTCGCCGATGAGTTCGGTCTGGTTGATCGCCTGGGCGGTGCAATCCACCGGGTTGCGCGGCGCGCAGAAAGGCACGAAGCCGCGCAGCCTGTCCTGCGCCGGCTGCGGCATTTCCGGCATCTCGAAGCCGATGGCCTCCGCCACATCCGAGATCAGCACGCCCGCGCCCCCTGAGACCGTCACCACGCCCAGCGTGTTCCGCACGGGGTAGATCTTCTTCGTCGCCGCATAGGCGATGTCCAGCAGTTCCTCGGTGTTGCGCGCCCGCACCACGCCGAATTCGCGCAGCACCGCATCCGTCACCGCGTCATCACCCGCGATGCTCGCCGTATGCGATTGCGCCGCCGCCTGGCCGAGCGCGCTGCGCCCGACCTTCATCATCACGATGGGCTTGCGGTTGCGGCGCGCGAGGTCGAGTGCCGCCAGGAAGCGATCTCCCTCGCGGATGCCTTCCGCATAGGCGCAGATCACGTCCACATCGGGGCTTTGCGCCATCCAGCCCAGCACATCGCTCAGCGTCACCTCCGCCTCATTGCCGGTGGTGATGCAGAGCTGCGTGCCGATCTCGCGGTCCCGCGCAATGGAATACAAATGCGTGCCATAGGCGCCGGATTGCGAGGCGATGCCGATCCGCCCCGGCAAGGGCCAGCCGCTCTCGAAGCTTGCGGAAAACGTCGCATAAAAATTGATCGCGGAGTTGAACAGCCCAAGGCAATTCGGCCCCAGCAGCCGCATGCCGTGCTTGCGCGCGCTCGCCACCATCACATCCTGCGCGGCGGCGCCGCCGGCATCCATCTCGGCGAAGCCCGCGGTGAAGACGATGGCGCCCTTGCAGCCGCGCGCCCCCAGATCCTCCACCGCCTGCAACGCCGCCGCACTCGGCACCGCCACGATGGCGACATCGGGCACTTCGGGCAGGCTGTGCACATCGGCATAGCTGGCCAGGCCCTGCACCGTCGAGCGCTTCGGGTTCACCGGGTAGATGGCGCCCTGGAAGCCGCGTTGCAGCATGTAGGAAATCGGCCGGCCGCCGATGCGCGTGGCCTCGTCCGAGGCGCCGATGATGGCGATGGAACGTGGATTCACCACGGGGTCCAGGGAGGAGAAATTCATTGTGCGTTTCCTCAGAAAAAAAGCAGGGGCGCTGCCCCTTACCCCGGCAAGACCTTCAGGTTCCTGCATCTCCATCCAATAGGCCAGCAAACAACTCCGCGGCGCGGGACAGCTCGGCCACGGCCAGGTTGGAGAGGATGCTGCGGCTGTCCATCCGCACGAGATCCGCCGCGAGGCGCGCGAGTTCCTGTTCCATGACGGCCGAGGCTTGCCCGAAGCGGGGCATCGCGCAACCCTTGGGCGATGACATCCTATCTCGACCCGCGCTCCGGCCGCTTTTATCCCCTCGAAACCCCGCGCTGGTGCGGCGATGACCGCGCGCCCCTGCTGCTGACGGACCTGCCGGGGATCGGGCGGGATGACATCGCCTCGGGCGTGCGGAGCATCTGGCGCTATGCCGCCGCCCTGCCCTTCCTGCCCGCCCGCCCGATCTCGATGGGCGAGGGCTGCACGCCGCTGGTGGAAATGTCCCTGGCGGGCGGCTCAGCGCTGCTGAAATGCGAATGGTTCATGCCGACGGGCAGCTTCAAGGATCGCGGCGCCTCGGTCATGCTCTCGCTGCTGCGGGAGCAGGGGATTTCCTCGGTGCTGGAGGACAGTTCCGGCAATGGCGGCGCGGCGGTCTCGGCCTATGCGGCGGCGGGGGGCATGGCGGCCACGATCTTCGTGCCGGCCAGCACCAGCCCGGCCAAGACGGTGCAAAGCCGGGCGGCGGGGGCCAGCATCACGCTGGTGCCGGGCTCGCGCCAGGATTGCGCCGAGGCGGCGGAACGCGAGGCGGAAAAGATTTTCTATGCCAGCCACAACTGGCAGGCCTTCTTCCTGCACGGCACCAAGACGCTGGCCTATGAGTTATGGGAGGATTTTTCGTTCACCGCGCCGGACAATGTGATCGTGCCCTGCGGCGCGGGATCGAATGTATTGGGCCTGTTCATCGGCTTTTCGGAATTGCTGCGGGCCGGGCAAATCAGCAAGCTGCCGCGCATCTTCGCGGCCCAGCCGGCAAATTGCGCGCCTATCGCCCGCGCCGCGCTGGGGCTGGACCCGGTGCCGGCGCAGCCCACCATCGCCGAGGGCACCGCCATCGCGCAGCCCTTGCGGGTGATGGAATGCCTGCGCGCCATGCGCGAGAGCGGCGGCGGCGCCGTGATGCTGAGCGAGGCGGAAATCGCCGAGGCCTCGCTCATGCTGGCCAGGCGCGGCGTCTATGTGGAACCCACCTGCGCCCAGGCGGCGGCGGCCTTCGGCAAATTGCTGGCCTCGGGCAAGATCGCGGGGCGGGAGAGCACCGTGGTGGTCCTGACGGGCACCGGCCTGAAGGCCACGCCCCGTTACGCCGAATTGCTGGGAGTGGCCGTATGAGCCCGCGCATCGCCCTTCTGGGCTTTTCCATCGAATGCAACCGCTTCGCGCCCATCGCGACCGAGGCGGATTTCGTCTATCGCTGCCTGCTGCGCGGCGAGGATATCGTCACCGATGCCCGCAGCGCGAGCCCGCAGGCGCTGGGCGAAATGCCCGGTTTCGTCACCGCCATGGACGCCACCGGCCCCTGGCAGCCACGCCCCCTGACGCTGGCCATGGCCGAGCCCAATGGCCCGGTGGACCACGCCTTCTTCGACAAGCTGATGGAGGAATGGCGCGCGGGCCTGCGCGCGCTGCGCGGGCAACTCGAAGGCGCCTTCTGCGTCATGCATGGCGCGGGGCTGACCACGGTGCTGGATGACCCGGAGGGCGCGGTGCAGGCGCTGGTGCGGGCCGAGTTGGGGGAAATCCCCTTCATCTGCACCTATGACCTGCACGCCAATGTCTCCGACGCCAATGTCGCGCTGAATGATGCCTATGTGGGCTACCTCACCAACCCGCACATGGATATGCGGACGCGCGGCGAGGAAAGCGCCGCCCTCATGCGCCGGCTGCTGAATGGCGAACGCTTCATGCGCGCCCATCGCCGCCTGCCCATCGTGGCGCCCACCGTCTCGCTGCTGACGGCGCAGGGGCCTTATGCCGAGGTGATCAATCTCGGCCAGGAGCGCCGCGCGGCTGATCCGCGCATCGTCAATGTCTCGGTCATGGCGGGCTTCGCCTATGCCGACACGCCCTTCAACGGCATGTGCGCCATCGTCACCGCCACGCACCAGGGCGCGGCCGATGCGCTGGCCGATGAGCTGGCCGATGCGGCCTGGGCGCGGCGGGATCGCTTCGTGGCGAAGCTGACCAGCCTGGAGGATGCGACGCAACGCGCCCTGACCAGCACCACGCCGCTGGCCTTCGCCGATGTCGCGGATAATCCGGGCGGCGGTGGGCGCGGCAACACCATGTGGCTGCTGGAGGCGTTTCATCGCGCGGGCGTGCAGGGCGCCGTGTTCGGCGTGATCCATGACCCGGCGCTGGTGGCCGAGGCCAAGGCGCAGGGCGTGGGCGGCCAGTTCGAGGCGCGCTTCAACCGCGCGGCCGGGCAGGACCCCTTCAGCCGCCCCTTCTCGGCGCAGGCCGAGGTGCGCGCCCTCTCCAATGGGCAGGTCACCGGCCGGCGCGGGATTTTCGCGGGCACGGCGATGCAGCTGGGCGACACGGCCTGGCTGCGCCTGGGCGGGATTGACGTGGTGGTGATCAGCCAGCGCACGCAATGCGCGGACCCCGCCTTCCTGGAGCATCTGGGGATTGACGTGGGTGCGGCGCGCTGCGTGGTGGTCAAGTCGCGCGGGCATTTCCGCGGCGGCTTCGATGAATTCTTCGGCCATGAGCAGATCATCGAGGTGGATGCGCCCGGCCTCACCTCGCCCATCCTTTCCCGCTTCGACTGGACAAAATTGCCACGGCCCGTGCTGCCGTTGGATCAGGAGGCCGCACGATGACCCTCGATGAGCTGATGACGCCGGCCCTGGTGCTGGATCTGGGCGTGTTGAAGCGCAACCTGGCGATGATGCAGCGGGCCATCGCGCGGCATCCGGGGGTGGTGCTGCGGCCGCATCTCAAGACCGCGAAATCGCGCGATGTGGCGATGCTGGCCGCGCCCAATTTCGGCCCCATCACCGTCAGCACCCTGGCGGAAGCGCGCTACTTCGCGGAAGGCGGCTGGCAGGACCAGATCTATGCCGTCGGCATCACGCCGCAAAAGCTGGATGCGGTGGCGGCGATGAACGCGGCGGGCGCCGATGTGAAGGTCATCACCGATGACGTGGAGGCCGCCCAGGCCATCGCCGCGCATGGCGGAAAAATCCGTGCGCTGGTCGAGGTGGATGTGGGCGAGGGCCGTGGCGGCGTGCCGCCGGATGAGGCGCGCGCCATCGCGCAAGCGCTCGGCGGCAAGCTGGCCGGCGTCTTCACCCATGCGGGCCATTCCTATGGCGGCCGCAGCATCCCCGAGATGGCCGCCATCGCCGAGCTGGAACGCGCTGGCGTGGTGCGCGCGGCGCAGGCCCTGCGCGAGGCGGGCTTCGCACTGGAGATCGTGAGCCTCGGCTCATCGCCCACGGCGCTGCATGCGGAAAGGCTGGACGGCATCACCGATATCCGCGCCGGCGTCTACATGTTCGGCGATTTGTTCCAGGCGCAGCTTGGCACGCATCCGGAAGGCGATATCGCGGTGACGGTGCTGGCCAGCGTCATCGGGCGCAAGCCGGCGCGCGGCGCGCTGCTGCTGGATTCCGGCGCGCTGGCGATGAGCAAGGATCGCAGCACGGAAAAGGCGCCGCGCGACTACGGCTTCGGCCTGGTGCTGGACATGGATGGCGGCAACACCCTGGGCGAGCCCATCCTGGCCCGCGTCCACCAGGAGCATGGCGAGGCGGTGCCCGCACCCATGCTGCCCATCGGCACCAGGCTGCGCGTGGCGCCCAACCACACTTGCCTGACGGCGGCGGCGTTTGACCGCTATCATGTGGTGGATGGATCGCGCGAGGTGATCGCGGTGTGGGATCGGATCAACGGATGGTAGCCCAGCAGGACTGGTCGGCGCTGCGGGAGGCCGAGACGGCGCAGCCGCCGCCGAAAGTCATTACCTGGTGCCCGCCCTGCCATGCCAATCTCGACGACTTCATGGGGCAGACGCAGGAGCAGAATTTCGACAGCCAGCATCTCTGCGAGGCGATCCATGAACAGCGGGACCGGCATGTGGGGTTCCAGGGGCGGGTGCCGGTGAATCACATCACCCCGGAATTGCCGGGGATGATTCCGGGCGTGAGCGTGGTGGACCACCCGCATCGGGCGCCGCGCTACATGCGCTTCAGGCTGGCCAGCATGCCGGGCGCCATGGCGGATGTGCAGCGAACCACGCTGGCCGCGATGCGCGAGACGGGCGCGGATAGGCTGATCACGATCTTTCACTCCTGCCACCGCAAGATGATCGGGCTGGAGCGGGATCATGGCATCCGCGTGGTGAACCGGGTGCATCTTCTGGCGGAGGGCATGGGGCTGCCCTGCCAGGATGAATCCAAGGCTTGGCGCAATGCCGAGGACCCGCTGGCGGCCATCGGCGCGGAGCGAGTTGCGGCCGCTGGCGAAGTCGCCGCGCGCAAACCGGTCGAGCCGGAATCGGCGCGCCCGAGGCTCGTGTGATGGGGTCCGGGGCCTCGCAGCCCCGGCGGGTCCAGGGCATGGCCCTGGATTCGTTACGCCCCCAGCGCGGCCTTCACCGCCGGCCCGGCCTTGGCCATATCCAGGCTGGCCGCGTATTTGGCTTTCAGCGCGGCCATCACCTTCCCCATCTCCTTGACGGTGGTGGCGCCGGTTTCGGCCACCGCGGCGGCGACGGCGGCGGCCAGGGCCGCGTCATCCATCTGGGTGGGCAGGAAGCTTTCGATCACGGCGATCTCGGCCTCCTCCTTGGCGGCGAGTTCCTCGCGGCCGCCGGTGCGGTACATCTCGACCGATTCGCGGCGGGATTTGGCCATGCCGCGCAGCATGGAGATGATGGCGGGGTCCTCCAGCGGCGGGCCGGGGCGGGCGGCGATGTCCATGTCCTTCAGCTTGGCCGTGACCATCCGCAGCGTGCCGACGGTCGGCGCGTCCTTGGCGAGCATGGCCGTCTTGAGTTCGGCGGTGAAACGAGTGCGGAGATCCATGGGGCGTGTCCTTGCAGGGAGTGTTTTTCCCAAGGCCTGGATCGTCACCTTGCCCTGGGAAGTCATTTCCCACATACTGTAGCCCATGCGCTCCGTGGAAGACATCCTTGCCCTCATGGGGGGCGCCGAGGCCGCCGCCGCCCAATGCCAGGTGGGAACCGAGGCCATTCGCAAATGGCGCCAGGCCAAGGCGATCCCGGCCAAGCATTGGCCGGCCGTGCTGGCCGCCACCGGCCTCACTCTCTCTGACCTCACCAGCGCAGCCCGAAACCCGCAGGAAACCCCCATGCCCGACCAAGCTCCAGAAGGCGCCACCGCCATCCTCGTGCTCGATGATGGCAGCGTGCATTGGGGCTGGGGCTTTGGCGCGCATGGCACGCAGGTGGCGGAAATCTGCTTCAACACGGCGCTGACGGGCTATCAGGAAACCCTGACCGACCCCTCCTATGCCGGGCAGATCATCAATTTCACCTTTCCGCATATCGGCATCGTCGGCACGAATATCGAGGATATGGAGGCGGCAACGCCGGTGGCGCGCGGCCTGATTGTCAAGCAGGACGTGACCGAGCCCGCCAATTACCGCTCCACGCAGCATTTGCAGGAATGGCTCATCCGCCATGGCGTGACCGGGCTGTGCGGCCTGGATACGCGGGCACTGACCGCGCGCATCCGCGATGGCGGCGCGCCCAATGGCGTGATCAGCTTCCCGGCCGATGGCCGCTTCGACGTGCCGGCCCTGCTGGCCCAGGCCAAGGCCTGGCCGGGGCTGGAGGGCATGGACCTCGCCCGGGAAGTCACCGCCCGGCAATCCTACACCTGGGATGAAAGCTGCTGGTCCTGGGGCAAGGGCTTCGGGAAGCAGACGGCGCCGACGCATCGCGTGGTGGCGCTGGATTACGGCGCCAAGCGCAACATCCTGCGCTGCCTGGCCGATGCCGGCTGCCATGTGACAGTGCTGCCGGCCACGGCGACCGCCGAGGAAATCCTGCGCGAGAAGCCCGATGGCGTCTTCCTCTCCAACGGCCCCGGCGACCCGGCGGCCACCGGCGTTTACGCCGTGCCCGCCATCCAGGGCGTGCTGGCGGCGAAGGTGCCGGTGTTTGGCATCTGCCTCGGGCATCAATTGCTGGCGCTCGCGCTGGGGGCGAGCACCTACAAGCTGGAGCGCGGCCACCGCGGCGCCAACCAGCCGGTGCAGGATCTGGCGACGGGCCGGGTCGAGATCACCAGCCAGAATCACGGCTTCGCGGTGGACCCCAAGAGCCTGCCGGAAGGCGTGGTGGCCACGCATGTCAGCCTGTTCGACGGCACGAATGAGGGCATCGCGGCGCCGGCGAAGAACGCCTTCTCGGTGCAGTATCACCCCGAGGCCTCGCCGGGTCCCTCCGATAGCCACTACCTGTTCCATCGCTTTGTGGAGATGATGACCCAGGCCCGGGCCTGAAACAGGGGGCCTGAAACAGGGAGAGTTGCATGTTCGATCTTTCGGGGCGCGTTGCGCTCGTCACGGGCGGGAATGGCGGCATCGGGCTTGGCTTTGCGCGCGGGCTGGCCAAGGCCGGCGCCAGCGTGATGCTGGCCGGCCGGGATGCCGCCAAGAGCGAGGCCGCGCTGGCGGAACTCCGCGCATTCGGCGCGCGGGCCGAGGCGGTGAGCGCCGATGTGACCAACCCGGATTCCATCAAGGCGATGGTGGCGGCCACGGTCTCGACCTTCGGGCGGCTGGACATCCTGGTGAATAATGCCGGCACCAATATCCGCTCTCGGCCCGAGGAGACCACGCTGGCGGATTGGCACACGGTGCTGAACACCAATCTGACCAGCACGATGTTCACGGCGCAGGCGGCCTGGCCGCATTTGAAGGCCGGCGGCGTGGGGCGGATCATCAATAATGGCTCGATGCTGTCCATCTTCGGGATGCCGCTGCATGCGGCCTATTCCTCATCCAAGGGGGCGGTGGTGCAATTGACGAAAACGCTCGCCACGGCCTGGGCGAAGGATGGCATCACGGTGAATTGCGTGCTGCCCGGCTGGATTGATACGGCGCTGACGCAGGGCGCGCGGCGCGACATGCCGGCGCTGGACCAGAATGTGAAGACCCGCGCCCCGGCCGGCCGCTGGGGCACGCCCGAGGATTTCGAGGGCATCGCGGCCTTCTATGCCAGCGATTCGGCGGCCTACATCACCGGCACCTCCATCGCCGTGGATGGCGGATATTCGATTCAGGGATGATCGGATGCCGCTGCCGGAATTCATGCAGATCGAGGCGCCCGTCTTCGCGCCCCGTCGCACCCTCTCCCTGCTGGAGACGGAGCAATTCCTGCTGCTTGCCTCCTATCACCTCTGGCGCGACGACGTCTGGCCGATTGATGGCGAGGCGCTGGACAAGCTGCGCGGCGCCCTCTCGCCCAATCCCGTGCGTGACCAGAACAAGCAATTCGGCATGAACGTGCTGGAGATGGCGCTGGAGCGGCTCGGCACGGCGGAACTCATCGAGGTGCGGCGGCGCGGCATCGTGCCGACGACGCGCGCCATCGAGGAGCTGGAGCGCGCCATCGCGGCCACGAGGAAGACGGCCGAAGACATGCTGCGCAAACTGCTGGAGGATTGATGCCCTCCTTCGAAACCCTGCTGGTCTTCGCCGCCCTCTCGCTCGGCCTAGCGCTCACGCCCGGGCCGAACATGCTCTATCTCGTGTCGCGTTCCCTCGCGCAGGGAACGCGGGCGGGGATGGTCTCGCTGGCCGGCTGCCAGGCGGGTTCACTCGCCATCATGCTCTGCGCGGCGGCGGGCATCACGGCGGCGCTGTTCGCCGTGCCCTATGCCTGGGATGCGCTGCGGATTGGCGGGGCGCTTTATCTGGCATGGCTCGCCTGGCAATGCGTGAAGCCAGGGTCTGATCCGCTTTTCGCCCCGCGCAGCCTGCCGCCGGAGCCGGATGCGAGGCTGTTCGCAGTGGGCTTCGCGACGGCGGCGCTGAACCCCAAGGTCGCGCTGTTCTATGTGGCGGTGCTGCCGCCCTTCCTGGACCCCGGCGCGGGCAACATCTTTGTGCAGGGCGCCATCCTCGGCGCGGTGCAGATCGCCGTCTGCACCGCGTTTGACGCCGTGCTGGTGAAGGGTGCGGCCGGCACCGCGCATTTCCTCGGCACGCGGCCCCTCTGGCTGGCGGCGCAGCGTTATGTGCTGGGGGCGGCTCTGGCGCTGATCGCGGCCAAGCTCGCCTTGGGCGAGGGCTTTTCGGAGGCCCGAAACGGATGACGGAATTCATCATCACCGCGCTGATCGTGCTGATCCTGCTGGCCGGCTGCACGCTGGTCGCCATCATCGCGACCACGGCCTTCGGGCGCATGCTGCCGCGGCTGGAACAGGCGCTTGGCCTCTCCATGCTGCTGATGGGCGTGTTGCTCTACCTGGTTTTCCCGGAGACGGGTGCGGCGCGGGTGGTGGGGCTTGTGGCCTTGTCGCATGGCATTGCGGGCGGGCTGATCTGGTATCGCAAGAAGGTGTTCGGCCGATGAACGGCTTTGTCTTCGCCCTGTTTGCGCTCGGCTATTCCGGGCTGGTGCTGTTTTGGCTGGCGCATGCGCTGAAGAAAATGTTTCGGCCGTTACGCGCCGCACTCACCGCCTTCGCCATATCGGCCACGGTGCATGGCGTCACGATGTTCTTCCTGGAGCCCGCGCATGTGCTGACGGCTTTGGGTTTCTGGGGCGTGCCGCATCTGATCCTGCTGCCGGCGCTGCTCTATTCGGCGTGGCGCGAATCGAAGGGCGTGCGAGGCTGATGGAACAAATCCTCATCATCGTGCAGGGGCTGGTCTATTCGGGCCCGGTCGCCACGCTGCTGGCCAACCGGCTCTCACGCGGGCGAAGCGGCACCGCGCCGGTGGCTGAGTTTCCCGGGGGCATGCCCCTTCGGCATTTTCTTTTCTGTGAGGTTTCCCATGCCCAAGCGCACTGACATTTCCTCGATCCTCATCATCGGCGCCGGTCCCATCGTGATCGGCCAGGCCTGTGAGTTCGACTATTCCGGCGCGCAGGCCTGCAAGGCGCTGCGGGCGGAGGGCTATCGCGTCATCCTGGTGAATTCCAACCCGGCGACGATCATGACCGATCCGGGCCTGGCGGACGCCACCTATATCGAGCCCATCACGCCCGAGATCGTGGAAAAGATCATCGCGAAGGAGCGTCCCGACGCGCTGCTGCCCACCATGGGCGGCCAGACCGCGCTGAACACCGCGCTGAAGCTGGATGCGGCGGGCGTGCTCAAGAAATACGGCTGCGAACTGATCGGCGCCAATGCCGAGGTGATTGATAAAGCCGAGGACCGCCAGAAATTCCGCAACGCGATGACCAGGATCGGCATCGAAAGCCCCAAGAGCGAGATCGCGCACACGATGGAGGAGGCCTGGGCCGGCCTGGCCATCGTCGGCCTGCCCTGCGTCATTCGGCCGAGCTTCACGCTGGGCGGCACGGG
>Ga0209103_1000422_pt1 | contig 13260 bp, 11 predicted proteins | sample 4C3metaG_FD_184152 | JGI IMG/M metagenome (GOLD analysis project Ga0209103, IMG submission 184152) | Freshwater bacterial and archeal communities from Indian Creek, Illinois, USA - 4C3 metaG (SPAdes) (version 2) | ecosystem: Environmental > Aquatic > Freshwater > Unclassified | place: USA...
CGCCTCCACCGGTGGCATGTCGGGCGTGACGCAGACGGCAGGCTTGGCCTCAGGCCTCGTTACCACCGCCAACTCCGCCAACGCCGCGGTGCTGTCGGCGCTCGATACCGCCATGACCGCCCTCAACAACACCCGCGCCACCCTGGGTGCAGTGCAGAGCCGCTTCGAGAACACCATCAACTTCCTGCGCACCTCGGTCGAGAACCAAGCCGCAGCCCGCGGGCGCATCATGGACGCCGACTTTGCCTCAGAAACAGCCAACCTGAGCCGCAGCCAAATCCTGCAACAGGCCGGCACCGCCATGATCGCGCAGGCCAACCAGCTGCCCCAAGGCGTGCTGGCGCTGCTGCGCTGATCCAGAGATGCGGCACCCCACCAAGCGGGGTGCTCGCTACCGGCCAATCTTGGTTCCGCCAAGCTTGGCCGTTGTGGTTTGGACTGGTTGCTGCTAGAGTACCGCAAGCCCACCGGCAGTGCGCAGGCTGCGCAACCGCCTTTTCCTGTAGGAGTGCACCATGGCCATCTCATCACCCGGCATCGGCAGCAGACTCGACGTCAACGCCATCGTTCGCCAGTTGATGGCCATCGAGCGGCGCCCCATTCAGCAACTCGAATCCCAAGCCGGCAGCCTGCAAACGCAGCTTTCGGCCTTCGCGCGTGTGCGCTCCGACCTCTCCGGCCTGCAAGACGCGGCCGCGCGCCTGCTCGACCCCAGCCTGTGGGGCAGCCGCAGCTTCAGCTCCAGCAACAGCGCAGCCCTATCGGGCAGCGCCAGCAGCTCGGCCTTGGCCGGCAGCTTTTCGGTGCAGATCGCCCGGCTGGCGCAGCCACAAGGGGCGGCTTCGGCTGGCCGTGCCATCGATGCCCCCATCGGGGCGGCGGGCTCACTGGAGTTTCGCGTCGGCACCTGGAGCGGCAACAGCTTTGGCGGCGGCGCGCCCGTGGCGGTCGCGGTGCAGGCCGGTGACACGCTCAGCACCCTGGCGGCGCGCATCAACGAGAGCAACGCCGGTGTCTCGGCGCTGGTGCTGCGCAGCGGCGGGCAAGAGCAGCTCATGTTGCGCGGCAGCAACACCGGCGCGGCAGCCGGTTTCGAGGTGCGCGCCCTCGACGGCGGCGGTGCCCCCGTCACCGATTCCATCAGCGCCTTGGGCAGCCTCAACCACTTCCACAACGGCACCACCCTGGTCGGCATGGGTCGCACCCAAGAGGCGCTGGATGCGCAGTACAGCGTCGATGGCGTGGCCCTGAGCTCGCCCACCAACACCGTAAGCAACGTGGTGCCGGGCCTCACGCTCAACCTGCAGCAAAGCACCACCGCCGCCCTGCCCGGCAGCCCAGCCACGGCGGTGCAGGTGTCGGTGCAGCAAAACAACACCGTGGTGCGCGACGCCATCGAAGCCTTTCGGGCCGCCTTCAACCGCATCAACGCCACCTTGTCGGAGCTCACCCGCGCCGACCCCACCGGCAACGCCGACGGCCCGCTGCAGGGCGACGGCACAGCCCGCCGGCTGCAAACGGCGCTGCGCCAGTTGGTCATGAGCGAGGGCCCGAGCGGCGGCTCGCCCTTGGGCCGCTTGAGCGATATGGGCTTGCAAATGCAGCGCGACGGCTCGCTGGGCGTTAACGCCACCCGGCTCGATGCCGCCATGGCCAACCAAGAGGGCATGCGCCGCTTGCTCTCCCACACCGGCAGCGCCGGGGCCGATGTGGGCATCGCGCGGCGCATGCGCGACTTTGCCTTTGCTGCCAACGGCACCGAGGGCATGGTGAACAGCCGCAATGGTGCCATCCAAGCCGCCATCGGGCGCAACAGCGAGCGCATCGAGCGGCTCGAAGACCGCCTGGTGCGCACCCAAGCCAGCCTGCTGGCCCAGTACAACCGGCTCGACACCAATATGGCTGCCCTCAATGGCCTAGACAGCTTCGTGTCGCAGCAACTGGCGCAGTGGAACCGCAGCAGCGGCTAAGTCCATAGCCGCACCCGGCGCGCGTCGGCCAAACCGAGCCCACCGCGCCGCGCACCACGGCCATTTTTGGCCGATCCAAAGCCCCGATAAAGCCCAAACCAACCCCGTTTATCGGGGTTTTGTCATTGCGTCTGCCGCCACACAATCTCCCCAACACCCGGTGCATCCGATCCAAGCCAGCGCACGCTGGACAAGCCGAGTGGATTGATCCGCAAGCCGATCCTACAAGGAGTTTGAATCATGGCCATGACCATCAACACCAACGTCAACTCGCTCAATGCCCAGCGCAATGCGATTGCCACCCAGAACTCGCTGGCCACCTCGATGCAGCGCCTCTCCTCGGGCCTGCGCGTCAACAGCGCCAAAGACGACGCCGCCGGGCTGGCCATTGCCGATCGCATGAACACCCAGGTGCGCGGCATGAACGTGGCCATCCGCAACGCCAACGACGGCATCTCGCTGGCGCAAGTGGCCGAAGGCGGGCTCTCGGTTATGTCGGACCTGATGCAGCGCATGCGCGAGCTCGCGGTGCAAGCCGTCAACTCAACCAACACCTCGGGCGACATCGCGGCGCTGAACCAAGAGTTCACCCAGTTGCGCGCCGAAGTCAACCGCACCATGAGCGCGGTGCAGTTCAACCAGACCGAACTCTTTACCAGCACTGCCAACTTCGACTTCCAAGTCGGAGCCAACTCGGGGCAGATTATCACGATCCAGGGCTCGGCGATGAACATCAACGCCTCCACCGGTGGCATGTCGGGCGTGACGCAGACGGCAGGCTTGGCCTCAGGCCTCGTTACCACCGCCAACTCCGCCAACGCCGCGGTGCTGTCGGCGCTCGATACCGCCATGACCGCCCTCAACTCCACCCGCGCCACCCTGGGTGCGGTGCAGAGCCGGTTCGAAAACACCATCAACTTCTTGCGCACCGCAGTAGAAAACCAGTCGGCTGCCCGTGGGCGCATCATGGACGCCGACTTTGCCGCCGAAACCGCCAACCTGAGCCGCGCCCAAATTCTGCAACAGGCTGGCACCGCCATGATTGCTCAAGCCAACCAGATTCCGCAAGGCGTGCTGCGGCTGCTGCAAGGTTAAACTAGTGCTGCAAGGTTAAACTAGGGTAAGCAGCAAGGCGCGCAGTGCCGCATGGCCTGCCACCTTGATGCGTCACCTATGCAGGCTGGGCTATTTTGGGCTCAGGCCCAAAACCGAGCGATGGAGATTTGAATTGGATATTGATCGCATCCTACCAGCCCACCCGCGTCCATGTTCCAGCCTTTATATCCAGCATGGGCAGCCCTACTACATCTCGGGCCCAGGCTACGACCAACGCTCGGCCGGTAAGCGCTTGCTGCACCAGCTTTGCAGCCTGCTCAACCAAATGGGGCACGAGGCTTATGTGCTCAGTACCCCGCTTGGCCCGGGGCTTTGGACTCCGACCTTGAGCGATGCGGTCAAGCTGTCGCACTACCAAGCCGGCAAAAAACCCATCGTCGTTTACCCTGAGATTGCGGCGCGGCACACGCTGGAACTGGGCTTGGCGGTGCGCTACCTGCTCTACTACCCGGGCGTCCACGGCGGCCCTAAGGTTTTCGATGCCAGCACGCTGGTGTTCAAACTCGGCGGCGATGTGCTCTACCCCGGCGGGTACGAGCTCGAGTTGCCAACCATCGACACCGAACTGTTCCAATTGCCCCCGGCAGGCACACCGCGCGACTTGGTATTGTTTTACTACAACCGGTATTCGGGCAAGCTGCGCGAATTCGGGCCCGATGCGGTCGAAATCTCGCCCAAAAAACCCAAATCCTTGAGCGAAACCGCCGCCCTGTACCAGCGCGCCCGGGTCTTGTACGCCTACGAATACTCCACCGCCGTACAAGAGGCGCGCTTGTGCGGTTGCCCGGTGGTCTATCTGCTCAACGAGGAACGCCTGCCCACGCTCGACCGCCTAATCGGCTTTTGGGGCTTGGCCGGCTTGGCTTGGGGTGACGCGCCCGACCAGGTGCTGCAAGCCCAGCGCAGCGTGGGCGACTTTCCCGCACAGTACGCGCAGCGCATGGCCCATTGGCGCGAAGACTTGATCGCTTTCATTGATATAACCCAAAAAGCCGCCAGCGCCCTGCCCTTCGAGCAAGCCTGGCCCCAAGCCGCGCTCGACCGCCTGCCCGGCATTTACACCACCGCCGCCGACAAAGCCGCCCGCGCCGACCGCCAGCTCTGGCAGCGCTTGCACACCCAATACGCCCTGTGGCGCCCGCGCAGCACCTTGCGCGAGATCGACGCCGATATTTACGCCGAGCACCTGGCCGCAGGCCGGGTAGAGCCGCTCACCGTGCTGATCGACCAACGCGGTGCCCCGCTCGACGCCCTGGCCGACACGCTCGACAGCCTGGCCCAGTGCCTGGGGCAGCCGGTGCAGGTGCAGATCGTGGCCGACACCAGCGCACCCGAGGGCTTGGCAGAAGAATCCGGCATCGTCTGGCACCAAGTGGCCACAGGGCAGTCCTTGCAAGCGTTTTCTGCGCTGGCCCTGCCCACAGACTGGGTGCTGCTGCTGGCCAGCGGCAGCACGCTGGAGCCACGCGCCCTCATGGAGTGGGGCCTGGCGGTGGCCGAGTTCCCGCAGGCGCGCCTCATTTACGCCGACGAAGACCTGCACCAAGGCGACTCCAAAGAGCGCTACCCGCACTTCAAGCCCGATGCCAACATCGAGTTGCTGCGCTGCATGAACTACCTCGGCCCAGCCGTGGCGGTGCAGGGCGCGCTCTGGCAGCAAATCGGCCAGCCGCTGCCGGGGGCCGAGCTCTACGCCGCCGCGCTGGCGCTGCTGGCTCGCTATGGACGGCCCGTTCTCGGGCACATCGACACCGTGCTGGTGCATGGCGGCAGCGGCATGGCCAGCGCCGCCGAGGCGCAAGAGTTCGACATGGCGCAGCAGGTGCTGCAGCAGCAAGGCTTGGCCGAGCGCTTGCAGCCGCTGCCGCGTTTGGGCACCTGGCTGCTGCCGCACCGCTTGCAGGGGCCAGCCCAAGTCTCGCTGGTGGTGCCCACAGGCCTGCAGACCGGTTATCTGCGCAGCCTCTTGCTCGCGGCTCAAAAGCTCAACGACATGCCGCTGGCCGAAGCCATACTGGTCTGCCAGCCGCAGTACGCCGACGAAGTGCGACTAGCCAGCGCCGACACCTTGAGCGTTCCCATTCATATCGTGCTGCTGCCCGAGGGCGAGTACAACCATGCCGCCGCGCTCAACGCCGGCATCGCGCGCGCCAGCGGCGAATTCGTGCTGGTCTGCGACGACGACACCGAACCGCTGCACCCCGGCTGGCTGGAGCGCCTTGTCGCCATCGCCCAGCAAAGCGATGTGGGCCTGGTGGCCCCGCGCCTGCTCTCGTCCAAAGAGGCCGATCCCAAAGTGGTGGGCGGCCCGGTGCTGCTCGGGGTGCAGGGGCTGGCGGCGAGCTACTGCGGCGAAGAAGGCTGGCTCGATGAGGCCGGTGTCTATTCGCGCCTGCAACTCACGCAAGACACCAGCGCCGTAAGCGGCCACTGCTTCGTGCTGCGCAAAGCGCACTGGGAGCGCGTGGGCGGCTTGCGCGAGCAGCGCTACCCGCTGTTCCTGGGCGTGCTCGATCTGTGCCTGCGCCTGGGTGCGCTGGGGCTGCGCCACGTCTGGACGCCGCTGAGCCACCTCGTACACCACGGCGGCAAAACGCTGCAGGTGCGCCGCAGCGAGATGCACGACCAAATCCGCTTGGCCGACCAAGAGCTGGCCGAACGCCGCCAGGTGCTCGAAGACTGGGCCGCCGAACTGGCGCAAGACCGCTGCTACAACCGCCAGCTCTCGCTGCTGCGCCCCTTCGACATCGAAGCCCACATCGTGATCGACTGGAACCCGCGCCGGCGCGACCGCCCACGTGCGCTGGCGCTGCCGCTGCGCAGCGGGGCCGGCCAGTACCGGGTGATCGAGCCGCTGCACGCCTTGCAAGATGCCGCTCTGGTGCAAAGCTGCGTGGTCATGCCCATGGCAGGCGGGGCGCAGCGGATATTGCAGCCGCTGGAGCTGCGCCGCGCCCAGCCCGATGTGCTGGTGCTGCAACACGCCGTCGATGACGGGCAGCTCAGCCAGGTGCGGCACTACAAACGCGCCGCACCAGATACCCTGATCGTGCAAATGGTGGACGACTTGCTGGGCGAAGTGCCGGACAAGCACCCCAACCAGGTGTTCCAGAGCCGCGAGGGGCACCAGCGCATGGTGCAAACGCTGCGCGCCAGCGACCGCTTGATCGTCACCACCGAAACCCTGCTGCAGCACTACCGCCAGTACGTGCCCGATGTGCGCCTAGTGCCCAACAGCTTGGATCGGCACTGGTTTGCAGTCGAGGTCAAGCGCGAGCCGCAGCAGCCTGGTCAGCGCTTGCGCATTGGGTGGATCGGGGCCGGCCAGCACCAGGGCGACCTCGAACTCATCGCCCCTATCGTGGCCGAATTCGCCGCCGAAGTCGATTGGGTTTTCATGGGCATGAGCATAGACGCCATCAAGCCGCACCTGAAAGAGTTTCACCCCTTCGTCTCGATTGCCGACTACCCGGCCAAAATGGCCACGCTCAACCTCGACATCGCCATTGCGCCGCTGCAAGACAACCGGTTCAACCGCTGCAAAAGCAATCTGCGCCTGCTCGAATACGGGGCCATGGGCTGGCCGGTGGTGTGCTCCGATGTGTTCCCCTACCGCACCGACGAAGCGCCGGTGCTGCGCTGCAGTTCGCCCGAGGAGTGGCGCGCCGCACTGCGCCGCTTGATCGACGATGCCGCACTGCGCGCAGAATTGGGCCAACAGTTGCGCCAGTGGGTACATGAAAAATACGCCCTGCAAGGCCTGACCCAGCGCTGGCGCGATGCGATTTTTTCCCCATCACAACCCACGAGCCCGCCATGAAAGTCTGCCACTGCGACCGCAATTATTTCTACCAGATTCTGGGCGTGGCCTTTAAGGCTCTCAAAGTGCGCCCGCGCGTAGCCGAACTCGGGGTGCTGCGCGGAGAAAACGCAGCACGGCTGCAGCAGGCCCTAGAGCCACAGACCCTGCTGCTGGTGGACTCCTGGAGCAGCGCCGCCACGGCGTTGTCCGGCAACCCCTTTAAAGACCTGCCTTGGATCGACCCACCGAAGGTCTACCATGCCTACTACGGCGGCGATCTGGGAGAGCAAGCCACTTTCGACAGGCTGTACGAAGAATGCCGCCAGCGCTTTACCGGGCACAGCAACGTCGAAATCTTTCGCCAAAGCACAGACGACGCCCTGCACACACTGAAAAACCGCAAGGAACCGGTTCTGGATTTGATCTACATCGACGCCAACCACCAGTACGAGTGGATTTTGCGCGATCTGCTGCTGTGGAGCGAACTGTGCGCGCCCGACGGCGTGCTGATGCTCAACGACTGCTGCCACAGCGCCGCCGGCATCCGGCAAAACCTGGGCGTGCTCGAAGCCGTGGGCTCCTTCGTCAAACGCAGCGACTTTGTTCCCGTGCTGCTGACCCACACTGACTGGTCGGACCTGATCCTGTGCCGCAAAGCCGGCGTGATGGAACTGCTGCTCGATCAGGTGATCTCAAACATCGACCTGCGCTACGTCGAGGTGCCGCACCAGTTGCTGCCCGCAGCGCGTGTGGTTCAATCCGTCCATGGCTACAACATCAGCTTCAAATGATTCACCCACCTCCAAATCCAGCCACATTGCCAAGGCTGCGCTCTCGCAGTGCTCCAGCGCCAGAAAAAACCCTCCCCGCACAAGCAACACCCTTCGGCATACATCAACACAACACATTAGGAGTCTTATGTTCCACGGAATACTCTACTATGTGACAGTTATTCGAGGTGCTCCGTCATGATACCAGTCGAATGAAACGCATGGCATGAAAAAAATAGCAATAGTTCAATCCAACTATATTCCCTGGAAGGGCTACTTCGACATGATCGCTGCAGTCGATGAGTTCATTCTTTACGACGATGTCCAATTCACCAAGAATGACTGGCGCAATCGCAACAAAATCAAGACCCAGAACGGCGTGCAATGGCTCAGCGTCCCTGTAGGCCAGGATATCAGCCGCCTGATTCGGGATGTGGAGATACAAGACAGACGTTGGCAAGCCAAGCATTGGGCATCCATCTTCCACGCCTATAAACGTGCTCCTTATTTCGAGGAGGTGGCTTCATGGTTGGATCCGCTCTATCTTGAACAGAACTTTACTCACATTTCGCAACTAAACCGACGTTTTATCGAAGCCATCTGCAATTACCTGTCAATAAAAACTGACATTACAAACTCTTGGGATTACACGCTGCTTGATGGGAAGACGGAGCGACTCGCTGATCTGTGCGTGCAAGCTGGTGGCACTGAGTACATATCAGGGCCGGCTGCCAAGGACTATGTTAATGAAAAGGTCTTTTCGGATTTTGGGATTAAGCTGACTTGGTTCGACTACGCCGGATACCCCGCGTACCCACAGCTTTGGGGTGAGTTCACTCATGGCGTCACAATCCTTGATCTTTTGTTTAACTGTGGCAAAGACAGTCCTCGATACATGAGGTATGTAGCATGAGGCTTTCAATTGTCGCGACGCTGTATCGATACGAGCGCTATCTGGAAGAGTTTTATCCGTGGATATATGTGGTAGCACAATCATTGCCGGGAGATGATTTTGAAATCTTTCTCGTAGATGATGTCTCGCCCGATGATTATTTAACATTGGCGCTGGAATTGCAGGCTCGTGATCGTTGTATTCAGGCGAGTGATCTGTTGAGAAATTTTGGACACCCGCGCCCGCGTGCTCACCAATCTAGCTACACTCTATCACGTAAGCTCATACTAGTGGTTGATTCGATCTATTCATTCAGGATCGCGCCATTATCTCTTATCTTTTTTATAGGGCTGCTGATCTGGTTTGGTTCCGTACTGTTTGGTCTGAGTCTACTTATCTGGAAACTATTGGAGCCAGAAATGGTACTTACCGGCTTAACATCGATCCTGCTATCCATATGGTTTCTGGGTGGGTCGTTCATTTTGGTGCTGGGGCTGCTTGGTATGTATATCGGGAAAGTTTTCCAGGAGGTAAAATGCCAGCCACCTTACATAATTTAAAACAAACACAAAGGGGAGCGCGATGAATAACAAGTTAGACGGCCATATCGAGTCGTATGGAGAACAGTTTGATTTCGCTTTCGACAACCAGATTATGTTGAACTGGTACCCTGAGCGGATTATGCGTCTTTGTACTTCTGGGCAATCACTTCTGGAATTGGGGATTGGGCATGGATACACCACCAATCGATTCTCCCGATATTTTAAACGTCATGTCGTGATCGATGGTTCCACATTGGTCATTGAACAGTTCCGCCAGAGATATCCGAAGTGCCCGGTTTCCATTGTTCAAGGTTATTTTGAACAATTTGAAACAGACGAGCGATTCGATGTCGTTGTTATGGGATTTGTGCTAGAGCACGTCGAAAATTCCCGTGAAATTCTAGAGAAATATAAAAAATTCTTGGCACCGGGCGGGCGATGCTTTGTCGCTGTTCCCAATGGTGAGTCTCTGCACCGGCGTATTGGTCACGCGGCGGGGTTGCTGGACGACATGATGAGCTTGGGCCAGGGCGACCTCGCCCTCGGTCATGCAAGGACTTATTCGGTACAGAGACTTAACCAGGAATTGGAGGCGGCTGGCTTTCAGGTGGCACGAAAGGAAGGAGTCTTTCTGAAACCGCTAACGACTGCGCAATTGCAGTTACTTACCTTGAGTCCGGAAATTATTTCGGGGATGTGTGAAGTCGCGATCGATTATCCCGAGCTAAGTGCTGCTCTCCTATTCGAGGCCAAAGTCGATTTATGAATGTATTGATTGTGGGGGCGACCTCAATGATAGGTCAAGCTCTGTCGGAGCGGCTGGCTGCAACTGGCGCTACCGTCAAGAGTGCCGGGCGCCGCGACGCAGATATATTTTTTGATTTGACTCTGTGGCACGATCTACCAGAAGTGCGTGGGACGTTTGATGTCGTTGTACATGCTGCGGCCGATTTTGGCGGCCCTAACGATCAGGACACCGTTCGGGCGGAGGTTGTTAATGGGGCAGGTACCCTAGCCATGTGTATGTTGGCAAGGAAGGTACAGGCGCGCCATGTTGTGCTGTTTTCCTCCCTGTCTGCGACATACCAGGTTGGAGATGCTTATTTCGGCATATACGCGTTGTCTAAGCGCCACGGAGAAGAACTTGCGCGTTGGTTTTGCCAATCCCATGAACTGGGGTTGAGTATTCTGCGCCCGTCACAGGTGTATGACGATCAAGGGAGAGGTCGCCAGCATCAGAATCTGTTTTATGCGATCGCTGATCGTGCGGAGGCTGACGATGAGGTTCTACTGAACGGGGTGCGAGATGCGCGCCGCAATTACATTCATCTTCATGATTTAGTTGAGGTGGTGTTGCGGGTGATTAACCAGCGCATTCTGGGAGATTTTGTCTGCGCTCATCCCCGATCAGTATATTTGAGCGAACTAGCTAAAGCGGCCTATTCGGCGTATGGACGTGACCGAGAAGCTCTGTTTTTGCCCGACAAGGTGGCACTGGCCGACTTGCCGGAAATTCAGGATTTTCGGATTTACGAATTGATCGGGTACAGCCCACGAATCGATGTTAATGAGGGTTACATGCGGATTCGTGCTTGTCGGGAGGAACGAACTTGACTACTGTGATGGTCACTGGCGTGGGAGCGATCATGGGGTATGGTCTCCTTCGATCGTTACGGCAGGCCGATTCGGCCTTGCATTTGGTGGGTACGGATATTTATTCCGATGCTGTAGGGCAAGCTTGGGCGGACGTCTTTGAGCAGGCCCCCTACACTTCAAGCCCCGATTATCAGGCTTGGTTGCGTGGCGTAATCGAACGGCACAAAGTGGATTTGCTGATCCCCGGAATTGAACAGGACGTGCAGCGGTTGTCGGCGGAACCGAGAATTCTGCGCGGAATGCCCATCAAGGTTGTATTAAATAACGCTGACCTAGTACGGCTTACGCAGGACAAGTGGCTGATGCATCAAGAGCTTCTGCGTATGGATGAGCCGACGAGGATCCCTTCCTATATTGAAGGCACCTATGAAGCGCTTGTAGAGCGACTTGGGCTGCCCTTCATTCTCAAACCACGGCGAAGTTACGCATCAAAAGGGTTGGTACTGGTCACTAGTCGAGCCGATTTTACGGCCTATGGTGCGGCCCTAGGCGAGGTGCTGGTAGCTCAGCCGCTGGTTGGCAGCGACGATCAGGAATATACTGTCGGAGCTTTTGGTGATGGACGGGGTGGAGTGGCCTGTTCAATTACGCTGCAACGCCGCTTGGCTGCAGATGGTTCAACGGCTAAGGCTTGGGTTCGGCATGAATCCTCTTTGGATGATGTGGTTCGTAGGCTATGCGCTCGTTTCAGCCCGGTAGGGCCAACCAATCTGCAGTTCCGACGTGTGGGAACCGGTTGGAAACTGCTTGAAATTAATCCAAGGATTTCCTCGACCAGTTCACTGCGCACAGCATTTGGCTACAACGAAGGGGCCATGTGTCTGAATTTTTTCCTATGGGGGAGGTTACCCCGCCAGCCGGACATTCGCCCCGGATTCGCTGTGCGATACATTCAGGATTATGTCATCCATGATCGGGATCATTTCTGACGTACATGGCAACTACCCTGCATTGCAGACCGTTCTGTCTAGGCTGGACGCCATGGGCGTGACGGACATAATTTGCCTTGGTGATATAGTTGGCTACTACAGCCAGGTCAATGAGTGCTGTGAGATATTGCGAAATCGAAGCATTTTCTCGCTGATGGGAAACCATGATTGGTATCTCGCAACCGGAGAAGCATGCCCACGCTCAAATAGCGCGAATGCGTGCCTTGAATACCAGAGAAAAGTTATTTCGACTGCCAACCTTGAGTGGCTGAAGACGTTGAAACCTGCGGCAGACATTCATGGAATGAGACTCGCGCATGGGGGATGGCACGATCCAATCGACGAGTATATTCAACCATCGGAACAATATTTTAGTACACTAGAGGGTAGCTATTTCGCCTCTGGACATACTCATGTACCCTGTGTTTGGATCGGGGCGGGAAAGACGTATTGCAATCCCGGTTCAGTAGGTCAGCCCCGTGACGGTGATCCCAGAGCGTCGTTTGCAATATGGAACGGAACCAGGTTCGTATTACATAGAGTTGCATATGATATTCAAGCAGCTCAAAGAGCAATGTCTGATGCAGGTTTTTCGTTTTATTTTTCAGAAAATCTCTCTAAAGGCACGCAGATAGGTGGGAAGGTTAGCAGTTATGAATAAGCACTTGAATCCGTGACCCCAATCCCCACTCACCCAGAACACCCCGCCCGCAATGACGCAATCGCCGCATTTCCCCGCTTTCGGTGCATTTGCAGCATTTTTTCTGCGGCATGAGGGTGTTGGCCAAGGTTTTTCCGGTGCCTCTGAGGGCGTTTTGGCACCCGGTGGCGTCACACGCCCACGCCGGGCCCCGCAGTGCGCTGCGTTTTTGGAAATCCGTGAGTTGGTTGCTGCGCTGCGGAGTTGCGTCAGCACGGGCCGTAGGCCGTTGGGGCCGCTAGGCCGTCTTCATGCGGCCAAAGGCGCGCTCAAACACCGCAAAGCCACTGTCGCTGCCCGATATCCCCAGCACCCAGCCCCTGGCATGGCTGATGATGCGCGCGGCCTTGTACATCATCTCTTGCATCACCGTCTTGATGCGCCGACGCAGCGCCGCTTTGCGCAGCGGGCTGTCGCTCTCATGCAGCGTGTGCTGGCCCACGATGCGCAGCAAATTCATGGCCAGCGCCGCCAAAGAGCACACCAAGTGGTTGGTGGCAAACTTGCCCGAGGGCAGGCGGTTGAGATCCATGTCGGTTTTGAACTCGGCATGAAACTGCTCGTGCGTGGCATGGTCTCGGTACAGGGCGATGATCTGCTGCGCGCTGAACTCGCTGCCCAGCGTCGTGGTCCAGCCCTCCAGCACGTACTCGGGCAACAGCATCTTTTGGCCCTTTTTGTCGAGGGTGCGCTCGCTCAGGCGGTAGATGCGCCGCAGCGTGCGCTGTGGGCCTTGGCCCTCCTGCCCCTCCTGCTCCACTTGAACGGCGCTCAATTCTTCTTGCCACAGGCATTGGCGCTTACCGGGGCGCAACTGGGTCCACTCGGTGGCCGCATCGGCACAGCGCTGCTCGGCGATGCGCTCGACCGGCGCGGTGCGCGG
>Ga0209103_1000423_pt1 | contig 13247 bp, 11 predicted proteins | sample 4C3metaG_FD_184152 | JGI IMG/M metagenome (GOLD analysis project Ga0209103, IMG submission 184152) | Freshwater bacterial and archeal communities from Indian Creek, Illinois, USA - 4C3 metaG (SPAdes) (version 2) | ecosystem: Environmental > Aquatic > Freshwater > Unclassified | place: USA...
GGCTGGTCCAGCGGATCGAGGGACGCCGCATCCACGCGCGAGAGCACGACATCCACCGGCTGCAAGCCGCCCAGCGTCTTCAGGAAGAGCGCGCCACCGCGCATGGTGAGATCCCCCGTCTCGACCAGCGCGCAGCCCAATTCGCGGGAGAGCACCACATGCTCGAACCAATGCGGATCATGCGTGCCGGGCGAGAGCAGCGCGATGGCGGGGTCGTTCATGCCATGCGGGCCAAGATGGTTCAGCGCTTCCTGCCAGAGGTCGAAGAAGGGCGAGATGCTGCGGGGCTGCGCGGCGCGGGCGAATTCGGGCATGGCGGTGGCGATGAGGCGGCGATTTTCACGCATCTGCCCAAGGCCTGAGGCGAGGCCCGTGCGGTCCTGCAGCACCACCCAGCCACCATCGGGCCCCCGCACCAGGTCCACCGCATAGAGATGCAGCAGAGGGTGGCGTGGCGGCCCCTTGCCGCGGCGCGCCGCGCGCTGGAAGGCCGGGCTGGCGAAGACGAGCGATGCGGGGATATGCCCGCCCGCCAGCAAATCCTGCGGGCCGTAGAGATCGGCCAGCACGGAATCCAGCAGCCGCGCCCGCTGTGCGATGCCGGCGGCCAGCACCTCGAATTCCTCGGTCGGGATGGGCAAGGGCAGCGGATCAAGCCGCCACAGCGCCGCCCCCGAGGCACCAGGCAACAGCGATGCCACGCCATCATCGGCCATGGCGCGGGTCAGGCGCTCCGCGCGCTCCGCGAAACCCGCGCGGCCAAGGCTGCCCACCACGCCCATGATGCCGCGCCAATGCGGCCGGATGCGGCCATCGCCGGAGACCATTTCGTCAGATCCGCCGGCGGGGAACTCAGCCATGCGCGCCCCCTGCGGCAAAGGCCCGCAAATCCAGGGTGCAGGGGTGTTCGAGGCTCGGGCGCGGCTCGGCGACCTGCTTCGGCCCCGTGCTGTGCCCATGGGCGAAGAAGCGCGATCGGCGACGCGCCTCGGCCGAATTGGCGTTGACCGGGAAATCCTCATAGGCGCGGCCACCCGGATGGGCGACGTGATGCGCGAGGCCGCCCAGCGAGCGCCCGGTCCAGCGGTCATGCACATCCAGCACCAGGGGCGCCTGGGCGCGCAGGGAGGGGTGCAGGGCCGAGGGCGGGTCCCAGGCCTTGAAGCGGATGCCGCCCACGAATTCGCCCGCGCGGCCGGAGGGCTGCATGGGCACGGCCACGCCATTGGCGGCCAGGATGAAGCGCTCCGGCACCCAGTTCGTCACGCGGGCCTGGACGCGCTCGGCGCTGCTATCCACGTAGCGGACCGTGCCGCCCGCGGCCTGTTCCTCGCCAAGCACATGCCAGGGCTCCAATGCCTCGCGCAGTTCCAGGCCCATGCCCCCCACATTGACTTCGCCGATCTTGGGGAAGCGGAATTCAACATGCGGCGCGAACCAGCCGGCATCCAGGCCGAAGCCCATCTGGCCCAGTTCCTCCAGCGCGCCGTGCAGATCCTCCCGCGCGTAATGCGGCAGCATGAAGCGGTCATGCAGCGAGGTGCCCCAGCGCACTAGCGAGCGGCGATAAGGCTGACCCCAGAAAGCCGCCAAGGCCGAGCGCATCAGCAGCATCTGCGCCGCACTCATCTGGGCGTGTGGCGGCATCTCGAAGGCACGGAATTCCACCAGGCCACGGCGGCCGGAGGCGGAGTTCGGGTCGAACATCTTGTCAATGCAGAATTCGGTGCGGTGCGTGTTGCCCGTCATGTCGGCCAGGATGTTGCGGAACAGCCGGTCGGTCATCCAGGGCGGCGGGTTGCCGCCCATCCGGTCAAGCTCGCCAAAGGCGATGTCCAACTCGCGCAGCGCGTCCATCCGCGCCTCATCCACGCGCGGATGTTGGCTGGTGGGGCCGATGAAAAGCCCGCTGAACATGAAGCTGAGCGAGGGGTGGTTGTGCCAGAAGGACACCAGGCTCCGCAGCAGATCGGGCCGGCGCAGGAAGGGCGAATCCTCGGCCCGCGCGGCACCCATCACCACATGATTGCCGCCCCCCGTGCCGACATGCTTGCCATCCTGCATGAACTTCTCGGTGGAAAGACCGATGCGGCGGGCTTCCTCGTAGAGTTGCTCCGTGCGCTCCACCATTTCCGGCCAGGAGGTGGCGGGGTGGATATTGGCCTCGATCACGCCGGGGTCTGGCGTCACGGAGAAATTCTGGATGCGTGCATCCTCGGGCGGCTGGTAGCCCTCGATGAAGACCTTGCGGCCCGTCTCGGCCGCCGTGTCCTCGATGGCGGCGATGAGTTCCAGCCAATCCTCGATCGCGTAGAGCGGGGGCAGGAAGACATGGATCATGCCGCCGCGCGGCTCGACGCAGAGCGCGGTGCGGATCTGGGCGGGGTCATCCATGCCCACTTCCGGCGCCGGCTGCGGCGTGGGGCGTTGGTCGGCGCGGAGTTCTCCGGCCTGGCCGGCCGTGCGGAACTTCGCGCGAATCTGATTGGGCAACGGCAGCGCCGCCTCGGGCGCGAAGGGATCGGCCGGGCTGTCCAGCTCCCTGGCCAATTCCGCCGGATCAATCCAGGGCAGCGAGGCGAGTGGCAGGCGCAGCCCCATGGGCGCATCGCCGGGTGTCAGGAACAGGGTGTTGTCGCGGAAGAACCAGCGGCCCGACTGCCAGCGCCGCTGGCCGCCCTGCACCACGCGGCGCAGCGGCAGCACCGTCCCCGTGGGCGTGGTGAGGCCAGCACGAAACAGACGTGCAAACCGAGCACGCTCCAGCTTGTCGGCGAGCTTGCTGTCCTCGGCCACGACATTCGCCGGCAGCCGGCTTTCGCGCCAGAGATAGTAATGCACATCCTCATGCGCTGCCTGGGCCAGTTCGGGTGGCACTTGCAGCCGCTCGGCCAGGCTCGCCGCGAAATGCGCGGCGCTCACATGCGTTGCGTCACCCTTGTCGTCATCGGAGGCCAGCAGGTCGGGGTTGCGCCAGACCGGCTCGCCATCCAGTCGCCAATGGGCGGAAAGCGCGAAGCGTGGCAGCGGCTCACCCGGATATTGCTTGCCCTGGCCGGTGTGGATGACCGCGCCCTTGGACCAGAGCGGGATCAGCCGGCGCAGCAGGCGGTTGGCGTAGAGGCGCTTGGTGGGGCCCAGCGCATCGGTGTTCCATTCGGGCGCCTCGCGGTCCGAGGCGGCGACGAAGGTGGGCTCGCCGCCCATGGTCAGGCGCATGTTCTGGCGCTTCAGTGCCGCATCCACGCGGTCCCCCGCGGCGCGGATCGCGGCCCAGGTCTCATCCGTGTAGGGCTTGGTGACGCGCGGTGTTTCGAGGATGCGTGTCACCGCCATCTCGAAATCGAATTCGGTCTCGGCCTTTTCGATCAGGCCGGAAATCGGCGCGGCGGAAGCGGGCTCGGGCGTCGCCGCCAGCGGAATATGCCCCTCGCCCGCCATCAGGCCGGAAGTGGCATCGAGGCCGACCCAGCCGGCGCCAGGGAGGTAGACTTCGGCCCAGGCGTGCAGGTCGGTGAAATCCTCGCTGGGGCCTTCGGGGCCATCCAGCGGCTTCTGGTCCGCCACCAGTTGGATCAGGTAGCCGGAGACGAAGCGGGTCGCGAAGCCCAGATGGCGCAGCGCCTGCACCAGCAGCCAGGCGGAATCCCGGCAGGAGCCACGCCCCTCGCCCAATGTGCGCTCGGGGTCCCAGACGCCAGGCTCCATCCGCACGATGTAGGAAATGCGCGACTGCACGATCTGGTTGATGGCGACCAGGAAATCCACCATCCGCGCCTTCTCGCGCGGGATTTCCGCCAGCAGCGATTTCAGCAGCGCGCCGGGGGCGGCCAGCTTGCGGAAGGGTGCCAGTTCCTCATCCAGCACATGCTCATAGGCGAAGGGATAGTGCTCGGCCTCGGGCTCCAGGAAGAAGTCGAAGGGGTTGATGGTCGCCATGTCGGCGACGAGGTCCACCGTCACGTCGAAATGCGTGACGCGCTCGGGGAAGACCACGCGGGCCTGGAAATTGCCCTGCGGGTCCTGCTGCCAATTGATGAAGTGCGGCTGCGGCTCGATTTTCAGCGAATAGGCGAGGATGGGCGTGCGGGCATGCGGCGCGGGGCGCAGCCGGATCGTTTGTGGCCCCAGCGCCACGGGCCTGTCATAGCGGTAGCTGGTGCGATGCGTGAGGGCTGCGTGGATGGACATGCTCGCGGATATTCCCAAAGCGAAACCTGCGCTGCTTATACGCAGGTTTCCCGGCACCGGCAGACAATGAATTCGCTGTTTTTGCCGCCCCGCGCCAAGGCTGCCGCTTCACGCGGCACGACTGCCCGCGAAACTCATGGCTGTCGGCGAAAACCATTACTTTCCGCGAAAAACTGGCTCCCGCTTCTCGCGGAAGGCAGCGAGGCCTTCCTGCAGATCCTCGCTCGCCTGGCTGGCCCTGGCACGCTCCAGCGCGGTTTGCACATCGAATTCCTGCCGCGCGATCTCGTTCAGGCTGCGCTTCACGCCCTGCACGGCGAGTGGCGCCATGGCGGCCAGCCGCTCGGCCAGCGCATCCACGCGGGCATCGAGTTCGGCCACGGGCAGCATCTCGGTCAGATAGCCGATGGCGAGCATTTCGGCGGCGTGGATCTTCTCCGCCGTCAGGAACAGCTTCTTCGCCGCGTTCAGGCCGAGGCGGCTGACATAGCGCACCATGCCCGAGGGATAATAATGCAGGCCAAGCCGCGCGGCGGGCATGAACATCTCGGCCGTGTCCACGCCGAGCCGGAAGTCGCAGCACAGCGCGAGGTCGGTCGAGCCGCCATAGACGCCGCCATTCAGCCGGCAGATGGTCGGCACGCGCAGCCGCTCCAACTGATCCGCCACGCCCTCGAAGGAGGGCGCATCGGCCCGCGCCGTGACCTCGGCATTGGGCCGCTCGGCCATGTCGCCCAGGTGGTAGCCGGAGGAGAAGGATTTGCCGGTGCCGGTCAGCACCATCACGCGGATTTCGGGGTTCGCCTCGACCGCGGCGAAATGCTGGCCGAGCATCAGCAGGTCGGCCGGCTCGATGCGGTTATGCACGGCCGGCCGGTTGAGACGGATGGTGGCGCAGGCGCCCTGGATGGTGAGCAAAGGCGTGGTCGCCTCGGCTGCCTGGATGTTCATGCCCGCTCTCCCCTTGATCGGCGGCGGGCAGGATACAGTGAAGGCAGCCGGGCGGAACCCCGCCTGCTCTCCCTGCTCTCAGTGGCGATGCGCCGGTTGCCGTGCGCCGGCGGCCTGCACCGCAAGCTGGACCGTCACATCGCCGGCGCGTTCGAAGCGCAGCGTGACCGGGATGGTATGCCCCGCATTCATGGCCTGGGTCAGCCCGATCAGCATCAAATGCAGCCCCCCGGGCTGGAGCGAGACCTCGGCATTCGCAGGCACCGGGATGTCATTCACAGGGCGCATGCGCATCACATCCCCGTCCCGGATATGCGTATGCAATTCCATCCGCCCGGCGGCCGGGGATGAGGCGGAGAGCAGCCGGTCCGGCGTGGCGCCGGTGTTGCGGATCACCAGGAAGCCGCCACCCTGCATCCCCTGCCCCGCCGCGCGGGTCCAGGGATTGACGATGCGAAGCGCGCCCGCCTCGGTGATGCTGTCACGGGCGAAGGCCGCGCCGGCGATGGGTGTGAGGGCGGCGGCGAGAAGCAGAATGCGTCGGGGCGTCATGTTGGGATGTCCTGATATGGATATGTGCAGAGGGACGCGCCCGCAGGCGCGCCAGGGATGAGGCTGAATGAGCATGGGCAACCGCGCCCGCATGGCGGGCGGCGCGAGCGGATGTTCAGGCGATGACGGGGGGCGCGCGTGTCGTATAGGGCGGCGCGCGGGCAGAGCTGGGCGGCGCATCCGTGCCGAAACCCCGCCAGCTTGCGATGCCATCAAGCCAGGCCCGCGTAGCGAAGCCGGGCGGCTCAGGCAGCATGACCACGGGCAGCCCGTGGCAGATCGGGCAAAAACCGCCCGCCATCTCCCCGTCCGGCTCCGAAACAGGCTCGCCCTGGACACCGAGGCGGATGGTCCGAATGCCTTCGGCCGAGCATATCTCGACCAGCATGCCCTCGCCCGCCGCAATGTCACGCAGGCAATGCGCGACCGCAACGCCCGACTGCAACAGCAGCACGGCCGCGAGAAGGCGGATCAGGAAGGGACGGAACCTTGCCACGGGTGAAGCTTTACGCCGGGCACGCAAAAGCCTCAAGCCGCCAGGGCGTATTCCACCTCGGGCGTATAGACCGCCGCCTCCTTGCCGAGTTGCGAGGAGTAGAGGACGAAGCGCTCCACCATCACGGGCTCGGTGCGGAACAGGTTATGCGCCTGGATGAAGCCGGCGAGCTTGGGCAGGGCGGCGCCATCGGTCCGCGCCAGCGTCACATGCGGGGCGAAGCGCTTGCGCTCGGCGGGCAGGCCGCAGCGCTGCAAGGCGGTCTCGATCTTGGATTGCAGATGCGCGAGGCCGGGGCTGCGCTCGGCCACCACATGCAGCGACTGCACCCGCCCGGCCTTCTCGAAGGTGCCCAGGCCCGAGAGGGTCAGCGCAAAGGGCTTGGCGCGGATATGGGCCAGCGCCAGGTCCAACTCCTCCGCGAGATGCCCCGGCACTTCGCCGATGAAGCGCAGCGTGAGGTGGTAATTCTCGGGACGAACCCAGCGCACCCCGGGCAGGCCTCCGGTGAGGGAGGCGAGGCGGTCTTTCACGACCTCAGGGAGTTCTAGAGCGACGAAGAGACGCATGGGCCAAGCCACCTTCCCGGATTCGCCCATCTATCCTGCCGTTGCAGGGGCCACACGGTCCAGAAGTTGTTCCGTGACAGGCAGGATCTGGCGGATCATTTCGGCCACGCCGCGCGGATTCGGATGGATGCCATCGGCCTGGCTCAGGGCGCGATTCCCTGCGACACCCTCCAGGAAGAATGGCATAAAAATCAATTGGGGGCGTTGCTTGGCGGCCTCTGTGAAGACCGCGTGGAAAGCACGGCCATAATCGGCGCCCAGGTTGGGCGGCGCATGCATGCCGGCCAGCAGCGTGGGCACGCGGCGGGCCTCCAGGCGGGCGAGGATGCTTTCCAGCGCCTCGGCCATGCGGGTGGGCGGCAGGCCGCGCAACCCGTCATTGCCGCCCAGCGCCACGATGGCGGCCTGGGGACGGTCGGCCATGGCCCAGTCCAGACGTGCCGCGCCACCCGCCATGGTATCGCCGGAAACCCCACCATCCAGCACGCGCACCGCGCGGCCACGCGCCACCAGCGCCGCCTGGAGTTGCGGCACGAAGCCCTCCCCGCGGGGCAGGCCATAGCCGGCGGTCAGGGAATCCCCGAGCACCAGCAGGCGGATCGGGGCGGATGTTTGTGCATAAGCGCCTGTCGCAAACAGCAACAGGCCCTTTTGCAGCGCAGCGCGGCGCCCATATGCGACAATCATGGACAATGCCTCAATTTCTTCCGCCCCACTGATCACGGCGCGTGACCTCACTTTCGAAGTGGGGGGCTCAGCCGGCCGGGTCAACATCCTGAAGGGCGTGAGCCTCGACATTGGCGAGGGCGAGGCGGTGGGCATCATCGGCCCCTCCGGCTCAGGCAAGACCTCCCTGCTCATGCTGCTGGCCGGGCTGGAGCGGGCGACCACCGGGCAACTCACCGTGGCCGGCCGCAGCCTGGCGCGGATGAGCGAGGATGAACTGGCCCGTTTCCGACGTGAGGAAGTGGGCATCGTCTTCCAGTCCTTCCACCTGGTACCCACCATGACGGCGGTTGAAAACGTCGCCATGCCGCTGGAATTCGCGGGCGACGAGCACGCCTTCACCCGCGCCGAGGCCGCGCTGAAATCGGTCGGCCTCGGCCATCGCCTCACGCACTACCCCGGCCAACTCTCGGGCGGCGAGCAGCAGCGCGTTGCCGTGGCGCGCGCCTTCGTCGCCCTGCCCCGCCTGATCCTGGCCGATGAGCCCACCGGCAACCTGGACCGCGCGACGGGCCTGGCCGTGATGGACCTGCTCTTCGAGCTGAGGGCAAAATACGGCACCACGCTGATCCTCATCACCCATGACCCGGCGCTGGCCGCCCGCTGCGAGCGGCAGATCCGCATCGAGGATGGGCTGATCAGCAGCGATACCACCGCCATTCCCGTTGCCGCCGAATGAAGAACCTCCTGCTGGGCATGAAGCTCGCGCGGCGTGAGCTGCGCGGCGGCGTGAAGGGCCTTCGCATCGTGCTGGCCTGCTTGGCGCTGGGTGTGGCGGCCATAGCGGCGGTGGGAACGCTGCGGGCGGGCATTGATGCCGGCTTGCAGGCCGACGGCGCGCGCATCCTGGGCGGTGACCTCGAAATTCGCGCGGGCTATGAGCCGGCGAGTGCGGAAACCCTCGCCTGGGTCCGCGCCCGTGGCGGCGTGATCAGCGAGGTAGCGCTGCTGCGCGCCATGCTCATCGCCCCCAATGGCGAGCGCAAGCTGGTGGAGGTCAAGGCCGCCGACACGCTCTATCCCCTCTATGGCACCCTGACGCTCGATCCGGCGCAGCCCTTGCGCGGCGCCATCATCGTTGCCGAGCCTTCGGTCGCCGAGCGCCTGGGCCTCTCGCCCGGTGACGAGGTCCGGCTGGGCGAGGCACGCATTCGCTTCGCCGGACGCATCGTGGAGGAGCCGGACCGCGTGGCCACCCCCACCGTCTTCGGCCCGCGTGCCATCATCCCGCTGGAGCTTCTGCCCGCCACCGGCCTCGCGCAGCCGGGCAGCATGATCACCCATGAATACCGCATCCGCCTGCCGGAAGGCGTGACGGCCAAGGTCTTTGGCGCCGAATTACGCGCGGCCTTCCCTTCCGCCCCCTGGCGCATTCGCCGCGCGGATCAGGCCGAACCCGGCGTGAATCGCTTCCTGGACCGCGCCGCCTCCTTCCTGACGCTGGCGGGGCTGACCGCGCTGCTCGTGGGCGGCATTGGCGTGGCGACCGGCGTGCGCGCCTGGCTCGATGCGCGCAGCCGCACGATCGCGACTTTGCGCTGCATGGGCGCGCCGACAGCGGCGATCTTCTCGGCCTATCTGCTCCAGGTGCTGGCGCTGTCGCTCCTCGGCATCCTGGTCGGGCTGGCGGCGGGTTGGGGGCTGACAGCCCTGGCCGCCACGGCATTGAGTGGCGCCCTTCCCGTCCCCGCCCGGATCGGCCTCTACCCGACGCCCCTGGCCCTGGCCGCGCTTTATGGACTGCTGACGGCGCTGACCTTCGCGCTCTGGCCGCTGGGCCGCGCCGGACGCATTCCAGGGGCCGCGCTGTTCCGCGACGTGCTGGGCGCGGGCGGCTTCTGGCCGGGCTGGGGCGTAGGAATTGCCAATGCGCTGGCCGCCACCGCCCTGGTCACGCTGGTCATCGCCACGGCTGAGCAGCGCTTCTTCGCCATCGCCTTTTGCGCCGGGGCGGCGGCGGCAATGCTGCTGTTCCGCCTGGGTGCCTGGGGGCTGATGGCCGCGGCCCGCGCGCTGCGCGGCATTCGCCGCCCGGCTTGGCGGCTGGGGCTGGCCAATCTGCACCGGCCCGGTGCACCCACGCCGATCATGCTGGTGGCGCTTGGCCTGGGGTTGACCACGCTCGCCGCCATCGCGCAGATCCAGGGCAATCTGAGTGCGGCCATCGGCAACGAAATGCCCGCCCGGGCCCCGAATTTCTTCTTCATAGACATCCAGCCCGACCAAGTGGCCCGCTTCGACAGCCTCGCCCGAGAAACCCCTGGCGTGGACGAGGTGCGCCGCGTGCCAAGCCTGCGCGCCCGCATCGCGGCCGTGAACGGCACGCCGGCCGATCAGGTGCGGACAACGCCCGAGACCGCCTGGGCGCTGCGCGGCGATCGTGGCCTGACCTATTCCGCCCGCATGCCCGAGGGCACGCGCCTCACCGAGGGTGCCTGGTGGGCCGCCGATTATGACGGCCCAACCCTGGTTTCCTTCGACGCCAACCTCGCGCGCGGCTGGGGCATCGGCCTGGGCGACACCATCACCGTCAACGTGCTGGGGCGTGAAATGGACCTGACCATCGCGAACCTTCGCAATGTGGAATGGCGCTCGCTGGGGATGAATTTCACGCTGATCGCCTCGCCCGGACTGCTTTCCTCCGCGCCACATACCCATATCGCGACGGTGCGCGGCGATCCCGCTCAGGACCAGAATCTGCTGCGCCGGATCACGGATGCCCTGCCCAATGTCTCAGGCATTCGCGTGCGTGAGGCGCTGGAGCAGGTGGGCGTGCTGCTGGGCCGGATTGGCACGGCTCTGACGGCTGTGGGCTCACTCACCCTCATGGCCGGGGCGCTGGTGCTGGCAGGGGCCGTGGCCGCCGGGCAACAGCGCCGGATCCGCGAGGCCGTTCTGCTCAAGACGGTGGGCGCCACGCGGGGGCAGATCCTGCGGGCCTTCCTGGTCGAGTTCGGCGTGCTGGGCGTCTTTGCCGGATTGCTGGCCGCACTCGCCGGCACCGCGGCGGCCTGGGGCGTGGTGGTTGGCATCATGCGGCAGGAATGGGTCTTCCTGCCAGGCACGCTGGCGCTGACGGTGCTCGGCTGCATGGTCCTGGTGCTGGCCTTTGGCTATGCCGGCACGGCCATGGCGCTGCGTGTCAGGCCTGCGCCGCTGCTGCGGAATGAGTGATTTCGGGCCCCGCACTTCCGATTACCGTTGAATCGGATTACAGACGTTCAATATGATATCCACACGGGCTCTCGCCCAGGCTTCGGCCTTTTTGGAGGATTAGACACCATGGCTTTGCAACCCGAATCGCGCTGGACGCAGCCCGTCCAAGGCTGGGGCCGCACCGCGGGTGTGGACGCCGCGGCGATTGACGCCGGCCTGCGCACCTACATGCTCCGCGTCTATAACTGGATGGCGTCCGGTCTTCTGCTGACGGCGATCGTCGCCTATGCCGTCGCCTCCGTTCCCGCCGTGTCCGAGCTGTTCTTCTCCGTTGTCCGCACGCCGCGTGGCCTCGCCACCGCCCCGACCATCCTGGGCTATGTGGCGATGTTCGCGCCGCTGGCCTTCGTCCTGGCACTCTCCTTCGGCATCAACCGGATGAGCAAGGCCACGGTGCAGGCGCTGTTCTGGGCCTTCTGCGCCGTGATGGGCGCCAGCATGGCGAATATCTTCGTCATCTACACGGGCGCTTCCATCGCCAGCACCTTCTTCATCACCTCGGCCACCTTCGCCTCGATGAGCCTGATCGGCTACACGACGAAGCGGGACCTGACGAAGATGGGCAGCTTCATGCTGATGGGCCTGATCGGCATCATCCTCGCCTCGGTGGTCAACATCTTCCTGGCCTCCTCGGCGCTGGCCTTCGCCATCTCGGTCCTGGGCGTGATCATCTTCTGCGGTCTCACCGCCTATGACACGCAGCGGATCAAGAATGACTACATCGAGCACTCCTACGCCGAAGGCACGGATGAGGCTGGAAAGCGCAGCGTGATGGACGCGCTGGGCCTCTACCTGAACTTCATCAACCTGTTCCAGTTGCTGCTGTCCTTCATGGGCAACCGCAACCAAGGCTGATCCGGCAAAAAGCCGATACGACACGAGACCCGGCGGAGCGATCCGCCGGGTTTTTGTTGTGCCCCCAGCTCAGTCCCGCGTGCAGGGCAGCACCTTGTAGCCGGCGGCTTCAATAGCCTCGATCGCGCTGGCGCGCTTCAGTGCGGTCTCAGCGCTGACCAGACCTAAGGCCAGGTCAACCCGGACGCGCGCATGGATATCACGGGCCTGGATCGCTTTGGTCACGGCCTGCGCGCATTGCCCGCAGGACAAGCCGGTGACCTTCATCTCAAGCACGGGCATCGGCTTTTCCCTCCATATGGTCGAGGATCGGGCATTCCGGCCGCGCATTGCCCTGGCAGGACTGCGCCAGGTGGCGCAACGAATCCGCCACCGCCCGCAGCGAGCGCGCCTTCTCCTCAAGAGCATCAACGTGGCCGAGGGCAATTCGCCGCACCTCGGAACTCTGTCGTCCGTCATTTTGCCAGAGGGCGAGCAGTCGCTTCACCTCGGAGAGCGGAAAGGCCAGGTCCCGCGCGTGGCGGATGAACCGCAGGATCGCCACATTCTGCTCGGTATAGGAGCGGTAGTTGTTGGCCCGCCGAAGCGGTGTGACGAGGCCAAGCGTTTCGTAATGCCGGATCATCTTGGCACTCACGCCGCTCGCTGCGGCTGCTTCGCCTATGTTCATGTGTGTTTCTCCCTCGCATGTCCTGCCGGGCGCCAACGCGCCAGCAACAGGGCATTTCCAAGCACCGAGACGGAGGAGGCCGCCATGGCCGCCCCCGCCAGTGCAGGTGACAAGCCGCCCATGGCCGCCAGCGGCAGCCCGGCGACGTTATAGGCAAAGGCCCAGAACAGGTTCTGGCGGACCTTCCGCCGCGTCCGCCGCATCAACTCCAGCGCCTGCGGCACCAGCGCCGGGTCCCCGCGCAACAGGGTGATGCCCGCCGCCGCCATCGCCGCATCCGTGCCCGTTCCCATCGCGATGCCCAGATCGGCGGCGGCCAGGGCCGGCGCGTCATTCACGCCATCGCCCACCATGGCCACGCGCTCGCCCGCTTGCTGCCAGGTGGCGATGCGGGCGGATTTATCGGCGGGCAGCAGCGCCGCCTCTACCTCGGCCAGCCCCAGCCGCGCGCCAAGCGCGCCAGCCGCGGCCTGGCTATCGCCCGAGAGGACCACGACGCGCAGCCCCATCTCCTTCAGCGCCGCGACGGCCGCGGCCGAGCCGGGTTTCACCGCATCCTCGAAGGCGAGTAGCGCCAGGATGCGCCGATCCTCGAGCAGCCAGGCGAGCGTCCGCCCCTGGGCGGATTCGGCGGCTGCCGCGTCAGTCAGCGCGGCATCGGGCACGGCGCCCGATTCGGCCAGGAGGCGCGGCGAGCCCAGGCTGAGCCGGCGGCCCCCCACCTCCCCCTGCACGCCGCGCCCCGGCAGGGCGCGAAAGGCGGCAACGGGCGGGGGCGGCGCGCCATGCGCGGCGAGAACGGCTCGCGCCAGCGGATGCTCGCTGCCGGCCTGCAAGGCGGCGGCGAGGCGCAGGGCACCAGGCTCGACCTCTCGCAGGGCGGCGAGCACCGGCTTGCCCTCGGTCAGCGTGCCGGTCTTGTCGAAGGCGACCAGCGTGATGCCGGCCGCGCGCTCGATCGCCTCGGCATCGCGCACCAGGATGCCGGCGCGGGCCGCCGCCCCCGTGCCCGCCATCATGG
>Ga0209103_1000424_pt1 | contig 13238 bp, 10 predicted proteins | sample 4C3metaG_FD_184152 | JGI IMG/M metagenome (GOLD analysis project Ga0209103, IMG submission 184152) | Freshwater bacterial and archeal communities from Indian Creek, Illinois, USA - 4C3 metaG (SPAdes) (version 2) | ecosystem: Environmental > Aquatic > Freshwater > Unclassified | place: USA...
GCTGGAGGGTGGGCTCGGGCGCGACCGGGCCAGCCATGCGGGGGCGCCGGCTGGGGTGGTGGCGGATCTGGCGTCGCCCACGGCGAACCGGGGCGAGGCGCAGGGGGATGTGTATCTCGGGGTGGAGGATCTCGAGGGCTCGGCGCATGGCGACACGCTGGCGGGCGATGCGGGGGCGAACCTCCTGCTCGGGGCGGGGGGCAACGACCGGCTGGAGGGCCGGGCGGGCAACGACCGGCTGGAGGGCGGCGAGGGCGACGACACGCTGGTCGGCGGCGCGGGGGCGGATGCCTTCGTGTTCGCGGCCGGGCGCGACGTGGTGCTGGATTTCGTCGATGACCTCGACACGCTCGTGCTGGATGCGCGCCTCTGGGACGGCGCGCCGCCCGATCTGCAAAGCCTGCTCGCCGAGGCCAATGTCACCGCGACTGGCGTGATTCTGAGCTTTCCGGACGGAGCACTTCTGGACATTCGCGGTATTTTCTCGCCATCACTGCTGGGCGACGACATCGTTTTTCAGTAGGGCGGCAGGAGCGGGATGACGCAGACGGTGCTGGTCACGGGGGGGGCGGGCTACATCGGCGCGCAGGCCTGCAAGGCCCTGGCGCGGGCCGGCTTTCTGCCGGTGGCCTTCGACAATCTGTCAACCGGCTGGTCCGGGGCGGTGAAGTGGGGCCCGCTTGCGCGCGGCGACCTGATGGACCGGGCCGGCATCGACGCTGCCCTGGCCGCGCATCGGCCCGTCGCCGTGCTGCATTTCGCCGCGCTGTCGCTGGTCGGAGAATCGATGGCCGACCCCGGTCGCTACTGGCGGGTCAATGTCGGCGGCGCGCTGAACCTGCTCGAGGCCTGTGTCGCGGCGGGGGTGCGGCACCTGGTCTTTTCCTCGACCTGCGCGACCTATGGCGATCAGGACGGCGTGATCCTGACCGAGCAGACCGCGCAGCGGCCGATCAACGCCTATGGCGCCTCGAAGCTGGCCATCGAACAGATGCTGCGCGATTTCGGTGCCGCGCACGGCATGTCCCATGTGATCTTCCGATATTTCAACGTGGCCGGCGCGGACCCGGAAGGCGAGATCGGCGAGCAGCATCTGCCGGAAACGCATCTGATACCGCTCCTGCTGGATGCGGTGGCGGGCCGGCGACCGGCCCTCACGGTCTTCGGGACGGACTATCCGACGCCGGACGGCACCTGCATCCGCGACTATGTCCATGTGGCCGATCTTGCCGCGGCGCATGTTCTTGGCCTGCGCTGGCTGCTGGCGGGCAAGGGCGACCGGGTGTTCTGCCTCGGGACGGGGCGGGGCTTTTCGGTGCGCGAGGTGATCGAGGCAAGCCGGGCGGTCACCAACCGCGAGGTGCCGGTCATGATGGGCGCCCGGCGGGCGGGGGATGCGGCGGCGCTGGTCTCGTCCTCGACCCGGGCGATGGCGGACCTGGGCTGGGCGCCGCAGCATTCCAGCCTGCGCCAGATCATCGGCGATGCCTGGGCCTGGGCGCAGAAGCCGGGATATGTCGATTAGGCAGGCCGTTCGCCGGACCGGCCGCCGCGACGCGGGCCGGCCGGTGGCGGGCGGCAGAGGGAACTGGCATGGCGGTCGGCGCCGCGCTAGGCTGTGCGAAATCTCGGGGAGGCATGCGATGGGACGGCTGGAGGGCAAGACGGTGCTGGTGACGGCCGCCGGGCAGGGGATCGGGCGGGCCTCGGCGCTGGCGATGGCGCGCGCGGGCGCGGCGGTCGTGGCCACGGATGTGAATGCGGCGGCGCTGGCCGATCTGGCCGGCGCGGGCCTGACGACGCAGATCCTCGACGTCCGCGACCCCGCGGCGATCGCCGCGACCTTCGCGGCCCTCGGCACTCCGGATGTGCTGTTCAACTGTGCGGGCGTTGTGGCGAATGGTTCGATTTTGGACTGTGACGAGGCCGGCTGGGCCAGAAGCATCGATCTCAACCTGACTTCGATGTTCCGGATGTGCAAGGCGGTGCTGCCCGGGATGCTGGACCGCGGCCATGGCAACATCATCAACATGGCCTCGGTGGTGGGGTCGATCATCGCGGCGCCGAGCCGGTTCGCCTATGGCGTGACCAAGGCCGGGGTGATCGGCCTGACCAAGGCGATCGCGGCGGATTTCGTGGCCCGGGGCATCCGCTGCAACGCGATCTGCCCCGGCACGGTGGACAGCCCCTCGCTGCATGACCGGATGCGGGCGACCGGGGATTACGCGGCCGCGCAGCAGGCCTTTGCCGCGCGCCAGCCGATGGGCCGCATCGCCACCGCCGAGGAGATCGCGGCGCTGGTGGTCTACCTCGCCTCGGAGGAATCGTCCTTCACCACCGGCGTGGCGCATGTGATCGACGGCGGCTGGTCGAACCTCTGAGCCGAGGCTACACGCGCCCTCGCGGCCGCTTGTCGCCGGGTCAGCGAAGCCCGACCGCAGGCGAGGGATGAGCGGTGCGGCCAAACCCGCGCAGCCGCAGCGCGTTGCTCAGCACGAAGACCGACGACAAGGCCATCGCGCCCGCGGCCAGGACCGGCGACAAGAGCAGCCCGTGGCTGGGGTAGAGCGCCCCGGCAGCCACCGGCAGCAGCGCGACGTTGTAGGCGAAGGCCCAGAAGAGGTTCTGGCGGATGTTGCGCAGGGTCGCGCGGGACAGCCCGATCGCATCGGCCAGCGCCGGCAGGCGACCCGCGACCAGGACCACCTCGGCCGCCTCGATGGCGATGTCGGTGCCGGTGCCCATCGCCACGCCAACATCCGCCGCCGCCAGCGCCGGGGCGTCGTTGATCCCGTCGCCGGCGAAGGCAAGCCTGCCCCCAGCCTTCAGCCCCTCGACCGCCGCGACCTTGCCTTCGGGGGTGACCTCGGCCATGACCTCGTCGATCCCGAGCGCACCGGCGATGGCGCGGGCGGTGCGGGCGTCGTCGCCGGTGATCATCGCCAGCCGCAGCCCCTGCGCGCGCAGCGCGGCGAGGGCGGCCGGGGTGGTGGGCTTGATCGGGTCGGACACCGACAGCAGGGCGGCAAGCCGGCCGTTGCGGGCGGCGTAGACCGGGCTTTCGCCGCGCTGCGCCAGCGTTGCGGCCAGTTCGGCGAAGGGCGCGATGTCGATGCCGCGCGCCGCCATCTCGCGCGCGGCGCCGATCACGATGTCCTGCCCCGCGACGCGGGCCGCGACGCCGTGGCCGGGACTGGCGCGGAAACCCTCGGCGCGGGGCAGGCCCTCGCCGGCCGCCGCCACGATGGCGCGGGCGATCGGATGTTCCGACTGCGCTTCGACCGCGGCCAGAAGCGGCAGGAGTGCGGCGCGCGTCTCGCCCGGCATCGGGTGGAAGGCGGTCAGAACGGGGCGGCCTTCGGTCAGGGTGCCGGTCTTGTCGAAGGCGACGATCCGCACCCCCGCGAGCGCCTGCAAGGCCTCGCCCTTGCGGAAGAGCACGCCCAGTTCCGCCCCGCGCCCGGTGCCGACCAGGATCGAGACGGGCGTGGCCAGCCCCATGGCGCAGGGGCAGGCGATGATCAGGACCGCGACCGCGTTGACCAGCGCGAAAGGCAGCGCGGGCGCGGGCCCCAGCAGCAGCCAGAGCACGAAGCTCAGCGCCGCAAGGCCCATGACCGCCGGCACGAACCACAGCGTCACCCGGTCGACCAGCGCCTGGATCGGCAGCTTGCCGCCCTGCGCCGCCTCGACCAGCGCGATGATCCGCGCCAGCATCGTGGCGCTGCCGACGGCGGTTGCGGTGATGACCAGGGCGCCGGTCTGGTTCACCGTGCCGGCGACGACCGTGTCGCCGGGGTGCTTCTCGACCGGCATCGGCTCGCCGGTGACCATGGCCTCGTCGAGAAAGCTCGCCCCCTCGGCGACCCTGCCGTCCACCGGCACCCGCTCGCCGGGGCGCAGCATGATGCGGTCGCCGGGGCCGAGATCGGCCACCGGCACTTCGGTCACGGCGCCGTCGCGCAGCAGATGCGCGGTGGCCGGCTGAAGGGTGATCAGCCGCTCGATGGCCTGGCTGGAGCGGCCGCGCGCGCCGGCTTCCAGCAGCCGCCCCAGCAGGACCAGGGTGACGATCACCGCGGCGGCCTCGAAATAGACCTTGACGCTGCCGGGGGGCAGCAGGCCGGGGGCCAGGGTGGCGACGGTCGAATAGGCCCAGGCCGCCCCGGTGCCCAGCGCCACCAGCGAGGCCATGTCGGGCGCGCCGCGCAGAAGGGCCGGAATGCCCCTGGCAAAGAAGCTCCGCCCCGGACCGGCCAGCACCAGGGTCGTGAGCAGGCCCTGCACCAGCCAGGCGGTCTCGCGCCCGATCAGGTGGTGAAGCCAGTGATGGAAGGCCGGAACCAGATGCCCGCCCATCTCGAGCACGACGACCGGCAGGGTCAGGGCGGCGGCCAGGATCACCGCCCGCCGCAGGCCGGCCGTCTCGGCGGCGCGCAGGGCGGCGGGGGTGGCCGCGTCGCCCGAGGGAAGCGCCCGGGCCTCGAAGCCCGCCGCGCGGATGGCGGCCACCAGCGTCGCGGGCGCCGCGACCCCTTCGACCCGCGCGCGCTCGGTCGCCAGGTTGACGCTGGCGCGGGTGACCCCGGCCTGGGCCGTCAGCGCCGCCTCGACCCGCGCCGTCGCGGCGGCCGAGGTCATGCCGGTCACCATGATCTCCTGCGGCGGCGCCGCCACGCCGTAGCCCGCCCGTTCGACCGCGGCGATGAGGTCGGCGGCCGCGGCCGTGCCGGCCACCTCGGCCCGCCCGGTGGCCAGGTTGACGCTGGATCGCGACACGCCGGGAACGGCGGCCAGCGCCCGTTCGATCCGGGCGGCGCAGGCCGCGCAGGTCATGCCGCCGATCGGCAGGGTCAGGGGCGGTGGGGCGGTCATGGTGGCTTGGACAGACCTCGCAAGCTGGCGGCCGACAGACGGGGCGGTTCCCCCGGCGGCCAGGGCGGCAAGGCCCGGGTACCGCTGCCAACATGTCACATGCCCGCCGGACCGGCGCAACACCCAAGGGCAAGGCCGCGCCCGCCGCCTGCACCGGACGCCTGCACCGGCTGGGGGCATGACGGCCGGGGGCGTCATGGCCGGTCCCGGGGCCGGTCACGACGATTCTCCGCTTGACGAGGCGTCCGGTGCGGCGTCCGCTTCCGGCAGGGCGAACGGCAGGGTGCGGCGGCGGGCGGCACCGGCGATGGACGCCAGCAAGGGGGCCGCCATGCGGATGACCAACCGCACCTTCGACGAGATGCAGCCGGGGGATGCGGCCGAGATCCGGCGCCTCATCACGGCGGACGACCTGTTCGTCTTTGCCGCGGCGTCGGGCAATTCCAATCCGATGCACCTCGAGGACAGCGACCAGGACGGGGACGGAACCGTCGAACGGGTGGCGCCGGGCATGTTCGTGGCCTCGCTGATCTCGGCCGTCCTGGGCACGCAACTGCCGGGGCCAGGCGGGCATTACCGGCGCCAGGTGCTGGACTTCCACACCCGTGCAATTGCCGGCGACGAGGTGGTGACGCGCGCCGAGGTGCTGTCAAAGGCCGATGGCCTGGTCCGGCTGAAGACCGAGGTGCGCCGGGCGGGCGACGGGGCGCTCATCCTGTCGGGCGAGGCCGAGTTTCTGGCCCCGGTCGAGAAGTTCGACCGCGAGGATGTCGAGGTGCCGGGGCTCGTGGTGCAGCGCCACCGGCATTTCGAGGCGCTGCTGGCGCGATCGAAGCCCTTGCCCGCGCTGCCGACGGCGGTCGTCTGTCCGGACGAGGCGAACGCGCTGGGCGGCGCGCTGCTGGCCGCGCGGGAAACCATCATCGCGCCGATCCTGATCGGCCAGGCCGCCGCGATCCGGGCCGTCGCCGCCGCGATCGGCGCCGACCTGACCGGCATCGAGATCATCGACGTGGCCGGCGACCAGGCCGCGGCCGAAGCCGCCTGCAGGCTGGTGCACGAGGGGCGCGCGGCGGCGGTGATGAAGGGGCATCTGCACACCGACGACCTGCTGCGGCCGATGATGGACAAGGTGCTGGGCCTGCGGATCGGCCGCCGCTTCACCCATGTCTTCGTGATGGACGTGCCGGGCCAGCCCGAGCCGCTCATCCTGACCGATGCCGCGATCAACATCGCGCCCGACCTGGCCACCAAGGTCGACATCTGCCAGAACGCCATCGACCTTGCCCTGTCGCTGGGCATGGACCCGCGCGTCGGCGTGCTCTCGGCGGTGGAGACGGTGAACCCGGCGATCCAGTCGTCGATCGACGCCGCCCTGCTGTCCAAGATGGCCGACCGCGGCCAGATCCGCGGCGGCCAGGTCGAGGGGCCGCTGGCCATGGACAATGCGGTCAACATGGCCGCCGCCCGGACCAAGGGGCTGAAGGGCAATGTCGCGGGGCGGGCGAACATTCTGGTCGTGCCGGGCATCGATGCGGGCAACATGCTGGCCAAGCAGCTTTCGTTCATGAGCCACGCCGAGGGGGCCGGGCTGGTGCTCGGCGCCAGGGTGCCGGTGATCCTGAACAGCCGTTCGGACAGCGCCATGTCGCGGCTGGCCTCCTGTGCCGTCGCGGCGATCCACCATTTCGCGGGGCGGGCGAAATGACGCGCGCGGTGCTGACGCTGAACGCGGGGTCCTCGTCGCTGCGGGTCGCGCTCTTTCCGCTGGAGGGCGCGACGCCGCTGGCCACCGGCCATGCCGACCGGATCGGGCCCGAGGGCAGCCTCACGCTCGGCGATGCGGCCGGCCGGCCGATCGCCGCCGAAGGCGATCTGACCGGCCATGCCGGCGCCATGGCCGCGGTGATCGACGGCCTGCGCCGGCACTGGCCCGACCTCGAGCTGGTCGCCATCGGTCACCGGGTCGTGCATGGCGGGGCCGAGCGCCGGTCGCCCGCGACCGTGACCGATGCGCTGCTGGTCGAACTGGACGGGCTGTCGCCCTTCGCCCCGCTGCACCAGCCCCACAACCTGGCCGGCATCCGCGCCGCCATCGCCGCCTTTCCCGGCGTGCCGCAGGTGGCCTGTTTCGACACCGCCTTCCACCGCGACCAGCCCTTCGTGAACGACACTTTCGCCCTGCCGCGGGCGATCTATGCCGAAGGCGTGCGCCGCTACGGCTTTCACGGCCTCAGCTACGCCTTCATCGCCGGCGAACTGGCCCGCACCGCGCCGCGGCTGGCCGAAGGCCGGGTCGTCGTCGCGCATCTGGGCAACGGCGCCTCGATGTGCGCGATCGCGAACGGGCGCTCGGTGGCCTCGACCATGGGGTTCTCGGCGCTGGACGGCCTGCCGATGGGCACGCGCTGCGGTCAGGTCGATCCGGGGGTGCTGCTGTACCTGATGGACCAGAAGGGCATGACGGCGGCCGAGATCACCGATCTGCTGTACCGAAAGTCCGGCCTGCTGGGCCTGTCGGGCCTGTCCAGCGACATGCGCATCCTGGAAGCGGCGGGAACCCCGGAGGCCGCCGAGGCCATCGAGCATTTCACCTTCCGCTGCCAGCGCGAGGTCGGCGCGATGGCAGCAGCCCTGGGCGGGATCGACGCGCTGGTGTTCTGCGGCGGGATCGGCGAGAATTCGCGCCTCGTCCGCGCCCGCATCTGCGAACGGCTGGGCTGGATCGGGATCGAGCTTGACCATGCCCGCAACGCGGCCAACGCAAGGGTGATCTCGTCCGATCTCGCCCGGACCACGGTGCTGGTGATCCCGACCCGCGAGGAACGGGTGATCGCCCGCGCCGCGCGCGCCGCGGTCGGTCTTGCGGCGACGGACGAGTGATGCGCTGACCGGCGGGGCGGGGGATGCCGAGCTTTCAGGCCGGGGACGGGACGCGGCTGGCCTACCGGGTGGACGGGCAGGGCCTGGCCGTGCTGGCGCTTGCCGGCTTCACCCGCGACAGCCGGGATTTCGACGATCTGGCGCGGCACCTGCCGGGCGACGTGCAGCTGATCCGGCTCGACAGCCGGGGGCGCGGCGCCTCGGGCTGGGCCGATCCCGCGAGCTATTGCGTCGCGCAGGAGGCTCGGGACGCGCTGGCGCTGCTCGATCACCTGGGGGTGGCGCGGGCGGGGATCATCGGTTCGTCGCGCGGCGGGCTTCTGGGGCTCGTTATCGCGGCGACGGCGCGGCACCGGCTGCTCGGCCTGTGCCTGAACGACGTGGGCCCGGTGCTCGAGCGCGCGGGGCTGCTGCGGATCGGCCGCGATGTCGGGGTCGCGCCCGCGGTGGCGACGCTGGCCGAGATGGCAGCGCGCCTGCCCTCGGTGATGCCGGGCTTCGACGGCGTGCCGCCGCTGCGCTGGCAGCAGGAGGCCGCGCGCCGCTGTGTCCAGCGCGAGGGCGGGCTCGGCCTGACCTACGACCCCGCCCTGCGCCAGGCTTTCGATGCGGCGATGGCAGCGCCGGTCGCCGACCTCTGGCCGCTGTTCGACGCCTGCGCGGGGCTGCCGCTCGCGCTGATCCGGGGGGCGGGCTCGGACGTTCTGGCGCGCGCCACGGCCCGGCAGATGCGCCGCCGCCGGCCCGACATGCTGCACGCCGAGGTGCCGGGGCGCGGGCATGTGCCGTTTCTGGACGAGGCCGAGGCGCTGGCCACGATCCGGGCCTGGATCGACCGGCTTGGGCCCGCCGGACCGGCTGGCCGGGGCGCGGTCGGCGCCTTGCCGCCGAACCCGCGCTCGCGGCGGCAATGAAAGAAATGAGGCGCCGCCCGCGCCGGCAACGGGCTTGCCGCCGGCCGCCGCGCCGCGACTTGCAGGCAATTTCAGCCTGTTGCACGGGAGTTCCTGCCCTGGCCCCAAGGTCGGGACCGCCGCGGCACGAAGCGCGGCCCCGGCCCGCCGATCCGCCGCAATCGAATTGCCGTGATCTGCCAGAAAACTGTCATTCAAATCTGGCCTCGCCCCCCTGAAGGGCGTATAGGCGGCGCGATATCCTCGCCGGTCTGGTCGTTTCTGATGGTTTCCTATCAGCCTGTCCATCTGGAGACCGCCGGCCGTCCGGTGGTGTCTGTGGTGGTTCCCCTGCGCAACGAGGAAGGTGCCGTCGCCGCGCTCGTGGGCGGGATCGCGGCGGCGCTGGACCGGCTGGCCTTCGAGGTGCTTCTGGTCGATGACGGGTCGACCGACCGCACGCGGGCGATCTGCCTGTCGCTGGCGGCGGCGGATGCGCGCGTCCGCGTGCTGGCCCATCCGGTCTCGGCCGGGCAGTCGGCGGCGCTGCATTCGGGCGTGCTGGCGGCGCGGGCCGAGGTCGTGGCCACCATCGACGGCGACGGGCAGAACCCGCCCGACAACCTGCCGCGCCTGATCGCGCCGCTGCTGGCCGCCGATGTCGCGGCCGATTGCGGGCTGGTCGCGGGCCAGCGGACCGGGCGCAAGGACAGCCTGTCCAAACGGCTCGCCTCGCGGGTCGCCAACGGGGTGCGGGCGGCGATCCTGCGCGACGGCACGCGCGACACGGGCTGCGGGCTCAAGGCCTTCCGGCGCAATGCCTATCTCGCGCTGCCCTACTTCAACCACATGCATCGGTATCTTCCCGCCTTGTTCGCCCGAGACGGCTGGAAAGTGCGGCTGGTCGATGTTACCCATGCGCCACGGCGGACCGGCCGCTCGAAATACGGCAATCTCGACCGCGCCCTGGCGGGGATCGTGGATCTGGCGGGGGTGGCCTGGCTGATCCACCGGCGCAAGCGGGTCTGCGCCGTCGCCCTGGACGGATCGCCCGCTGACCGGGCCGCTGCCGCCGCAGAGGCCGATGAACCGACCGGAAGGAAGACCTGATGCGCGAGATTATCTGGGCCGCCCTGCATGTGGAAAGCTGGCTCGAGTTTTCCTGGATCATGATCGGCCTGACCGGACAGTTGATGTTCACCGCCCGGTTCCTGGTGCAGTGGATCGCCTCCGAGCGCGAGCGCCGCTCGGTCATCCCGGTCGCCTTCTGGTACTTCTCGCTCGCGGGCGGGCTGGTGCTGTTCTCCTACGCGGTCTACCGCGCCGATCCGGTGTTCATCATTGGACAGGCCACCGGGCTGGTCATCTACATCCGGAACCTGTGGTTGATCCATGCCGAGCAGCACCGTGGCTCTCCGACTGCCAACTGAGGCGCGCGCGATCCCGGAGGGGTCGGCGCGGCGCATCGCCTTCACGGCGATCGCGCTGCTGGTGCTGTGGCGCGCGGTGCTGGCCGTCTTCGACCGCACCGAACTTTCCACCGACGAGGCGCAGTACTGGTTCTGGGGCCAGAGGCTGGAGTTCGGGGCCTATTCGAAACCCCCGCTGATCGGCTGGATCATGCGCGCCGCGACCGAGCTGATGGGGCAGTGCGTCTGGGCGGTCCGCCTGCCCGCGGCGCTCTTGCACGGGCTGACGGCGCTGGTCCTCTATCTGGCCGTGCGGCGGTTCGCCGGCGCATCGGTCGCGGCGCTGGCGGCCCTGTTCTATCTGACGACGCCCGCCGTCGCGCTTGGCTCGGCGCTGATGACGACCGACACGCCGATGCTGCTGGCGGCGGCGGTGGCGATGCTGGCGCAGCTGCACCTGGCCGAGGCGCGGGCGGCGGGACGGCCGAGCCCGGGCCCGGCGCTGGTCCTCGGCCTCGCGCTTGGCCTGGGGCTGCTGGCCAAGCACGCGATGCTGTTCTGGTTCGCGGGGGCGGCACTGGCGGCCGCCGTCTCGCCGGCCTGGCGCATCCGGCGCGGCGATGCGCTGCTGGCGCTGGCGGTGCTGGCCGTGGTGATCGCCCCGCATGTGCTCTGGCTCGTCCGCAGCGACTTTGTCACCCTGTTCCATGTCGGCGACATCACCCGGGGCGAAGGCCTGTCGCTGGCGCGTGCGGGCCGGTTCCTGCTGGATCAGCTGCTGGTCATGGGGCCGATCCTCGTCATCGCCATGGCGCTGGCGCTGATGCGCCGGGACCGCGCCGGGGACCGCGGCAGGGACCGCGGCAGGGTCGGGGCCGGCCTTGCCGCCCTGGCGCTGGTGCCGCTCGGCATCGTCGTCGGGCAGGCGCTGCAGGGGCCGGTCCTGGCGAACTGGGCCGTGCTCTATCTCTTGCCGGGGACGGTTCTGGCGGCGTTCTGGCTGGCCGGGCGGCCCTGGCTCGCGCGGGTCTCGCTGCTGCTGGGGCTTGCGGTCTCGCTGGCGCTGCCACTGGTCAAGGTCTTCGGCACCGGGCTTGTCGGCCCCGACGGCCGGCCGCTGCTGGCGCGCTATCTGGGCCATGCCGCGACGGCCGGCTGGGCCCTCGAGACGGCGCGGGCCGCCGGCGCGGCCACCCTGGTCGCGACGAACCGCGACCTGCTGGCCGACCTGTCCTGGTTCGGCGCCGGGGACGCGCCGGCGATCCGCGCCGTGCCGCCCGAAGGCCGCCCGGCCCACCACTGGGAGATGATGGCCCCCTTCGACCCCGGCCGCGACGCGGGGCCGGTGCTTTTGCTGGTGCGCGAGGGCTGGGCCCAGCGCTGCCCCGACCGTGCCGAGCTGTCGCGGCTGCGGCCCCCGCCCGGTTTCGCCGACCGCGACCTGCTGGTGATCTACGCCCTGCCGACCCCGGCCTGCCTTGCCCCGGGGGCCGCCCGATGAGCGACCTCGCGCCCTCCCGTCTGCGCTGGCGCTGGGCTGCGCTGGTGCTGTTCGCCTTCCTGGCCTTCCTGCCGGCGTTCTTCACCCTGCCCATCACCGACCGCGACGAGGCGCGCTTTGCCCAGGCCAGCCGGCAGATGGTGCAAAGCGGCGATCTGGTCGACATCCGCTTTCAGGACGAGGCGCGCCACAAGAAGCCGATCGGGATCTACTGGCTTCAGACCGCGGCCGTGACGCTGTCGGGGCAGGGCGAGGCGGCGGCGATCTGGGTCTACCGCCTGCCCTCACTCGTCGGGGCGGTGCTGGCCGTGGTGCTGGTGGCGGGGATCGGCGCGGCGCTGTTCGGACCCTTGCCGGGCCTGCTGGCCGGGGCGCTTTTCGCCGCCGGTTTCGTGATCGGGGGCGAGGCGCGCATCGCCAAGACCGACGCCGCGCTGCTGGCCACGATCCTCGCCAGCCAGGCGGTGCTGGCGCGGCTTTACCTGCGCCAGGCGGTCGGAACCGGGCTCGTCTTCGCCTTCTGGCTGGCCGTGGCGGCGGGCCTGCTGCTCAAGGGTCCGATCGGCCCGATGGTGCCGCTGTTCACGGCCGCGGCGCTGGCGGCGATCGACCGGCGGGGTGGCTGGCTGCGTCCGCTCTGGTCGCCCTGGCCGATCCTCTTGGCGCTGGCGGTGACCCTGCCGTGGTTCGTCGCCATCACCATCCGCAGCGAGGGGGCGTTCTGGGTCGGCTCGGTCGGCGCCGACCTGCTGCCCAAGGTCGCCGCGGGCCAGGAAGGCAAGGGCGCGCCGCCCGGGACGCATCTCTTGCTGGCGCTCTTTACCTTCTGGCCCGCGACGCCGCTGCTGATCCTGGCGCTGCCCGCGATCTGGCGCGCCCGGGCCGAGCCTGCGACCCGCTTCTGCCTGGCCTGGGTGATCCCGGTCTGGCTGCTGTTCGAGGCGGTTCCGACCAAGCTGATCCACTACACGCTGCCGACCTATCCGGCGCTGGCGCTCCTGGCGGTGGCGCATCTGCCCGCCGGCCTGGCGCTGGCGCGGCCCTGGCTGCGCGCGGTGGCGGGCGTCGCGGTGCTGCCGGGTTTCGTGCTGGCGGCCGCGGTGCTCACCTTCGCGGCGACGACGGGGGCCGGGCCGGTGCCGGTCGGCCTGCTGGTCGGGGCGATGATCGGCGCCGCTGCCGTCATGGCGCTCGGCATCGGCGCCTGGCGGCAGCAGCGCGCCCACCGGATGGTCCTTGCCTTCGCCGCGGCGGGGGCGATCCTGCATGGCGGCCTCTTTGCCACCCTGGCCCGGATGCCGGTCCTGTGGCCCACCGAGGGCGCGCTGGCCCTGGCCGACACGCTGGCCGCCGCGCAAGGCTGCGCCCGACCCCGGCTGACCGGCTGGGGCTATGATGAGCCCTCGCTCGTCTGGAAGGGAACGGGCGAGACCCGGCTCTTCCCCGGCAGCGCGCCGGCGGCCGAGGTCCTGCGGCCCGGCCCCTGCGAGGTCGTCGTCCGCCGGCGGCAGGCCGAGGAGGTCGCGCCGCCCAGCCTCGCCTGCCCGGTCGCCGGCACGGTCGAGGGGCTGGCGATCGGGGCGGGGCGCTTCGTCACCCTGGACATCCTGGACTGCCGCAGCGCCTCGTGACGCCCCCCCGCCCTTCCGGCGTCCCGGCGCGGGACGCCCCTCGCGC
>Ga0209103_1000427_pt1 | contig 13174 bp, 13 predicted proteins | sample 4C3metaG_FD_184152 | JGI IMG/M metagenome (GOLD analysis project Ga0209103, IMG submission 184152) | Freshwater bacterial and archeal communities from Indian Creek, Illinois, USA - 4C3 metaG (SPAdes) (version 2) | ecosystem: Environmental > Aquatic > Freshwater > Unclassified | place: USA...
TCAGGGCGAGCAGCAGATCAGCAGGGCCGAGGGACATGCGCGGATGCTCGCACGCCGGCACGTCGGTCGGGACATCCGCGGGCTGGCATGCGGCTTGCACCGGCCTTGCCGCCGCCCGTCGATCCCCCGCCCATGTCCGACGCCATCGCCTCCGTGCTCTCGCAGATCCGCAGCTTCCAGGCCCAGGTCGGCCAGGCTCAGTCCGCCACCCTCACGCTGAGCGGGATGCCGGGCTTGGTGAAGCGCCGCAGCAGCTCGGCGCGCAGTTTCCCGGCCTTCTCGACGTGGCGGTGCTTGACGTGGCCGAAGCCGCGGATCTGCTCCGGCACCGAGGCGATCTCCACCGCCAGCGCGTGGTTGTCGGCGTCGAGCTTCGGCAGCAGCTCGCGGATCGTCTCGACGTACTCGTCGCGCAGGCGGCGCTCCATCTTCCGCTCCTCGGTGTGGCCCATCGGGTCAAGCGCCGTGCCGCGCAGGAACTTGAAGCGCTTGAGCACCTTGAACGCCGTGAAGATCCACGGGCCGTACTCCGACTTCACGAGGTGGCCGTCGGCGTCCTTCTTCGACAGCAGCGGCGGCGCCAGGTGGAAGCGCAAGGAACCGCCGTCCTCGAACTGCTCCTTCAAGCGCGCCTCGAACTCGCCTGAGGTGTAAAGCCGGGCCACTTCGTACTCGTCCTTGTAGGCCATCAGCTTGAAGGCGTAGCGGGCGACGGCGTTCGAGAGTGCGTCACGGCCCGGCGTCTTCGCGGCTTCGGCGGCGCGCACTTCGGCCATGAGGTTGGTGTAGTGCTTCGCATACGCCGCGCTCTGGTAGTCGGTGAGGAAAGCCACGCGGCGGGCGATGATTTCATCGAGCGACAGCGACAGGGTTTCGTCATCCAGCGCGTCGGCGTTGCCACTGCGCGCTGCGGGTGCTGCATCGGCGGCGTCGATCACCTTGTCGAGGTCGATGGCGGCGAGCCGGCCCCAGCCGAAGGCCTGCTTGTTCATCTCGACGGCGGCACCGTTGAGCTCGACCGCGCGCATCAACGCCTCCAGCGACACCGGCACCAGGCCGAGCTGCCAGGCGTAGCCGAGCATGAACAGGTTGGTAGCGATGGCGTCGCCGCAGAGTGCTGTGGCGAGCTGGTTGGCTTCCACCGTGAACGGCGCGCGGCCGCCGAGGCTGGTGCGCACCGTCTCGATGATCGCCTCGGCCGGGAACTGCAGGTCCGGCGCTTTCAGGAAGGACGACGGCATCGCCTGGTAGGTGTTCAGCACCACCTCGGTGCGGTCGGCGCGGATCTTGGAGAGCGACCAGTAGTCGTTCACCACCACCATGTCACAGCCGAGCACCAGGTCGGCCTCGCCGGCGGCGATGCGCACGGCGTGCAGCTCGGCCGGCGTCTTACTGATGCGAATGTGGGTGGTGACGGCACCACCCTTCTGCGCGAGGCCCGTCTGGTCGAGCACCGAGGCACCCTTGCCTTCCAAATGGGCCGCCATACCCAGCAATGCGCCGATGGTCACCACACCGGTGCCGCCCACACCGGTGATCAGGATGTTCCAGGGCTGCTCGAGGCTGGAGCGCATGACCGGCACCGGCAGGGCGTCGAGGTCGAGCTTGGCCTTGGGCTTTTTCTTTTTCAGCGGCGCATCAATCACCGAGACGAAGCTCGGGCAGAAGCCGCGCACGCAGGAGAAATCCTTGTTGCAGCCGCTCTGGTCGATCTCGCGCTTGCGGCCGTACTCGGTTTCCTTCGGCAGCACCGAGACGCAGGCGGATTTCACCGAGCAGTCGCCGCAACCTTCGCAGACGAGCGAGTTGATGACCACGCGCTTGGCCGGGTCGACCATCAGTTTGCGTTTGCGGCGGCGGCGCTTCTCGGCGGCACAGGTCTGATCAAAAATCAGAATCGAGACACCCTTCACTTCGGCAAGCCGATTGTGCACGGCGTCCAGCTCGGCGCGGTCGAAGAACTGCACGCCGTCCGGGAAGATCGAGGGGTCAGACCACTTCTCGATGTCATCCGACACGACCACGATCGCCTGGATGCCTTCGGCGCGCATCTGCCGCGCGATGTCGGGCACGGAAAGCGTGCCGTCCACCGGCTGGCCGCCGGTCATGGCCACCGCGTCGTTGTAGAGGATCTTGTAGGTGATGTTGACCTTGGCCGACACCGCCTGGCGGATGGCCAGCGAGCCGGAGTGGAAGTAGGTGCCATCACCAAGGTTCTGGAAGACGTGCGGTGTTTCCACGAAGGGGGCCTGCCCGCACCAGGTGGCACCTTCACCGCCCATCTGGGTGAAGGTGTCGGTGCGGCGGTCCATCCACGTGACCATGTAGTGGCAGCCGATGCCGCCGAGCGCGCGGTGGCCTTCCGGCACCTGGGTGCTGGTGTTGTGCGGGCAGCCCGAGCAGTAGGTGGGCACGCGGGGAAAGAGCGGGCGCGGGAGTGCCAGCTCCTGCTCCTTCTCGGCGATCCACTTCAGCCGCGCCGTGATGGCTTCCGAATTGAAGAAGCGGTTCAAACGCTTGGCGATGACGCGTGCGATGCGCGCCGGCGTGAGCTCCGAGGTGCTCGGCAGAATCCACTCCCCGGATTCGTCGTACTTGCCGACGATCGAGGGCCTGCGCCCGCCGTCGAGGCCGAAATCGAAGTTGTAGAACAGCTCCTTCATCTGCGCCTCGATGAAGGCGTGCTTCTCCTCGACGACCACGATGTCCTCAAGCCCGCGCGCGAAGGCGCGGATGCCCTGCGGCTCCAGCGGCCAGGTCATGCCAACCTTGTAGACGCGGATGCCGATGCTTTCTGCGTCCTTGTGGTCGATGCCGAGGTACTCGAGTGCTTGCAGCACATCGAGGTAGCTTTTTCCCGTGGTGACGATGCCCAAGCGAGCACGCGGCGAGTCGTAGATGACCTTGTCGAGCCGGTTGGCGCGCGCGAAGGCCTGCGCGGCCTTCACCGCGTACTGGTGCAGGCGCATTTCCTGCTCGAGCGGCGGGTCGGGCCAGCGGATGTTCAAGCCGCCTGCAGGCAGTTCGAAGTCGGTCGGGAGCACGATGTCGAGCTGGTGCGGGTTGACGTTGACCGAAGCCGAGCTCTCCACCGTCTCGGCGATGGTCTTGAAGCCCACCCAGCGGCCGGTGTAACGGCTCATCGCCCAGCCGAGCAGGCCCATGTCGAGGATGTCCTGTACGCCGGCCGGGTTCAGCACCGGCATCATCGCGCTGACGAATTCGCCCTCCGAGCCGTGCGGCAGCGTCGAGCTGCGGCAGGCGTGGTCATCCGCCGCCAGCACCAGCACACCGCCATTGCGATTGGTGCCGGCGGCATTGGCGTGCTTGAACACGTCGCCCGCGCGGTCGACACCGGGGCCCTTGCCGTACCACATGCCGAACACGCCGTCGTACTTGGCACCCGGCCACAGGTTGGTCTGCTGGCTGCCCCAGACCATCGTGGCACCCAGGTCCTCGTTGATGCCGGGTTGGAACTCGATGCCCGAGGCGGCAAGGTGCTTGCGCGCCTTCCACAATTCCAGATCGAAGCCACCCAGTGGCGAGCCGCGGTAGCCGGAGATGAAACCCGCGGTGTTGAGCGCTGCCGCGCGGTCGCGCATCTGCTGCATCAGCGGCAGGCGCACCAGGGCCTGCACGCCGGAGAGATAGATGCGGCCTTCGGCGCGCGTGTACTTGTGGTCGAGTGTGTACTCGCCGTCGACAATCGACGACGCGGCGGTGGAGCGGTCCGTGGCGGAAGGCAGGACGGCAGGCATCAGAGGGCCTCGGGGGCGTTCGAGCAAAGACTCGAGATTATAGCGGGCGGGTCAGCCGCTCACCGGTACACCCCTTCACGCCTCGCTGCCGGGTCGCAACAGGCGTGCCAAGCGCGGGTAGCAGATCCTTACGCGGCGTGGCAGCGTGGGAGCAACGAGAACGCCAAAGGGCTGGTGCGCCAGTACCTGCCGCGAAACGCCGACTTTGGCGCGATCACCGGGCAGGCCCTCCGCTGGATCGAAGAGCGGATGAACAACCGGCCGCGCAAGACGCTAGGCTACCGGACACCCCTCGCGGGTCTTCGCCGAGGGATTCATCAACCCCGTTGCGAATCGGAGTTGAACTCACCCCGAAAAACTCCAGGAGTTCCCATGGCCACCCCCACGTCTTCCGCGCCGGGCCAAGCTGAAGCCACCCGCCTCGCGCACAAGGACGAGCAGGCGAAGCGTCGCGAGGCCCCCAAGTCCAACCCTGCGCACGACACAAGCGAGCTGCCCGAGCCCGACGTCGACGACGACGCGCCGCAAGGCGAGAAGCTCGAGGCGATCGAAGCGTCGGTGAGCCTGGAAACCGAAGCGCGCATCGATCGCGAGCTGCATCGCGTCGAGGATACCGGCGTGGTGGCGCCGCGTTCGGTGATCGCGCCGGCCAAGCCTGCACGCGAGCCGAACGAGGACGAGCAGCGCATGGCCGAAGACTTCGACCCGCCGCCGCTGGCGCACCGTACGGAGCTCGGCCGCTAGGGCTGGCCGTCCGGAGATGAGAGAGCGGGCGGAATCGGCCCCGCCCGTGTGACGGGGAAGATCAGGTGCCGGTTTCGGCGGCGCTGCGCGTTTCCATCAGTGTCGCCCAGGCCTGCATGCCGTCCACGATCGGGATCCACAGGTCGGCCGCAACCCATGCCACGAAGCCGAGCAGCACGACGGCTGCGAACCACAGCGGTCTTCGGGCGGAGCCCATTCCCATGCGGTAGCCGACAGGCTCGATCGGTTCCGGATCAGCGGCGCGCGGCAAAAGCGCGCAGCAGCGGCAGCACCATCGGCAGCGCGCGGGCCGCAAGTGACAACCCGGCCATGAGCGCTGCGGTCCTGCCTGCGGTCTTGGCCGCCCCGGCCGCCGCACCATGTTGCACTTCCTCGCGCTGCGGGAGCGGCCCGCGTCGCGGGCGGCCCGAACGCCCGATGACCAGGCCAAGCAGCGCGCCGCCGACAAGGATCGAAGGCACTTTCCATCCTCTGATGCGCTCGTTCGCCGCGTCGATGCGCTGACGCGTTTCCAGCGTGCGGCGACGGAAGCCCGCGCGCTGCTGCTCCACTTCCTGTTCGGCCAGCGCGATGTCGCGCCGGCGGCTGTCCGGATCCGTCATGGGGAACTCCTCTGCGTGCTGTGTTCAGCGTGCGTCGTCGGCATCGAACAGCCTGTCGATCTGCCGCCGCGTGGCTTCAAAGCGCGTGTCCTCGAGTCGGGCCTTCGCCGCGAGGAAGCAAACCGTTGCTCCGCCGGCAGTGATCGCCGCCACCAACAGTGCGGCCCACGGCCACGCCAGCCCCAGTGCCACCAGCCCGGCGACGAGGGCGGTCGCCACCATCAGGGCTGCCACGAGGGCAAGACCGAAGGCAACACCGCCCTGCACCGCCGCGTCCAGCAGGGCGCGGCGAGCGAGGGCTGCCTCGGCGCTCGCGAGGCGGTAATAGGCCCCCGTGATGCCGCGTGCGGACCGCAAGAGATTCTCCGTCGATCCGGCACCGGGGGAGGGGCTGATGCATGGCGTGACCGTGGGCGTCATGTCGCGACTCAGCGGGCGCGCGCGAGCAGCTTGGCGAGCACGATGCCACCGAGCACGGCGAGGCCCAGTGACTTCATCGGATTCGCACGGACCCACTCGGTGCCGCGCTCACCGATCTCGCGCGAGGCCTCGAGGGCGTGGTCGTAGTGCTCGCGGGCGGCAACCCTGGCTTCGCCAGCCGCGGCCTGCAGCGATGCGCCGGCTTCGCGGATCTCGCCGCGGATCTCGTCGCGATGGCCGCGATACTGCTCGCGGGCCTCGTCGGCCGCGCTCGACAGCGTGTCGACGGCACCGCGGCCGGCTTGGCGGAGGTGCTCGCGCGCCTCGCCGAGGTGCTCGCCCACGCGCACGCCGGCGGCGGTGGACGGAGCGATGGCCGGGTTGCCGGGAAGGTTGGTGGTGCCGGTGTTGCTGTTCATCGTAGGACTCCAGAGGGGGTGAGGAAGGAAGGGTTCATGGCGGAATGGATCATCGTTTTGTGCGCGGCTCGCCCTGCACCAGCAGGCGCGTCGCGTCGACCTTGACGACACCCTTGGTGCCCTCGGCGATACGTACCGCTTCGGCACGCGCGGCATCAGTGGGAAGGTCACCGACCAGGTGCACGGTCTTGTCCTCGGTCTTGACGTTGATGGCGAACCCGGCGACGTCGGCGTCGGCTACCAGCGAGGTCTTGATCTTGCTCGTGATCCACGCGTCGCTCACTTCGTCTCCGGCTTCCTCGGCGGCTTGGCGAACTTCGCCCGAGACCGTCGCCTGATTGGCGGCTTGGCGGGCTTCGGTGCCGGCGACGGCGACGACGATTTCGTTGTCGACCGCGACCACGCCCTCGGTGCCACGGGCGATCTCGGCGGCAGCGATGCGATCGGCGCTGGTATCTGCACCGCCGCGCAGGGTCACATGGCCGTTGACGGAATCGACGTTGATGTCGAAGCCCTCGGTGCGGTTGTCTTCGAGCAGCTTGGCTTTCACCGACGCGGTGATGGTCACGTCATCGATCACTTGGCCCGCGCTGCGGTCGGTCTTGGGACGCTCGGCGTTCGCGTGTGCGGCGACGATACCCGTCATCCCGAGCGAGGCCGCGACGAGGGAGGAAAGCAGGGTCTTGCGGAAGGTGTTGCTCATGGGATTTTCCAATCTCGAAGGAAGGGGGGCGGGATCAGGCCGCGGTCTCGCGCTTCAGCGCGCGCATTTCGTCGTGCGAGGCGCGAACCTGCAGGATGTAGGCCTGCAGCAGGCTCCTCACCGACGGATCGGTGGCGTCCTCCAAGGACTTCTCGAAGTGCTTGAGCAGGCGATCTTCGGTTTCCTCGAGCCGGGCGACGTAAACCTTTTCTTCATTGCCGCTCAATGCGGCCAGTACGTCGGCGTAGGTCTTGCGCAGCGAGCCGGCGAAGGTCCCCTCGCTCGGCACGCTCTCGTGGTTCATCTCGAGCTTGCCCGACAGCGCTTCGATCAGCGTGCGCTTGTGGCCGGCCATGCGGGTGAAAATGCTCTTGAGGCGGACGCTGTTCACCTTGGTGCTGGCGCCCTCGTAGAATTCGAGGCTGTCGCGCGAGATCTGCACGAGTTCTTTCAGACTGTTGGCGTTCTGCATGTCGTTTCTCTTTCCGTGGAGGTTGTCGCAAGGCCTCGTGGCCTGCCACCAAGGAGGAAAGCACGAAGCGTGCCAAGCGACCGGACGGCCGCGCCGGTGTCCAATCGGGCAAGGCGCAGGAAGGTGGGCGCGGTGGGCGTGGCGGCTTGCACGAAGGTCGTGCAACCTGCCCTGTACTAGGGTCGCGAAGCCTCGTCCATCGGAGCGACCGGCAGCTCGAGCAAGAAGACGGCACCGCCGCCATTGCGTGGCTCGTGCCACAACTCGCCGCCCATCCACTGCGCCTCACGGTAGGCCGCGGCGAGCCCGATGCCACTCGAGGATTCGCCGCCGGTCGGCAGCGCATCGAGGCGAACGAAGCGCTTGAACAGTTGTCCGCGCTGCACGCTGTCGATGCCAGGGCCGCGATCGGCGACGGTGAAGCGCACGGTGCCGGGACGGCCAAGCCCGACCATGACATCGATGGCCGCGCCTTGCGGCGAGAACTTCACCGCGTTCGACAGCAGGTTGCCAAAGGCCACCGCGAACGCGTCGGCATCGGCGAGTACCGGTGGCACCGCTTCCATCCGGTACTCGATGGTCTGCTGCTTGCGAACAGCCTGTTGCTCGATGTCCACGCAACAGGTGCGCACGAGCAGGTGGGCGTCGATGACGGAAGGCTCAAAGTTGCGGCGCAGCTCGATGTCGGCACGGCGCTCGAGGTAGCGTTCGACGAAGCCCAGCGAACGCTGGGCCGAGCTGGCGATGGTGACGGCCATGTGCCGTACCTTGTCGGGGTTGTCGGCGATTTCGGCCAGCAGACCGGCGGAGAGGCTGATGTTGAACAGCGGATTCTTCAGGTCGTGCGCCATCACCGTGATCATGTGTTCACGCTCCTCGATCACCCGGTGCAGGCGGTCGCGGTATTGCTTGAGCAGAGCATGTGCGCGCACCCGGGCCACCAGCTCCTCGGCGACGAAGGGTTTGGTGAGGTAATCGACCGCACCCGCCTCGAGCGCCATCACCACCAGCTCGCGCTCTGCGGCGGCGGTCAGGAAGATCACCGGGATGTCGGCCAGCGCCGCGTCGCGACGCAGGTGCTGCAGCACCTCGAAGCCGTCCATGCCGGGCATCCGCATGTCGAGCAGGATCAGGTCGGGCCGCACGTGCCGCAGCCGCTCCAGCGCCTGCCCGCCCGAGAGGGCCGGCACGACATCGAAGCCGGCATCGCCGAGGACGGTGCCGACGAGGCGGATGTTGGCCGGCTGGTCGTCGATCACAAGAACGACGGAGCCGTTCGCCATCGAGGACGGCATCACTGCTTTTCCTGGCGCGCGCGTTCGGCGTTGACATGGCGGGGGAGCTGCACGAGCAGCGAATCGATGGTGGTCAGGTCGAAGACCTCCACCGCCGTGCCCAGACGCTGCCCGAGTGAGCGGATCCCGGCCAACCCAGCCTGTTCGCCAAGAGCCGAGAGATTCTCGGCCAGTGCCTTCAACTCGCGCATCCGCATGCTCGACCGCACCTGCGGCAGGCGCTCGGCGACGATGTCGTCGAGCGCATCGAGGACCGTCGCGGCGGCCCGTCGCTGTGCCGTGGTGTGCGCCGGTATCGCTCCACCTTCCCACCCGCTCGTCTGCTCTTCATCCACCGGGCAGCCCTCGGGATGGTCCCGCGTGCCCACCAGATCCAGCAGACAGTCGAAGAGCTCTTTCGGCGACACCGGTTTGCGCAGGTAGGCGTCGAACACGCGGCGCAGCGCGCGCTCCTCGGCGTTGAGACTCGAGGCGGTCACCGCCACCAGGCAGATGCTCCGGCCGGTGTCCATCTCGCGAATGCGTGCGGCAGCCTCGCGGCCATCCAGCAGCGGCATGCGGATGTCCATCAGCACCACGGTGGGCTCGAAGTCTTTCACCCGGGCGATGGCCTCGAGGCCGTTTTCGGCGAACTCGAGGGCGTGGCCGGCGTCGCCGAGGTAGGCCGCCATCAGTTCGCGATTCAGCGGGATGTCGTCGACGATCAGGATGCGCGAAGGCGCCAGTGCCGAGAAGTGGGTCGAGGCGTGGCGCTGCGCGGGTACGGAGGGGCTGTCTTGCACCACTTCCACGTCCGGAAGGTTCACCAGGAAGGTCGAGCCGCGACCCGGCTCGCTGCGGACAGCGACCCGACCGCCCATCATCTCGACCAGCCGCCTTACGATCGAAAGGCCGAGGCCGCTGCCCTCGTTGTAGACGCGGTCCGGCGACACCACCCGGTGGAAGGGTTCGAAGATCCGTTCCTGCTGCGAGGCGTCGATACCGCTGCCGGTGTCCTCGACGGCGAGCTCGAGGTCGGCGCGATGGTCACTGCGGACGACAGCGGCGAGGTGCAGCAGGATGCTGCCGCTGTCCGTGTACTTCACCGCGTTGCTGACCAGGTTCACCAGCACCTGGCGCATCCGGTGCGGGTCGACCAGGACACTGCGTGGCAGGAGCGGGTCGACGTCGGCGCTCAGGCGCAGTCCCTTGGCCGCCGCCGGCTCGGCGAACACCGCCAGCGTCGAATCGACGAGGTCGCGGAGGTCGGTGGGAACGACGTGCAGGGTGAGGTGCCCGGCCTCGAGCTTTGAGAGATCGAGCAGGTCGTTGATCAGGGCGAGCAGTGATTCGCCGCTGCTGCGGATGGCGCGGACATACTCGATCGCCTTGGGATCGTGGGTATGCCGACCGAGCAGTTGCGAGAACCCGAAGATCGCGTTCATCGGCGTGCGGATCTCGTGGCTCATGGTCGCGAGGAACATGCTCTTCTGCTGGCTCGCGGCCTCGGCCTTCTCGCGCTGGTAATCGGCTTCGCGCTCGCGGATCCACGAGCGGCGGGACTGCGTGGTAGCGAGCATGCCCACCAGGCCGGCGATCACGGCCAGGCCGCTCGATGCCACCACCATCGTCACTGCGCGCGCAAGACGCTCCTGAAGGGCCTTTTCGCGCTCGTCGCGCAGGGTGCTCTCCAGAACGACGAGCTGCCGCGCCGAGACGCGCATGGCATCCCCCAACGCGGCACCGCGGCCGGTACGCACCATCTCAAGCGCCGCCGCCGACCCCTGCTCACGCACGACCGGCCAGACGGTTTCGCCCCAGGCACGCCGCTGCGCCGCCGCCGCGACCAGCGACTCGATGTGGGCCTGGCGCGATTCGCTACCGCGCGACATCCGTTCCAGCGTGGCCACCTCGCTATCGAGCGTTTCCATGGCCTCCTGGAAGCGCGTCCACATCGATTCGTCCATGGTGATCACCCAGCGCAGCCCGAAGCTCTCGGTGCTGCCGAACACCGCCATCACTTCATCCACCTGCCCGACGAAGCGCTGCGACTCCTGAACCGCGGCGACCGCCAGCGAGGTTTCCCGTGCGGCGCTCACACTCACCCAGCCGGCGAAGGCCACGAGCAGCATCGCGAGCACGAGTAGGCCGTAGTAGAAGCGGTGAGCGTTGGCGCGGAGCAGGTTGTTCACCAAGGTGGCCTTGAAGGGTTGAGCATCCGGGTCGATAGGTTCAAGGCGCTGGCGAAGCCCGCCGCGGCCTCACTTCAGCCCGTAGGCCTTGCGCTTGCGGTACAGCGTGGAGGCGTCGATGCCGAGCCAGCGCGCGGCCTCCTCCAGGTTCTTCGCCTCCGCCAGTGCTGCCACCATCTGGTTGCGCTCGAGCGCCTCCAGTGACAGCGGCAGGCCGTCCGCCGCGCGCAGCAGGTGCGCGGCCGCCGGTACGGGCTCGGCCGGTGGAACCTCGGGGGGCGGAGCGACCTGCGCCGGCTCGGTAGCCTGCGCCGGTTCGGGCATCGCCTGCGCCGGCACCCTCGTGCTGGCCGGCATCGGCGGCAGGGTGTTCAGCGCGAGGTCGAGGGCGAGGTGGCGACGATCGAGCGCCGTTTCGGTGCACAGGATCACGGCGCGCTCGATGACGTTCTGCAGCTCGCGCACATTGCCCGGCCACGGGTAGTCGAGCAGCGCGGCACGCCCGCAGTCGGTGAAGCCGCGCGCCGGCCGGCCATAGGCCTTGGCGAACCGGCGCGCGAAGCCCTCGGCCAGTGCCAGCACATCCTCGCGGCGATCGCGCAGCGCTGGCAGCGTCAGTGAAACCACGTTGATGCGGTAGAACAGGTCCTGGCGGAATGCGCCGGCGCGCACCATCTCGCCGAGGTCGCGGTTGGTGGCGGCGACGATGCGGACGTCGGCGCGGCGCGTGGTCGGGTCGCCCACGCGCTCGTATTCCTTCTCCTGGATGAAGCGCAGCAACTTGGGCTGCAGGGCGATCGGGAAATCGCCGATCTCGTCGAGGAACAGCGTGCCGCCGTCCACCTTCGCCACGCGGCCCTCGGTGCTGTCGTTGGCACCGGTGAAGGCACCCTTGCGGTGGCCGAACAGTTCGTTCTCGAGCAGATCGGCCGACAGCGAGGGGCAGTTCACCGTGGCGAACTCGCGGTCGCGGCGGGCGGAATAGCGGTGGATCTGCCGCGCCAGCACGTTCTTGCCGGTGCCGCTCTCGCCGAGGATCAGCACATTGGCATCGGTGGTGGCCACCTGCTGGGCCATCGCCAGCACATTTTTCATGAGCGGCGAGGCCGAGCCGGTGGCCGGCTCGCTGTCGGCAGGCACCTGCCTCTCCAGCGCCTCGACGCGGCCGGAAAGCCGCCGCGCTTCCACCTGCCGCGCCACGGCGATGCGCAATTGCTCGACCGAGAACGGCTTGACGAGGTAGTCGTGGGCACCGGCGCGCAGTGCTTCGAGCGCGGCGTCGGTTTCGCGGTGCGCGGTGGCCATGATGATGCGCAGGCTGGGCGCATGCAGATGGATGTTCGGGATCGCCGTGACGCCCGAGTCGTAGCCGATCGAGCGGTCGAGCAGCAGCACGTCGAAGGGCCGGGTGGCGGCGAGCTTCATGCCCTCGGCCAGCGTCGGCGCCGCCGAAAAGTGGGTGTCGGTGATCGCGAAGATGGCGGCGTAGGTCGCGAGGATGTCGCCGTCATCCTCGATGGCGAGCACTCGCGCTCCCTTCAAAACTCGATCCATGGCTGGGCTCCAGAGCTCTGTGCATGGTGCACGAGATTCATGGGGAATCCGGGAGCAGCTCGCACGAAGCATGCCAAACCGCCACGAGGGCACCGCAGCCTGCAGGATGCCCGACCGCGGCGGGTGTACTTCCGGGGCGAACCAGAAACCGGGCCTTATGCCCGGACCATCGTGCGTCCTGCATGCATCTGCGTGGGTCCGGGCTTGGCACGCCCCGTGCTGCATCTTCTCTACCCGCAGCCCTGCGCCGACTAAGGAAAAACCTCCGTGCTGACCTGGTCCATCACTTTTCTCGTCATCGCCCTGATCGCTGCCGCCCTCGGTTTCGGCGGCATCGCCGGCACCGCCGCCGGCATCGCGAAGATCCTGTTTTTCCTGTTCCTGATTCTGTTTGTCGTCTCCCTGCTGTTCGGCGGCATACCGTCCTTCGGCTGATCGTCCCGTACTCATCCATCCAACTTCAATGGAGCCATCACCATGAATCTTTTCCGCATCCGCAGCACCCTGCTGTTCGCCCTTGTGGGCTTCTCCGTTCTCTCCTTGTCGGGATGCAACACCATCCGCGGTGTCGGCGAGGACGTCGAGAAGGTCGGCGAAGAAGTGCAGGAGGCGGCCGACAACACCAAGAACTGATCACTGTCCGCCCCTGATCGTTTCCCCCCTGTAGACCCTGGAGTACCCATGAAGAACATCTATCCCCTGAAGACCCTGCTGCTCGTCTCCGGTCTCGCCCTCGCCCTGACGGCCTGTCAGGAGTCGGCGCAGGGCAGTGCGCAAGACGTCGCCGAGGCCCGCGCCGAAGGCCAACTGGAGGTCGCCGAGGCCCAGGCCGAAGCGAGCGAAATCGCCCAGCAGACGCAGCAGGATCTGAATGCCGCGGTCGGCACTGCCTACAACGAGGCCGTCGCGGACGCGACCGAGCTAAACGCTGCGGCCCGCTACGACTTGGCGATCACCACGGCCGGTGCCGTCTACAAGACGGCGATGGAAGCCTGCGAGGCCTTTGGCGGTACCG
>Ga0209103_1000429_pt1 | contig 13120 bp, 9 predicted proteins | sample 4C3metaG_FD_184152 | JGI IMG/M metagenome (GOLD analysis project Ga0209103, IMG submission 184152) | Freshwater bacterial and archeal communities from Indian Creek, Illinois, USA - 4C3 metaG (SPAdes) (version 2) | ecosystem: Environmental > Aquatic > Freshwater > Unclassified | place: USA: Indian...
ATGGCGGGATCAAGGTCGGCAACATCCGCCGCGTCGCCGCCGCCGGGGCCGACACCTTCGTGGCGGGCAGCGCGATTTTTGGCCAGCCCAGCTACGCCACCGTGATCGCGCAGATGCGCGCCGAGCTGGCGGCCGGCGCTTGAGCCGAGCGCATGCAGCGCGGTACCGGCGCAACGCACCACCCTTAAGGGTAAACCCCGTCATAACTGATAACCGCGCTTGGCGCAACGCGACTATGATTAAATAATATCTTTTATCGTCCCACTTGGGCGCCTGCCTCATGACTGCATCCTCCCACTTTCACCCCCTGATCCGCCCCGGTGTCTGGCTGATGCAGCGCCTGCCCATGGGCTTCAAGCTGTTGGCGCTGGCCGCCGTGGTGCTGCTGCCGCTCTCGCTGGCGGCGGTGTGGATTGTCCACAACCTCTGGAGCGATCGCGCCGGGGTGCAGGGCCAGCTCAGCGGCTTGCAGGTGCAGCAGCAGGTCGTGGCCGTGGCGGCCCCGCTGCTGGAGCACCAAGGCCAGGTGCACGGCTTGCTGGCCGGGCGCGCCGATGCCGCCCCAGCGCTGGAGGCCGCGCGCACGCAATTGCGCCCCGCCATCGCCGCGCTCGACGCCGCCATCGCCGCCACAGCGCAGCCCGATCTGAGCCCCAAATGGCAGCCGCTGCGCGACGAACTGCTTTTGCTGCTAAACACCGCCCCAGCCAGCCACAGTGCCGCCGATTGGTACGCGCGGCAGTCGGGCCTGCTGCTGCGGCTGCAGCGCTTGGCGCTGCTCAACGGCGAAACCTCGACTCTGCTGCTCGACCCCGACCGCACCCTGTTCTACCTCGTCGATGCGCTGGTGCAGCGCCAGCTGCCCTTGCTGCAAGCCAGCGCACACCTGCGCAACGAGGGCACCGTGTTGCTGCTACAAGCCCAAGGCGGCGGCATCAGCCCCGAGCTGATCACCCAAGCGCTGCGGCTGGGCGGCCACACGGACGTGGTCGATGAGCAGCTGCGCCAGATGCAAGAGCGCATCGAGGCCTTGGTGCGCATTGGTGCCGCCGCTCCAGCGGTTTGGCCGCAAGTGCAGGCCAGCAGCCAGCAGTACGCAGCGGCGGTGCGCGACGGCATCGGGGCGGGCGTGCTGGCCTCTGAGGCGCAAGCGCATTTCCAGCAAGGCAGCCAGGTGTTGTCTCGGCAACTGGAGCTAAACCAACAACTCGGCGCCCAAGCGCAGCAACTGCTGGCCCAGCAGCACAGCCGCCTGCAATGGCTCTTGCTCGGCGTCAGCTTGGGGGCGCTGCTGGTGCTGCTGGCGCTGGTCTATGGCATGGTCGCGCTCTACCATGCCACGCTCGATGGCCTGCGCCAGCTCGGCAGCGTGTTCAAAAATGCCACCGCTGGCGACTTGACCGGCGAGGTGCAGATTGCCGGTCAAGACGAAGTGGCGCAGATGGCGCAGCAGTTTAGGCTCATGCTCAACACCTTGTCGGCGATCGTTGCCGATGTGCGCAGCGTGGCCGCCGTGCTCACCCACATGGGCGGACAACTGGTGCAAGACAGCCAGCTTTTGTCTGAGCGCACGCAGTCGCAGGCCGCCAGCCTGGAGCAAGCCAGCGCCAACATCCGCGAAGCCGCCGAGACCGTGACGCGCAACAGCGAGGGCGTGCTCGAAGTCAGCCGCGTCAGCGCCGGGCTGCACCGCCAGACCGAACACGCCAGCGGCCTGATGCAGCAGACCATGAGCGGCATGGGCACGCTGCAAAGCACCTCCAAGCGCATGAACGAGATCATCGGCGTGATCGACAGCATCGCTTTTCAGACCAACATCTTGGCGCTCAATGCGGCGGTGGAGGCGGCGCGCGCGGGCGAGGCCGGGCGCGGTTTTGCGGTGGTGGCCTCCGAGGTGCGTTCGCTGGCCCAACGCAGCCAATCGGCCGCCGGGGAGGTGCGCCAGTTGATCGCCGAATCCACCAGCCGGGTTAAAAACTCGGTCGATGAAATCAGCGCCGTCAACGCCGTGATGGAGCAACTGGTGCAAGGCATCCGCGACATCACGCAGCGCATCGACGCCATGGCGGTGGCCAGCAACCAGCAAAGCGCCGCCCTCAAGGAAGTCTCGCAAGCCATGTCGCAGCTCGACGGCGTGACCTACGACAACGCCGCCATGGTCGAGCGCAGCGCCCGCCACACCCACGAGCTGCTGGCCCACACGGCCGATCTCGACGCCGCCGTGCACCATCTGCGCCTCAAGCAGGGCACGGCCGACGTGGCGCGCCAGCTCACCGAGCAGGCGCTGGCGCATCTGCGCAAGGTTGGCTATGAGCGCGCCAGCGAAGATTTTTACAAGCAAAACGGGCCCTTCATCGACCGCGACCTCTACATCTTCGTGCTCGATCGAAAAGGGGTGTACCGCGTCATGGGGGCCAACCGCGCCAAGACCGGCAGCCGCGTGCAAGACGCGCCCGGCATCGATGCCGAACAGTTCATGCACGATGTGTGGGAACAGGCCGACAGCGGCGGCGGCTGGCTTGAATACAATATCGTCAATCCCTTGACCGGCGACGTGCGCGGCAAGGCCTCTTTTGTGCTGCCGATCAACGACGACTTGTTGATCGGTTGCGGCGCCTACCGCAGCGCCCTCAAAACCAGCTAACCGTCGCTCCATTCTTTGTCCATCAACGAAACCGCTTCGCCGCACCTGATGACGGCTGGCGAACGCCGCGCCAGCGCGTCCTTGGCCGCCATTTTTGCGCTGCGCATGCTGGGCCTGTTTTTGGTGCTGCCGGTGTTTGCGCTGGAAGCGGCGCGCTACCCCGGCGGTGACGATCCGCTGCGGGTCGGCTTGGCGCTGGGCATTTATGGCCTCACGCAAGCGCTGCTGCAAATCCCGCTCGGCATGGCCTCCGACCGCTGGGGCCGCAAGCGCATCATCCAGGGCGGGCTGCTGCTGTTCGCCGTCGGCAGCTTGGTGGCCGCTTGGGCCCCGACGCTGGAATGGCTCACCGTGGGCCGCGCCCTGCAAGGCGCGGGGGCGATCTCGGCCGCCGTCACCGCCTTTTTGGCCGATGTCACGCGCGACGAGGTGCGCACCAAAGCCATGGCGATGGTGGGCATCAGCATTGCCCTGACCTTCGCGCTCTCGCTGGCCACGGCGCCGCTGCTGGTGACGGTGATTGGGCTGCATGGGCTGTTTGGGCTCACCGCCGCCTTGGCGCTGCTGGGCATGGCGGTGGTGGCTTGGGTGGTGCCACCGGAGCCGCTGCGCCTGCGCCCACCCAAGCGCGCCAGCTTGCGCTCGGTCTTGTTGGATGTGCGCTTGGCGCGGCTGAACCTGGGCGTGTTCGTGCTGCATGCGGTGCAACTGGCCTGCTGGGTGGCGCTGCCGGCCCTGTTGCTGCAAGCGGGCCTAGCGGCGCATCTGCATGGCTGGGTGTATTTGGTGGCGGTGCTGGCGGCCTTTGTGGTCATGGGCGCGCTGCTGTTCCGGCTCGAGCGGCGCGGGTTTTTGCGTGCCGTGTTTTTGTGCGCCATCGGCCTGATCGTGCTGGCTCAGCTCGGCCTGTGGTGGGCCAGCGCCGGCGCTGCGCCGACTTGGCTGTGGTTGTTGCTGTGTCTGTTCGTTTTCTTTCTGGGCTTCAACACGCTCGAAGCCAGCCAGCCCAGTCTGGTCTCAAAAATGGCCAGCGCAGAGCAACGCGGCGCCGCGCTGGGGGTCTACAACACCCTGCAATCGCTCGGCTTTTTTACCGGCGGGGCGCTCGGCGGGGCGGTGTTGGCGCTGTGGGGGCCGGGTGGCCTGTTTCTGGCGTGCGCCGCCTTGGGCCTGCTGTGGCTGCTGGTGGCTTGGCGCATGCCGGCGCTGCCTGCCGCGCCTCCCGTGCACAAGCGCTCTGCCGCGCCCTGACCGGGGCGCGTGGGCTCAACAAATGCGCGGCAACTGCTCGCCGCTGAGCCAATCCACCACGCGGCGCCCGCCAAATCGGGTCTGCATTTGCACGAAATGCTGCGCATCGGCGGCCACGGTGCCAATCTGACAGGCTTGGCCGCCCAGCGGGTGCGCGCGCATCGCCGCCAGCACCGTTGCGGCGGCCTCGGGGGCGCAAATCGCCACCAGCTTGCCCTCGTTGGCCACATAGAGCGGGTCCAGTCCGAGCAACTCGCAAGCCGCATCGACTTGCGGCTGCACCGGGATCGCCGCCTCTTGCAGCAGCATGCCCACGCCCGACTGGCGCGCGATTTCGTTGAGCGTGGTGGCCAGCCCGCCGCGGGTGGGGTCGCGCAGCACCCGCACCGCACCCGGGGCCGCTGCCAGCATGGCCGCCACCAGGGTGTGCAAGGCGGCGCTGTCGCTCTGGATGGTGGTGGCAAAGGCCAGCGATTCGCGTTTTGAGAGCACCGCCACGCCGTGCTCGCCGATCGAGCCCGACAGCAGCACCGCATCGCCGGGGCGGGCGTTGCGGCCGCTGACATCGACCCCCGCTGCCTGCCACCCCACGCCCGTGGTGGCGATGAACACCCCGTCGCCTTTGCCGCGCTCGACCACCTTGGTGTCGCCGCAGACCACCGGCACCCCGGCCGCGCGCGCCGCTGCGCCCATCGAGCGCACGATGCGCTGCAAATCGGCCAGCGGGTAGCCCTCTTCGAGGATGAAGCAGGCGCTCAGGTAGAGCGGCTGCGCGCCCAGCATGGCCACGTCGTTGACGGTGCCGTGCACCGCCAGGCTGCCCAAATCGCCACCCGGAAAGAAGATGGGAGAGACCACGTGGCCGTCGCAGGCCATGACCAAGCGGCCGGCGGTCGATCCCGGGCCCGGCAGCGGCAGGCTGGCGCCGTCGTCGCCTTGGCGCAGAAAGGGGTTGTCGAGTTCGGCCAGAAACAGCTCGTCGATCAACTGCGCGGCCGCCTTGCCGCCGGCCCCATGTCCCATGTCGATGCGGCCGCGCTTGATGTCGAGTGGGCGCAGATAGGCTTTGCGCGCCTGCCCTTCGGTGGGTGCTGCCGCCACGGGGCCGCTCATGCCAGCGCCCCCTCGGTTTGCGGCGCCGCTGCGCTGGCCACGATCGGGATGTCGCGAAAGCGGCCGTAGGTGTAATGCGCGGCACAAGCGCCCTCGCTCGAGACCATGCAGGAGCCAATCGGGTTTTCGGGGGTGCACACGGTGCCAAAGATTTTGCATTCGCGTGGCTCTTTGACACCCCGCAAAATGGCCCCGCACTCGCAGGCCTTGTTGTCGGCCACGCTGCGGTAGTGCAGGCCAAAGCGGTGTTCGGCGTCGAACGCACGATAAGCGGGGCGTATCTGCAAAGCCGAATGGGCCAAGCTGCCCAAACCGCGCCATTCGAACGCGTCGCGCAGCTCAAACACCTGATCCATCAGGGCCTGGGCGCGCAGGTTGCCGGTGGGGTTGACAGCGCGGGTGAACTCGTTTTCCACCTCGGCCCGTCCCTCGTTGACCTGGCGCACCAGCATCAAAATGGCTTGCAACACGTCCAGCGGCTCAAAGCCGGCGATCACCACTGGCTTGCGGTACTCGCGGGCGAAGCGGGCGTAGGGCTCGGAGCCAATCACGATGCTGACATGGGCCGGGCCCACGAAGCCCTCGATTTCGGCGGTGGTCCGCTCGGCTGCGCTGGCACCGTCTAGGATGGCGCGAATGGCCGGTGGCGTGAGCACGTGGTTGCACATGACGCTGAAGTTGCGCACGCCTTGGCGCGCAGCGGCGTCGATCACCAGGGCGGTGGGCGGGGTGGTGGTCTCAAAGCCGATGGCAAAAAACACCACCTCGCGCTCGGGGTGCTGGCGCGCCAGCTCGAGCGCATCGGCGGGCGAATAGACCATGCGGATGTCGGCCCCGCGCGCCTTGGCCCGGGTCAAGGAGTCGCCCTCTGAGGCCGGCACGCGCAAGGTGTCGCCGTAGGTGCACAGGATGACGCGCTGGCTCAGCGCCAGATCGATGGCCATGTCGAGGCGGCCGATGGGCAGCACACAGACCGGGCAGCCAGGGCCGTGGATCAGGCGCAGATTGGGTGGCAACAGGTCGATCACGCCGTAGCGAGAAATGGCGTGGGTGTGGCCGCCGCAAAACTCCATGAAGCGGTAGGCGTGCCCGGGGTCGGCCTCGGCGGCGATGCGCGCGGCGATCTGGCGCGCCAGTGCGCCGTCGCGGAATTCGTCGATGTGCTTCATGGGGTGCAGTCGTCGAGCTGCGGCACGGCCCGCAAAGATGGCACGGGGCTCTGCGGTCGTGGCGGCTCCTGCGCCTGGAGACGCTCGATCTCGGCAAAAATGTCGAGCGTGCGCTGCGCCTCCTCGGCGTCGAGCAGGCCGATGGCGTGGCCGACGTGGACGATCACGTAGTCGCCCACCACCGCCTCGGGCACCAGCGCCAGCGAAATCGATTTGCGGATGCCGCCGAGTTCGATCAGGCCCTGTTCGTGCTCCAGGCGTTGCAGCAGCAGGGCCGGTATGGCTAGACACATGGTTCGTTCTCCTTCGTTGTTTCGAGACGCTGCACTTGGGCCGCAGTTGCGGCAGCGTGTTCTTGCGCCGCCACCCAGGCCTGGCCCAGCGCCAGACCGGCGTCGCCGCAGCCGTGTTCGGTTTGCAGCCAGACCTGCAAACCCGCTTCCTGCAGCCGTTCACTGAGCCGCTGGCGCAAGATGGCGTTGTAGAAGCAGCCGCCCGCCAGCGCCACGCCGCGCACCGGCCGCTGGCGCCGGGCTTGCAGCACCCAGTCGGCTAGGCCATCGGCCAGGCGCAGGTGAAAAGCGGCGGCGAGGGCGTCGGTGGCGGCAGCCGTGGTCGGAGCGGCTTGGTGGAGCGCCAGCCAGAGCGGGCGCAAGTCCAGCCGCCCCTGAGCGTCGGGCAGCGGGGTGGGCAGATCGGGTAGCGCCATGCCGCCGTCCAAGGCCCGCTGCGCCGCCTGCTCCAGCGCCACAGCGGCCTGGGCTTCGTCGTCTTGTTGCAGGCACAGCCCGAGTGCGGCGGCGGCGGCGTCGAACCAGCGCCCGGCGCTGCTGCTGGGCGGGCAGTTGAGCTGGCGCGCCAGCATCTGCTGCAGCAGCGCCGCTTGGGGTGCGCCCACCGCCGCGCCCCAGCGCGCGGCGATCTGCTCGCCATGGCCGCAGGCGTGCAAGGCGCTGGCGGCCATGCGCCAAGGCTGGCGCGCGGCGCGGTCGCCGCCGGGCAGCGCCAGCGGCTGCAAATGCCCGAGGCGCTGCCAGTGCGGGCCGTGCAGCCACAGCAGCTCGCCGCCCCAGGCGCTGGCGTCGTCGCCTAATCCGAAACCGTCCAGCGCCAGCCCCAGCACCGGTTCATCGAGCCCGTGCGCCGCCAGCACAGCCCCGATGTGGGCGCGGTGGTGCTGCACCGCCACGGCCGGCAGGCCGAGCTCGTCGGCCAATTCCAGCGCCAGCTGGCTGCTGTAAAAATCCGGGTGCAAATCGTGCGCCAGCGCCGCCACCGGCGCCCCGGCCAGGTGCGCGCGCTCGATCAATTCCAAGGCCGACTGGCGAAGCGCCGCACAGGCCGCCGGGTCGCTCAGGTCGCCGTGCGCGGCCGACCACTGCACTTGGCTGCCTTGGCACAGGCAGGCGCGGTTTTTCAGCCACGCCCCCAGCGCCAGCACGGTGGGGACGGTGCGGTGGCAGGGCGCGGCGGGCTGCGGGCTCATGGGATTTGGATCAGGCCACCGCCCCGGTGCGCAGCCGCGCCAGTTCGGCTTCGAGCATGGTCACCCGGTCGCGCAGCGCCTGTTCGGCTGCCGAGGGGCTGGCCGCAGCGTGTGCGTGCCCATGCTCGCCATGATCGTGCTCGTGCCCCAGCGCGTGCTCTATCCAGTGCAGCCAGTCTTCCATGCCCTGCCCGGTGCTGGCCGAGAGTTGCACAATTTCGATGCCCGGATTGACGCGCCGCGCCAGCTCGATGCAGCGCTCCACGTTGAAGGCCACATGCGGCAGCAGGTCGATCTTGTTGAGGATCATCAGTTGCGCGGCGGCAAACATATCGGGGTACTTGAGCGGCTTGTCCTCGCCTTCGGTGACGGACAAAATCGCCACCTTGGCGCGCTCGCCCAAGTCCCACATGGCCGGACAGACCAGGTTGCCGACGTTTTCGATGAACAGCAGGCTGGGGCTGTGGCTGTGCGCCGCGTGGTCGTGATCGTGGCTGTGCGGGTGGTCGTGGTCGTGGTCGTGCGGGTGGTCGTGCGGGTGCTCGTGCGGCTGCGCATGGCTGTGCAGTTGCGCAAACGCCGCCGCCACCATCGGGGCGTCGAGGTGGCAGCCTTTGCCGGTGTTGATCTGGATCGCCGGGGCGCCGGTGGCGCGGATGCGCTCGGCGTCGAAGCTGGTCTGCTGGTCGCCCTCGATCACCGACACCGGCAGCGCCGGGTGGCGTTGGCGCAGCGCGTCGATGGTGGCGCACAGCAAGGTGGTCTTGCCCGATCCGGGGCTGGAGACCAGGTTGAGCGCCAGCACCCCGTGCGCCGCGAAATGGGCCCGGTTCTGCTCTGCGATGCGCTGGTTGGCCCCCAGAATGTCTTGTTCGAGCTTGATGGCGCGCGCTTGGCTCATGCCCGGCACCGACACCTTGGCCGCCCCCGCGCCGTAGTGCAAATCGCCGCTGTGCGGGTCGATCTGCGGGCCTTCAGGCGAGGCGCTGCCGGAACTGGCGGCACCGGAACGGGCCGGCTCGGGGCCGGCAAGCCGGCTGCTTTGGCTGCATCCGCATACGACGCACATGGTTCAAATCTCCTGGGGTTGGGGCGGCTGGGTGGCCCGCGCCGGGTTCAAGTCCGGGCTTGGCTGGCAAGCCCGCGTGGCGCGTGGCCGCACCGCATCAATCATCGCTCACTTGCAGGTCGAGCACGCGCAGTTCCATGCCGCCCGTGGCTTGTATCTGATGGCTGTCACACAACGGGCAGGGCTGGCCGCGCTGGGCGATTGTCACGCTCTGGTTGCAGCCCAAGCACCAGCCCTGACCGGGGCTTTCGATGATCTCGATCTGCGCCCCATCAAGCCGGGTGCCGGGGGCGATGCAGGCCAGCGCAAAACGCAGCGCCTGCACCTCGACCCCAGCCAACTGGCCCACTTCGAGCCGCAATTGCAACACACGGCTAAAGTCCTCGCGCTGCGCCGTGTCATCGACCAGTTGCAGCACACCGGCGGCCAAGCTGGCTTCATGCATGGCGCAAGTCCCCTGGCTGCCCGTTCAGGCAGCGAGGTGGCCCAGCAGCAGCACCCCGCCACCGGCCAGCAAGGCACCACCCAAACCGGTCACGGCAAGCTTGCGGCTGCGCTCGGTCAGCCAGCGCTGCACGCCCAAGCCCACCAGCATGCCCGTTCCGTGCAAGGCGGCGGTCGCCACCATGATGCCCAGCCCATAGACCGCCAAGCCGGCACCGGGGGCTGCAAAACCGTGCGACAAGCCGTGCAGCAGCCCGGCCAGCAGCACCAGGCCCAGCCCAACAGCGGCCGGCAAGCGCTGGCGCGCGGCGGCCAGCAGCATCAAAGCCCCAAACAGCAGCACCGACAGCGCCAGCGCCCACTCCATGAAAGGCAGCATGAAGCCCGTCAGTCCGACCCAAGCCGCCAGCGGCAGCGCCAGCAAAAACAAGACGGGACCTTGCCACGCCTTGCCAGCGGGCAAGGCCAGCACCGACCACAGCCCCACCGCCAGCACGGCCAGCAGGTGATCGGCTGCAAACGGATGTGCCAGCCCCGCCGCCAGCGTATGACCTTCGTGAGCGCCGTGACCGGGGTGGGCCAGCGCAGCCCCCGCAGCCAGCAGGCCGCCCAGCAGTAGCAATGAACGGACGAGATGTGCTTGCATGATTTCTGTCTCCTAAAAATGAACCCGCGCAGGCTGGGTTTGAAACGACACTGAAAAGCAAGCAAGCCGCAGGCCATTCTTTGGCGAACGGGTGTAAACCCTGGGCTGAGCCCTTGAGCCCCTTGATTTGTCAAGACTCGACCACACCCGCTGACAACGGCCAACGCCGGCGCCTGCGCGACCAAGGCAAGCACCGCTTGCACCTGCGGCATCCGAATGAAAGGAGTTTATCCACATTCATTCAGCAACTTTCTGCCACTCAAACGGACGGACTCGACCCAGGCAGGCCCTGCACCACCCGGGGCTGGCCACGCTACACTGCATCCACCACCTTCCTGCCACAACCGGACCCCCGGCCGCCGGGTTGCCCGCATGACCACCCACCCCTCCACCGACCTCGCCCGGCCCGCTTCGCATCTGGTTCTGTGCGCCAGCGCGAGGTTGGTGGTGGCGCTGCGCCAAGCTGCGGGCCGCCGCGCCACCGAGCAAGGCTTGCGGCATTGGCCCGCTCTCGACTGCCGCACCCCCGAGCAATGGCTGGCTGCGGTGCGCCAGGAATGGGCCTTGCGCGGGCTCTGCCCGCACCCCACGCTGGCGCGCCAGCCCCTGAGCCGGGTGCAGGAGCGCTGGCTGTGGGAGCGGCTGATTGGGCAGCGGCTCGGCCCCGAGGCGCCGTATCTGTTTGATTTGGCAGCACTGGCGCGCACCGCCCAAGAGGCGCTGGCGCTGCAACTGACTTGGGGCGTCGCCACCGGCACGGGCCCGCCGCCGGCCGAGCAGCAACAGTTTCAGCACTGGCGTGCCGACTTCGAGCGCTGGTGCCAGCAACACGGCTGGGCCACGCCAGAGCAGCTCGACGCCGCCACCGTGGCCTCCTTGGCTGCCGCCCAAGGCTTACAGCAATGGCCGCAGCAACTCAGCCTGGCCGGCTTCCACCGCCTCAACCCGCTCCAGCAGGCGCTGCTGGCGCGCATGGGCGAACTGGGGGTGGCGCTGCAGCCATGGGATGAGGAGCTGCCTGCGCCCCAGATCGAAACGGCAAGCTACCCCGACCCCAGCGCCGAAATCCAAGCCGCTGCGCAGTGGGCGCAACAGCGGTTGGCCGCCGACCCCCGCTGCCGCCTCGCCATCGTCGCGCCCGACCTGGGCGAGCTGCGCCAGCCCTTGCTCGATGCGCTGGAAGACGCGCTCTGCCCCGAGGCCCTGCACCCGGCGCGGGCGCAGCAGCCGCGCCCCTACAACGTTGCGCTCGGTTCGGCACTGGCCGAGCAGCCGCTGGTGGGTGCGGCGCTGCTGCTGCTGCAGCGCCTGTGCGCGGCCGACGAGCCGACCCAAGCCGACTGGAGCGCGCTGCTGCGCCACCCGCATTGGTTGCCGCCCGAGCAGGCCCCAACGCGGGCGCAATGGGAGGCGCGCATGCGCCGCACCCTGCCGCCACAGATAAGCTTGGCGCAGTTGCTCGAATGGGCCTTGCAGCCGCGCCAGCGCCCGCCCGAGGCGCCCGCCGACGCCTGGCTGCCCGCCCTGCGCCAACTGCAAACCCTGCGCAACGGCGCCTGTGCGGGCCAGCGGCTGCCCAGCGCCTGGTCGGCCAGCGTGCCCGACTGGCTGCGGCAATGCGGCTGGCTGCAAGGGCAGCGTTTGACGAGCCACGGCTTTCAGGCCCGCGAGGCGTTTTTTGAGGCCTTGCACGAGCTGGCCGCGCTCGACTCCTGCAGCGGCCCCCTGTCCTGGACGCAGTGGCTGAGTGCGTTGCGCGCGCTGTGCCACGAAACCATCTTCCAGCCCCAGACCGAAGGCGAGCCGCGCCTGCAAGTGCTGGGCCTGCTGGAAGCCAGCGGACAGCGCTTCGATGCGGTCTGGGTGCTGGGGCTGCACGCCGCGGCTTGGCCGCCCCCGGCACGGCCCAACCCTTTGCTCTCCATCCAAGCCCAGCGCCGCGCCGCCTGCCCCAACGCCAGCGCGGCCGAGCAAAGCGCCTTTGCGCAGCAGGTGCAACAGCGCCTGCTGCGCAGCAGCGCAACGCTTTGCCTCTCGTGGCCACGCACCCAGGGCGGCCACCCGTGCGAACCCAGCGCGTGGCTGCTGCAGGCCGCCGCGTCTGCAGCCAGCGGCTTGGCCCCGGCCAGCCGCGCGGCCCCGCTGGCCACGAACTGGGTCGATGGCCTGGTGCGCGACGGCGGCCCAGCGCAGCGGCTCGAGGCCCGGCTCGACGCCCGCGCCCCCGCGCTAGCGCCCGACGAATCGGTGCGCGGCGGCAGCGCCTTGCTGCGCGCCCAAGCCCTCTGCCCGGCTTGGGCCTATTTTGAATTCCGACTGCATGCCCGTGGGCTCGAAGAGCCCGTCGACGGCCTCGACGAGCGCGCGCGCGGCAGCTTGCTGCATCTGGCTCTGGCGCGCCTCTGGACCCATCTGCGCGACTCGCGCACCTTGCAGGCGCTGGCGGCGCCCGAGCGCGCGCAGGTGGTGGCGCAAGCCGTGGCCGAGGCCTTGCAGCAGCGCGCCGCCGACCCCGATCAGCCCCCGCTGACGCCGCGCCGGCTGCGGCTGGAACAGCTCCGCTTGCAGCGCCTGCTGCTGCAGTGGCTGGCGCTGGAGGCCCGGCGGCCCGCTGATTTTTCGGTGCTGGCCATTGAAGCCAAGCACGCGATCGACCTCGACGGCCTGGCGCTGCGGCTGCAGATCGACCGCATCGACCGGCTCGACGACGGCCGTTTGCTGGTGATCGACTACAAAAGCGGCTCCGCCGTCGACACCCGCAGCTGGGCCGAGGCGCGCCTGACCGAGCCCCAACTGCCGCTCTACGCCACCTGGGGCGACCTGGGCGCTTTGCACGACTTGGGCGCCGCCCCGGCCACGGCCCACCCTGCGGGACCGCACCCCGACCCCGTGGCCGGCGCCCTGTTTGCCAAGGTGAGCCTGAAAAAGCCGGCCTGGGCCGGCTTGGTGGCCCAGGCCGCATTCAACCCCGGCGGCGCCACCGTGCTCGACAGCGCACGCGGGCGCAAACGCTACCCCGAGGCCGACTTCCCCGGCTGGGCCGAGGTGCTGTTGCACTGGCGCGAGCGCCTGCGCGAGTGCGCCGCCGAAATCCGCAGCGGTGAGGCCGCGGTGCGGGTGCCCGATGAACCCGCGTTGCGCCACTGCCGCGTGCTGGCGCTGCTGCGCCTGGACGAGCGGCACCGGCAATGGCAGGCGCTGCGCGCATCCAGCCCCACACCCGGCTGCACGCCCCCCATCCAGCCTGCCAAGCCATGAGCCCCGCGCACGACCCGGTTGCGGCCAGCCCGCTGGCGGC
>Ga0209103_1000431_pt1 | contig 13111 bp, 13 predicted proteins | sample 4C3metaG_FD_184152 | JGI IMG/M metagenome (GOLD analysis project Ga0209103, IMG submission 184152) | Freshwater bacterial and archeal communities from Indian Creek, Illinois, USA - 4C3 metaG (SPAdes) (version 2) | ecosystem: Environmental > Aquatic > Freshwater > Unclassified | place: USA...
GCGCCGGTGAGTTCGGCAGCGGCCAGGGCGGCGGGGATGACGGGCGCGCCGGGGTGCAGCGTGCCGGCCGCATGGGTGTCGTCAAAATCCAGGCTATGGGCGAAGGCACCGTTCAGTAGCGCGGCGCCGGTCGGCGACCAGCGGCTGACCTCGCCGAAGACGGCGTGGTTGCCGTGAGCGAGGCCCATGGCGCGGGCGGCGGCGAGAAGGGGGGCGCTGCTCTCGGCGTCATGCCGGCCGCGGATGATGTTGCCCAGCAGGTCCAGAATGAGGAAGCGCGTGCGGGTCTCGACCTCGGCGGGCAGGTCCTCGTGGCGGATCATGGCTGCATATTGCGCGAAACGGGCGGTGAGCGCGGTCATGGCGTTGTCCTCGACAAGGTTTTCCAGATTAAACCAGAGCCGTTCCGAACTCGCCAGACGCCATGCGCGGATCGGATGGCGGACCGACGCGGTTCCGCGTTGCAGCGGGGGGCGGGAAATGGCACGAAGCCCGTATGTTCAAGCGTCGCGCCCTCCCGGTCGGATTCGTCGCCCTCCTGGGCTCCCCGGCCTTGGTCCGCAACGCCCGTGCACAGGGAAGCTTCGAGGCTTTCCTGGACGACGTCCGGACCGAGGCCCGGCGCGCCGGCGTGCGCCCGGCCACTCTCAACCGCGCCTTGGCTGGCCTGCGCCCCAATGACCGCGTGCTGGAACTGGACCGCCGCCAGGCCGAATTCACCCAGACCTGGCCGCAATACCGCGATGCCCGCCTCTCCGCCGCCCGGATTGATGCCGGCCGCCGCGCCTATGCCGAGAACCGCAGCCTGCTGGAATCCATCCAGGCCCGCTTCCGGGTGAGTGCCCGCGTTGTCGTCGCCATCTGGGGGCTGGAGACGAATTACGGCGGCTTTACCGGAAATTTCAACGTGGTCGAAGCCCTGGCGACGCTCGCCTGGGAAGGCCGCCGCGCCGCCTTCTTCCGGGCCGAGCTGATGGCCGCGCTTCGAATCCTGGACGCCGGCAATGTCAGCTTCGAGCGGATGCGGGGCAGCCATGCCGGCGCCATGGGTAATCCGCAATTCATGCCGACCAGCTTCGAGCGCCTGGCCGTGGATTTCGACGGCGACGGAAGGCGCGACATCTGGGACAGCCGGGCCGATGCGCTGGCCTCCATCGCCAACTACCTGGGCCGCAACGGCTGGCGGGAAGGCGAGATCTGGGGCTTTGAGGTGCTGCTGCCCAGCGGCTTCGACACGAGTCTGGCCGATCACCGCCAGACGCGCCCCATGCGCGATTGGGTGCGGATGGGGGTGGTGCGCGCCAGCGGCAGCGCTCTGCCGGGCAGCGAGAACGAATGGGCCATTGTGATCCCGGGCCTTTCCCGCGGGGATAGCCAGGCCTTCATGGTCGGACAGAACTTCATGTCCATCCGGCGCTACAACCCGTCCAACTTCTACGCGACGACCGTGGGATTATTGTCGGATCGTGTCGCGTGAGGATTTTTGTCCTTGCGATTATAGTCCTCGCAGGCTGTGCGTCCCCGCCGCAAATTCAGCCGCACTATTTCCTGGGCGAACCCTATCGGGCCGGCGGCCTCTGGTCCTACCCGAAGGAGGAGTTCGCGTTCGACGAGTCGGGAATCGCCGCCATCATGCCCCAGGCCGAGGGGCTCACCGCCAATGGCGAATTGCGGGATGCCCAGGCCATGGTTGCCGCCCATCGCACCCTGCAATTGCCAGCCATCGTCACTGTCACCAACCTGGATAATGGCCGCAGCATTCGGCTTCGCGTGCATGAGCGCGGGCCGAGCGCGGCCGGGCGCGTCATCGCCGTCTCGCCCCGCGCGGCCACGCTTCTGGGCGCCAGCGATCCGTTCCGCGCCCGTGTCGTGCTGGATGGCAATGCCTCGCGCGCGGCCATTGAGGGCTTGGCCGGCCAGGCGGCGCCGCTGCCCATCGCCACCGCCCCGGTCGGCAGGGTGGAGCGCGAGAGCCTGGCCCCACCCGAAGGCGCCCGCGCCGCCGCCCAGCAGGCCCAGGCCAGCGCCCGCGCAGCCGAGGTCACGTTGCCTGCCGCCCGCGAGCCCGAACGCCTGCCTGAACAACTCATCCAGGGCGTACCCAACCCCGGCCAGATCTGGCTGGAGGCCGGGCGCTTCTTCCGGCGCGACCTGGCCCAGGCCCAGGCCGCGCGCATCAATGGCCGTGCCGAGCCCTTCGGGCCGGGTGGCCGGCAGCAGCAATGGCGGGTCCGCGCCGGGCCTTTCGCCAGCATCGCCCAGGCGGATGCGGCCCTGGCCCGCGCCATCGCCATGGGGCAGCCCGATCTGCGACTTGCCGTCGAATAGAGCCGCGGCGTATTGGCTCAACTCATCGCCGAGGGGATTGTCATGTTTCGCCGCGCCATGATCGGGGCTTCCGCCAGCCTGGGGCTTGCCCCCCCAGTACTGGCCCAAAGCCGGCAGCCCGCGCAGCCGCAACGCCAGCCCGCGCGCCCCGCCGGCCCACCGGCCACGCCCGCGCAATCGCCCATCGGGCCGGTGGATACCATCGCGCGCTCGGTCCTGATGGTGGATTTCGAGACCGGCGCCACGCTGCTCAACAAGCAGGGCGATGAGAGGCTGCCGCCCGCCTCCATGTCCAAGCTGATGACCATGTATGCCGTCTTCGAGGAAGTGAAGGCAGGCCGCCTTCGCATGGATCAGCAATTGCACGTGAGCGACGCCGCCTGGCGCATGGGCGGCTCCAAGATGTTCCTGGAGCGCAACACCACCGCCTCGGTCGAGGAGTTGGCGCGCGGTGTGATCATCCAGTCCGGCAATGATGCCTGCGTGGTCTTCGCCGAGCATATCTCAGGCTCCGAACGCGCCTTTGCCGACATGATCACGAATTTGGGCCGCCAGATCGGCCTCACCTCCAGCACCTTCCGCAACGCGACGGGCTGGCCCGACCCCGAGCACCGGATGACCGGGCGGGACCTGACAACGCTGGCGCGCCGCATCATCGTGGATCATCCGGAACATTACCGCTTCTACAGCGAGCGCAGCTTCCGCTGGAACAACATCACCCAGGAGAATCGCAACCCCTTGCTTGGCCGCGTCGCCGGCGCGGACGGCCTCAAGACCGGCCATACCGAGGAGGCCGGCTTTGGCCTGACCGCAAGCGTGCGGCGCGGCGAGCGGCGGCTGATCCTGGTGGTGGGCGGCCTGCCCACCATGCGCGCCAGGGGCGAGGAAGCCGAGCGCCTGATCGAGTGGGGCTTCCGTGAATTCGACAATGTCGTGCTGTTCCGCGCGGCCGACACGCTTGAGGAAGTGCCCGTCCATCTGGGCGAACGCCGCACCGTGCCGCTGATCGGCGGGCGGGAGGTGGTTGCCACGGTCCCGCGCGGCTGGCGAGAGACGCTGCAGGTGCGGATTCGCTATGACGCGCCGGTGCCGGCGCCGGTGGTGAAGGGGCAGGAGCTGGGCCGGCTGGAAGTCTCGGGCCGCGGAGTGCCGCCGATGACGCTGCCGCTCTACGCGGGCGCGGATGTCGAGCGCCTGGGCGTGCTGGCGCGGATCCCGGCCGTGGTGAGCCGCATGGTCGGTGGCGGGACTTGATTCCCAAGTTCATCACGCTGGAAGGCGGCGAAGGCTCCGGAAAAACCACCCAGGCAAAAAATCTCACGTCCTGGCTGGCGCTGTCTGGGTTTTCTGTCCTTCGCACGCGCGAGCCGGGCGGATCGGCCGGGGCGGAGGCTATTCGCGGCCTTATCCTTGGCCGCTCCGGCTGGGATCCTGTGGCGGAAATGGCGCTGCACTTCGCCGCCCGGCGGGAGCATTGGGCCAAGACCATCCAGCCCAGCCTGGCGGCTGGAAGCTTTGTCGTGTGCGACCGGTTTTTCGACAGCACGCTGGCCTATCAGGTGGCCGGGCAGGGGGCGCCACGCCAGGTCTGGGCCGATCTGCGCGCCGCCACGCTGGGCCAGGTGGCGCCTGACCTGACCCTGCTGCTCGATCTTCCGGTCAAGCTTGGGCTGGAACGCGCCAACCGGCGCGGCGAGATCAACCGTTATGACCTGCTCGGCCAGGCCTTTCACCAGAGGGTCAGGGATTGCTTCCTGGCCCAGGCTGCGGCGGAGCCAGGCCGCTTCGTGCTCATCAATGCCGCCGCCCCCTTGGCCGAGGTAACTGCCGCCTTGATCGCCGCCTGCCGCGACCGGCTTGGCCTGCCGTGATTTCGCCGCGCGCCAATCCGCTGCTGATCGGGCATGAGCAGGCGGCGGCCGGGCTTGCCGCCGCCGCGCGCTCGGGCCGGCTGCACCATGCCTGGCTGTTCTGCGGCCCCCCCGGCATCGGCAAGGCCACCTTGGCCTATCGCTTTGCCCGCTGGCTCCTCGCCGGCCAGCCGCCCGGCGCCGAGGCGCTGCATCTGCCCGAGACGGACCCGGTGTTCCGCCGCGTCGCCGCCTCCAGCCATCCCGACCTCATGGTGCTGGAACCGCAGGCCGAGCCCGGCAAGCGGCGCATCATCAAGGTGGATGAAGCGCGCGAGGCGCGCGCCTTCCTGAACTTCACGCCGGCCGAGGGCGGCTACCGCGTCGTCGTGATGGATGAAGTGGAGGCGATGGAGGCGGCCTCGGCCAATACCATTCTGAAAACGCTGGAGGAACCACCGCCGCGTACCGTCCTGCTGCTCATCACCGCTTCGCCCGGTCGGCTGTTGCCCACCATCCGAAGCCGCTGCCGGCGCCTGGATCTGCTCGGCCTGGAGGATGCGGCGATGGAGCGCGCGCTCAGCCTCTGGCTGCCCGACATGCCGCGTCTGGACCGAATGGAGCTGATCCGCCTGGCCGAAGGCTCGCCCGGCCGGGCGCTGGAACTGGCGCAGGGGGAGGGGGTGGAGTTGGCCCGATTGGCCGATGCCACGCTGCAACGCCCGCCCACCGGCCTTGCCGCCCATGCGCTGGCCGATCGGATTGCCGGGCGCGAGGCGGCGCTGGCCTTCCCGGCCTTCTTCACCCTGCTGTTGCGCGGCCTTTCCCACGCCGTGCGCGAGGCAGCGCGCGGTGGGCCAGCCGCGCCCTGGCTCGGCGACCGCCCTCTCGCCGCCTGGGTGGAGGCGGCCGAGGCGGTGTCGCGGCTGGTGCAGGAGACGGAGCGCCTCTCGCTGGATCGCCGTCAGGCTGTGCTCGTCGCGATGGACACCTTGCGGGGGCGCTAGAGGCGCTTCATAGACCAAGCATGAGCCCGATCTACCTGACCACCCCGATCTATTATGTGAATGACAAGCCGCATATCGGCCACGCTTACACAAGCCTGGCAACCGATGTGCTGGCCCGATGGCATCGCCTCGCGGGCAATGAGGTCTATTTCCTCACCGGCACGGATGAGCACGGGCAGAAGGTGGAGAAGGCCGCGCAGGATGCGGGGCAGGACCCGCAAGCCTTCACCGATCGCGTCAGCCAGGCCTTCCGTGACCTGACGGTGACGATGGGCTTTTCCAATGACGGCTTCATCCGCACCACCGAGCCGCGGCATTACGCCGCCTGCCAGGCGCTATGGAACCGCCTGCTGGAGCGGGGCGAGATCTATCTCGGCGCCTATGAGGGCTGGTACGCGGTGCGTGACGAGGCCTTCTATGGCCCGGACGAGCTGACAGAGCGGGATGGCGTGAAATACGCGCCTTCGGGCGCGCCGGTGGAGTGGGTGAGGGAGCCATCTTATTTCTTCAAGCTCTCAGCTTGGACTGACAAACTATTGAAATTCTACGAATCCAACCCGGATTTCATCGCGCCGGCCAGCCGCCGGAACGAAGTCTTCAGCTTCGTGAAATCGGGCCTCTCGGATCTTTCGATCTCACGCACTTCGTTCCGCTGGGGCGTTCCGGTGCCGGGCGATGACGCGCATGTGATGTATGTTTGGATGGATGCGCTCACAAACTACATCACGGCACTCGGCTATCCCGATGAAAAGGCGGATCTTTGGAAATTCTGGCCGGCCGATGTGCATTTCGTCGGCAAGGATATCCTGCGCTTCCATGCCATCTATTGGCCTGCCTTCCTCATGGCCGCTGACCTGCCGCCGCCGAAGCGCGTCTTCGCCCATGGCTGGTGGACCAATGAGGGGCAGAAGATCAGCAAGTCCCTCGGCAATGTGATTGACCCCTTGGCCCTGGTCGAGGAATTCGGCCTGGACCCGGTGCGGTATTTCCTGCTGCGCGAAGTGCCCTTCGGCCAGGATGGCGATTTCGCCCGCGGCGCCCTGGTCAATCGCCTGAATGGCGAATTGGCCGATGTTCTGGGCAATCTGGCGAACCGGACGCTCTCGCTCATCCAGCGCAATTGCGAGGGCAAGCTGCCCGCCGCAGCCGCACCCGCCGAGGCCGATGTCGCGCTGGTCACGTCGCTCGATACGCTGGCAGAGGCGGTCGGTACGCTCCTGATGAACCAGCAATACCACCTGGCGCTGGAGGAAATCTTCGCCCAGGTGCGCGGCGCCAATGGCTACATCACCGTACAGGCGCCATGGGCCCTGAAAAAGACCGACCCCGTGCGGATGACCGAGGTGCTGCGCCACCTGCACACGGCGCTGCGGACCTATGCCACGGTGTTGCAGCCGTTCATGCCCACCAGCATGGCCGCGCTGCTGGACCAACTCGGCGTGCCGAAAGATGCGCGCAGCCTCACGGCGCTGGCCACACCCTTGCCCGAGGGGCTGGCCTTGCCACCACCATCTCCCTTGTTCCGCAAGGTTGAGAACGGCGGATAACTCTTTCATGCTAATAGATAGCCATTGTCACCTCGACTACTTCTCCGAGACGGAAATAGAGGAAATCCTCGCCCGTGCCGCGGCCGCCGGCGTAACCCGCATGGTGACCATCGGCACCTCCGTCCCGCAAGCCGCCGCGGTGCGGACCCTGGTGGGGCGCTTCCCGCAGGTCTGGGGCACGGTGGGCGTCCATCCGCATCGCGCGGCGGAGGGCGAAATGCCCAGCGTCGCCGACCTCATCGCGCTGGCCGATCATCCGCGCATCATCGGCCTCGGCGAGAGCGGTCTGGACTATTTCTACGACAAGGCGCCGCGCGAGGTGCAGCAGGAGGGCTTTCGCCGCCATTGCCGCGCCGCGCGTGAATCAGGCCTGCCTCTGGCGATCCATGCGCGAGATGCGGATGCGGATATCGCGCGCATCCTTGCCGAGGAGCGGGGAGGGGGCAGCTTGCCATTCCTGATGCATTGCTTCAGCTCCACGCCGCAACTGGCTGATCAAGCTGTTGAAATGGGTGGATACATCTCCTTCTCAGGCATCTTGACCTTCCCCAAATCCACTGAGTTACGTGAGGTGGCGGCGCGCCTGCCACTGGACCGGCTGCTGCTGGAAACCGACTCACCCTACCTCGCGCCCGTGCCTCTGCGGGGCAAGCGCTGCGAGCCGGGCTTCACCGCCCATACCGCCCGCATCCTGGCCGAATGCCGGGGTGTGAGCCTGGAGGAGATCGGCCGGATCACCTCCGAAAACTTCTACCGCCTTTACCCCAAGGCCGCATGAAGCCGGCACTTCGGGTCACGCTCCTCGGCACTGGCCCATCCCAGGGCGTACCGGCGGTGGGTGGCCCGGATGGCGGCGGGGATTGGGGTGACTGCGACCCATCTGAGCCGCGCAACCGGCGCGGGCGCACCTCCGCGCTGCTGGAAGCTGCGGAAGGCCAGACCCTGCTAGTGGATGCCGGGCCGGATTGCCGGGCGCAACTCATTGCCGCTCGCGTCACGCGGCTGGACGGCGTCCTGGTTACCCACGCCCATGCGGATCACATCGCCGGGCTTGATGAACTGCGCTCGATCAATCGCTCCATGGGCGAGGTGCTGCCACTCTACGCGAGCGAGGCGACGCTGGCCGAGTTGAAGCTGCGCTTTGACTACGCGTTCCGGCCGCCGACGCGCGGCTTCTTCCGGCCAGCGCTGGATGGGCAAGCGGTGACGCCCGGTGCCGGGCTCACCCTGGCACGGATGCCGGCCGAATTGGTGGGCATGGATCACGGGGCGATGCGTAGTCTCGGGATTCGGATGGGCCGCTTCGCCTATACGACCGATGTGATCCGCATGCCGCCCGCAAGTCTGGCCCGGCTGCAAGGACTCGACACCTGGGTCATTAGTTGCATGCAGCCCGGCAACCAGAATCCGGCGCATGCCGGGCTGGATCAGGTGCTGGCCTGGTGGCGGGAGCTTAGCCCGCGGCGCACCGTGCTTACGCATCTCGGTGACCGGATGGATTACGCCCGGATCACGGCGCGGTTGCCCGAGGGTGTGGAGCTTGGCTTCGACGGCATGCGCCTGGACATTCCCCAATGAGTTCACCCACAGGCTTTTCCCCAGGCATTTTATTTCCATAATAAACATTATGCGATAAAAATGCCTGTGTATAACTGGAGTCCGCCATGACCGACCCCGTCACCCCCCCCGCCTCCGCCACCCAGGCCCTGCTTGATGTGATGGCGCGCCTGCGCGACCCGATGAGCGGTTGCCCCTGGGATATCGTCCAGGACTTCAAAAGCATCGCGCCCTATACGGTCGAGGAAGCGCATGAGGTGGCCGATGTGATCCGGCGTGGCCCCGAGCCGTCAGCGCTGCTGGATGAACTGGGCGACCTGCTGCTTCAAGTCGTCTATCACGCCCGCATGGCCGAGGAGCGCGGATGGTTCAGCTTCCAGGATGTGGCTGCCGGCGTGACGGCCAAGATGATCCGCCGGCATCCGCATGTTTTTGGCAGGGCCGAGATCGCCACGGCCGAAGCGCAGACCGAGGCATGGGAGGTCCAGAAATCCGCCGAGCGCGCGGCCCGCGCCGAAAGCGGCGTCCTGGCCGGGGTGGCGGCAGCCCTTCCCGGCCTGACCCGGGCCGCCAAGCTCACCAGACGGGCCGCACGGGTCGGCTTTGACTGGCCGGACGCGGCCGCCGTACTCGACAAACTCGATGCGGAAGTGGCCGAATTGCGTGCCGAGCTTCCGGCCGCCAAGCCGGAACGCCTGGCCGATGAGATGGGCGATGTGCTGTTCGTTCTCGCCAACCTCGCTCGCAAGCTCGATCTGGACCCGGAAAGCTGCATCACCCAGGCCAATGCGAAGTTCGAGCGGCGCTTTGGCGCGGTGGAAGCTGCCCTGGCGGCCACGGGACGCGCGCCGGCGGATGCGACCCTGGACGAGATGGAGCAGGAATGGATTCTGGCGAAGCTGCGCGGCCTATAATCCTATATTTGCAATAGGTATAATTTCCTTATCTTCGCCGGAGGTTTTCCAAAGTGGCCCGCCAACCAATCCGCCTTGGCCGGCTCGGCCCGGTCCCGCCGCGACGAAGCTCCAGAAGATGTGGCGCTGCCCATCCATCACCGCGCCGCCCAGCAGAAGCGCCCCCCCTGCCCTCCGGCCCGGATCGCCAGCCGGTCCGCCGCACGGAACATCAGCTTGCGCCCGGCCTCAAAGGCCTGGCCCGCTCCACCTCACCCTGCACGACATAGGCGCCGCGCTCATCTCAAAGAAAATGAAGGGGTCAAGCATTTGCCGCTTGCGCGCCGGAAGCGCCCGGCGCTGATCGAAGCCGCCCATATCATGGGCGCGCGGGATGATGGCGCTCTCGATCATGGCTGGCCGGGCCAGCGCCCGCCCGAGGCCGGCGGGCCCTTGGCCGGAAACAGCGCGCCGCCATAGCCGGCTGCTTCGGGAATGCGTAGCAACGTGCCCCCCGCGCCGTCCGGGATTGGCTCCGGCGTCACGGTCACAATAGGCGCCATCCGCGCCGCCTCGATCGCCGCCTCGGCCGAGCCATGGTGGGCCAGGCGCTGCAGGTTCAGCCGCGTTGCGAAGACCAGGGTGCGGCGGCCGGCATCGGCCTCGCCGATGGCGATCTCCGGGCGGATCCAGACGGCTTCCACCGCTTCCCGCCCGTCATGAATGGCTTCCTGGCCCTCTGGCGCGTGCGCCAGGAAAAAATGCGTGTCGAAGCGCTTGGGACTATGCGCCGGCGTGATCCAATGCGCGAAGGGCGTCAGCGCCGCATGGGAGGGCATGAGGCCGCGCGCATGCAGATGGGTCAGGAATTCCCCCTCGGCCGCGAACTCAGGCCCCGGGGGCTGGGCCAGCAGGATGCCCGATTCCTCCCAGGCTTCGCGAATGGCAGCGACGCGAAACGCCCCCAGCGGATCCTCCGCCGGGGCCAGCGCCGCATCCGTGGACTCCACGCGCCCGCCGGGGAAAACCAGCGCGCCGGAGGCGAAATCCACCTCCCTCGCCCGGGCCACCATCAGGACTTCCAGCCCCAGGGCGCCGTCCCGCAGGAGGAGGATGGTGGCGGCCGGGCGGGCGATGACTGCTGTGCTCATGGGCGACAGTGAAGCCCATGAGCGCGTCGGCCGCTACTCGGCGCGGATATTCCCCTCGCGGATGATGGGCATCCAGGTGTCGTATTCGCGGCGGATATGGGCCGCGAAATCGGCCGGCGTGCCGCCCACGATGGTCCCGGCCTGGGCGCGGAAGACCTGTTCCTTCACCTCGTCCATCGCCGCGATCCGGCCGAAGACCTCGTTGATACGCGCAACCAAGCCAGGCTCCATGCCCGCCGGTGCCATGATCCCGTGCCAGACGGCCGTGTTGAAGCCGGGCAGCGTGTCGGCCAGCGCCGGAATTCCTGGCAGCGCCGGGGTTCCGCCCGGCGTGCTGATGGCGATGGCCTTGGCGCGGCCCTCGCGGATCATGTTCAAGCCGGAGGAGACGGTGGGGAAGCCGAATTGCGCGTCGCCGCGGATCAGCGCCGTCACCATCTCGGCGCCGCTGCGATAGGGCACATGCACCATCTTCAGCCCGGCGCGCTTGAGGAACAACTCCATGAACAGGTGGCTGCCATTGCCATTTCCGGCCGAGGAGAAGGTGAAGCCGTCCGGCCGGGCGCGGGCGGCTGCGATCACCTCCGGCACGGTGGAGGCGGTGATGGAAGGGTGCGCCATCAACACGCCCGGCAAGTTTACCAGATGGATGATGGGGGTGAAGGCCGTCATCGGGTCATAGGGCAGGCTGTTGTAGAGCAGCCGGCCGATGGCGTTGGAGCCGATATCGGACATCATCAGCGTCAGCCCGTCCGGCCGCTGCTGGGCCACGAAGGCGCCCGCGATGGTGCCGCCCGCGCCGGGCCGGTTTTCCACCACCAGCGTCTGTCCATTCGCGTGCTCGGCGAATCGGGCGGCGACGGTGCGGCTGAGCGTGTCCACCGCGCCGCCCGCGCCGAAGGGCACGATCAGCCGGATGGAACGGTCGGGCCAGGGATTCTGGGCGAGCGCAGGCGCCGCAAGCAGCGCGCCAGAGGCCGCAAAAAGGTGACGCCGATTGATGGACCGCATGGACGTATTCTCCCGCTTGGCCCATGGAAGCGCCTGGGCCTTCTTGAACTGGGCTTTGCCCTGCCCACTGTCTGTGTGCAAGCTGGCTTTGCCCTGAATGAGGAAACCGCCTTGACCTGGTCGTTGCTCGCGCATGAGCCCGAAAGCGGCACCTTCGCGGTGGCCGTCACCACCTGCGCGCTGGCCGTTGGCGCCTCCTGCCCCTTCGTCCGGGCCGGGGTTGGCGCGGTCTCCACACAATCCATCACCAACCGCTACCTGGGCCCGGCCGTGCTGGACGCCATGGCGCGCGGCCTTTCGCCGGCCGCCGCGATCGAAGGTGCGCTGGCGGGCGATGACGGCAAGAATCTCCGCCAGATCCATGCCATTGACAGCCATGGTCGCAGCGCCGCCTGGACGGGCGGGAATTGCGTCGAATGGGCGGGCTCGCATTCGGGCAGCGGCTGGTCCATCGCGGGCAATATGCTCTCGGGCGAGGGAGTGATCACGGACACGCTGGCGAGCTTCCTGGCCCGCCAGGAACTGGCCCTGCCCGAGCGGATGCTTCAGGCTTTGCAGGCCGGAGAGGCCGCGGGCGGCGACAAGCGTGGCCGGCAATCGGCGGCGCTCAAGCTCGTCACCACCGAGGATTTCCCGGATATTGACCTGCGGGTGGATGATCATTCCAACCCGCTGAACGAGTTGGAACGCCTGCTGAAGCTCTGGCGCCTGACGCGTGCGCCGGGCTTGCGCAACCTGCCCAGCCGCGCGCACCCCTCGGGCAGCATCAACATGGATGCCATCGAGGAAAACTGGCGCCGGCAGGGGCTTGATCTCAAGTTCCGCCGGTAGGGCCGCCGGCCCCACGCTTGGCGCGCCGCGATGCAGGGGCCAGGATTGCTCGGCAATCACAAGGCCACGCCCATGGACATCGCCGCACATCTCCCCCTGTCCCAGCAGGATGCGCTCGTCCTGCGCTATGGTGCCGGTTCCGTCCCGCCTGCCGGGCCTTGGAATGACCACATCGCGCTGCTTCTCTCCCATCGTTCCGTGCGCGGCTACCGGCCTGATGCCCTGCCCGAGGGCACGCTGGAAAGCCTGATCGCCGCCGCGCAATCGGCAGCCACGAGTTCCAACCTGCAAAGCTGGTCCGTCGTCGCGGTGCATGATCCGGCGGCGCGGGCGGCCATGGCCAGGGCGGCCGGCAACCAGAAGCATATTGAGCAATGCCCGCTTTTCCTGGTCTGGTGCGCCGATGTCTCGCGCAATGCGCGGCTGGGCGAGCAGGAGGGGGTGGAACTCCCCGCCCTGCCCTATCTCGAAACCTTCCTGGTCGCCGCGATTGACGCGGCTCTGGCTGCGCAGAATGCCGTGGTGGCCGCCGAGTCCCTCGGGCTTTCAACCGTCTATATCGGCGCACTCCGCAACGAGCCTTCGCTGGTGTCGGAACTCCTGAGCCTGCCGCCCGGCGTGGTGGGCGTGTTCGGGCTTTGCGTCGGCTATGCGGCGCCGGGCGTTACCAATGAGGTGAAGCCCCGCCTGGCCCAACCCTCCGTGCTGTTCCACGACCGCTATGGCAGCGCCGAGGAACCCGCCCTGCGCGCGGCCTATGATGCCCATATGGCGGATTTCTCCGCCCGGCATGAAATGGGCGCAACGAGCTGGAGCCAGCGCGTCATCGCCCGCATGGGCAGGCTTTCGGCGATGGGCGGGCGCGACAAGCTCTCGGACATCCTGCGCGGATTGGGCTTTCCGCTGCGCTGATCTTGCGCGCGGCTGCCGGCTCGC
>Ga0209103_1000432_pt1 | contig 13101 bp, 12 predicted proteins | sample 4C3metaG_FD_184152 | JGI IMG/M metagenome (GOLD analysis project Ga0209103, IMG submission 184152) | Freshwater bacterial and archeal communities from Indian Creek, Illinois, USA - 4C3 metaG (SPAdes) (version 2) | ecosystem: Environmental > Aquatic > Freshwater > Unclassified | place: USA...
CAGTACGATCCCGACGTGGCAGGCGGCGTGGCGCTCGATCAGCAGTGCCTGCCCGAGGCATTGGCGGGCCGAGTGTACTACCGGCCGGTGGAGCGTGGCCTCGAGATCCGCCTCAAGGAGAAACTCGATGCCCTGCGCGCCGCACGTAGGATGGTTCGAACCAACCGGGGAGAGTGAACATGCGCATCGTCATCGCGGGGCTGCTGGGCGGCGTGGTGTTTTTCTTCTGGGGCGCGATCGCCCACATGACTCTGGGTCTTGGCGACTTCGGCATGCACTACGGCAAACCGCATGCCGCGACACTGGCGGCGATGCGGCAGGACCTCGTTGCACCGGGCATCCACGTGCTGCCGAGCCTGCCGGAGGCGGAAATGTCCGACCCTGCCGCGCTTTCGGAACTGGCCAGCGTCAGTGCCGGCCAAGGCTATGCCTTCGTGGTCTACCAGCCCGGCGGCAACCCCGGCCTCGCCGGCATGGGCCCCAACCTCGGCAAGCAATGGGCCACCGATACGCTGGCGGCCCTGCTGGCGGCATGGCTGCTGTCACTCGCCCCGATCGGCTTTGCCCGCCGCGTGGCGATGGCCGCGGCGCTGGGTGGTTTCGCCAGCCTCGTGGCGCTGGTGCCGCTGTGGAACTGGTACCTGTTCCCACTCGACTACGTGTTGGGCCATCTCGGCAAGCACGTGCTCGGCTGGGGGCTGGCCGGCGCGACGATGGCATGGTGGCTGGGCCGCGGGCGATAATCCGTTCCTGTCTGATGCCGGCCTGAACCCATGCTCGATCCCACCCTGCTGCGCGCCGATCTGGCCGCCACCGCCGAACGCCTGATGGCCACGCGCGGCTTCGCCATCGACGTCGCCGCGCTGCAGGCCACGGAGGCCGAGCGCAAGCAGATCCAGGTGCGCACCCAGGAACTGCAGAACCTGCGCAACACCCGCAGCAAGGCCATCGGCATGGCCAAGGCCAAGGGCGAGGACGTCACCACGCTGATGGCCGAAGTGGCGGCCATCGGCGATGAGCTGAAGGCCTCGGAAGTGCGTCTTGAGGCCATCAAGGCCGAGATCGACGCCATCGCCGCCGGCATCCCCAACCTGCCGGACACCTCGGTGCCGCACGGCGACGGCGAGGCCGGCAATATCGAGCAGCACCGCTGGGGTATGCCGCGGGCGTTCGAGTTTGCGGTGAAGGACCACGTCGAGCTCGGTGCCCGCGACGGCCTGCTCGACGGCGATGCGGGCGCGAAACTCAGCGGCTCGCGTTTCACCGTGCTGCGCGGCGGCATCGCCCACCTGCACCGGGCGCTCGCGCAGTTCATGCTCGACCTGCACGTTCGCGAGCACGGCTGCCTCGAGGTCAACGTGCCCTTGATCGTCAACGCCGAGAGCATGCGCGGCACCGGCCAGTTGCCGAAGTTCGAGGACGATCTGTTCGCCACCACGGTGGGCGAGGGCCGGCGTTACCTGATCCCCACCTCGGAGGTCTCGCTCACCAACCTGGTGCGCGATGAGATCGTCGACGCCGCGCGGCTGCCCTTGCGCATGACGGCGCACTCGCTGTGCTTCCGCGCCGAGGCCGGCAGCGGCGGCCGCGATGTGCGCGGCATGATCCGCCAGCACCAGTTCGAGAAGGTCGAGCTGGTCACCATCGCCACGCCCGAGCAAAGCCACGCCGAGCACGAGCGCATGACCCGCGCCGCCGAAGTGGTGTTGGAGAGGCTCGGCCTGCCTTACCGCCGCGTGCTGCTGTGCACCGGCGACATGGGGTTCTCAGCCACCAGGACCTACGACCTCGAAGTGTGGCTGCCCAGCCAGAATGCCTACCGCGAGATCAGCTCTTGCTCGAATTGCGGCGATTTCCAGGCCCGCCGCATGCAGGCGCGCTTCCGCAACCCGGCCAGCGGAAAACCCGAACTCGTGCACACGCTCAATGGCTCCGGCGTGGCGGTGGGCCGGGCGTTGATCGCCGTGATGGAGAACTACCAGAACGCCGACGGCAGCATCACCGTGCCCGAGGTCCTGCGTCCCTACCTCGGCGGCACCGAGCGCGTATGAGTATTCCGGGATGAACGGCGACGAAATCGACCTCAATGATCTGAAATTGTTCGCACTGGTCGTCGAGCACGGCGGCTACGCGGCCGCCGAGCGTGCCTCCGGCGTGCCGAAGTCGAGGCTGTCGCGTCGCATCGCCCAGCTTGAAGCCGATTTCGGTGTGCGGCTGATCCAGCGATCCACCCGCAAGTTCGCGGTTTCCGAGGTGGGCCTGAACGTGTTCAAGCATGCGCAGGCCATGCTGGCGCAGGCGCAGGCCGCGCAGGAAGCCGTGCAGGTGCTCAGCGCCGAGCCGCGCGGCGTGGTGCGCGTGAGCTGTCCGGTGTCGCTGTCGCAGCGGCTGCTGTCGCGCGTGGTGCCCGGTTTCCTGATCGCCCACCCGAAGGTGCGCCTGCAGGTGCATGTGGCCAACCGCCGCGTCGACGTCATCGAAGAGAGCTTCGACGTCGCGCTTCGCGTACGCACCAAGCTCGACACCGATGGCGAGTTGGCGATGCGCCGCTTCGGCGAGTTCCGCGAGCTGCTGGTGGCGAGCCCGATCTACCTCGCCCGCCACGGCCGCCCCATCGACCCCGCCGCACTGGCCGAGCACGTCACGCTCAGCATGAGCGAGGACGACGCCCGCCAGACCTGGGAGCTGCACGGCCCGAATGGTGAAACGCGCAAGGTCGAGATCAAGCCGCGGCTGATGGCGCTGGATTTTCCGCTGCTGATGGAGGCCGCGATGGCCGGCATCGGCATCGCCCTGATACCGGAAGCCGCCTGCGTCGACGCCGTGCGCGCCGGCCGGCTGGAGGTGGTGATGCCGGCCTGGAGCCTGCAGCAGGGCATTTTCCACGCCGTGTTCCCCTCGCGCCGCGGCCAATTGCCCGCCGTGCGCGCCTTCATCGACCATATGGTCGAGGCCTTTCCGCGGCTGATGGGCGAGTCGCGGTTATAGAATCCCGAACACGGAGAGATGGCCGAGTGGTTTAAGGCAGCGGTCTTGAAAACCGCCGTGGTGGCGACACCACCGTGGGTTCGAATCCCACTCTCTCCGCCATAAGTCAGTCGAAACCTGCTGATTTTAAGGAAGTTTTCCCGAGTTTCTGAATTCTGGTATGCCATCTGGTATGCCAAAAAGTGCTGGTGTTCATTGCGTGTCGTTGTCGCAAATTGGGCGAACTCAACCTGATGACTGGGCGACTCACAACGACCCACCGCAGCGCTTCTCCTGACGGGGGCTCGGAAGTGCCGTGCTATTCGATTCTGGGGTGCGTCGGGCAAGAAGATCCGGGCATCGGCGGGTCAATGCACCTACTCTAACGGCCAGTCCTCTGGAACCAGCGCAGGCGGCTTGGTCCACGGCTGTTCGACTAGCGCGTCCTGGAACCACTGCTCACGCAGGTTCGCGTGCTCGGTGACGATCAACTGGAAGCCGGGGGCGTCTTCCTGCGTGAACTTGTAGAGCAGATCGAACAGGCGTCGGACAGCCGTCAGATCGGCATCCGCCTCTGTCTTCTGAATCGAACCGTCAGCCTCCTTGTAGATCTGCTCCGAAGGAAAATACACCTGGGTCGGCTGGTCGATCAGGAGGAAGCGCGGAATCGGACGGTTGTTCTTGACCGCGAACAAGTGCAAAGCGAGCAGCGCCGACAGGTGGTAGGCCAGATGGTTCTCGCCGCCACCGGTGCGGCTCATCGGAACTGGCCGTTCAGGACGGTCGATGACGATCGTGACGTTGGTCAGGTCGAACCGTGCCGGGAAGTTGCCGAATTCCGCATCGAACTTCTGGATGTAGCGGGATGCTTGTGTCGAAATGATGTTCAGGATGGAATTGAGCCGTTCGTTGCTGTCATCCGCGCCTATCCGGTTCTGAAGGGCTTCAACCATTGACTTCAGGCGACGATGTTCGGCTTCGAGCCTGGTGAGTTCTTCGTCCGGGGCGAGGTTTTCCAGGAATAGGCTGATCCGGCCGACGACCCGAGCGGCCGCGGCATTTCGCGTGCCCATTTGGGCGATCAACTCGTTCGCGGCAAAGGCCGCAGAAAGTTCGGTTTCCTTCTCCCTGATGGTGCCGGAGACCGCCCGCAACTCATCGTCTAGTTCTTTTTGGTAAGCGTCGAGCCTGGGGCGCTGGCCGGTCGCGATGCGCAGCTCCGCATCGAGCGAATTCAGTTCGTTCAGCAATACCTTGGCGACCGGGGATTCGAGCGCCAAATTCCGCTCGCTGAATGGCCACTGCCACTCCCCGGTGTCCGGGTTCTTCGGCAGCGCCTTGATCGACGACAGCCGATCTAGTTGTTCGGTCGCCTCGTTCTCATAACCTCTCGTGCGCTTGGCGAACCGGCGCGCCGCGTCGATCCGGTTCTGCACGTCGCTGCGATCCTTTCGCAAGCTTTCGATCTTGTGTTCGAGCGCGGAAATTCGGCTGCCGTCGTCTTCGTACGTCTGCTCGGGTTTCCACGTTAGCGCGGTCCGCAGGATCTTGATGATCCCATCTGCATTGGCGCCATCGAAGCCACTATCGAGAACGCCGACGCTCTTGGCTTCGGAGTACAGACCAATCGCCTTCTCGTGCGAGATGTTGATTGCGCCCCGCGCATGTTCCAGCTGTTTCGTGTTGAGCTTAAGTTCCCGTTGGGCGATGCGCAGCTTGGCTTCAAGGTCGTAACGGTCATGGGACGAGACGCCCAGCAGTATCGGAAGTGTGTCGCGGATCGCTTGCGGCTGGAACTGCTCGTTTTGCCGGTAGAAAAGCTGATCTTTGTTTGCAACCAGCCCTTGCTTCTGGAACAGATAGTAGAAGGTGTGTTTGACGTTCGCTTCGAAGCTGTTGCGGCTTTGCTCTATGGCGACATCGGTGCGGTTCTCGGGAATCCCGAGCAGTCGCGATAGCAGGCTGACAATCGCTTCGTCGTCCGAGTTCTCGATCAGGTCGCTGTATGCAGGCGGCTGCAAGTCGGTGCCACGGCGCAACATCGCCGAGCTGCAGCTCGCGCCGCCGCTACGCGGCGTCGGCTTTGCGACCAGCACTTGTTCGCTGCCGAACTGGTAGATGACCGAGAACCATGCCACCTTGTCGCGAATGACGCCTTCGGGGACGTTGAACGTGGAGCGCCCCATGCAGTATTCGATGATCTCGGATAGAGCGGATTTGCCGGTGGACGAACGACCAGTGATGACGTTGAGGCCGTCGACCTTGAATCGAAGATCACGACGCTGCCCGTCGTGGCCATAAATGTGGATGGACTTGATCTTCATGGGCGGATTCCGAAAGTCGTGTAGACGGTTGCCCTGTCCCCGATGCGCGCGAATTCCTTGCCGACGAAGCGCGCCACGCGCTGGCAGGAGATTGTTTCGGCGGTACCGTTCATGTCGACAGTTTTGCGCGCCGTTCCAGACACGGTCTGGATACGGCCTTCATCGCCAATGGCGATGCAGCCTCGTTCCATCAGAAGGCCGAAGCCCTCGAAGGCGTAGGGGAGCATTGCGGTCGCCCTTTCGGCAAGGCCCACCTGCACCTGCGGGTTCTTCTCCGCAATCCTCAGCAGATAGCTGCGCGAGCCTGCTGCGAGCGCTTCACGCGACTGCTTGTGCAGGCATAGGGGGAGAACAAGTAGCGACAGCGAGTAGGGCATGCCGCGTGCGTCGTCTTCCTCATGGCCTTGCAGTGCGCGGAACAGCACCAGCCCGCAGAATGCGGGGTTGAACAGATTCCGTATCTCGAAGGGGCGCTGGTCCCAGGGCTTCATATGGAGGGGGCATTGCTCTTGGTGACTCATGTAGCGACCCCCAGCGCCTTGCCGACGCGTTCGAGGAACCGGGGGTGCCAGTAGATTCGGGGCGCGGGCTTGGCATTGGCCAACATATGGAAGGAACCGCGGGTGACATACGGTTCGGTGACGCGCTCACGGATGCGCAGCGACTGAATCTTGCCGCTTTCTAGGTCTGCCCATTTGTAAAGTTCCTTGCCGGCACGCTTCAGCGCTTCTTCGGCGCTGTTCTCGTCCAGTTCTTCAAACACAACGTCCTTGAAGCGCTTCCACTCGTCGACGAGCCGATCTTCGTACCTGTCGAGTTCTCCCGGCACCAGCAGGTTCTCTCGCGCCCACTCTGAGCGTTGCTCGAACGCTCGGTAGAAATCGAGGACCGCGCTGTGGATGCGGTCCTTGGAGATGCCGATCTCGCGCAACTGCCCAGTGAATAGGCGCGGATCGCTGTCGGTATCGATGCCCTCAGGGGGCTCCTTCCCCAGGAACGTGATGGGGAGATTGTCCGACTTGTACTCCTCGGACAGCGAAAACATCTTCTCGGAAATCTCGTTGCCGGGGATTCCTTCGGCTCTCACGTCGGTCAACAAGCAGATGACTTGGTCGCTCCACCAGCCTTCCAGGCGCTCGAACACGGCATCGCGGTTCGCGGGCCGGATGATGCGCATAGGTCCTTCCTTAACCAGCTTCGGAATGTCCTCGATCCGCGGGCTCCCGTCGAAAATCTGGATGCGTGCCAAGAAGTCTTCCTTCTCGACCTCCGTCAGTTCGTCGAATTCTTGAGCAATGGCGCCGATGGATGTGGAACTTGACTTGGTCAGCGCATCATCTGCTAGCTCGCGCGGCGACTTGCCTACTTCGCTGGAGCCCACGAACCCTGGCAGGAATCGTGTCAGGAACGAGTCGGCGCCGACCTTGGCGGTCGTAAACAAGAAGAATCGCAGGTTCGACTTGGCGCGGTCATCGCGCTTGTAGCGATGAAGCCAGATGCGCACGGACTTCCAGAAGTCCGTGGACAGGTCAGTCAGACGTTCGCCTTCGGCCTTGTGCTTGAGTGAGGCTAGAGACTTGCCGCCATTGCAGTCCTCGAAATCCACGTCGTCGTCCTTTTCTAGGAAGACCGTGGTGCTCTCCGGGAACTGCAGCATCTGATACAGGGCCAGCCGACCCTGGTAGATGTATCCCAATCCCTGCTTGCCGGCTGAATACTTGTCGGTGGTCGCCTCGGCCATGCCCAAGTCCTTTCCATGATTCTCGTGGCGCGGTTCTGACGGAACATCAGAGGAGGGCGCCTCTTCCGGCGCGCTGTACCTTGCTGCTCCGGCTCCCCTGTGACGACGGCCCCAATTCCTATCCTTTAACGCCGGCCAGTCGCCACTGATGGTAGCAAGTTGCCCGGACCCGGTGGATTGGCGGATCCTCACTGCACAGTGATGAATCGCTCGGCCTTCCTCGCATTGGCGCCGCCTGCATTTGGCCGAAGGCTGTAGTTCGTGCGCATCAGGGCTTGCGACGATAATCGTCGCATCAGCGCGCCAGCATCTGATCTTCCATCCTGAAGGAGATCAGCCATGTTCCGAATCGTTGCGTCGCTTTTGGTTTGTGCCTTGTTTTGTCCGGTAGACGCCTATGCCGCCGATCGACAGTTCGATTCCTGCATGGATCGAGCCGACGGCATCACTTCCGAGATGCTCGGCTGCATCGGTGAGGCTCAAGACCGTGCTGATGCTCGTCTCTCCAACACCCTGAGTAAGGCGGTTCGTTCGATCTCGCCGGCGCGTCGCGCCTCGCTGAGCAGGTCTCAGGATGCTTGGATCGCCTATCGGCAAGCGAATTGCGACTTCCTTGCCGACCCGGAAGGCGGTACGTCGGCCTCCCTGATCTCTTCCGATTGCTGGTTGAGCCTGACCGAGGAGCGGGTGGCGTTCCTCGATACGCTGGTTGACCACAGCACGGTTCTGCTCCGCTGATCATGGGCACCGTGACCCGCCGCGTTGGAGAGCGCGGCCTGTACCTCGTTTGGGACGAGCTGCCTCCGTTCTCGAGGCACTCCCTGCCGGCCTTCAAGATCGCGAGGCGGGGCGCTCGCTGGACGGTATCGGGAGTTCGAATCCGCCCCTCCGAGGACTCAGTCGAGGAGGTCGAGTCTTTCGTCTACGAGCCAAGCCTCCCTCTGGCGTGGCACCTTCCGCGGGATGACAACGTCCTCTTCGGTGGAGGTGAGCCGAACGGTCCCGACTGGGAGGCCCTCAGGTCATGGTTGATAGCGCTCGGCTTTGTCTTCTCCTCCAACGACGAGGTCCAAGGCGTTGTTCGGGGAGTTCCCGTCGGGCTTCTCTCGTCTTTCAGTCACGAAATCAAACAGCGTGCTCGGCGCGGTCAGTTCCTGACGGCATTTGATCAACATTGCTTGCTTTGGTCGCTGTCGCCGGGATGGGAATGGCTTCGCCCCAATGCGCCATCTAGCCGTCATCGGGTGGGCGCTCTCGCCGAGGCGTTGTGCATCCCACTCCGGTCGGCGAGAAGGCTCGCGGCCATGGGGCTGCGATCGTCGTTGGACTCGGCACCGAAGCCCGACGAAGCGGCCGTGCTCGCGCTCGGGCTGTGCCTTGCACCCTTGGATCGCCGCATCGCTCGGTGCGGTCCATTTGCTGACGTCGCCCGAAGCTTTGCCCTTCGATGGCGGGACGGCGGGGGCGACCCGCTGATGCTCTGGGTCCGTGCTTTGCAGCTAGTGCGCACGAGGCGATGGAGTTACTTGTTCCGCGACCTGCCGATCGGAGACGACGAGCTTCTGGCTTGGCTGGGTCAATTGATCAAGCTCGTGCAGGTACGAGTGTCGGATGCTGCCCAGGCAATGGCCGTGGTGGCCGGATGGATCTCCGAATGCGACCTGGAGGAGGTCCGGGACGCCTTGCTGGAGGCCGAGGCGCGTCCGATTGAAGTGACGGACGGATACATCGCGGAAACGCCGATCCGATCAGTGGTTTGTGCTGAGGGGCTGTCGGCCGCCCCTATCGTTACGGCCGAGGCCCTGCGGGGCCACTCCTGTGTGGGCCACTTCTACTCGGTCGAGGCCAACGTCCGTCGCCTTCTCGAGGGTGGCGCTTGGTACTTCGACTTCAAAGCGGACTCGGGCGAGAGGGTATTGGCGGTCTTTGGTGATGAGTACGATGGCTGCGCACTCATCCTCGTGTCCAAGGACCGAACGATCATCGATGTAAGTCCTTGGCGGCCTCTGATCGAGATGATTCGTCCCGTTCTGAATGCCAACCCGCAGGTCCGGGGCAGTGCCTCGTACCAAGCGGACCTGAAGAGTCGGCCTGTGGCTCCGTTGCCCCGGGCGGGGAGTCTTGAGGATCAGTTGGCGTGGGCCGAGCGGAAGGCGGCGAGATTGGACGCCTTCAAATTCATGGAGTCCGCCATACGCCTGCGGAACGGGGGGGAGCGTGGCGCTCCATGCGACCTGAATCGTCGCACCTTCGCCTCACGCTTCGATGGCAAGAGCGGGTCCTGCCACAGCCTACGGGCTGAAGCCTTGGCCCGAGCCAACGAAGTCAACGGGGAGGCCCCATGAAGTCACGCAGTCCACCGCCATGCGCCATCTGCGGCTCCGTCGATGACAGGGTGGTGGGTCGATGCGGCGTCGCTTGTCGCCAATGTCTGGCCGCTGCTGCTTCGCAGTTCATTCGCGGTGCTGGGAGTGCGGGCGGCCCAGTTACGGCCGCCGACCTTTGCCTGATCTGCGGAGAGTCGGTCGTGTCCCAAGGCCAGGTGGCGGCCTTCTCCGGCCCTTACCGGCTGTGCTTCGCTTGCGTACGAGATTCGCTGGAGCGCACCAATGCCCTCACCGACGGCACGTTTTCTCAGCTTCCCCTCGGTAGGCTGTGAACGGCAATGACTCCATGCGTTCAGACGTGACGCACCGGTCGTGCCTAGCCGTTCCCCTGCGGGCGGCATTACAGTCTGCGCGTAGACGATGGCCATCCCTCGCACGGTTCGCGCGGCTTGGTCGGTTACTCGATCGGCAGGGAACGCAGTGATGGCAAAGTCGACGGAGACGATCTACCGCCATTGGCGGATTCTCGAACTGCTCCCGGCGGCTCCGGGATGGGCAACCGCCCCCGCCCTCTGGGCGCGGCTCAAAGACGACGGATTCCAGTGCACCAAGCGGACGCTTGAGCGCGATCTTGAAGTGCTGTCCGGTCACCATCCCCTTGTGGTGGACGATTCCGAGAAGCCTTTCCGATGGTCGTTCGCCCACAAGGCCCAACAGCGCGTGCTTCCCGGGCTGACCCCCGCCCAGGCGGTGGCTCTGGCCTTGGCTCGAGAGCATCTTGGCGCCCTGTTGCCCAAGCCACTGGCAGACAGCCTTGAACCGCTTTATCGCAATGCCGACGCGGTCATGAACGAGCTTGGTTGGAAGCGCTGGGTCGAGGCAACGGCCTTTGTTCCGCCAACCCAACGTCTGATCCCGGCAAAGTACGACACCGATACCCTGTTCTTGATCCAGAAGGCAATCGCTGAGAGTCGACGGCTATCGATTCGCTATCGGAAGAAGTGGGATGACTCTGCCGCGGATCGCGAGGTCAATCCTCTCGGCGTCCTATTTGGGGGTCCGGTCAGCTACTTAGTCGCGACCGATGCGGACGGCGAACAGCCCAAACAGTTCGCCCTGCACCGGGTCGAATCCGCGAGCGTAGTGGAGGCCAAACGGAACGTCCCGAAGGCCTTCAATTTCAAGGAGTACGCTCGGTCCGCGGAAGCCAAATGGCTGCATGAACCCAATATCCGGCTCGTGCTCTGGATCGATCCGCCGGCGGCCGAGCACTTGAGGGAGACGCCGCTGTCCGAGAACCAGACTTGGCGTCGACTAAGGGATCCAGACGTTGTCGAGGTAACGGCGACGGTGGACGACACTGAGCAGTTGCGGTGGTGGCTACTCAGCTTTGGCGAACAGCTCAATGTGAAGTCACCACGGAGCCTGCGTGAGGCGACTGTGTCAAATGGATCAGGAGGCGTCTGAGAATGGAAGGAAGAACTGAGCGGCTTAGCAACTGGCTAGGCAAGCTAGTGGATGATCAAGGCGCGGCGGAAGGTCAATCCCGGTTGTCCGTTATAGGCTTTTCTCTGCAGGCAGAAGCCCAAGATGCCAGGGCGATCACCCGCGAACTCAGGCAGTCCGCGTGCACCCAGTGGCGAAGGCTGGATGGAGACGTGGGTAGCAGCAAAGGAATCTACCTCTGGTTCTGGCCTGGAGTATCCGGTAGTCAGCCATGGCCGCTCTATGTCGGAAAGTCGCAGCGTGGGCGAAGCTGTTTTCGTTCTCGTACGACTACACATCTAGCGCACGCAGAGCGCGGGGTCGACTCCCTGTACGACTGGGAGAAGAGCATTCATCAAGGGGTTCTTGTTCCGTCGCATTGCGCGACATCGCCAACATGTCCAGAAACGCACGCCAAAAAGCTTCGCGACTACTTCGACGGGATGCGTGTGCTCACTCTGCCTATGGATACACGAGAAGCAGAAGAGCTAGCGAGCGACGCCGAAGCTCTAATGCTTGCCGCAGCCCTGAAGCTACACGGAGCAACGAATCCATCAGATACGAACGATGACGCTTGGAAGAAGATCACGAACTCTCGTGGGCGAACGTCCTCCATGTCGTCACTTAGCCCGATCTTGGACGAGACAGCGAAGGCACTCACTTACCTAATGAACGTGCCCCCGCCGCGCCAGGCCCTCATGGCTCGATAGAGTGTGTGCTTGGAGCCATCGAAGGTGCGATCCTTTCCGGGTCGCAACTAGGCTTCAATCTCGCCTGACCCTAGGGGCATAGCTTGGATGCTTCCGCCTCCAAGCGTTGAGCAACATCCCGCGCTTCAATGTCCTCGACCGCATTCAAGGCGCGAGGGCGATACCCTTCGGTTTCGACAGCAAAGATCGGACCACCGACGTCGTCATCGTAAGGACTGCCGTCTTCATGGATTGCGTAAGTGCGTGGGTCCAAGCCGTCGAGTTGTATGTCTCGCATCTCGGCGAAGTAGATCCAGCCCGACGCCTGAACTGGAGAGTCGAGGTCGTATTGCGAAAGCAACAGTTCGATCGCGTGAGGGTCGCCGCCCAGGGCGGCTCTCCGGCACGTCTGATACGCCAAGTCCCGGCGTCCGTGGTGCTCGAACACTTCTAGCGCTGCCATAGGGGCGAGAAGCTTCGCGGGGTCGCATCCCTCGAGCCACGCGCTATCGTTGAAGGTATCAGCCGCGTCAATGCAGGCATCCGCGAGCTTTGCTCGAGCTGCCGTCGTTAGGTAGCGTTCGTAGCTCGTTCGCGCCTCAAGGAACGCCGCGTACTCCGTCGCGAACTCCAGCTCCCGGTTGCTGAGCGGTTGATCCGCCTTCATTTGCTGATACCAGTAGCCAGCCATCGAGGCGTCTTCATCATCCATCGAGTTGCGTAGAAGCCTCGCCATCGCGTAGGCCGCGAGAGCATTGCCGCGATCAGCGGAATTCGTGAGGCCATCCCGCAGCATTTCCCTCAGGTCATCGATTCCCGTCAAATCGTCGAACTCCGGCGGGACATCCTGCGCCTCCTGGATGCCGTTGGGTGGCTCCTCGCCCATCAGCCACAGAACGAGGTTGCTGAGCCTCAACAATGAGAGCCCGATTGAGTCTGCCCCTGCGATCAGTTGCGTCGCAGCCACTCTGGCGGATGCAGGCTCAAGCCCCAAGCTACGTAGCCGCCTTTCGACTGCATCGACGTCAATATCTGGCGGCATTCGCGCCTCGTCGAAAACTGCATCGGCAGTGAGCGCCGCGTAGGTCGTATAGCCGAATGCGGCAGCTAACCCTTCGTACAAATGCGAGCGCGGCAGGCTGACATCGTTGGTTGACTGCAACGTCCGGTGGAGATGGTGGACAAATGTCTTGATGTTCACGTTCCAATCCTCGGTGAAATCGCTCGGGACCGACGCACACGTTTAAGGCCCCGGGCGAAAGGCCTAGGAATGGATTTGATCGCAGTGGGATGTCCGTGCCGGTTTCTGCTCGTGTGCAAGCAAGGCGGGCGCCGAGAAGGGAGGCTAGGGTGGGCTGGGAAATTTTGCAAGTCTCGATTTTCGGACGCTCACCGACTTCCCGTGTTCTGCATTGACAGCTGCATTGAGTCAGTTGCGGCGTGAACCGCTCGCGGTTTCCTGGACACGGATTTGAGGGTAAATCACGCCGCCTGGACCACCGGCAGCGCTGCGGCGCGAAGGTCACGACGCACCTGTGCGGGTGATCGATGCTGGTGCTTCTCGACCA
>Ga0209103_1000433_pt1 | contig 13091 bp, 5 predicted proteins | sample 4C3metaG_FD_184152 | JGI IMG/M metagenome (GOLD analysis project Ga0209103, IMG submission 184152) | Freshwater bacterial and archeal communities from Indian Creek, Illinois, USA - 4C3 metaG (SPAdes) (version 2) | ecosystem: Environmental > Aquatic > Freshwater > Unclassified | place: USA: Indian...
GAGTGCTGCCGCCGCCATGGCCGAGCCGCATATCCGCACCGCCCGCGCCCAGGGTGCGGGCGAGCGGCGCATCATCTGGCGCCATGCCCTGCCCAATGCCGGCGTGCCGCTGCTGACCATCGCGGCGCTGGATGCCGGCGCCCTGGTCTCGGGCGCGCTGATCACCGAGACGATCTTCGCCCGCCCCGGCATGGGCAAGCTGATCTATGACGCGGTGATGGGCAATGACTTCAACCTCGCTTTGCTGGCCCTGCTGGTGGTGGCGGTGGTGACCATGCTGGCGACCCTGGCGGCTGATCTCGCGCAGCGCTGGCTGGATCCGAGGATCGCATGAGGGCGGGGCTGGCTTTGCTCGGCCTGCTGCTGCTGGCGGCATTGGCCGCTCCGCTGGCCGGCGCGGCGCTGGGGCATGACCCTTTCCTGCCGGATTTGTTCAGCCGCTTCGAGCCGCCCAGCGCCAGCCACCCGCTGGGCACGGATGAGCTGGGGCGGGATTTGCTGCTGCGGCTGCTGCATGGGGCGCGCGTCTCGCTGACGGTGGGGCTTCTGGCGGCGCTGGCGGCGACACTCATCGGCACCTTCATCGGCCTGATGGCGGCCTGGCGCGGCGGCGTTTGGGATGCCGTCCTGATGCGCCTGGCCGATGGGCTGCTGGCCCTGCCGGCCCTGCCGTTGTTGGTGATCCTGGCCGCACTCGACCCCGCCATGATCGGCCTGCCGCGCGGCGAGGCCTCGGCCGATATCCTGCGTATCGCGGTCCTGCTCGCCGCCTTTGGCTGGGTGGGGGTGGCGCGGCTGGTGCGGGCCACGGCGCTTTCCGTCCTGGCGCGGGATTTCGTGCGCGCGGCGCGTGCCATGGGCGTCTCCGAGCGGCGCGTGCTGATCCGCCATGTGCTGCCGGAACTGGCCGCGCCCATCGCCATCGCCACAGCGCTCGCGGTGGGCGGCGCCGTGCTGGCGGAAAGCGTGCTGAGCTTCCTGGGCCTGGGCATCGCCCCGCCCGCGCCCTCCTGGGGGAACATGCTGGCCAATGCACAGGAACTGGTGTTCCAGGCGCCGCTGGCCGCGATCTGGCCAGGGCTCGCCATCCTGCTCACCGTACTGGGCTGCAACCTGGTGGCGGATGGCGTGGCGCGGCGTCAGGGATTTTCGACGCGCGGTCAATAGGGCGCGGTGAAGCGCCGGTAGGGGATGGCCGCGAAGTCGCGCAGGATGCCGGCCTCGGCCGCGCAATAGCGCAGCTCGCGCGCCCAGTCGGCAGGGGCGAGAAGATGTTGGTCCCGGTCAGCAGCGCCGCCATGAAAAGCGTCATTGGAGCGGCCCGACATGCCGCAGGAAGCTGGCCCGCACCGCCTCCGCATGGCCCTGCATCAGGTCGCGCAGATGCCCCAGGTTCTGGATTTCCTCATGGACCAGCGTGCCCGCGCCCTGGCGCAATGCCTCCTCCACCGTCACGGGCAGGCCGGGCTCCTTCCACTTGCCCACGGTCAGCCGCAGCAGGCCGAGCAGGGCGCGCCAGAGCCGCTCCGCCTGGATCAGCGTCGCTGCCTCGCGCTCCTCGATCAGCCCGGCGCGGCCCAATTCGCCGAGCACATGGCGCGTGGTGCGGCGCAGCAGGCGCGGATGGCTGGCGGCATGGGCCACGGTGAGCGCCTGGGCGATGAACTCCACCTCCACCAGCCCGCCCGCCATGGCCTTCAAATCCCAGGGGCCATCTGCCGGCAATTCGCGCAGCATGCGGACGCGCATCTGGGCGGCGTCGCGCAGCACGGCGGCGGGATCGCGCGGCGCGGTCAGCGCGGTGTCCAGCGCCGCCTCGATCCGGCGGGTGAGGGGTGGGGGGGCGGCGATGACGCGGGCGCGGGTCAGCGCCATGCGCTCCCAGGTCCAGGCCTCCTCGGCGTGATAGCGGGCAAAGGCGGAAAGCCGCACCGCCACCGGGCCCTTATTGCCCGAGGGGCGCAGCCGCATATCCACCTCGAAGGCCCGCCCATCGCGGCCCGGCGTGGTCAGCGCCGCCACCACCTGGTGCGAGAGCCGGATGAAATACTCCGAAGGGGCGAGCGAGCGCTGGCCACCTTCGCTGCCCTCCGTCTCGGCCTCATGCTCATAGATGAAGATGAGGTCGAGGTCGGAATTGGGCAGCATCTCCCGCCCGCCCAGCTTGCCCAGCGCCAGCACGGCCAGGTTGCCGCCAGGCACGCGGCCGAAGCGGCGGGCGAAATCGCGCTCCACGCCGGGCAGCAGGCCGGAGATTGCGGCTTCGGCCACGGCGCTGCGGAGCTCGCCGCTGGAATCGGCATCCTGCCGGCCTTCCAGCTCGGCCGCGTCCACTTCGAACAGGCGTTCGGTGACCAGGCGGCGCGTGGCCTCCAGCGCTTCATCCAGGTCGCGCGCCTCGCGCAGCAGGGCGGGCAGGGCGGCGAGTGGCTTTTCGCCGGGGGCGGCGTAGCTGCCGGCCAGCAGCCCCTCCAGCGCGGAGGGGCGGCGGGCCAGGTAATCCGCCAATTGCGGCGCGGCGCCCAGCAGCGCCGCCAGCCGGTCCATGAGCCGGGGATTGCGATGCAGCAGCGAGAAGAACTGCACCCCGGCCGAAAGCTGGCCCAGCAGCGAGTCGAAGCGGGTGATGGCGGCCTCGGCTTCCCGCTGGCGGCCAAAGGCGGCCAGCAGGCCGGGCATCAGCTCGGTCAGCAATTCGCGGGCGCGCTCGCTGCGGGTGGCGCGCGGGCGGCCATGATGCCAGGCGCGCACCAGTGCCGCTATGGAGGAAGGCTCGCGAAAACCCAGCGAGCGCAGGCTCTCCAGCGTTTCGGGGTCGTCCTCCACGCCGGTGAAGACCAGGTTGCCCGCCCCTTGCGGCGCCGTCAGGCGGGGCGCGGTTTCGAACAGGTGGCTGTAATGCCCCTGCACGCGGCGCTGATGCGCGGTCAGCGCGGCGGCGAAGCTGGCCGTATCGGCGAAGCCCATGAAGTTCGCGATGCGGGTGAGTTCATCGGCATCATCCGGCAGGCGGTGGGTCTGCCGGTCCTGGACCATTTGCAGCCGGTGCTCGGTGTTGCGGAGAAACACATAGGCATCGGCGAGGTCCGCCGCCGCGCGCCGGTCCATCTTGCCCGCCGATGCCAGGAGCGAGAGGGCGCCCAGCGTCGTGGGGTCGCGCAGGGCCGGGTCACGCCCGCCCCAGATGAGTTGCAGCACCTGCACCGTGAATTCGATTTCCCGGATGCCGCCACGGCCAAGCTTGACGTCATGCCCCGCCACGGCAATCTCGCCACCCGCGCCACGTTCGGCCTTGTGCAGATGGATTTGCCGCTTGATGGAATGGATGTCGGCCACGGCCGCGAAATCCAGGTGACGCCGCCAGATGAAGGGGCGCAATTCCCGCAGGAAGGCCTCGCCCGCCGCGCGGTCGCCGGCCACGGGCCGCGCCTTGATCATCGCCGCGCGCTCCCAGTTCTGCCCCATGCTCTCGTAGTAGGTGAGGGCCATCGGCACGCTGACGCAAAGCGGCGTGGCGGCGGGGTCCGGGCGCAGGCGCAGATCGGTGCGAAAGACGTACCCCTCGCTTGTGCGTTCCTCCATCAGGCGTACCAGCTCCCGCCCGATCCGGATGTAGGGAGCCGCGCCGTGTTCTTCGTGATAGGATGGTCCTTCGGGGTCATGCAGCAGCAAGAGGTCAATATCCGAGGAGTAGTTCAGCTCGCGCCCGCCGAGCTTCCCCATGCCCAGCACGATGAGGCCCGAGCCCTTCGTGATCTGCTTCGGCTCGCCCTTGGTGCGGGCCAGCCTGATCTGGCCGCGACGGGCGGCATCGAGCAGCAGGTGCGCGCAGGCGAAGTCAATCGTCAGGTCGGCCAGGTCGCTCAGGGCGCCGGTCACGCGGTCCAGCGGCCAAAGCGCGCCGAGGTCCGCCGCTGCCGCCACCAGCGCGCCCTGGCGCTTGGCGCGGCGCAGCAGGCTCATCACCGCCTCGCGCGGGGCGGCGGGGTCGGCCTTTGTCAGGGGCTCCAGCGCGCATTGCATGGCGTCCTCAGCGCCACGGTCGAGCAGGCGCAGCAGCGTTGGCGCCTCGGCCCAGCACAGGTCGCTGAGATAGGGGCTATGGGCCGCCAGCAGGTCGAGCAGGGGGGCGGCGTCCTGCCGGCCGGCCAGGGCCTGGTGAGTGGGCTCGCCTTCGGCGAGGCGGGCGCGCAGCAGGCGAATCGCGGCGGGATCGTAGAGGGGCGTGGCACTGATCATCCCACAGGGGAGCCGCCATGATGCGGCAGGGTCAAGCCCCGGCACCGCATTGGCCGCACCTGCTCAGGCTGGCGCTGGCCCTGCTGGCCGCCCTGCCGCTGCTGGCCGGGCTGGGGCTGGGCGTCGTGGCCTGGCGCCTTTCGGCCGGCCCGCTGGATAGCAGCTTCCTGGCGCGGCGGATCGAGGCCAATGCCAATTTCCCCGGCAGCCGCCTGCGGCTTGAGGTCGGCCGCGCCACCATCGCCTGGCAGGGCTGGCACGGCGAGGGGGCGCCGCTGGATATCCGCATCTCCGGCGTGACCCTGCGCGACGAGGCGGGGCGCGAGCGCGGCCACCTGCCCGAAGCCAGCGTCACCCTGGCCCTGGTGCCCCTGCTGCGCGGCGTTCTGGCCCCCGCCAGCATCGAGATCCACGGCCCCAGCCTGACCATCCGCCGCGATGCCGAGGGCGGCATCGCCATTGAGGGCGGCGCCCCTGCCGAAGGCCAGGCCAGCACCGCCGATGCCAGCACCGCCGATGCCAGCACCGCCGATCATGCCGTCGTCGCCATCCTGGCCGACCTGATGCGCCCGCCCGAGGAGCGCGCGGCCCACACCTCCCTCCGCCGCATCCGCGTCACGGGCGGGGAGGTCATCGTGCGGGACGCGCTGCTCGGCCTGGATTGGGCGCTCAAGGACTCGATCCTGGACCTGCGGCGCCTGCCAGCCGGCGGCATCGAGGCGGATGGCGAGGCGACGCTGCGGGTCAATGGCGTGGACATTCCGGTTCATGTCACGGGCGCCGTCCTGGGGGCGCCGCTGCGCTTCTCCGTCAGCTTCGACCTGCCGGTGCTGCGGCCATCGGAAGTCGCGTGGCTGCTGCCGCCGCTGGCGCCGCTGGCCATCCTCAACGCCAATGTGGCGATCCGCGCCACGGGTGATTTCGACGCGCGTGGCCGTCCGCTCGGCTTTGGCCTCACGCTCGCCTCCGATGATGGCGGGGAGTTGCAGTTGGATGGCCGCACGCGGCTTCGCTTCCAGCGGCTCAACGCTCGGCTCACGGGCCATGACACGCGCCTCTCGATCGATGAGGCCAGGCTCGAACTGCCCGGCATCCACGGCGCCACGCTGGAGGCGCATGGCGACCTGCACCGCACCAGGGAGGGCTGGGCCGGCGAATTGCGCGCCTCCCTCGACCGCTTCGACCTCGCCGAACTCACGGCGGTTTGGCCCGCGGAAATGGCGCCCGAAGCGCGTGAGGCCGTGCGCCTGGCGCTGCCGCGCGGCATGCTGCGTGAGGCCAGCTTCCGCCTGGGCCTGGCCACGGATGAGGAATTCAGCCTCTGGCGCCCCACCCATGGCCGCCTCTCGGGCCGGGCCAGCGGGCTGCGGCTGGTGATCCCCACCGGAGGCGAGGTCGAGGTCGAGGACGCCGCATTGGAGGGGCACGCCACGCCCGATTCCCTGGCCATCGAAACTCTCAGCCTGCGCCTGCCGGCCCCGAGCGGCATCAGCACCATCGAAGCCTCGGGCGCCGCCCGGCTGGAGGCGGGGCGCTGGCTTGGCGGCATGGACGTGGCGCTGGACCGCCTCTCGCTCGCTGACCTCCCGGCGCTCTGGCCGGCTAGCATCGTCCCCGGCGCGCGCAGCTGGATCACCGAGAACATCGTGGCCGGCGAGTTGAGCGGCGGCCAATGGCACCTGGAGGCTCAGGCCAGCCCATCCCTGGGCGATGCCGCGCTGACGGCGCTTTCCGGCACGCTGGAGATGGGCCAGGGCGTTATCCATTGGCTGCGGCCCATGCCGCCCGCGCGCGGCGTGCACGGTCGGGTGGATTTCGGCCTGGACGAGATCACGGTGCAGGCAGCCGGCGGGCGCCTCGACAATGCTGCGGGCCAGCCGGGCGGGATCGAGCTGCGCCCCTCCACGCTGCGCTTCCTGCTGCCACCGGGGGCCACGCCCACCACGGAAATGACCATCGCCGTGGCCGGGCCGGTGACCGAGACGGTCACCCTGCTGCGCCACCCCCGCCTCAGGCTGTTCGAGCGGCGTCCCTTTCCGGTCCAGCCCGTGGCGGGCACGCAGGAAGGGCGCCTGACCATCGGCTTCCCGCTGCTCGCTGACCTGCGGATGGACATGGTGAACCTCAGCGCCGAGACGAAGGTCAGCAATGCGCGCTTCACGCGCCTGCTGCTGGAGCGCGACCTGGAGGAGGGCAATTTCGAGGTGGCCGTGAACACCGAGCAGTTGCGGCTGAACGGCACGGCCGTGCTCAACACCGTGCCCGTGCGCCTCAACGTCGAGATGGATTTCCGCCCCGGCCCGGCCAACCAGGTCATCGGGCGTGAGATCCTGACCGGCCGGCCGGATGCGCGGCGCCTCGCCGAACTGGGCTTCGACATGGGCGGCCTGCTGAGCGGCCCCGTCGCGCTGGAGGCGCGGACTGAGCGCCGGCGGAACGGGCAATACCAGGTGACGCTGCGGGGCGATCTGCGCGACGCCGTGCTGAGCTTCCCGCCGCTGGGCTGGACCAAGCCGGCTGGCAGCCCCGGCCGGGCAGAGGGCGTTCTGCGCTTGCAGGGTGACCAGTTGACCAGCGTGGAGGGCATCAGGGTCGAGGCGCTGGAACTGGCACTGCGGGCGCGCGCCGTGGCCCGCGCCGGCCGGATCGAGCGGGTGGAGCTTCAGGAGACGGGCTTCGGCGGCAGCCGGCTCGTGGGGGATGCGCGCGCCCCCACCGCGCCGGGCGGACCCTGGGCCATTTCGCTGCGCGGCCCCGTGCTGGATTTGCGCTCCATCTTCGGCCCGGCCGGCCATGCCGCGGGCGGCGCCGCGCGGGAGCGCGAGGCGGTGCGTTCAGGCGAGGCGCGGCCCGTGGAGGAGGGCCCCCAGCCGCCCCTCTCGCTCGACCTGCGATTCGACCAGGTGATGCTGGCCCCCGGCCGCGATGTGTATTCGGCCCAGGCGCGTGGCCGCCTGGATGCCGCCGGCGTGCTGCGCGAGGCCAATCTGCGCGCCCGCACCACCCGCCAGGGCGGCAATTTCGAGATGACGATCACCCCGCGCGGCGAGACCCGGCAATTGCGCGGCAGCGCCGAGGATGGCGGCGCGCTGCTGCGGGCGCTCGGCCTGATCGGCACGATTGATGGCGGGCGGATGCAGATCAACGCCGAATACGCCGAATCCCGCCCCGGCACGCCACTGACCGGCACGGTCGAGCTGGACGCCTTCACCGTTCGCGACGCGCCGGCCCTGGGCAAGCTGTTGCAGGCGATGACGCTCTTTGGATTGGTGGAGGCGTTGCAGGGGGGCTCCGGCCTGGTGTTCAACCGGGCGGTGGTGCCCTTCAGCCTCTCCCCCACCGAGTTGCGGCTGAATGATGCGCGCGCCTTCTCGGCCTCGCTCGGCCTCACGGTGCGGGGGCGGGTGCTGCGGGAGAGGGTGATCCTCGACCTCGATGGAACCATCGTGCCGGCCTATTTCTTCAACACGCTGCTGGGCAACCTGCCGCTGGTGGGGCGCCTGTTCAGCCCGGAGGCGGGCGGCGGGCTCTTCGCCGCCACCTTCCGCGCGCAAGGCCCGCCGGAAGATGCCGAGATCACGGTGAACCCGCTGGCGATCGTCACGCCCGGCTTCCTGCGCGGCATGTTCGGCCTGACGGAAACCACGCGCCCCGCGCGTTAGCCGAACATTCACACGGAGGTGCAACGATCCCGACAGCCCAAATGGATCGAGGGAACACCATGCCTGATTTTTTGCGCTCCGTGCGCGCGCCCATCCTCGGCGGATGCCTGGTTCTGGCAGGCCTTGCCATCGTGCCGGCCGCGTTCAGCCTCAGGGCCGCCTGGGTGGAGTGGGGTTCCGCCAGCCAGGCGCTGGACATGGACCGGGCCGGCAACCGGCAGAATGAAGGCCTGTTCGAACTGCTGCTCGAGCGCGCCCTGACCAATGCCGCCCTGAGCGCCGCCACGCCCGCCTCGGGCGAGGTCACCGGCGCCATCGCCGCGCATCGCCAGCGCTTCGCGGCGAAGCAGGCCGAGGCGCGCGCGATCATGCAGCGCAACCCGAGCGCCGAGATCACGCCGTTGCTGGCTGATCTCGACCAGGGCCTCGTGCGGTTGGCGAGCTTGCGCCAGCGCGCCGATGCGGAGTTGACCCGCGCGCTCACCGCGCGGGATGCCGATTTTGCGCGTGGCGGTTTCTTCCGCGACCTCTCGACCTTCGTCGAAATGCAGCAGGCCATGTGGGCGGCGCAGTTGCGGCTGGGCGGCGCGATTGACCCCATGGTGGCCCGCATCAACGCCTCGAAGCAGGCCTCATGGCTGGCGCGCGACGCCGCCGGGCGGGAGCGCAGTTCGATCGCCAATGCGATCACGGGCAACCGGGCGTTGAGCCCGGCCGAAAACACCGCGGCCCTGGCCTCGCGCGGGGCGGTGGATATCGCCTGGCGGATGGTCGGGGCGGATCCGACCGTGCGAGCCGACCCCCGCCTCGCCGCCGCGATGGCGGCGGCGCAAAGCGGTTATTTCGAGCAGTTCCGCGCCCTCGCCACCGCCCAGGCGGAACCCGGCCCGCACCGCATGGCCGGGTCAGCCTTCATCGAGCGCACGACGCCGCTGATCGGCACCCTGCTGGGCGTGCGCGACGCCGCGACGGCGGTGACGGAGGAACGGCTCGTCGCCGTGGTGTCGGAGGCAAAGCGCCAGGCCATGCTGGCCATGGCCGTGCTGGCCGGCGCGATGCTGGGCCTGCTGCTCTGCGGCTGGTTGCTGCTGCGCCGCGTCCTGCGGCCACTCGCGCTGCTGGATGGCGCGACGGAGCGGCTGAAGCAGCGGGATTACGCCACGGGCGTGCCCGGCACCGAAGGCCAGGATGAATTCGCCAAGCTGGCCCAGGGGCTGGATGCGATGCGCCTGGAAGCCGCTCGTGCCGAGGCGCTCGACCGCGCGGCCGAGGCCCAGCGCCTCACGACCGAGGCCGATCGCCGCAGGGCGATGCAGGCCTTGGCGGAGCGGGTCGAAGGCTCGCTCGGAGGCGTCGTGCAGCGCCTGGGCGAGCAGGTGGGCACGCTGCGAGGCGCGGCCCGCGCCCTGCGCGAGGGCACCGACCAGACGGCGGCGCAAGCCGGGCGGGTCTCGAACAGCGCCGGCCAGGCCAGCGGCAATGTGCAGACCGTCGCGGCGGCGGCCGAGGAACTCGCCGCCTCGGTGGGCGAGATCACGCGCCAGGTGGCGCAGGCCGCGCAGGTGGCCGGCCAGGCCCTGGAGGAGACGCAGCGCACGGATGAGACGATGCGCGAATTGACCACCGCCGCCGAAAAGATCGGCGAAGTGGTGCGGCTGATCAGCGACATCGCGGGCCAGACGAACCTTCTCGCCCTCAACGCCACGATCGAGGCGGCGCGGGCGGGCGAGGCGGGCAAGGGATTTGCTGTGGTGGCGAGCGAGGTAAAGAGCCTGGCCGCGCAGACCGGCCGCGCCACCGGCGATATCGGGGCCCAGATCAGCGCCATCCAGGCGGCGGCCGGGGCGGCGGTTCGTTCAATCCAGGGCATCGGGGCGGTGGTGGAGAAAATCAACGAGGTGGCCAACGCCATCGCGGCCGCCGTTGAGCAGCAGGGCGCGGCCACGCGGGAGATTGCCCGCAACGTGGCCGAGGCGGCGGCCGGGACGGATGCGGTCTCGACGCAAATCCACGCCGTGGGCGAAGGGATGGAGGCGGCGCAACGCGCGGTCGCGCAACTCACCGGCAGCACCGAGGCCGTGGCCGAGCAGGGCGAGGCCCTGCGGGCGGAGCTTTCGGTGGTGCTGGGTGAAATGCGGGCAGCCTGACGCGGCGGCCCATTCACGAGTAGAATGCACGCCTGATTCGGGAGGCGCGCATGTTCGGTCAATCCATCCGGCGATTGGAAGATGACCGCTTTCTGCGCGGCCAGGGACGCTACATGAGCGACCAGGCCGCGCCCGAGGGCACGCTCCAGGCCTATTTCCTCCGCAGTCCGCATGCCCATGCCGTCCTGGGGGAGATGGATCTGGCGGCGGCGCGCGCCGCCCCCGGCGTTCACCTGATCCTGACGGGCGCGGATCTGCGCGCGGCGGGAATTGGCAGCCTGCCCTGCCTGCCTTTGCTGGAGGCCGACCTCCCGCTCATCATTCCGCCGCGCCCCTCGCTCGCTCAGGGGCGGGTGCGCCATGTGGGGGAGGCGGTGGCCTGCATCATCGCCGAGAGCCGCGCCATGGCCGAGGATGCGGCCGAACTCATCACGGTGGACTACGAAACGCTTGGTGCAGTGGCCACGCCCATGGCCGCGCTGGCCGGGGCAGCCCCGCTGCTGCATGAGCAGGCGCCGGGCAACCTCGCCTTCATCTGGCAGCGTGGCGATGCGGCGGCGGTGGCGGCGGCGATGGCCCGCGCCGCGCATGTCAGCACCCGGCATATTCTGAACCAGCGCGTGACCTGCGCGCCGATAGAGCCGCGCGCCGCGCTGGCCTTGATGCAGGACGGCAAGCTCACCCTGCATCTGAACGGGCAGAACATGCACGCGATCCGCGCGCAGATCGGCGAGGCGATGGGCCTGCCGCCCGAGAGCCTGCACCTGCTGGCGCCCGATGTGGGGGGCGGCTTCGGCGTGAAGAACGTGGCCTTTGGCGAGCATGTGGTGCTGCTGCACGCCACGCGCCTGCTGGGCCGTCCGATCCGCTGGGTGGCCGGGATGGCCGAGGATTTCGCCGCCTCCGCCCATGGGCGCGGCATGGAGGCGAGGGCGCGGCTGGCGCTGGATGCCGAGGGGCGCATCCTGGCGCTGGAGGTGGATAGCCTCTCGGAACTCGGCGCCTATCTCTCCTCCAACGGGGCCTATTGCGCGAGCCACACGCCGGCAACCGCGCTGAGCGGCTGCTACGCCATCCCGGCGGTCCATTTCATGGCGCGCGGCGCCTTCAGCAACACCGCGCCGATGGAGGCCTATCGCGGCGCCGGCAAGCCGGAGGCGAATTTCATCATCGAGATGATGATCGAGGCGGCGGCGCATGACACGGGGCGAGACCCGCAGGCGCTGCGCGCGCTGAACGTGATCCGCCAGGTGCCGCATCGCAGCGCGCTGGACCAGGATATCCGCGATGGCAATTTCGCCGCGCGGCTGGATGAATGCGCCGTCCTGGCTGATCGCGCGGGTTTCGCCGCCCGCCGGGCCGAGAGTGCCGCGCGCGGCAGGCTGCGCGGCTTCGGCCTGACCTGCTTCCTGGAGACGGCGCGCGGGGCGCCGGGCGAATGGGCCAGGCTGCGCGCCTCGGCCGATGGGGTGCTGGAGTTGGCCATCGGCACCCAATCCAACGGCCAGGGGCATGAGACGAGCTTCCCGCAATACATCGCGCATTTGCTGGATATTCCCATCACCAGCATCCGCTATGTGCAGGCGGATACGGCGCGGGTGGCGCGCGGCAGCGGCCATGGCGGCGCGCGCAGCCTGCATATGGGCGGCGAGGCGATGCGCCAGGCGGCCGGCCTGCTGCTGGCCCATGCCCGCGCGGTGGCCGCGCGCCTCCTGCAATGCACGCCCGATGCGCTGCACTACACCTCCGGCCGCTTTGGCCTGGCCGACGGGCGCGGCCTGACCCTGGCCGAGATCGCCACCGAGGAAGGCACGCTGGAGGGCGAGGTGGCCCATGCCGTGGACCTCGTCACCTTCCCCAATGGCGCCCATGCCGCCGAGATCGAGCTGGACCCCGAGACGGGCGAGGCCACGCTGCTGCGCTACACCGCCGTGGATGACTATGGCCGGTTACTCAACCCCATGCTGGCGCGCGGCCAGGTGCAGGGCGGCGTGGCGCAGGGCATCGGCCAGGCGCTGATGGAGCGCATCGCCTATGACCCCGGGAGCGCGCAACTCCTCTCGGCTGGCTTCATGGATTACGCGATGCCCCGCGCCGCAGACCTGCCCGAGCTTCGGGTGGAACTGCGCGAGGACCAGCCGACGGCGGCCAATGGCCTGGGCGTGAAGGGCACGGGCCAGGCCGGCTGCATCGCCGCCCCGCAGGCCATCATGGCCGCGATCCGCGATGCGGTGGGTGCCGATGTGGCGATGCCGGCCACGCCGGAAGCCGTTTGGCGGGCATTATCGCGGGCCTGAATCGCGGGCTTGAGAGGCCCGGCGACTGGGCAGGCGGGTCATCTGGAGGTCCGGGGCGGAATTGAACCGCCGTAGCAGGTTTTGCAGACCTGTGCCTAACCACTCGGCCACCGGACCCTGAGGCACCTGTGTATCGGGCGGCTTTGCCGCGGGGTCAAGGGAGCAGGGCTGGCGGCGGAAGCTTTCCGATGGCGAATGGTCGGCCTATAATGCCGGAAGTGGCCGGCCAGGAGATGATGATGCTCGGATTGGATGTGGATTTCGCCCTGGCGCGCCGCTTCATGCGCGATGGGCAGCTCACGCCCAATGGCGTGACCGACCCGCTCCTGCTGAACGCCATGGGCGCCATCCCGCGCGAGAATTTCCTGCCCGCCGCGATGCGCGAACGCGCTTATGCCGATGCCAGCGTGCCGCTCGGCGGGGGGCGGGCGATGCTCGCTCCCATGGTGCTGGCCCGCCTGCTGCAAATGGCCCTGCCGCAACAGGGGGAGCGGGCGCTGGTCCTGGCTTCGGGCACCGGCTATGGCGCGGCGGTCCTCGCGCGGATGGGCCTGAAGGTGCGCTGCATCGAGAGCGACGCCGATCTGGCCGCCTTCGCGCGCCATGCCCTGGATTTCTCGCTGGAGGAAAACCGCCCCGAGGTGGAGGTGGGTGACCCCCGCCTCGGCGCCCCCGCCGGCGCGCCTTTTCGCCTCATCCTGATCGAAGGCATGGTGGCGGAGATCCCTCCCGGCCTGTTTTCCCAG
>Ga0209103_1000434_pt1 | contig 13078 bp, 12 predicted proteins | sample 4C3metaG_FD_184152 | JGI IMG/M metagenome (GOLD analysis project Ga0209103, IMG submission 184152) | Freshwater bacterial and archeal communities from Indian Creek, Illinois, USA - 4C3 metaG (SPAdes) (version 2) | ecosystem: Environmental > Aquatic > Freshwater > Unclassified | place: USA...
CTGCGAAACGCAAGCATGGCCCTGCTCGGCCACCAACTGCGCCACGCTCGGCGCGCGCAGCAGCCGATCGACAGAGGGCAGGTCCTGGGGGCTGGCTGTCCCGGTGGCCCTGGAACCGTCAACGACGGATTCTTCGAGCCGGGGCATCAACCGCCCCCTGCCTCTGGGGGTGGCTCAGCGTCGGGGTCGCCGAACAGCAGCATGAAGTTGACGCCGTGGCGCTGTTTGCCGGTTTCCGACACCAGCAGGTCCAGTGCCACCGTTGCCACATCGTCGGCCATGGGGTCAACAAAGGCGTCGCGGTCGCTGTGCATGATTTTCAGGTAGCTGCCACATTCGTCACAGGTTTCGGCCTGCACCTTGGCCCTTGAGGCTGCCGTGGCATCGCCCTCACTGGAGCCGGCTGCAGTCAGGAACTGATAGGCCACCGACTTCGAGGACAGACAAGACGGGCACTTGATGCGCACCATGTGCCACTGCAGTCCGCACAGGGAGCAGTGCAGATAGCGCTGACCGAGTGACTCGCCAGAGCTGCGTGTGAGGCTGGCGGTGGGTCGGCTGCCGCAGCAGGGGCAGGCCGTTGCGTCATCGATGCGGCCTATGGCTTGCCCTGGGCCTTGGTGCGCCGCATGCACCTCCAGCAGCATATGGGTCCAGACCACCTGGAGCGCAGCGCCGATCACCGGTGCCAGCGCCAAGTCCAGCCCGGTGCTCAAGCCATGCAACAGCGCATCGGCCTGGCGATCGAGAAAGGCATCGTCCGAGTCGATCAACCGCTGCAGGGACGCCTGGGCCGCCGCTGGGCTGTTGCTGGACATGGCGCGCGCCAGCCCGCGCGCTACCTCGCGCCAATTCGGATCGATCGGCCAGTCGATCGCGGGCAGCGGCGGCAGGCCCTTGCGTGCGGCCTCGTCGATGGCCTTGGCATCTGGCAGGGCCAAGGGCGGCATGGTGTTTAGCGCCTTGTGCTGTTCGTCGGCGAGTCGGGCGAGAAATTCGAGATAGTCCTCCATCGCGTGTGCGCGGGCCAGTTGCCGCAGCCGCATGGCGCGTTCAGCGAATACCAATTCTCGCTGAGGCCAATGCAAAAAGGGGGCCTCCCCCCCTCCCTTGGCGGTAATTTCCTCTGGCGACATTACTCGCACGGTGGCGCTGGCGGTCATGGATGGCGTCTTCCTAGATGATGGAGTAAGGGCCCGAGTGCCAGGCACCCGGGTCCGGTCGCAGAATAACCGTTACTGGCTTTTGCTCTGCTCCTCATGCCAGAGCGGATGGTGCAGCTTGGCCCAACCCTCGGTCACGGTGCCGCGCGTCATGGCACGGGCCGTTCCCTTGACCCAGATCACCGCATAAATGTGCACGATGGTGCCCAGGATGAGGACCACCGCCGACACCGAGTGCAGCAAGACGGCTACCCGCATCACATCGATGCTGAAGAACGGTGCGAACCAAGGCCTCCAGAACATGATGCCAGTTACCAAGAGCACAACCAAGCTGAAGAACATCAACCAGAAAACGATCTTTTGGCCGTAGTTGTACTTGCCCACCGGCGGCATACCCGCCTTGTCGCCCCGGAACATGCGCCCCGCGTGTTTGCGCCACTCCCGGTCGGCCGGTGTGATGCGGTTGTCGCGCCAGAGCTTGAAGAACAGCCCCAAGAACCCGATCATCATCAACACCCCGAGGAAGGGGTGCAGAATGCGGGCCCACTGGCCGCCGCCGAACAGGCTGCTCAGGAAGAACAGGCTCGGGTGGAAAAACGCCAAGCCCGAGAGCCCGGCCAGAAAGAACATGAGCGCGATGAACCAGTGGTTCAAGCGGTCGCCGTCCTTGTAGCGCTGAAGCAGTTTCTGAGCCATCACGCATCCTCCTTCTCAGCCTTGTCTTCGATCGGACCCACCTTCATGTAGTGGATGAAGCCAACCACCATGGCACCGATGACACCGGCTACCGCGAGCGGCTTGGCAATGCCCTTCCAAACCTCGACCATGGGGTTGATCGTCGGATCGGCAGGCAGCCCCACCAGTCCGGGTTGGTCGGCATGCTTGAGCACATACATGACGTGTGTGCCACCCACCCCTTGCGGGTTGTAGAGGCCGGCATGCTGGAAGCCACGCTCCCTGAGCTCGCCGGCTCGCTGTTCGCCGTAGGTCACCATGTCGTCCTTCGTGCCAAAGGAGATGGCACCGGTCGGACAGGTTTTGACGCAGGCCGGCTGCAGGCCCACGCTGACCCGGTCGGTGCACAGGTTGCACTTGTACGCCTTGCTGTCTTTGAGGCTGATGCGGGGCACATCGAACGGACAGCCCTTGATGCAGTAGCCGCACCCGATGCAGTTTTCGCTGATGAAGTCCACGATGCCGTTGGCGTACTTGATGATGGCCCCCGGCGCCGGACAGGCCTTGAGGCAGCCCGGATCCTCGCAGTGCATGCAGCCGTCTTTGCGTATCAGCCATTCGAGGCTGCCCTCTTGCGGGGCGACCTCGTAGAACTTCATCACGGTCCAACTGGTGGGGGTCAGGTTGGTCGGGTTGTCAAAGACGCCAACGTTTTCTCCAACTTCGTCGCGCAGGTCGTTCCAAGTCATGCACGCGACCTGGCATGCCTTGCAGCCTATGCACTTGGACTCGTCTATGAGTTTGGCCACTTCCGGGACTGCGGTGCGAACCTGGGGCGTGGGGGTGGTGGTAGCCGAGCGGGCGACCACGTCGAGTGATTGCAAGCTTGACATGGTTACACCTTTTCAATGTTGACCAGGAACGCCTTGAACTCCGGCGTCTGCACATTGGCGTCGCCAACGTAGGGGGTCAGCGAGTTGACCAAGTAGCCGTTTTGCGCCACGCCCTTGAAGCCCCAGTGGATCGGCAGGCCCACGGTGTGCACCGGCTTGCCGTCAATCTGCAGCGCCCGCAGTCGCTTGGTGACGACGGCGGCCGCGATCACGTGTCCGCGATTGGACGAAACCCGCACGTGATCCCCGGGGCTCACGCCCTTCTCGCGTGCCAGATCTTCACCAATTTCGACGAACGGTGCCGGTTGCACGATGGCGTTGGCTCTGGAGTGCTTGGTCCAGTAGTGGTGGTGCTCGGTGACCCGGTACGTGGTAGCGGCGTAGGGGAACTCCGCGCGGGTACCGAAGGCCTCCAGATCGCCCTTATAGACCCGTGCGGCCGGGTTCGATATGGCCTTGGGGTTTTCGGGGTGCATCAGGTTGGTGGCCACCGGCGTCTCGAAGGGCTCGTAGTGCACGGGGAACGGCCCATCGACCATGCCGACCGCGTGCAGCCGCGCCACGCCTTCGGGGTTCATGATGAAGGTGCCGACCAGCTCGGGCTGGGCATCGGGGCGGATGTCGGGCACATCGATGCCGACCCAGCGCGTGCCGCTCCAGCGCAACAACGTCCGCGACGGATCCCAAGGGCGGCCTTCACGGTCGGCGCTGGCGCGGTTGTACAGGATGCGCCGGTTCAGCGGCCAGGTGTAGGCCCAGCCGGGGTAGATGCCAAAGCCGCTCGGGTCGGCGTTGTCGCGCCGCATCGAGAGGTTGCCAGTCGGGCCCCATACGCCGCAATAGATCCAGTTGCCGCAGGCGGTCGAGCCATCGTCTTGCAGCAGGCCGAACGAGGGCAGTTGATCGCCGGCGCGCACCAGCACCGCCCGCGGTGCAGCCGGGTTGGCCGGGTCGGGCGGGGCGAGGACGTCGCGCAGCGCACGGCCGTTGATCTCGCGCAGCAACTCGCTGGGGCTGGGCGACTGCGGGTTGACATAGGGCCAAGTCAGGGCCGCGATCGGCTCGGGCAAGGCGCCGCCATCTTTTGCGTAGAGCGCGCGCAGCTTCAGGAACAGCCGTGCGACGATCTCGCGGTCCACCCTGGCTTGGCCGGGCGGCGGCAGTGCGGCATCCTTCCACTGGATCGTGCGGCCGGAGCTGGTGAAGGTGCCGCTGTCTTCGGCAAAACAACTCGCTGGCAGGCGAATGACCTCGGTCTGGATGGCCTTGGGATCGACGTCGTTGAGCGGGCCGAAGTTCTTCCAGAACTCGCTGGTCTCGGTCTCCAGCGGCTCGATCACGACCAGGTACTTGAGCTTGGCGAGCGCAGCGGACATTTTGGTCTTGTTGCACATCGCCGCCAGCGGGTTAAAGCCCTGGACGACGTAGCCGTTCATCTGGCCCTGGTGCATGCGCTCGAACACCGCCATGATGTCGTAGTCGGCGTCGCGCTTGGGGAACCAGTCGTAGGCGTAGTCGTTTTCGGCAGTCGCCGCGTCGCCGTACCAGGCTTTCATCACGCTGGTGTTCCAGCGTGGGGCGTTTTGCGTGAACGCCATCTGGTTCGGGCGCAGCGGCCGACCGGTGACACGCGCCAGATACACCGCACGGTTCGCGTCGGCATCGGTTGGCGAGCTCACGTAGCCCGAGATGACCTCGGAGTAGGCGTTCTGGTCATTGATGCCCTGCACGTTGGCGTGCCCGCGCAGCGCGTTGATGCCGCCCCCCATCACGCCGATGTTGCCCAGCAGGAGCTGGATCATCGTCATGGTGCGGATGTTCTGGCTGCCCACCGAGTGTTGCGTCCAGCCCAGCGCGTACAGGATGGTCATCACCCTGTTGGTGGCCGCAGTCGCCGCGATCTCCTCGCAGACGCGCAGGAACAGGTCCTGCGGCGTGCCCGTGATGCGGCTCACCAGCTCGGGCGTGTAGCGCGAATAGTGCCGCTTCATCTGCTGAAACACGCACAGCGGGTCTTGCAGCGTGTCGTCCACCTTGACGAAGCCGTCTTCACCGATCTGGTAGCCCCAACTCGTGCGGTCGTAGCGGCGCGCGGCCTCGTTGTAGCCGCTGAACAGGCCGTTTTCGAACTTGAACTCGGGCTTGAGCAGAAAGCTCATGTCGGTGTTGAACTTGGCGGACTCGTGGTTGATTTTGTCGTGGGTGAACAGGTAGTTGAGCACCCCGGCCAAAAAGGCGATGTCGGTGCCCACACGCAGCGGCGCGTACAGGTCGGAAACGGCGGCGCTGCGCGTGAAGCGCGGGTCAACGACGATAAGCCTGGCCTTGCGCTTTTGCATCGCCTCGACGGCCCATTTGAACCCGCAGGGGTGCGCTTCGGCGGCATTGCCGCCCATGACCAGAACGAGATCGGTATTTTTGATGTCGTTCCAGCTGTTGGTCATCGCTCCGCGACCGATTGTCGAGGCCAGACTGGCCACCGTCGGTGCGTGTCAGATGCGGGCTTGCGTGTCGAGTGCCACCATCCCCAGGCCGCGCGCGACCTTGACGGTGAGGTAGCCGGTTTCGTTGTTCACCGCCGACGAGACCAGCAGACCGGTCGTGTTCCAGCGGTTGACAGTGACGCCCGCCGCGTTGGTGCGGATCAAGTTGGCGTCGCGGTCGGCCTTCATGAGGTGCGCAATGCGGTCGAGCGCCTCGTCCCAGCTCACGCGCTTCCACTCGTTGCTGCCGGGTGCGCGCACTTGCGGGTGCTGCAGGCGGTTGGGCGACTGGATCATGTCCATCACGCCAGCGCCCTTGGGGCACAGGGTGCCGCGGTTGACCGGGTTGTCGGGGTCGCCTTCGACGTGGACCACCGTTGGCCTGACATTGCGCGAGCGGTCGCCAAGCGTGTAGATGATGAGGCCACAACTGACCGAGCAATACGGGCAGATGTTGCGGGTTTCGGTCGTTCGGGCCAACTTGAACTGCCGCGTCTGGGCCAGCGCGGCCGTGGGCGAAAAACCCATGGCCACCAGGCTCGACGCTGCCAGTCCGGCACCGCTGACCCGGAAGAAATGCCTCCGGTTCATGTCCATAACATTTGTCTCCAGCGGGCCCTGCAGCCCGTTCTTGTGGGTACCTGCTACACGGCAGAGCTGTGGTCATTGTGGGATTCATCCCATGCACCAGCAATCCCTACAAACCCTTACCAGAATAGTCTGACGCTATCGCCCCCATCCTATCCGAGCCGACGGCGCAAGCCGTAGCTGAGCGTGTCAACCAGCGCCACCAGCGCCAGCATCGCCGCCAGGATGGTCGCCGTTTTGTCCATGTGGAACAGCCCCATGTGGAACACCAGCAACTGGCCGAGCCCGCCGGCACCGACGATGCCCAGCACGGCGGCGGCACGGATGTTGATCTCCCAGCGGTACAGGGTGTAGCTGAGCAGTTGCGGCAGCACCTGCGGCAGCGCTGCCCAAGCGAAGACGCGCGCCTTGCCGATTCCCTGCGCGCGCAGCGCATCACCGGGGCCTGGGGGCGCGTTCTCGATGGCTTCGGCGAACAGGCGGCCGAGCACGCCGGTGGTGTGCAGGGCCAGCGCCAAGGTGCCAGCGAACGGTCCCAGTCCAGCCGAGATCAGCAGCAGCGCCGCCCACACCAGGTCGGGGATCGAGCGCAGCACGTTGAGCAGCAGCCGCGTTGGCGCGCGGGCGCGTGCCGGGTCGCTCGGGTGCATGCGGCTGGCCGGCAGCGCCAGCAGCAACCCCAGCACGGCCGCCAGCAGGGTGCCCAACGCGGACATGGCGAAGGTCTCCCAAGCCCCTTGGGCGACCCGAAGCAGGAAGTCGGCATCGGTATAGAGCGGAAAGAATTCTCCGACAAAGCGCGCCATGGCTTGCAGCGCTTGGGCCGATGCGAAGGCGCGCCATTGCAGGTCCAGCGTCAGGAAGCTGGCTGCCACCAGCGCGGCCAGCGCGAGCAGCCACAGCGCCACGCGCAGGCGCGTCGCACGCTGCGCCGCTGGCACAGCAAAGCTGCGCTCGATTGGCGGCATCATGCGATCGCCCGCCGCAGCGCCGCGCTGACACGGTCGGCCAGCGCGACCAGCAGCACGAATACGATCAACATGGTTGCCACCTCGCCGCCCTCGAACATGCGCATCGAGACGATGAGCTGCTGGCCGAGCCCACCGGCGCCGACGAAGCCCAGCACGACCGATGAACGGATCGCGCATTCCCAACGATAGACCGTGTAAGAGCTCAGTTCGCCGGCGTTGCCCGGCAGCAGGGCATAGAAGAAGGCCTGCAGCCGCGAACTGCCGTTGCGCAGCAGGGTCTGGCTGGCATGCGTGTCGCCGCTCTCGAGAATCTCGGCGTACACCTTGCCGAGCATGCCGGCATAGGTGAGTGCGATGGCCAGCACGCCCGCCGTAGGCCCCAGCCCGACCACGCGCACGAAGAGCAGCGCCCAGACCAATTCGGGCACACTGCGCAGCAGGATCAGCAGCCAGCGCAGCAATTGGCGCAGCCAGAATGGCGCACGCGCCATGCGGCCGCTCAGCGCCGAGATCGACAGCACGCGCGTCGAGGCCAGCGCCAGCGGCACCGCCAGCAGCAGCGCCAGCGCCATGCCGGCGGTCGCAATCGCCACCGTGCGCCAGGTCTCGCGCGCCACCATGACCAAGAACTCGGCTTCGACCACCGGCGGCATGAAGGAACCAAGGAAATGCGCGCTGACGCGCAGGTTGTCGGGCTGCAGCAGCACCCAGGGCCGAAACTCGGTGGCCTGCAGCAGCGGCCACAGCAGCACCAACCCGAGCACGATCCAAGCCAGGCGAGGCAGCCAAGCCGGATCGCGCAGTGCCGCTTGGGTGGGTTTGGGTGTCGCCATGCGCCGGATCAGCAGCGCTGCGCCAGCGTCGGCGCCGCCCGCAGTGGTTCGGCCGGGTGCGCATGGGCTGCCCCCAGCAACTCGTGCTCGTGCTGGGCGTACAGGCGCGCCAGCCGCTCGGGGCCAACCTGTGCCGCCGGCAGATCGAACGCCAAGTCGCCGTCACGCAGCCCGATGATGCGCGGAAAGTGTGCCAGCGCCATGTCAACCTGGTGCAGGGTGGCGACCAGTGTCACACCGCGCTCGCGGGCACCGCCTACCAGTGTGGCCAGGGCTTGGCGTGCGCGAGTCGGGTCCAGTGCCGACAGCGGCTCGTCGATCAACCACAGCGATGCTGGGGCCAGCAGTGTGCGCGTCAGGGCGACACGCTGGCGCTCGCCACCGGAGAGTTGGTCAACGCGCTCGAACAGCTTGTCGGCGAGGTCGAAGCGCGCCAGCGCGTCGTGCACCGGCTGCAGGTCGCGCGGATGCAGCAGCGTGGCCAGGCTGTGCAGCAGGCCCATGGTCGGCAGCCGTGCTGCCAGTACCGCCGCCACGACGCGCTGGCGCGGCGGCAGCGGCGGCACCTGCGGCACCAGCAGCAGCCGGCCGCGCAGACGCTGCAGCGCACGCCGTGGCAACTGCCAGGGCTGCAGCCCATCCAGCCACAGCGTGCCTGCATAGGGCCGCAGCGCGCACGCCAGCAGCGCCAGCAGCGTGGTCTTGCCGGCGCCGGAGGGGCCGATCACCGCGACCTGCTCGCCGGCGGCGAGGTGCAGGTTCAAGGGCCGCAGCGCCTGTGGCAACTCGGCCCGTGCGTCCGGGTAGCGCGCCGCCGCTGTGACGAGTTCGATGCGCATGGCTCGGAGCGCGCCGCTAGCGCAGCAGACCAGAGGCGCGTGCTGCCGCTTCGATGCCGCGGTAGTTGTCTGGGTGGGTCTCGATGTAGCGCGTCGCACGGTTGAGCGTGAGGATCTCGCGGTGCGCCGGATTGGCCGGATCGAGGTCGAGCAAGGCCCGCTGGATGCGCTGGCGCAGTGCCACCGGCATGTCGGCATGCACCGCCCAGTTGTAATTGAAGAAGGACGGGGTGCGGTGGAATACGTCCACCGCACGGGTATCGACCCGCCCGTCGCTGACGAAGCGGCTCCACACGGTCATGTCCAGCGCGGCCGCGTCAACCCGACCGCTGACCACCGCAGCGATGGTCGCATCGTGTGCGCCCGAGAACGCGACGCGGCGGAAGTCGCGCTCGGGCACGATGCCGGCGGCCATCAGGAAGTGCCGCGGCATCAGATGGCCCGAGGTGCTGCTCGGCGAGCCGAACGACACCTGGCGGCCGCGCAGGTCGTCCAGCGAGCGGATTGAAGCGTCGGTGCGGGCGATGAATACCGAGTGAAAGCGCGTGTCTTCTTCGCGTTGCGCGATCGGGATGACGCGCCCGCCGGAGCGCATGCTGGCCAGCACGAAAGTAAAGCCGCCGAACCAGACCAGATCGGCCCGCTGGTTGACCATGGCTTCGACAGCGGCCGGATAGTCGGTGACTGGGGTAAATTCGACGCGCATGTTGAGCTGCTGCGACAGGTAATTGGCCAGCGGGGTGAAGCGGCGGATCTGCTCGGTGGCGGCCTCCTCGGGAATGGTGGTCACGCGCAACACGGGCTGCGCAGACTGGGCTTGGGCCGTAGCGGCCAGCAGTGCGAGGCAAGTGGTCACTCCCAAGGCGCGCACCCAACGGGCGACGCGGTGTAGGCTGGGTATCATGTGCAACAGTCCTTTGCGGGTTTCGGGGATTCTGGGCGGCATCCAGAAACCGGGCAATCCTTGCAAACCCTTAAGAGACTGGGACAATAGCGGGATGAGTGCCTCTTCTGCCCGTCAAACCCCGCCCGCCAAACCCCCACACGGCAACCCGGCCGACCTGGAGCTGCACCCCGGCCAATCGCTGGCGCTGCTGCAGGAGCTGCACATCCTGACCCGCGAGGGCCGCCTCAACCAAGACAGCCGGCGCAAGCTCAAGCAGGTCAATCACCTGCTGCAATTCATCGAGCCGCTGCTGCAGCAGGCGCTGCAGCAGCGCGGCGACGTGACGCTGGTGGACCACGGCGCGGGCAAGTCGTACCTGGGCTTTATGCTCTACGACCGCTTTTTGCAAGGGCGCAGCGCGGGCTGGGTGATTGGCATCGAGGCCCGTGCCGAACTGGTGCAGCGCGCCCAGGCGCTGGCGCAGCGGCTGGGTTTTGTGCGCATGGAGTTCATTGCCGCCACGGTGCAGCAGGCGCACGAGCACCCCGCGCTGGCGCTGCGGCCCGACTTGGTGACGGCGCTGCACGCCTGCGACACCGCCACCGACGACGCCATCGCCTTCGCGCTGGCGCGCCAGGCGCAGCACCTGGTGCTGGTGCCGTGCTGCCAGGCCGAGGTGGCTGCCGCGCTGCGCCGCCACAAATCTCTGCAAGCGGCACAGCCGCCAGGGGAGCAGGCGCCAGAGCAAGCGGGGAGCCGCTGGGCGCATACGCCCCTTTCGGCGCTCTGGCAGCGCCCGCTGCACACGCGCGAGTTTGGCAGCCACATCACCAACGTGCTGCGCTGCCTGCAACTGGAGGCGCACGGCTACGCCGTCACCGTGACCGAGCTGGTGGGCTGGGAGCACTCGATGAAAAACGAGCTGATCTTGGCGCGCAAGGTCGGCACGCCGCAGCCGCGTGCACGCCAGCGCCTGCTGGAGCTGCTGCACACCTTGGGCCTGCCCGAGTTAAAACAGCGCTTTGCCCCTCCAGACCCAGCCGCTTGATGGATGCGCATCGGTCTGCTAGACTGGAACGACCGCATACAGGATCTGGTTTTGACGATTGATATCTATCAAATACTGCATTCCAGCGCTTGGCCGCTGACGCTGTTGCTGGCTTGGTTTCTGGGTGAGCGGCTGTTTGCGCTGTGGCGGGTGCCGCGCGTGACCAGTTACTTCGCGCTCGGCCTGCTGGTTGGGTGGGCCGATTGGTTTGGCATGGGCGCCGCCACTTTTGGCCTGTCGTTTCTGGCCAACTTGGCCTTGGCGATCGTGCTGTTCGAGCTCGGCTACCGCATCAATCTGCGCTGGTTCCGCCACAACCCTTGGGTGCTGGTGCTGGGCTTATTCGAATCGGCCCTGACCTTCGGCGCAGCCTTTTGGGCCAGCGGCTGGTTCGGGCTCAGCCTGGAGGTGCGCCTGATTCTGGCGGCGCTGGCGGTATCGGTCTCGCCGGCCGTGCTGGTGCGCGTGGCCGCCGACACGCGCAGCTCTGGCCCGGTGACCGAGCGCGTCATGCACCTGTGCGCCATCAACTGCCTGGTGGCGGTGTTCTTGGTCAAGCTGGTGCTGGGCATGTGGCACTTGCGCGCCAGCGGCGATTGGACGGCGGCGGCCTTTGGCAGCATCTATGCCTTGGGGCTGTCGGCGGCGCTGGGCGCGGCCGCCGGGGTGGCCATCCCTTGGCTGCTGCGCCATTTCGCCATGCACAGCCAGAGCGTGACGGTGGTGTTTTCCCTCACCGTTCTGCTGCTGACCACGCTCGCCTACGGCCTGATGTTGTCGCCGATCCTGGTGGCGCTGGTGTTTGGCATCGCCGCGCGCGAGTGCCGGGTCCAGCTCAGCACGGCGCAACGCGGTTTTGGCTCGATCGGCGAACTGCTGATGGTGTTTCTGTTCGTCTATGTGGGCACCCTCATCCACTGGCCCGACGTCTGGACCTCGCTGGCCATCGCCGCCGTGCTGCTGGGCTTGCGCCTGCTGACCAAAACCCTGAGCAATCTGTTGCTGGCGCACTGGAGCGGCATCAGTTGGCGCAAGGGCCTGTGGTGCGGGCTGGCGCTGACGCCGATGTCGCCCTTCATCGTGCTGCTGCTGGAGCAGACGCGCCTGTACGGTTTCGAGCCCGCCTCTGCGGCCTTCGCCGCCATGGCGGCGCTGACGGTGCTACAAGGTCTGTTTGGCCCCTGGGTGGCGCAATGGAGCCTAGTGGCGGCGCGTGAAACCGACTTCACCCACCCGGCGCGTGCCCACGATGCCATCGTCAGAAAGGACAACCATGCCGCTTGAAGCCTTTGGGCAATCGGCCTCACTCAGCATGGGGGTGGAGCTGGAACTGCAACTGGTCAACACCTTCGACTACGACCTCTCCAGCAGCGCCGACGACCTGCTGCACCTGCTGGCGCGCAAACCCTTTCCCGGCACCCTCACGCCCGAGATGACGCAAAGCATGGTCGAGGTCGCGACATCGGTGCACACCGAATACGGGCCCTTGCTGGGCCAATTGCGCCAGATGCGCGACACCCTGCTGCAGGGTTGCGACCGGCTCAACATCGCTTTGGCTGGCGGTGGCACGCACCCTTTTCAGCGCTGGTTCGAGCAGCGCATCTTTGCCAAGCCGCGCTTCGAGCAGTTGTCGGTTCTGTATGGTTACTTGGCCAAGCAGTTCACCGTGTTCGGGCAGCACATCCACATCGGCTGCGCCTCGGCCGACGAAGCCTTGTACCTGCTGCACGCGCTGAATCGCTACGTGCCGCATTTCATCGCCTTGTCGGCCTCCTCGCCTTTTTCTCAGGGGGTGGACACGCTGTTCGATTCGGCGCGCCTGAACTCGGTGTTCGCCTTTCCGCTTAGTGGCCGCGCCCCTTTCATTCTGAACTGGGAGCAGTTTAGCCAGAGCTACTTCACGCACATGGAGCGCACCGGCGTGGTCAAGTCGATGAAGGATTTTTACTGGGACATTCGGCCCAAGCCCGAATACGGCACCATCGAATTGCGCGTGTGCGACACCCCGCTGACGGTGGAGCGCGCCGCCGCGCTGGCTGGCTACTTGCAGGCGCTGTGTCGGCATCTGCTCATGCGCACCGAACCGGCGCCGCAGGAGAGCGACTATCTGGTCTATACCTACAACCGTTTTCAGGCCTGCCGCTTCGGGCTCGACGGGGTGATCGTCAAACCCCACGAGCTCGAGCCGATCAGCATCCGCGAAGACGTGCTCGCCACCCTGCGCCTGCTGCAAACGCACGCCCAAGAGCTGCGCTGCGAGCCGGCCCTGGACGAAATCGAGCGCACCGCCGCCCGCGACGGCAACCATGCCAGCTACCTGCGCCGCTGCTTTGCCGCCAACCCAAACGTGCAGAGCGTGGTGCGCGCCGCCGTCGAGGCCTTGCCCCAAGCATGCTAAGCTGATTCTTGGCGCACGCGCTGCGGGTGCCGATCTGCCGCCCCTCAAACCCCAGAAAGCCCCCACCATGCCTGCCCTGCTGCCCCACGTGGACCCCGACGGCCTGCTCGAATTCTCGGTCGTCTATACCGACCGCGCCCTCAACCACATGTCGCAACGCTTCCGGCACGTGATGTGCGACATCTCCGGCGTTTTGAAGGAAGTCTATCGCGGCCACGCCACGGCGCTGGTGCCCGGCAGCGGCACCTTTGGCATGGAGGCGGTGGCGCGCCAGTTCGCCCAGGGACAGAAGGTGCTGGTG
>Ga0209103_1000435_pt1 | contig 13074 bp, 15 predicted proteins | sample 4C3metaG_FD_184152 | JGI IMG/M metagenome (GOLD analysis project Ga0209103, IMG submission 184152) | Freshwater bacterial and archeal communities from Indian Creek, Illinois, USA - 4C3 metaG (SPAdes) (version 2) | ecosystem: Environmental > Aquatic > Freshwater > Unclassified | place: USA...
CTATTATCACATCGTGGTGGCGGATAGCCGTTCGCCGCGCGATGGCCGCTTCATTGAGAAGCTGGGCAGCTATAACCCCATGCTGCCGGCCGAGCATGCCGACCGCCTGCGCCTGCAGGAGGAACGCATCAAGGAATGGCTGGCGCAGGGCGCGCTCGCGACCGATCGCGTGGCGAAGTTCCTGGGCCGCGCCGGCCTGATGGAGATGCCCGCCATTCCCACCCAGCCGATCCAGTCCGCGCCGAAGAAGAAGGCGCAGGAACGCGCCGCGGCCGCCGCGCGCTGAGCTGATCCATGGGCGCGGCGATGATCCTGTTGGGCGAGATCGGGAGGCCGCACGGTGTGCGGGGCCTGGTGCGCGTCCGCAGCTTCACCGCCGAGCCGGAGGACCTCACCGCCTATGGCCCGCTCAGCGATCAATCCGGGAACCAGCGCTTCGTGCTGGACATGCTGGCCCCTGATCTGGCGCGCATCGAAGGCGTGAATGACCGCGACCAGGCGGCGAAGCTCACCGGCACGAAGCTTTATGTGCCGCGCGAAGCCCTGCCGCCTCCCGAGGACCCGGAGGAATACTACCTCTCGGATTTGCAGGGCATGGCGGCGGTCACCGCGGATGGCCAGGATCTGGGCCGCGTCCGCGCGGTCGAGGATCACGGCGCCGGGGCGTTCCTCGTGCTGGAAGGCCCTCCCGAGCGGCTGCTGCCCTTCACCCATGCGGTGGTGCCGAAGGTGGATGTGGCGCTGCGCCGCATCACCGTGGTGCTGCCGGCGGAAATCCTCGTGGAGCCCCAGCCTGGCGATACCGGGCCTGGCGATACCGAAGCGGGTGCGGCATGAGTTGGCACGCCACCATCCTGACGCTGTTTCCGGAGATGTTTCCGGGGCCGCTCGACATCTCGCTCGCGGGGCGCGCTCTGCGCGAGGAAAAGTGGCGCTGCGAAGCGTTGGATATCCGCTCCTTCGCGACGGATCGCCACCGCACCGTGGATGACACACCCTTCGGTGGTGGCGCTGGCATGGTGATGCGGCCCGATGTGGCCGATGCCGCCATCGCGGCGGCGATGCCGCAGGGCGATGAGCGGCCGCTGGTCTATCTCACGCCGCGCGGCCGTCTGCTTGATCAGGGGATGGTGCGTGAATTCGCATCCGGCCCGGGCCTCGTTCTGCTTTGCGGGCGGTATGAGGGCGTGGATGAGCGGGTGATTCAGGCGCGCGGCATGCGGGAAGTCAGCCTGGGGGATTACGTCCTCTCGGGCGGCGAGATCGCGGCGCTGGCCGTGCTGGATGCCTGCGTGCGGTTGCTGCCTGGCGTGATGGGCGCGGCCGAGAGCGGCGTCGAGGAAAGCCATAGCGCGGGGTTGCTGGAATACCCGCATTACACGCGGCCCGCCGAATGGCAGGGCCGCGCCGTGCCGCCCGTTCTGCTCTCCGGCCACCATGCCGAAGTGGCGCGCTGGCGGCGCTCCCAATCCGAGGCCGTGACGCGTGAGCGGCGGCCCGATCTCTGGAATCGAATGCAGGTTGAAGCCAGCAGCGCCTCAGCCTAAACCAAATCTTCGAAAGGACTTGACCATGAACCTCTTGCAGCAATTCGACGCCGACCAGAAGGCGCGCCTGATCGCCACCCGCCCTGTCCCGGAATTCGCCGCGGGCGATACCGTGCGCGTGATGGTGAAGGTCGTGGAGGGCGAGCGCATGCGCGTCCAGGCTTATGAGGGCGTGGTGATTGCGCGCTCCAACCGCGGCCTGCACAGCAACTTCACGGTCCGCAAGCTCTCCTACGGTGAGGGCGTGGAGCGCGTCTTCCCGCTGCACTCCCCCGCCATTGCGGAGATCGCCGTGGTGCGTCGCGGCAAGGTGCGACGCGCCAAGCTGTATTACCTGCGTGGCCGCACGGGCAAGTCGGCGCGCATCGCCGAGAAGCTTGGCCTGCGTGCACCCGCCGCAAAGGATGGCGCCGCCGCCAAGGACACCGCCGAGGCCTGAGGCCCGGCCGCTGGGCGCCCTTGTGGCGCCCAGCCAAGCGACCGCGGAGGGCTTCGACCCTCCGCCAGACTGCCGCTTTGTAGAGGGAGATATCGCCAATGAGCGATGGAAAGCCGCGCACGTTGTTCGACAAGATCTGGGCCGCCCATGTGGTCGAGACATTGCCGGATGGGACGGTTCTTCTCTACATCGACCTCCATCTTACCCACGAGGTCACGACGCCGCAGGCCTTCGATGGCCTGCGCCTGGCCGGCCGCAAGATTCGTCGGCCGGACCTCACGCTCGGCGTGATTGACCACAACATCGCCACCGACGCCTCGCGCTACACCGGCATCGTGGATGATGAGAGCCGCCTCCAGGTCGAGACGCTGGAGCGCAACGCCGCCGAGTTCGGCATGCCGCTGATCCCGCTGCTGGATAAGCGCCAGGGCATCGTTCATGTCATCGGGCCAGAGCTGGGGCGTTCGCTGCCGGGCATGACCATCGTCTGCGGTGACAGCCATACTTCCACCCATGGCGCGATGGGCGCGCTGGCCTTTGGCATCGGCACGAGTGAGGTCGAGCATGTGCTCGCCACTCAGACGCTGTTGCAGAAGCCGGCCAGGAACATGCAGGTGCTGGTCGAGGGTAATCTCGCCATAGGCTGCTCGGGCAAGGACATCACGCTCGCCATCATCGGCAAGATCGGCACGGCGGGCGGCACGGGTCATGTGATCGAATACTGCGGCGACACCATTCGCGCGCTCGATATGTCGGGCCGCATGACGGTCTCCAACATGGCGATCGAGGGTGGCGCGCGCGCCGGGCTGATCGCCCCCGACGAGACGACCTTCGACTACATTCGCGGCCGCCCCATGGCGCCGAAGGGCGAGGCGCTGGAGCGCGCCATCGCCTATTGGCGCAGCCTGCCGACCGACCCCGGCGCGCATTACGACAAGATCGTGAAGCTCAACGCGCATGAGATCGCGCCGCAGGTCACCTGGGGCACCAGCCCCGAGGATGTGCTGCCGATCACCGGCATCGTGCCCAACCCCGAGGAAGCCGCCAATGAGGCGCGCCGCGCGCAACTGCGCCGCATGGTCGAGTATATGGGCCTCACGCCCGGCCAGCGTCTGACCGATCTCAAGATTGACGTGGCTTTCATCGGCAGTTGCACCAATAGCCGCATCGAGGATATCCGCGCCGCCGCCGCCATCGCCAAGGGCCGCCGCGTGGCTGAGGGCGTGCGCGCCATGGTGGTGCCGGGCTCGGGCCTGGTGAAGGCGCAGGCCGAGGAGGAGGGGCTGGACCGCATCCTCCGGGAAGCGGGCTTTGAATGGCGCGAGGCGGGCTGCTCGATGTGCCTGGGCATGAACCCGGACAAGCTGACGCCGGGCCAGCGCAGCGCCAGCACCAGCAACCGCAATTTCGAAGGGCGCCAGGGTCCGGGCGGCCGTACGCACCTGCTCTCGCCCGCCATGGCGGCGGCGGCGGCGATCGCCGGCCACCTGGCCGATGTGCGTGACTATCAGCCGACCGGGAGCCTGTGAGATGCAAGCCTTCACCACCCTGACGGGCATCGCCGCACCGCTGCCCAGGGCGAATGTGGACACTGACCAGATCATCCCCGCGCGCTTTCTCAAATCCATTGCGCGCACGGGCTTCGGCAGGAACCTGTTTGCCAATTTCCGCTACAATGCGGATGGCTCCGAGCAGCCGGATTTCGTGCTCAACCAGGAGCCTTACCGGAAGGCCGAACTGCTCATCGCCTTCGAGAATTTCGGCTGCGGTTCTTCGCGCGAGCATGCGCCCTGGGCGCTGCTGGATTTCGGCATTCGCTGCGTCATCGCGCCGGATTTCGCGGATATCTTCCACAATAACAGCTTCAAGAACGGCCTGTTGCCGATCCGCCTGCCGCGCGAGATCTGCGAGAAGCTGATGGACGACGCCAAGCTGGGCGGCAATGCGCGCCTCACCGTGGATCTGGAGCGCAATGTGGTGGTGCGGCCAAGTGGAGAGGAAATCCCCTTCGCCATTGACCCCTTCCGCCGCCACTGCCTGCTGAACGGCCTGGATGATATCGGCCAGACCATGCAGCACACCAGCTCGATTGACAGTTATGAAGAGAAGCAGCGCCAGGCCCAGCCCTGGCTGCATGCCGCGGAGAACAGCCTGTGATCGCCAATAAGAAGCTGCTGGTCCTGCCCGGTGACGGCATCGGCCCCGAGGTGATGCACGAGGTCCGCCGTGTCATTGACTGGATGGAGCAGCGCCGCATGGTGCGCTTCGAGATTGGCGAGGGCCTGGTCGGTGGCGCCGCCATTGATGCCGAGGGCGTGCCCTGCCCGGACCGCACGGTGAATGCCGCGCGTGAGGCGGATGCGGTGCTGTTCGGCAGCGTCGGCGGCCCGAAATGGGACAAGCTGCCCTTCGACCAGCGCCCGGAACTCGGCATCCTGCGGCTTCGCAAGGAACTGGGACTGTTCGCCAATCTGCGCCCCGCCATCGTGCTCGATCCGCTCGTGGATGCATCCTCGCTCAAGCCCGATGTGGTGCGCGGGCTGGACATCATGATCGTGCGCGAGAGCACGGGCGGCATCTACTTCGGCGAGCCGCGCGGCATCCACAGGGACGCGAATGGCAAGCGCGTCGGCATTGATACCGAGGTCTATTCGGAAGACGAGATCGCTCGCGCCGCGCGCGTCGCCTTCGATCTCGCCCGCAAGCGCCGCAACAAGGTGACCAGCACCGAGAAGGCGAATGTGATGCAGTCCGGCCGCCTCTGGCGCGCCGTGGTGAGCGAGGTGCATGCCGCCGAATTCCCGGATGTGGAACTGGAGCACATGTATGCGGACAACGCCGCCATGCAGCTCTGCTCGCGGCCCAAGCAGTTCGACGTGATCCTCGCCTCCAACCTGTTCGGCGATGTGCTGAGCGACTTGGCGGCGGCGCTGACCGGCTCGCTGGGCATGCTGCCCTCGGCCACGCTGGGCGCCGTGCAGGCGGATGGGCGGCGCCATGCGCTGTACGAGCCGATCCATGGCTCGGCGCCGGATATCGCGGGCAAGGGCATCGCGAATCCGTCCGCGCAGATCCTCTCCTTCGCGATGCTGCTGCGGCTCTCCTTCGGCATGGAGGAGCAGGCGCGCATGGTCGAGCAGGCGGTGGAACGCGTGCTGGCTGGCGGCATGCGAACGGCCGATATCATGCAGCCCGGCATGGCGCGCATCAGCTGCTCCGTGATGGGCGAGAGCGTTGTGCGCGAGTTGAACAAGCTCGCTGCGTGAGGCGGATAGGCCCATGCGCTCAGCGCATCGGCCAGTGTCATAAACCTGTCCACCGGGGGGTTGCGCGGTCCTGCCGCGAAGGGTATCTCCCGGCCCACGGCAAGCACCCGTAGCTCAATGGATAGAGCACCAGACTACGAATCTGGGGGTTGGAGGTTCGAGTCCTTCCGGGTGCGCCAATCTCTGCATCGCCTTGCAAAACCGCCCGCCCCGCTTCATGCGGGGCGGGCGTTTCATTCAGAGCCTCATTCAGGCTCGATGCCGGCCGCGCGAATCGCGTTGGTCCACTTCACCGTCTCGCTCCGCATGAAGGCCTGCGCTTCCTCGGGCGTTGAGGGCGTCACCGTCATGCCCAGCACCTGCTCCAGCCGCTGGCGCAATTCTGGGTTGGCGGTGGCCTGCCGCACGGCGGCGTTGAGGCGCGCGATATTCGCCGCCGGCGTGCCCGTGGGCGCCACCAGAACGAACCAGGCGAACAGCTCATAGCCCGGCAGGTTGCCGGCCTCGGCCACGGTCGGAATTTCGGGCAGTTGCGCCGAGCGACCGCGCGTCGTCACACCCAGCACGCGCAGTTGGCCCGCCTGCGCGGCCGGCAGGATCACCGCCTGGTCGGCGATGAACAGATCCACCCGGCCCGCGATCAAATCCTGCACGGCGGCCGGCGAGGAACGGTAGGGCACATGCAGCATCCGCACCTGCGCCATGGAGGCCAGCATCTCGGTCGCGACGCGCTGCGAGGCGGAAGCGGAGGCGAAGGTCACCGCCTCGGGCCGCGCGCGCGCCGCGTTCAGCAGGTCATTGAGCGTGCGGTGCGGGCTATTGGCGGCCACCGCCACCAGCAGCGGCACGGAAGCCAGCAGCGAGATGGGGGCGAAGTCGCGCTCCATGTCGAAGGGCACGCGGCGGAATAGCGCATTCGCGGCGGCATTGGTGGAGTTGGTTCCGAACAGCACCGTGTTGCCATCGGGGGCGGCGCGTGCCACGGCCTCGGCACCGATCAGGCCCGAGGCGCCGGCACGGTTCTCGACGATGACGGGCTGGCCGAGGGCTTCGCGCATGCGATCGGCGAAGAGGCGGGCCACGATATCCGTGGCGCTGCCGGCGGCGAAGGGAACCACGCCCCGGATGGGGCCGCTGGGCCATTCCTGCGCCATGGCAGGCAGGGCGAGGGCGGTGGTGGCGGCGGTGAGCAGACTGCGGCGATACATGTGAAATCCTCCTGTTTGCCGGGCAGCTAGCCGAGGGGGCGCCCCTCAGGCAAGCGCGCGGCGCAATGCCGCATGGGCGGCGGCGCTGGCGCGTGCCAGTCGCAGCAGCGTGGGCAGTTCCCCCGGCCGCCGCAACAGGGCGCGAATCACGCGCCAGGGCGCTGGCGAGCCATCCGGGTGCAGCCCCACGGCGGCGGCTTGCGGCAGCGTATCCTCCGGCCCATCCGCCACGGCGCGCAGCACGGCCAACGGGATGCCGCGCGCCATGGCGAAGCGCGCCGCCGCGCCGCTTTCCATATCCACGGCCAGCGCGCCCGAGGCGCGGTGCAGCGCGGCCTTGTCGGCGGTGGTGGCCAGCAGCCCGGCAACTGCCGCGAGCAGCGCTGGGCGCGCGCCACAACGGGCCTGCAGCGCGACCTGCCAGGCGGGGTCCACCGCGAGGCGCTCCCCCGCCTCCCATAGTGCCGAGGCAACCAGCAACTCGCCCGTCGCCACGCCCGGCGCCAGCCCGCCCGCGATGCCGAAGGAGAGCACCGCCGTGGCGTCGCGCGGCCATAGCGCGTCCAGCCGCGCGGGATCACCGCCCGAGATCACCACGCGCACACCAGGGGGTAGCAGCGCCGCCTCGCTTTTCAGCCCGACGGCAACGACGCATCCGGCGGGGAAGATCGCCTCAGCCATCCAGCGGCGGCGCGCGGTCGGCCCAGGGGGCCGCGCGCTCGAAGCCATGGGCCACGCGCAGCAACAGCGCCTCGCGGAAGCAGGGCGCCACGAATTGCAGCGAGAGCGGCATTCCACCGGAGGAAAGGCCGGACATGAGTGTGATGGCCGGGTGCCCGCTCACATTGAAGGGCGTGCGCGCCTGGCGGGGATAGGTGCGCTCCAGTTCCTCCTTGTCGTCAATGCGGCAGGCGGGGTCCATGCTGCTGGCGCTCAGCAGCACATCCACTTCCGCGAAGGCGGCCTCGATGGCGGCGATGAGCTGGGTGCGCCGGCGCGCGGCGTGCATGTAGTCCACCGCCGGCAGGAACAGGCCCGGCAGCAGGCGGCGGCGGGTGACGTTGGCGTATTCGTCCGGCCGCGTGGTCAGCCATTGCTCATGCACGACCGAGCTTTCGGCGTAGAGCACGATGCGGTTCACCGCGGCGAATTCACTGAGCTTGGGCAGCGTCACATTGGTGAGGATGGCGCCCTCGGCGGCGAGCAGCCTGGCGCCTTCCTCCAGGGCTGCCGCCATCTCGGCATTGGCGGGGATGTCGGTCTCGTGGAAGTGGCGCACGAAGCCGATTCGCAGGCCCTTGAGGCCCAGCCCGAGATCGCGCGTGTAATCCTCCCGCCCGCATGACATGACGTTCAGCATCAGCGCCGAATCGCGCACCATGCGCGTCAGTGGTCCGACATGGTCGAGTGAGAAGGCGAGGGGGAACACGCCCTCACGCGGGACCAGCCCATAGGTCGGCTTCAGCCCGACAATCCCGCAATGCGAGGCCGGGTGCCGCACGCTGCCGCCGGTATCGGTGCCGAGCGCCGCCGGCACCATCCGCGCCGCGACAGCCGCGCCCGAGCCGGAGGATGAGCCACCCGGATGATGCGCCGTGTTCCATGGGTTGCGCGCGGGCGGGAAGGGGAGGTCGAAGGCGGGGCCGCCAATGGCGAATTCATGCGTGGCGAGCTTGCCCGGAAACACCGCCCCCGCCTCGCGCAGCAGCGTCACCACCGCGGCATCCCTCTCGGCCTTGTGGTCCAGCCGGAGGCGGGAATGGCAGGTGGTCGGGTGGCCGGCGAGGTCAATGATGTCCTTCAGCCCGATGGGGATGCCATGCAGCGCCGAGCGCGGGCCGTTGCGCGTGATCTCGGCCTCGGCGTCGCGGGCGGCGGCCTCGGCCTCGGGCAGCGTCATGCGGATGAAGGCGTTCAGGCGTGGTTCCACCGCCGCGATGCGCGCCGCGCAATCGGCCAGGAGTTCAACGGGCGAGAGCTGCCGGGCCGCGATCAGGCCCGAGGCCTCGGCCAGCGTCATCTGGTGCGGCGCGGTCATGCGCGGGGCGCCTGGTGGAAGGGCGTGGGTTCCAGCCTGGGGTCGCTGGTGCGGGGCAGGGCGGCCTTGTGCCTGGCCAGCGTTGCCAGCGCTTCGCGCACGTCATCGGGGAAGCGCGCGGCGGTGGCTTCGAGGCCGGCGGCCTTGGCCAGGGCTTGGGTGGCGTCATCCATGCATGGGTCCTCTGGCGCGATGTCGCGGCAGAGTGGCGCAAGCAGGCACGACCCGGAAGGAAGGGAGACGAAAAAATGGGGGCGAATGCCGTGGCATCCGCCCCCAGTTGGGTTGCATGCCCAGCACCTTGGCCGGCCGCATCCAGGAGAGAGGGAGGGGAGAACTCCCAGGATATGTTCTAGCCGTGCCGGATGAAGAAAGCCTTTCGGGATTTCTCCCCGGCGCCGCAATGCTCTACAGAAGGAGCAAACCATCCGGGGAACCCGCATGCTGCCCTTGCAAGGCCTGAAGATCGTCGAGCTGGGGCATTACATCGCCGCCCCCTTCTGCACCCGCCTGCTGGCCGATCTCGGCGCCGAGGTGATCAAGGTGGAGCCGCCCGAAGGCGATCCCTTCCGCGGCTGGGGCTCCAAGAAGGATGGCCATTCCGTCTGGTTCAGCGTGCATGGCCGCAACAAGCTCTCTGTCACGCTCGATCTCAAGAGCCCCGAGGGCCAGGCCCGCGCGAAGGCGCTCTGCGCCCGCGCCGATGCGATGGTGGAGAATTTCCGCCCCGGCTACCTGGAGCGCATCGGCCTCGGCCCCGCCGTGCTGCATGCCGAGAATCCGCGCCTCGTCATCGCGCGCATCAGCGGCTACGGCCAGGATGGACCGTACCGGGACAAGCCCGCCTTCGGCGCGATTGGCGAGGCGATGGGTGGGCTGCGCCACCTGACCGCCAATCCCGGCCAGAGCGATTACCCGCCGCCGCGCTGCGGGGTTTCCATCAGCGATGACCTGGCCGGGATGTATGCGGCGCTCAGCCTCGTCTCCGCCTGCTGGGGGCGGGACCGGACGGGCAGCACCAACCAGGCCGGGCGGGTGATAGACCTCGACCTGGTCAGCAGCGTGTTTTCGCTGATGGAGGGCATGTTGCCGGAATTCGGCATGACGGGCGCCATCCGCCAGCCGGCAGGCGCGGCCATCCCCACCGCCGCGCCCACCAACACCTACCCCTGTGCCGATGGAAAATGGCTCTGCATCGCCGGCAATTCCGACCTGATCTTTCGTCGCCTCATGGCGCTGATCGGCCGGCCGGAACTGGCGGCCGACCCGCGCATGGCGACCAATGGCGGGCGCTGCGAACACGCCGCCGAACTCGATGCCGCCATCGCCGCCTGGACGCGCACCCTGGCGGCGCGCGAGGCCGAGGCGCTGCTGGAAGCGGCCGAGGTTCCGTGCTCGCGCCTTTATGACATCAGCGATTGCGCGAATGACCCGCATTTCCGCGCCCGCGGCACTGTCCTGTCCGTGCAGGACCCGCTGCTGGGCGAGGTGTTGCACCCGGCACCCCCCTTCCGCCTGGATGGCGTCACCCCCGCCCAGATGGTCCGCTGGACGGGGCGCGAGGCGGGGGCCGATAATGACCATGTGTTCCATGAATTGCTGGGAGAAGCCCGATGAACGTCACCCTCTCCGAGGTGAGCCCGCGCGACGGCTTGCAGCCCATCGCCGCCTTCGTGCCGACCGAGACGAAGATCGCGCTGGTCCGCGCGCTGCATGCGGCGGGGATCACCCGAATGGAAGTCGGCAGCTTCGTCAGCCCCCGCGCCATCCCGCAAATGGCCGACACGGCCGAGGTGCTGCAGGTGGCCAAGCAACTGGATGGTCTGGAGTGCACCGTGCTGGTGCCCAACCGGCGCGGCTTTGACGCGGCGGTGGCGGCGGGTGCGGATCGTCTCGGCCTGTTCATGTCGCTGACCGAGGGGCACAATCAGGCGAACCTCAACCGCGCCCGCCAGGCGAGCTTCGATGATCTCTCGGCCATTGTGCGCGATGCGCCAAAGGGGGTGAAGATTCGCTTCAACCTCTCCTGCACCTTCCATTGCCCCTTCGAGGGCGTGGTGGATGAGGCGGATGCCCTCTCCTGGGTGGAGCGCGTGGCGGCGCTGAACCCCCAGATGGAGATCTCGCTCTGCGACACCACGGGCAATGCGGCGCCGAACCAGGTGGGGCGGATGATGCGCCAGGCCATCAGCCAGTGGGGGCCGCGCTTCGCCTATCACGGGCATGACACCTACGGCATGGGCCTGGCGAACATGGCCGCCGCCTGGGAGGCAGGGTGCCGCGTGTTCGACGCTGGCTCGGGTGGGATTGGCGGCTGCCCCTATGCGCCGGGCGCCACCGGCAACACCGCGATGGAAGACGCAGTCTGGATGTTCAACCGCATGGGCATCGAGACGGGCCTGGACTGGCAGCGCCTGCTGGCGGCGGCCGACATGGCGGCGGGGATTCCGGGGGCGATGCCCGGTGGCCGCGTGCGGGGCGTGCCGGGGGCGCGGGCGGCGGCCTGACTCTGATTCGCAACGGCGAGCCGCCCGCCACCCGCGGCTCAGCCTACGATCCTTGAGCCTTTATGAGCGACCCGTCCTTCATAGCCCGGCGCTGGGCCTGACCATAGCGTAGACCAACGGATGCTCGACAGCACTCGGGGACCTGATCATGGTAGGATGTAATCGTGAACCAATGCGCATCTCCGCAGAAATAGTTTTTCGACAAAGTGGGTATATTACGAAGGAGTATCAACGTTCGCATTATCGCCGTCGGAATACCTTGCATTACGGTTCAGAGTAGATAAATCTCAAAATTTAAAGGAAAGACTGAATGTCAAACAAGAAAGACCATGAAACGAGCCGTATTATTGGCTTTTGGGAGCGGCGTGAATCTGTCAACTTCCACTATTTTAATGTGGTTGATAATGACGATGCCACTTCGGGTTTTTGGGATTCAACAAGCCCGTTTCGCCGAGCTTTTGACCAGTTGGATCTGACGGCAGTTCTTGAAATAGCTTGCGGCTTTGGCCGTCATTCGCAACGCATTGCGAAATCCTGCGGGCGGTTATGGCTGCTGGACACGTCCATAGACGCTTTGGAAGAGGCGCGTCGGCGCTTTCAGGGCTACCCCAATGTTGAGGTTCTTCCTCCAGGCCAGGGCAACAATATCGGACTAGAAAACGATTCATGTACCGCTGTATTCAGTTACGATGCTATGGTACATTTCGAAATGAATGATGTATTTTCTTATTTGCGCGAAGCATTTCGAGTTTTAAAGGTGGGTGGTCGTTTGTTGTTGCATCACTCGGCCTACGAGTTAGCGCCCGGTAACACTTTTGATCAAAATCCAGGTTGGAGAAATTTTATGAATCTGCAGACGTTCAAGCACGTAGCGCTGCAGTCCGGCTTTCGTATTATCTCCGTTGAGACGTTGGATTGGAACGCACCCAAAAGCGACGCCCTGACTTTGCTCGAAAAGGTGTGAATCTTCGCTTCGTCCATATTAACCCGGACGCTGTGAAGCCGCGCTGATTTGTTGGAGGCTGCGGCGCAGCAGGCCGGGCAGGTAACGCTGGACCGGCGGCTGGGCCATGCGGAAGCTGAGGTCGTGGTTGATGGCAGAAGCCCACCGGAACCCTGCCCAGCAGGCCGCAATATGCGCCCATGATGGCGACGATGCCGAAGCTGCGGCAACATGGATGGCATGGCGCAGCATATGCGCGCGGTCCGCGCCCATGAAGGTTGCGACCTTCACGCGGTCCACGAGGGCATCTATGCAGGTATCGGCGCCGCAGCTCCGGATCGCGTCCCTATAGCTGACGGAGAAGCTGTTGGAGACGATGAGCGCCCGCTCGTCCGGGCTCTTGATGAGGCACATATCAGCATGGGGCAGGCGCGGAGGTTCTGCCTGGCCGGGGTTATGCCCGCCCAGCAGATGCGTTTAGCCGAACAGCCCGGCGGAGAAAGGCTCCAGAGTTCTTCCGCGCCGCGTGGGCCGGGTTGTTGCGCTCGCAGCCGGAGAATTGCCCGCGCTGGCAAAAGGATCACTCTCCGCAGGAAACGGTGAAGGGCGCCACCACCCGGTTCGCCGGCTTGAGGTTGCCCATGCCGCAGCCAGTCTCCACCACCTCGCCCATCGTCTCCTGGCCGATCACGTCGCCGCGCTGCATGCCCGGCTTCACGCCGTGGAAGATGTGCAGGTCCGAGCCGCGGGCGGTGGAGCGGATGATGGCAGCGCGCGGGTGCCGGATGCGCCGGGCGGGCCGCGTGTCGGTGCGTATGTCGCCCTTGTCGTGCCGGGTGAGGGTTTGCATAGGCTGGACGCTTCCCGGTTCGGCGTCGCTGGCGCCTCATCCGCAGGCGGGTTGCGTCAGGGCTGGGACAAAGCCGGCCTCCCTCGGGGCTTGGCGGCGCCGCCCTGATCCCCTAGACACCCCCTCACGGCGGCACCCCTGGAGGCCGCCTCTCGCCGCGCGACCATCGCACGGCGCAGAATCACACCCGTTAAGGAGCAGTTGGCATGGTCCAAACCATCAGGATCGAAGCCGCGGCGCGCGGGCGTGCCGGTAAGGGGGCGGCGCGCGCGACCC
>Ga0209103_1000437_pt1 | contig 13059 bp, 11 predicted proteins | sample 4C3metaG_FD_184152 | JGI IMG/M metagenome (GOLD analysis project Ga0209103, IMG submission 184152) | Freshwater bacterial and archeal communities from Indian Creek, Illinois, USA - 4C3 metaG (SPAdes) (version 2) | ecosystem: Environmental > Aquatic > Freshwater > Unclassified | place: USA...
CGCCGCCTTTGTAAAAGTCGACTAGAGTGTCTCTCAGGGACGGGGCGTTTGCGACACGGCTGCGCTCTCGTTCTAGACGCGATGTCGCATTCCCTCCGTCCCCATAAGACAAACAGTTAGGAGTGACCCGATTGAAACAGTGGTACGAGGAGCTTTTTGCTAACTACGGACAGAAGTATGACCAAGAGAGCTTTGCTCAGGGAACACTCGGTGAGTGCGATTTCTTAGAGCAAGAAATTTTGCATGACAAAACGACCCGCATCTTAGACATCGGTTGCGGGACAGGAAGGCATTCTATTGAGCTGGCGCAGCGCGGCTACCGCGTAGTTGGCGTCGATTTGTCGCTTTCGCAACTTGGGCGAGCCAAAGAAAAGGCTGCGGCACTCGGCGTCGCTGTCGACTTTCGCCAGGGCGATGCTAGGCAGCTCAATTTCTCGGCAGAGTTTGACCTCGCCATTATGCTCTGTGAAGGAGCCTTCCCTTTGATGGAGACTGATGAAATGAATTACGAGATACTTCGTAATGCCGCTCAAGCTCTTGTTCCTGGGGGCAAGTTCATTTTGACTACCTTAAATGGACTTTTCCCGCTCTTTAACTCTATGCAGGATTTCCTTACTGCCCAAGCCAAAAGTACCGACGCGCAGTATGCGCTTCACACTTTCGACCTCATGACTTTTCGCGATCACAATGTGACCACTTTCGAAGATGACTCCGGCCACAAGAAAGAGCTGGTGTGCAACGAAAGATACTATGTGCCATCTGAAATGACCTGGCTGCTAAAATCCTTAGGCTTTCAGGGCATCGACATTTACGGGGCGAAGTTAGGGTCTTTTAGCCGGAACGATAAGCTCGCAACGAGCGACTTTGAAATGCTGGTAGTTGCGACTAAGGCCTAGTTCATGGGAGCTGCCAGTTAGGTGCCGCAGAAGGTTCGATAAGGCAAACCTGAGGGCGTACGATAGAATTTTTGCTCTTCGGAATGAGCATAGGGCTGCTTAAGTGCTGTCAAAAGACGGCTTACAGGTTCTAAGTTGCCTTGTTCGGCTGCTTGCAGAGCCTCTTCGACGCGGTGATTGCGCGGTATGAGGGCGGGGTTCGCGCTTTTCATCAGTTCGCGCCCCAACACGTCATTTTCATCTTGCTGTCCGCGCCTTAAATTCCAGCGCTCACGCCACCGGGCAAATTCAGCGCTGCTGAACATGGCGTTGTCAGCGAAGTCACTAAAAGTCAGGTCGAGAAAGACATTTGTGTAGTCAGCTTGGTGTCGATGCATAAGGTCTAAAAGATCAGCGAATAGCCGCGTGTCCTCAGCTTGTTCTCCTTGTAGACCAAGCTTGGCACGCATACCGTCGGTCCAGCCCTGGTCATACAAAGGGGCAAATCGCGAGATCTCGTCTTGGGCCATAGCAAGTGCTTGTTGGGGGCTATGATGAAGCAATGGCAAGAGGGCTTCGGCCAGTCGGGCTAGGTTCCACGTGGCTATGCGCGGCTGGTTGCCGTAGGCGTAACGACCATGTGTGTCGATGGAGCTAAACACCGTCGCCTGGTCGTAACTATCCATAAAAGCGCATGGCCCGTAGTCGATGGTCTCGCCACAAAGGGACATATTGTCGGTATTCATCACGCCATGTACAAACCCCACCAATTGCCACTTGGCAATCAGTCCAGCTTGGCGTTGAATGACTTCCCGGAGGAGGAGCAGGTAGCGCTCCTCCTCCGCTGCTGCGAGCGCTGGAAAGTGGCGCTCGATGGTGTAGTCAGCTAGAGCACGCAAGTCTTCTTCTGTTCCCCACTGAGCGGCGTACTGCATGGTGCCTACGCGAAGGTGGCTTGAAGCAATGCGTGTCAGAATGGCGCCGGGGCGCGCGCTTTCGCGCCGCACTACTTCACCCGTTCTAACCACGGCGAGGCTACGCGTGCTCGGAACACCAAGAGCATGCATGGCCTCGCTTATAATGTATTCGCGGAGCATAGGCCCAAGCTGCGCACGCCCATCTCCGCCACGGGAATAGGCCGTGCGACCGGAGCCCTTTAGCTGAACATCAAAGCGGGCGCCACCCGGAGTGAGCGTTTCGCCGAGCAGCAGCGCGCGCCCATCGCCGAGCATAGTGAAGTGTCCAAACTGATGTCCGGCGTAGGCCTGTGCCAGCGGCAGTGCGCCATTGGGGACTTTAGTCCCTGCCAGTTCAAAAATGCCAGCCTTACTGCGTAACGCTTCTAGGCTAAGTCCAAGTTCCAACGCTAGGCCCTCGTTAAGTAGCACTAATTCCGGCGCACGCACAGGAGAGAGAGAGCTTAACTCATAGAATTTGGACGGCAGACGCGTGTAAGTGTTGTCGAAGTTCCATCCTGCAGTGGTCATTACTTCCTCCTTACTTGCTCCTTACGAAAAGCTCTTCACAACCTCATCCACCAGCCATCCCACGTAGGCGACGGCCTGCTGTAGGGGCTCAATGCTTGCCATGTCGACGCCCGCCATCTTAGCTAGCGCGAGTGGTTTAAGTGTGCCGCCGGCCTTTAGCACGTCTACCCAACGTGCGGCCACTGCGGCTCCATCGCGCTGTATATTGCTGGCTACTGCGGTGCCAATGGTGAGACCTGCGGCGTAGCTGTAGGGGTAGAGTCCGCGGTAGTAGTGGGCTTGCCGCATCCAGACCATTTGGGCCCCTTTGTCAATCACGACTTCTCCGCCCCAGAACTCGTCAAGTATTTCGCCCTGAACTTTATTAAGGACGGTGGCAGTGATAGGTTGCCCTTCTTCTGCTAAGCGATAAGTCCGGCGCTGTAGTTCGCCCTCAATGAGATGGCGCACAAAGTTGTGGTAGTAAGTCATAAGTAGTTGCATTATCAGCCAGCGGCGCATTTCTTTGCTGCTACTTTGGGAGAGAATGCGATTGGCAACGAGGAGCTCGTTAATGGTTGACGGTGCTTCGATGAAAAACATACTGGGGCGGGTGTTGGCTAGCCTTTGGTAGCGCTGCGCTAAAACTCCCTGTCCGGCATGACCTAATTCATGGGCTAATGTCAGGGCATTGCGCATGCGATTGCCCCATGTCATGCTGATGTAGGGATGCACGCCATAAACAGAATTGCAGAAAGCACCTGTCCGTTTGCCGATATTGTCGGCCCTGTCTACCCAGCGGTTTGTTAGACCATCTTGCATGATTTGCGCGTACTCGGGCCCTAGCACCTGGAGGCCTTCTAGCACAAGTCGGCAGGCCTCCTCGTAGGTAGTCTCGGGGTTAACGCTCGGGTCAAGGGGGGCCTCGATATCGCAATAAAGCAATTGGTCAAGCCCCAGTACGCGCTTACGCAGATTTGCATAGCGGCGCATGTGGGGGGCTAACTCTTTAAGGATGACATCGTGGATATTATTGTAGATATCTATATTCACTTCTTGCTGATCAAGTAACATGTGCACGGCTGACTTATACCCACGTAGCCTTGCCGCGACGACATTCTTTTTTACCTCTGTTCCCCAGGCGGTGCCGTACGTGTGCAGATACCGCTTTAATCCCATGTTCAGCTCGGCGTAGGCATTGCGGCGCAGGGTGGTGTCTGCGGCAGTTTCATGTCTTCCCAGTGACATGGGGTAGAGTTTGCCAGCGCTGTCCGCTACGGCGCCAAAGGAGAGATCTGCCGTTCTGGAGGTCTCGTACATCTCGCCGGGCGCGTTAAGAACCTGTCCGAAGGCCGCCAATACCATCTCCGTTTCGGGGCTGAGCATATGGGGCCTTTTTTCTATCCATTTCTCTATGGTAATGCGAAAAGGGGCGAGCGAAGCCTCCTCAGCTAAGTATTGTTCGAGCCTCCCCGCGGGCAGGGACAGGGCCTCAGAAACCACGAAAGAGGTTTGTGCTTGGATTTGCGCATTGAGGGCGCCGGCTTGGCTGGCCATTGTCTGGTACGACGGGTTGGTGCCGTCGCTCGAAATACAGAGTGAGGCGTAAGCTAGTACCTTGGTGGCACGCATCTGCAGTGTCTCCTGGGCTAGAAGACAGTCTCTTAGGGTCAGCGCATCTCTGTCTAAGAGGCCTTTGTACTGTGTTACAGCAACAACGAGGGGCGACAATGCGGCCACTTCTGCCGTCCATTCATCTATGGATGAAAAAATATCTTTGATGTCCCAGGTTTCCTGCTCCGGAACTTCGGCGCGTGTCATTTGCTTAGACAAAATATCTCCCCCTTATGCGTACTTGGCTGCAACTTCACAATCAGATAATTTCGTCATGCGAATGGCTTAATCCTGCAGGAATTTTGAGCGCACTACTGTGAGGGCACCTGAAACTATTTGCAGAGCGGAGCGTAATAGGCTTATAACCACGAAAGAGGAGGGATTATCGTGTTAAACGTGCTACTAATCATGCTGCTTGGTCTCATAAACTTGAGATATGACCTGTTACTAGGTAATGTGAGGCGCTACGTGCGAGGGCAAGTTTGGCGCCTAGTTGTTGGTGCTCCCTTGTGCTTACTGTGGGTTTACCTAACTTTGCCAGCCCTAGTGCCCAATGTGGGCTACACTGTGGTGTTGCTACCGCTTGTGCTTAATCTTATCGCTACTTTGTTTGAAGTGACATTAGAAAAAGTAAAGCCCGCAAACAAGTCGAAGCCAGGACATAAGATGCAATGGCTGCTGACGCCGTTACTGGTCGGTGCTCTTCTTGTGTCGTTCTATCTCAATGTGCTGGTGGTCCCATTTCGCGCTACAGACCTCAGGGATACGCCCTTGGTCAGGGTGGCCACAGAGCCCCTACCCGTAATGCACTTGGAGCATATCAGGTTGGTGCCCATTGAAAATGCTAGATGGCGGGCGGACAAAGTCCTTGGCGGCATGGGAGCGGGGTTTGAGATAGGGCATTTGAATATACAGATGGTAGACGGGGAGCTTTACTGGGTAGCACCGGTAGATTTTCGCGGCCTAATGCGCTGGTGGAGTTTCCGCGAGGCACCGGGCTTCGTCATGGTTGATGCCGAAGACGCAGGAGCGCCAGCAGAGTTTATTGCTGCACCACTGATATACACTCGCGGGGCCTTCTTTGCTAGCGACCTCTTGCGCCACATTTATGGGCAGTACCGAGACGTGCTATTGCTCGACCCAAGTTTTGAGCTAGACGATGAGCGCAATCCCTGGTGGGTGATGAGTATCGGGCGTCCTACCGTGGGTAAAACGGGCATAGTGGTGACCGGAGCAGTACTTGTTAACCCCGCCACCGGAGAAATGCGCGAGTATGGTCTCGCCGAGGTGCCGACATGGGTCGACCAAGTCATCCCAGAACAAGTTGCGGAGCAGCATAACTCCTGGTTTGGGCGTTTCGTGCATGGTTATTGGAATTCGGTCTTTGGCCAGCGCGATGTGCACCTGCCTACATCTTGGGAGGGCGAAGTTGACGTTTTTGGCGTGGTTGGTCCAGATGGCAGGTTTTACTGGTTTACCGGGCATACCTCGCCGGGAGATGATGATTCGCTCATGGGCTACACCATGATGGACGGGCGCACGGGTGAAATTATTTACTACAAGGATGCCGTGGGTATTTTTAATGAGGCTGCGGCAGTGGCCTCGGTGAATGCGGCAGTGGCGGATTTTGTGGGGTGGCGAGGCGCGCAGCCCCTACTTTACAACTTGTACGGCGCAGAATCCTACGTCGTGCCAGTCTTGTCTGATACTAATATTCTCAAGGCCATCGGCATCGTCAATGCGCGCACCGGGCGCACCGTCGTGGAGCCTACTATGCTGCGAGCGGTGATGGCCTACAAGCAGTACCTAGGGCAGGGCATTGGCGGCATCGTGCCTACCGGCATGGCCGCGCTAAAGACCCATGAGGGCGAAGTGTTGCGGATTGGCTCGGCCACTGCCGACGGACAAACGGTGTTTTTCCTGCGGGTTGTGGGTTCGGAGCGCATATTTACGGCCACGGCCGCACTTAGCGCGGAAATCGCGGTGACGGCGGTGGGCGACCGTGTTTCACTATCCTATCTTGACACGACGGAAGCAGTGGTGCCGTTGGCGCTATTCGATAATCTTGGTTTTTGAGTCACTAGAATAGATTGAAGTGAGTGGAGAAGGCGGTTCTTGCGCTAGAAGGCAGTATCTCGAAGCGCGCAGAACCGTCCCTCGCGCTTCGCAAGTTTGACTCAATCTTAACGCTGGCTTAACTTGCCCTTTATGCCTATTGCTTATAGTGATGGTAGGGTCGTAGAGGGAGAGTGGTGGCATTGATTTCGGGTACGCACCGGATGATCGGGGCAGCAATAGGGCATCGCCTCAATACGAGGGTGCTTGGTCAGGTGATGCAGGCAGAGTTTGAGTCTGGGTGCGTCAAACCCGATTTCGACTTCACCTATTTTAACGTGCCGCATTACAAAGATAAGTCGCTAGAATTCGTATTGCAGATACTAAATAAGATTGCCAGTGAGCCGACGCCCAAGAAGGGCACGGCTCTAAAAAAAATACTCTATCCAACTTGGGGTGGCGCTACACTTTATGGCTTCGCGCATGCAGATGACGCAATTAACACTTGTCAAGTTACTGTGTTATCGCTTATCGTGTAAGCTGTAGTTATGCGGCACGTGAAAGAGGGTGTGAGTCTTGCTTAAAGGGTTTTCGCTACAAGAACGCAGTTGGATGATGTATGACTGGGCCAATTCAGTATACTCAGCGGTGGTGACAGCGGCGATTTTGCCGATATTCTTCACTTCGCTGACTAGTGCTGCGGGCATTTCTGGTACAACGTCGAGTGTCTACTGGGGGTATGCCACTGCTGCTGCCTCACTAATTATAGCTATCATGGCACCTTTGCTCGGAGCCATCGGTGACTACCGTGGCATGAGGATGCGTCTTTTCAGCGTGTTTCTCGTCATTGGGGTGGGATCAACGGCTGCTCTGGCGCTCACTACCGATTGGCAGGTGCTCTTAGGTATTGGGATGGTGACAATCATTGGATTCTCTGGTGCCACCATCTTCTACGATGCTTCCCTTATTGACGTCACTACTTCTGAGCGTATGCACAAGGTTTCAAGCTACGGTTTTGCTATGGGTTATATTGGAGGGAGCACAATTCCTTTTATTGGCTCTATTGTCCTGATTATGTTCGGCGAACGAATAGGGGTCCCACGTCTCTTGGCGACCCAGCTCTCTTTTGTTATAACAGCTCTCTGGTGGGCAGCGTTTTCTATTCCAATGCTCAGAAATGTCAAACAAGTGTACTTTCTTGAGCCGCAAGCAGGAATGGTTGCCGCAGGTTGGAAACGCGTGAAGGCCACCCTCGGCAATGCCAAGGAGCATCGGCGCATATTTTTGTTTCTCATAGCGTACTTTTTCTATATTGACGGTGTCGGCACCATTATCCGTATGGCGACTATTTACGGTGCAAGTGTGGGTATAAGTACAGAGACGATGCTTGGTGCGCTGGTGGTGATTCAAATTGTGGCCTTTCCCTGTGCGATTATCTTTGGCCGTCTGACCGACAAATTCGGCAGTAAGACGATGATTTTGGCAGGCATAGGCATTTACATGGTGATTAGTGTGCTCGGCTTTCGCATGACGACAGCGGCGGAGTTTTGGGGGATTGCCCTGCTTGTGGCAAGTGCACAGGGGGGTATCCAGGCCATCTCACGCTCACATTTTGCTAAAATGATCCCCAAGAACCGTTCCAATGAGTTTTTTGGTATGTATGATATTTTCGCCCGCTTTTCCGCCATTCTTGGCCCTGCAATGTTTGCTATTCTCACGCAAGCAACTGGCAACCCACGTTTTGGTGTACTGAGTGTCATGTTCCAGTTTACCGTGGGTGCGGTACTCTTCTGGTGGTCTGAGCGCGGCACTCCCCCCGTCAAAATCGCGTTATAGACGGCCGGCACATGGGCAAAAAATTAGTCGTCATCTCTGTCGATGCGCTGTCAGTAGACAACTGGGAACAAGTAATGGCGCTCCCCACTTTTACATCGCTAATAGACCAGGGTGCATATAGCCGAGAGCTGCGGAGTGTTTTTCCTACACTCACGTATGCCGTGCACGCTACTATGGTAACCGGTATGCACCCAGCAACGCATGGTATCTTGCACAACCATCCCTTGCAGCCGCTAGTGCCGGAGAAAGTGCAGGATTGGTACTGGTATCGTCGCGCGATTAAGGCGCAGACCCTCTACGATGTAGCGCGCGTGCATGGCCTGCGCACAGCAGCGCTGTTGTGGCCTGTCACAGGTGGCGCCAACATTCATTACAACTTGCCCGAAATTGCCGCTCTCCCGGGCGAGAGCCAAGCACTAAAAGTCATGCGTAACGGGAGCCCCATGTTTTGCTTGGAATTAGAGATGAGGTTTGGTCGCTTGCGATCCGGAGCCAGCCAGCCTGCGCTCGACAACTTTACCACGGCCTGCGCTGTACACACTCTCACGACAAAGCGTCCAGACTTGATGCTCATTCATCTCATTGATCTCGACGACAAGAAACACTATTATGGCACCAAGAGTCTGCAGTCTAGGCAAGCGCTAGAGCGCATGGATGTCCGTTTGGCAGCAATCATCGCGGCTACAAAGGCGGCGGGTACTTTTGCGGAGACCACCTTTCTCATCATTGGTGACCACGGCCAACTAGACGTAGACCACAGAGTGCGGCTCAATAATCTGCTGCTCGCGCAAGGCCTCATTAACCTTGAAGGTGGGCGCAAAGAGTGGCGTGCCTTTGTGCAGTGCGGGGGCGGCAGTGCCTACTTGTATGTCCGCGAGGGGGATTTAGGGGCACGTGAACAGGCCTTAGCAGTGCTCGCGCGGGCAGCTAGCGACGAGCAGTATGGCATTGAGGGTATATTTACGCCGGACGCTTTCCCGGCTCTTTGCGGGCAACATGGCATTTCGGCAGTGATTGAGGCACGAAAAGGTTACTACTTTGATGAAGCAGTAGAAGAGCCAACGGTGCAGTACATGACAGCCCCCGGACAACAGTACGCCACCCATGGCTACTCCCCCGACAAACCGGATTATACTTGTCTCTTTATCGCGGCAGGCCAAAACGTCATGGCGCGGGGAGACCTAGGCGCTATCGAGATGGTGGATATCGCCCCGACCATGGCCAAGCTCCTTGCATTGCCGTTTCCGAGTTGCCACGGTAAGTCGATTGTTGGATTGGGATAAGTAAAAGAGACAAAACCCCCTTAGGCGGAATGCCTAGGGGGGTTTATCTTATGGGGGAGGGGGAACAAAAGCTATGCACTTTCTGCAGAGATGTTCTCTTCTCTTACACCGCGCGAGAGAAGGGTCTTAGTGGTAGCTACTACCATGCCTTTAGAGCCGCACATATATACCCTGTGGTCAGCTAGGTCAAGGTCGGCTAGTACATCGGTGACTAGTCCTTTGCGACCGGTGTAATTGGGAGGGGGAGAGGCTACCACTTTCAGGTAGCGGAAGTTGCCTGATTGGAGGGCGGCACTATTTAGTTTCTCATCATAGATCAGTTCGTCAGGTGTGTTAACGCCGTAAACAAGGGTGACTTGTTTCTTGGCGGCCAAGAGTTGATCGACAATGGGAATAAAGGGCGTGATGCCGATGCCACCAGCTATCAAAAGGAACTTTTCGGCCTTCATGTCGACAAGCAGCGCGTTCCCTAGGGGACCCTCGAGCAAGTGTTTTTGGCCCACCTTGAACTCATCGAAGATTTTGCTGGTGCCATATCCGTTCTTCATATGCTTAATGCTAAGACGCACGCTCTGGTTGTTTGCGCTGCTGGCGGCAGAGTAGGCGCGATAGAGCTCAGGCTCGTTTTCGACCTTTACGACAAAGTACTGCCCAGGCAGGTAGCTGACTGTCGGCGGATGGACGAAAGAAAAGGTGAATTCGCGCACGTCGGTGGACAGCTGTTCAATGCGAGTAATGGTCGCTGTGATTTTCTGCCGTCCTGTGTAACCAGTATTATCGCTTTGTGCTGCCAACTGGCGCGCTTCATGGGCGGTAGAGAGCGTGAGGGCTTTAGCAGGGCAGTTGTCTACACAGGTCAGGCAGCGGATGCAATTTTCGTCGTCAAATTGGCCAGTAGCCGAAAACGCCGTGTGTGGCAGGAGCTGCATGGGGCAGACACGGCCACATTTCGCGCACTTGTGGCATTTGATGGCAGCTTCAAGGGTAATTTTGCGGTCGTGCTTCTTAGTCCAGCCAAGTAATTTGCCGAGCTTGTACATGAGGACCTGCATTGTGCCCATGGGACAGAATTGGCACCAACTGCGCGGTGCAAAAAAGAGGCTTAGTGTGCCGCCCACAATGGTAACCATTAAATAGCTCATAACAAAAACGAATCCTAAACGATCCCAAAAAGGTAGTTGGCCCCAAAGGCCAGCCACGCTCACAAAACGAGAGCCTAAATTATACATAAACCAAATCATCACGGCGGCTTGAACATACACTGACTTGAGAACAGCGGGGATCTTACGGTTGCGGCTCCATGGCAGCATAAGTTGGTCAAAGAGACTGCCGTGGGCACAAAAGTTGCCGCACCAGTAGCGCCCCTTGTAAAGGGACATCACCGCCAACGAGAAAATCACACCGAATACTAAGAGGCCTAGTCGCGGATACCATAAGCCGCCAAAAGCTACGGTCAAAGTAAATAACCATCCGTATTGACGAATTGCCGTAAAGGTTCGCTTGGTTTTAATGTTGAATGTACGCATAGCATGCCTCCTATTACCGCAGATACCTGGTATGGTATCTGCACTCTAGTTTAAGGTGAAACTTAGGGCCAACACAGGTCAAGTGCAAGCAGGTTACAGACTTTTTATGGCGAAGTGAGGACGGTGAAAACAAAGGAGGATGTTCGTTGACAAAAGCAACAAAGACAGCGCAGATCTCAGCAGAGCGAGATCAAATTTGGGTGGTGGTGGGTGCGGCAGCCGCTATCTTTTTTCCGGGGTCAATGGTGTTTGGGATGCCAGGGCTTATGTCCCCCGTGTGGGGGGAGAGCCTCGGGGTAAGTACCGGTGCCCTAAGCTATATCATGTTCTTTCTCTTAGCCGCACTTGGCATCTTCATGTTTGTGGTCGGTAAGTGGACGGCCAGACTTGGTGCTAAATCCTTGATTATGATTGGTACAGTGCTCGCTGCTTTAGCTGCGGCCATGACGGCAGTAGTTACAAATGTATGGATGATTTACGGCTGGGCCTTCCTGATTGGGTCCGCAACTTGCTTCATCTACTCGCCCGGCATCAGCATTGTTCAGCGTTGCTTCCCGCGTATTAAGGGGACAGTTTCAGGAATTGTCAATTTGACCTTTGGCATATCTTCGGCTCTACTCGTACCCCTTTACCGGTTGTGGATCGACACCTTTGGGCATGCTACTCTTGGTCTGGCGATTGGTGCGACTACCTTGATCATTGGTCTTTTGGCCGCACAGCTTATTGCGGAGCCTAGGGTGGCCCTAGGTAAGCAAGATTCCCACCACCAAACGGTCGACGCAGGGACGGTAAACATTGCCATGACTCCCGCACAAGCCGTGCGGACGAAGGATTTTTGGTTGCTCTGGGTGGTGTGGTCGCTAATGGGTGCCGCAGGCATCACCATGGTTACCCAATCGGTGCGTTATGGTTTACACCTCGGGCTTAGTCTGGCGGGGGCTTCTAGCATCTTGGCCGCCTTTAACTTAACTAACGGACTGAGTCGCTTAATCTCGGGCGTCGTTTCCGATGTGATTGGGCGCAAGCTAACCTTAGTGCTAAGCTTTGTGGCCGCGGGAGTAGCCTACCTGCTCTTGGCACAATCTCACTCTCTGGGTCTGATATTGGTCCTCGCCGCTATCATCGGTTTTGGCTATGGCACGCTTTTTGCTTGTTCGGCACCGCTCGTCGCTGAGCTTTTCGGTCTTAAGCACTTCGGCGTGATCTTTGGTTTAGTTTTTACCTCGTTCGGTTTCGTATCTGGCCTGCTTGGTCCTGTGGCCACTGGTCTAATTTTGCAGTCCACAGAGAACAGCTACGCCGCCGCCTTTATCTTTCTCGGGCTGCTCTGTTTTGTTTCCGCGGTACTCATGCTTTTTGTGAGACAAATTGAGAGGATAAAGTACGGAACAGCGTAGCAAAAAGGACTTGCCTATAAGAAGCACTCACGTCGTAGGCTCTGCAATGCTCCTTTAGCTGGCTAGGGCAGTATCTAGTAGCTGTTTCAGTGCGGCTTCCGGCATGACCCCCGGAATTCGGTGCAGTTCTTTGCCATCCTTAAAAATGAGCACGGTAGGAATTGCCATAATGTTGTAGTTGCCCGCGGTAACTTGATTCTCATCTACATTGACTTTTGTCACTTTGGCTTTGCCGGCATAAGACTCAGCCAGACGATCGATGATGGGTCCGAGCATGCGGCAGGGCATGCACCAGGGCGCCCAAAAGTCCACCACGGTCACGCCTTTAGCCGTTAGTACTTCCTGGGTAAAATTTTTGTCAGTTACATGTAGCATTGATACTACCTCCTCTGCATACCCCATGGGGTATGCTACTAACTAGTTTAGGCGATGTGCAGTTGATTGTCAATACAGGCTACGTAGCTGCCCAGTGTGTTATCTTAATAGTGTAAAATAAAGTAGGTGTTGATAGTGCAGGATGTAACGGCAGCAATTATTGTCAATGACGCGGGCGAGGTTTTGTTAGCTCGCCGCGCGCCGAAAGAAAAACATGCCGGCAGTTGGGAGTTCCCAGGGGGCAAGGTGGAGAGCGGCGAAACACCGGAGGACTGCTTGGCGCGAGAATTGCAAGAAGAGTGCGGCGTGCACATTGCTGTCAAGGACTTTGTGGCGGAAAGCATTTATTTAACGCCTAGCGGTGGGATTAGGCTCTTGGCCTATGAGTGCGAAATTATGGCCGGCGAGCTGTCGTTGACGGTGCATGACGCCTATAGGTGGGTCGTGCCTAGTGAGCTGCTCAGGTACAACTTGCTCCCTGCCGATATCCCCATCGCTAAGCGGCTGCCAGCACGATTTACGGGCAAAATTGATACTTTTTGTGAATGAGCAGGGGACATTGGGCTAGTCGGCACAGCTAGCCGATCGATGTGGGAGAATTGCATAGAATGTGTTACTATGGAGACTAATGA
>Ga0209103_1000438_pt1 | contig 13053 bp, 11 predicted proteins | sample 4C3metaG_FD_184152 | JGI IMG/M metagenome (GOLD analysis project Ga0209103, IMG submission 184152) | Freshwater bacterial and archeal communities from Indian Creek, Illinois, USA - 4C3 metaG (SPAdes) (version 2) | ecosystem: Environmental > Aquatic > Freshwater > Unclassified | place: USA...
TGCCCACGGTCTGCCACAGCCTCGACCAGGCGCTGGGCTACCTGGACCAAGACCGCGCCTTCCTGACCAAGGGCGGCGTGTTCACCGACTCCATGCTCGATGCCTACATCGAACTGAAAATGGGCGAAGTCACGCGCGCCCGGGTCGAGGTCACGCCGACCGAGTTCGACCTCTACTTCAGCAACTAAAGCGCTGGTCGGGCCTGGGCTGAGCGGCAGCCCCTGCTCGGCCTTGGGGCCTGCAGGGCCTGACCGCCCTAGAGCCGCCCTAAGGCCGCCCCATTTCACCCCCTGCTGCTATCATGACCCGATGATGCAAAAGGCCAGTTCAATTTTTGGCGCGCTGTGGCTGCTGGCCGGGGCGGCTGGTGCCTTGCTGCCTGCAGTGGCGGCGCAGGCGCAGGGGCAGGCGCAGGGTCAAGGGCAGATTTGGCGCTGCGGCAACGAATACACCAACCAACCCGGCGCGCAGCCCGAAGCGCGCGGCTGCCGTTTGCTGCAAGGCGGCAACCTGAGCATCGTTGAAGCGCGCCGGCCCACACCGCCCAACCCGGATGCGGCCAGCGCAGCGGGCACGGGCACCACGGCCCCCAGCGCTGCCTCGCCCAGCGCCGCCGCGCCCAGCCAGCCCGCCGCCAGCAGCGCACGCCCCAGCAGCCAGCGCGTCGAGCGCACCGAACAGCAAGCCCGCGACCGCGATGCGCGCCTCATACTCGAAACCGAGTTGCGCCGCGCCCAAGAGCGGGTGCGCGAACTGCAAACCGAATTCAACCAAGGCCGGCCGCAGCCCCTGCCCCACGAGCGCGCCGACGCGGCGCGCTTGCAAGAGCGCACCGAGGAGCTGCGCCGCCGCCTAGAGCGCGCCCAAGGCGATGTGACGGCAATCGAGCGCGAAATCGGCCGCTTGCCGCCCATGCCCAGCGCGGCTGCCGCTGGCAACGCAGGTGCGCTCGCGGGCGGCACCGGCCAGTTCATCAACCTACCTGTGTTGCCAGCCCGGCCCGCAGCGCCCAGCACCCTCACCGCGCCCACGGTGCCGCGCTAAGCCCCCATGCCCGCCCCGCGCCCACGCCAGCCGCCCGCCGCCGTGGCCAGTGGGCCCAACTACCGCGCGCTCGATCGGCTCGCCACCCTGGTTGCCGTGCTCGACAGCGCAGGGGCGGTGCGCTTTGCCAACAGCGCCCTCGAAGACGCCATCGGCCTGTCGCGGCGCACCCTGGCCGGGCTGCCGCTGGCCGACTGGTTTACCCAGCCCGAAGGCTTGCTGCAGGCGCTAAGCGGTGCGCGCGGCCACGATTACACCGTGATACGCTACGACGCGCTGCTGCGGCGCCTCAACAACGAACCGCTGCCCGTGCACGTGGTGCTGGCGCACAACGACCCCGGCGACGAGCTGGTGCTGGAGCTGCTGCCGCTGGAGCAGCAAGCGCGCCAAGAGCGCGAGCAGCGCCTGCTCGAACAATCGCAGGCCAACAAAGAGCTGATCCGCAACCTGGCGCACGAAATCAAAAACCCGCTCGGCGGCATCCGTGGCGCGGCCCAGTTGCTGCAACTCGAACTCGGCCAGCGCACCGATCTGGCCGAATACACCCAAGTCATCGTGCGCGAAGCCGATCGGCTGCAAAGCCTGGTCGATCGCCTGCTGGCACCGCACCGGCGCGCCCAAGTCATAGCCGAGCTCAACATCCACGAAGTGTGCGAGCGCGTGCGCGCCCTCGTGCTGGCCGAATACCCGCGCGGCCTGGCGCTGCGGCGCGACTACGACACCTCGCTGCCCGAGTTTCGCGGCGACCGCGAACAGCTCATTCAAGCCCTGCTCAACGTGGTGCAAAACGCCGCGCAGGCGCTGCAGCCGCGCATCGAAGCCGGAACGGCCGAAATCGTATTGCGCACCCGGGTGCAGCGCCAGCTCACATTTGGCGGCCAGCGCCACCGCTTGGCACTGGAATTGCATGTGATCGACAACGGGCCCGGCGTGCCCGAGGCGATCAAAGAGCGCATCTTCTACCCGCTGGTCACAGGCCGCGAAGGCGGCTCCGGTTTGGGGCTGAGCTTGGCGCAGACCTTCGTGCAGCAGCACCACGGCTTGATCGAGTGCCACAGCGTGCCGGGCCGCACCGATTTCACCTTCCTCATACCCCTGCCCTAAAGCCCGCGTGCCCAGCGGGCCGGGCCGCACCCACCGAACTAGGAGCGCTGGCATGAACCCCATCTGGATCGTGGACGACGACCAATCGATCCGCTTCGTACTTGAAAAAGCCCTGCAACGCGAGCAATTGCCCACGCGCAGCTTTGCCAGTGCACGCGCCGTGCTCGATGCGCTGGCCGACAGCGAAGCCGAGGGCGAGCATGGGCACAGCGGCCCGCAGGTGCTGGTGAGCGACATCCGTATGCCGGGCGGCTCCGGGCTCGACTTGTTGCAGCGCATCAAGCGCCTGCGCCCCGGTCTGCCCGTGATCATCATGACCGCGCACTCCGACCTCGACAGCGCCGTGGCCTCATTCCAGGGCGGGGCCTTCGACTACCTGCCCAAGCCCTTCGACCTCACGGCCGCCGTCGAGCTGATCCGGCGCGCGCTCGAAGAAAGCCAGCGCGAGCAAGTCGCCGACCAGAGCCTGATCGAAACACCCGAAATGCTCGGCCAGGCCGCCGCGATGCAGGACTTGTTTCGTGCCATAGGCCGACTCTCACAGAGCAACGTCACCGTGCTCATCACCGGCGAATCCGGCACCGGCAAGGAGCTGGTTGCGCGCGCCCTGCACAAGCACTCACCCTGCGCCAAGGGCCCGTTCGTGGCCATCAACACGGCAGCGATTCCGCGCGACCTGCTCGAAAGCGAGCTCTTTGGCCACGAGCGCGGGGCCTTCACCGGCGCGCAAGCCATGCGCCGCGGCCGCTTCGAGCAAGCCGAGGGCGGCAGCTTGTTCCTAGACGAAATCGGCGACATGCCGCTGGACTTGCAAACGCGGCTGCTGCGCGTGCTCAGCGACGGGAGTTTCTACCGCGTCGGCGGCCACGCAGCGGTGAAATCGCAGGTGCGCGTGATCGCCGCCACGCACCAGAACCTAGAGCAGCGCGTGCGCCAGGGCGCGTTTCGCGAAGATTTGTACCACCGCCTCAACGTGATCCGGCTGCGCCTGCCGCCCCTGCGCGAGCGCCGCGACGACGTGCCCCTGCTGACGCGCTGCTTTTTGCAGCAAAGCGCGCTCCAGCTCGGCATCGAGCCCAAGCGCATCGCCGAATCGGCGCTGGCGCTGCTGAGCGAATTCCCCTTTCCGGGCAATGTGCGCCAGCTCGAAAACATCTGCCACTGGCTCACCGTCATGGCCCCAGCGCAGACCATCGAGGCCCAAGACTTGCCCCCCGAGGTGCACGAAGCCCTGCAGCAGCCCGCCGCCACAGCGCCCGAACCCGCCGCCGCTATCGCCGCTACTCCAATCGCCGCCGCTATCGCCGCCGCCAGTGCCCCAAGCCCGCCGCCCAGCGCCGCACCCGGCCCCTGGGAGCCCGGCCTATACGCCGAGGCACTGGCCCTGCTGCAAGCCAATCGGCCCGAGGTCTGGCAGGCCCTGAGCCAGCGCTTCGAAGCCACGCTGCTGCGCGCCGCGCTGGCGCACAGCCACGGCCGGCGCATCGAAGCGGCGCAGCAACTCGGCATCGGGCGCAATACCCTCACGCGCAAGCTGCAGGAGCTGGGCCTGGGGTAGGGCGCCCGCTCCATTGCGGGCACGCGCGCAGGCGGCGTTGCGGGGCGTTGCGAGGTGTTGGGTTTGCCCGGCATTTGGCCACCTACCCTCACAGCCGCCCAACCTCAAACAAAGCTCTGTAGAATCTTTGGCAAAGAGGGGGTAAGCGCATGAGGCAAAAACGGTTTTCAGCTGCTGCACACCAAGCGTGGCGCAGCCTTTGCCTGGGTGCTGAAGGGATGCTGCACCTCGGCCTTGCGCCGCCTCGGGTGCGCCGGTGAGGCAAGATTCACCCCCGCCCCCTTGGGGCAAGCTCGCGCCAGACGGCAGCCGCCACCCCCTGGCAGATCACTGCTTGGATGTGGCGCTGGTGCTGCGTGCGCTGCTCGACGTGCCCGCGCTGGCGCGGCTTGGCCAGCTTGATGGTGCGCAAAAAGACCGGCTCGCCGTCATCGCCTTCCTGCACGATTTTGGCAAGTACAACAGGGGTTTCCAACGCAAGGCCGACCCCGGCGCGCGCGACACTGCGGGGCATGTGATGGAGGCCGGGGCGTTGCTGCTCAGCGCAGCGGATGATCCTACGCAGATGCAGGCGTGGCCGCCCGCATGGCGCGATTTGATCGCCGACCTTTGCGCCTGGTTCACCCAAGGCGATGAAGCAGCCATTCAAATGCTGCTGGCAGCCATTTCGCATCACGGCAAACCGGTTTCGGTCCATGACCTGCGGGCAGCCAGCGCCCACCACATGGCCCGCCACTGGGCGCCCCTCCATGCAAACCAAGTGGGCTACAACCCCATGCAGGCGCTGGCCGACATGGCCACCGCCGTGCGGCGCGCCTTCCCCCAGGCTTTTGAGGCCAACGCGCAGCCACTAAACGCCACCGCCGCGTTGCAGCAGCGTTTTGCGGGGCTGGTGATGCTGGCCGACTGGATCGGCTCCGATACGCAATTCTTCCCCTACCGTGCCTCGGGCGACGAAGACCGGTTTGCAATGGCCCGGGCGGCGGCGCAACGGGCGCTGGCGGCCATAGGTTTGATCCCGCCCCTGCCACCCGCAATGCGTCAGGTCCGGCCATTTGCCCAAGTCTTCGGATTCGCGCCACATCCGCTGCAAAGCCTGCTCGCCAACGATTTGCCGACCGACGATGCGGCGCGCCTGACCTTGATCGAATCCGATACCGGATCGGGCAAGACAGAAGCCGCGCTGGCTTGGTTCTTGCGCCTCTACGCCGAGGGCAGGGTAGATGGCTTGTATTTTGCCCTGCCCACCCGAGTGGCCGCGCGCGAACTGTATGGGCGCACGCTGCAAGCTATCAATGAAGCCTTTGCACCAGCAGCACGGCCTGCGCCCGTGCTGCTGGCCGTGCCTGGCTACGCCCGCATCGATGGGGCTGCCATATTGCCCGACCCGGATGGCACGCTGTGGGAGGACGACGCCCAAGCCCGACAGCGCGAACGCCAATGGGCGGCAGATCGGCCCAAGCGCTTTCTGGCGGCACCGGTGGCCGTGGGCACCATCGATCAAGCCTTGTTGTCTGCGCTCAATGTCAAGCACAGCCTGCTGCGCTCGGTGTGTCTGGATCGGCACCTGCTGGTAGTCGATGAGGTGCATGCATCAGACACCTATATGCGCGAGCTGTTGAGCGTGCTGCTGCGTGCGCATCTGGGGCGCGGCGGCAGTGCCCTGCTGCTATCGGCCACGTTGGGCGAAGCGGCTGCGGCGCAATTCTTTGGGCGCGAGCCCCTGCCGCTGGAGCAGGCGTTGGCCAAACCCTATCCGGCGCTGGCAACGCGGGACAATCTAATGTCGGTAGCCAGCGGCCGTGCGGCGCGCACGATCGAGGTGCAAATCCAGCCCACACTGGACGATGCCCCCTTGTTGCCGCTCATCACCGAGGCGCTGCGCCAAGGAGCACGCGTGCTGGCGGTGTGCAACACCGTGGGGCGCTGCAACGCCTTGCTGCGTGCCGTGGAAGCGCACCTTGCTGAACAGGCGCCCGACTTGCTTCAAGCCTTGTTCGCGCTCGACGGCGTGCGCTGCCCGCACCACGGCCGCTTTGCGCGACCCGACCGCGAGCGCCTCGATGCTGAGGTCTCACGCCGCTTGGGCAAAGGCTCACCAAGCGGCCCCTTGCTGCTCATCGGCACGCAAACACTGGAGCAAAGCCTGGACATCGACGCCGACTGGTTGATCACCGACTTGGCTCCCATGGATGTGCTGCTGCAGCGCATGGGGCGCTTGCATCGGCATGCGCGTTCGCAGCGCCCCATGGGTTTTGAGTCTGCCCGCGTGCTGCTGCGCGCGCCCGACAAACCGCTGCACCAGTACCTATGGGCCAGCGGCGAGCTTAAGGGACCGGCGGGATTGGGCAATGTGTATGCCGATGGCCGGGTGCTGCAATGCACCCTGCAGAGCCTGAGCGCGCAACCCCAGATCGTGATCCCGCAACAAAACCGCCCGCGCATCGAACACACCACCCACCCCGAGGCATTGGGCGCGCTGGGGCCGCAATGGCAAGCCCATGCGAGCTATCTGCAGGGAGCGTTTCTGGCGGACTTGCGCCAAGCGGATCGCGCCGTTCTGAACGGCGACCAGCCCTTTGGCGATCTGCACTTCAATACCGACGAGGGGCGGGTGCTGGCTCGGCTGGGAGACCCGAGCTACGAACTGCCCTTGCAGGAGGCGTTCACTTCCTCTTTCGGGATGGTGCTGGATCGCCTGACCCTGCCCGCGCGCTGGCTCCGAGGCGCGCAAGCCCCCGAGACCTTGGTGGCAACCCCTACCGCAGCGGGCTTTGGCTTTGCCATAGGCGCGCAACACTTCAACTATTCCCGTTACGGATTGGAGCAAGACGATGCATGACCTGCTGCATGACGATTTGATCGGTGTGCGCACACCGCAGGGCACTAGGCGCGTCAATCTGCCGCAACTGCTGGGGCTGCTGTGCGCTGGAGAACTCGATGGCTATACGGGTTTGCGCGCGCATCAGGCCGACCCATGGCACGTGTTTCTGGTGCAACTGGCGACTGCGGTTCTGGCCCGCCAGCCCTTGCCTTTTGCAGCTTCTGCAAGCGCGCCACCGACCGACCCGGCTTTCTGGCGCACCGGCCTGCTGCTGCTGGCCAAGGGCAAGGCATCGGCCTGGCATTTGTTTGCAGAGGACGTGACCCAACCCGCTTTCATGCAGCACCCGTGGGGCAGTCGCGAGGCCGACGCAAGCAGCTTCAAGATCAAGGCCCGCACCCCAGACGAACTTGATGTGCTGATCACCGCCAAAAACCACGACGTGAAAGCCACCCGGCTATCCCCTTCTGATCCCGAGGCCTGGTTGTTCGCGCTGCTGACGCTCCAAACCACCGAGGGCTATCTCGGGGCGGGAAACTTCGGCATCGTGCGCATGAACGGCGGCTTTGCCAGCCGCTGCGTGCTCGCTTGGGTCAGCGATTTGCAGCCTTCACGCCGCTTTGTTGAAGAACTGCAAATCGTCCAAAGCTGGCGCGAGCAAGCCATGGCGCGGGCAAGATTCGGCTACCGCGCCGACGGACAGGTGCTCACCTGGCTGCACCCTTGGGCGCGCGCACAGCAGCAGTACGCCTTGCCGGATTTGGATCCTTGTTTCATAGAATCCTGCCGCCCGGTTCGGCTAAGCCTTGTCGCAAACGGGCAGAACAACGGACACATACTGGCGCTGGGTGCCACCAGTGGCGCTCGTCAGATCGGCCCCAAGAGCCTAGATAGCGGTGACGTGGGCGACCCTTGGACAGCGATCAACACCGAAGACAAGAAAAAAGGCAGTTCCGCCCTCACGGTTTCGAGCCACGGCTTTACACCGCAGCTCGTGACCAAACTCTTATTTCAGCAAGGGGTTGAACTCACCCCGTTGCAGTTGCCACGCCCAGGCGGGGCCGCTGGTTGGCTCGTAGGCAGTGCGCTGGTGCGCGGGCAAGGAACAACCGACGGCTGGCACCGGCTGGAACTGGCTGTGCCCGCCAAAGCGCGCCTGGCCTTTTCTCGCCCCAAAGGGGATGCGCTGCGCAATCAATTGGCAGAGCAAGCGCAAAAGCTGCTCACCGATGCCGGGCATGCGGCATCGGCTTTGCGCACCGCGCTGACGGTGCTCATCGAAGGCGGCCCCGAGCAAGCCGACTTCGATCGCGCTGCCGTCAAAAGCTGGGTTGAAGCCGTACAAAAGGAATTTACCCGCCAGTGGCCGCCGCACTACTACGCTGCTTTGTGGCGCTGCTGCGACGAGCCCATGGATGCCGTGCAGCGCGACTGGCACGCTTGGCTGGTTGCGGCTACCGAACGGCGGCTGAACGAAGCGGGTAGCCGCTTACCCACACCCAGCAACCGCCGCTGGCGCGCACTCACGCAATCGCATGGTGCGCTCATGGGTGCGCTGAAAAAGCATCAACTGCTGGCGCAAGCCCACGACCCTGATCACACTGCGAGCCCCGAGCATCCAAACCCAAGGAGCGCCCCATGAACACCGAATACGCCGATCCCATTGCTGCACCCACCCAAGGCTTGAGCCAATCTGTGGCGCATCTGGCCCGTGTGCTGGCCCTGCCGCACTACCCCAACGGGGATCGGGCTGCGCTCAAGCGCTGGGCACCAGGCATTGCACTGCCGTTGGCCTACTACCGCCTGTGGCTGCAACACCTGCGCACCGACCCGCCGCCCGAGCACCAAACACAGGCATGGATGGCAATCATTTGGGGCTTGGCACTCGCGGGCACCCAAGCGCATCAGCCCCGGCGAGCGCTGGGCGCAGCACTCGCCGCCTGCGGCTTTGCCGAGGCGCGCCTTGAGCGCCTGCTCTCGGCGCCCGATGATCTGCGCGTTGATTTTTACCAGTCCGCCGTGCGTTTTCTGGCTGCCAAAGGCGAGGGCTGCAACTGGAACGACTGGGCCAGCTACCTGCTGCTGCATGACCCAGAAAAGCGCGAGCGCCTGCACCGCAACATCGCGCAGAGCTACTACCGCAATCTGCCCCGCGCTGCCGATTGATTTCATTATCTTTTTTGAAAACCAAGGAGTCACCCCATGTTTCTGCAAATCCACACCCTCACCGCCTACCCCGCCAGCCTGCTCAACCGCGATGACGCTGGCTTGGCCAAGCGCATCCCCTTTGGCAATGCGCAGCGCCTGCGCGTGTCCTCGCAATGCCTCAAGCGCCACTGGCGCGATAGCCTGGCCGCGCAACTCCCCGAACTGCCCGACGGCCAGCGCACCCGCTCCTTCTTTACCCGCACCGTCATGCCCAAGGCGATTGCCGCTGGCGTACCGCCAGCCCTCGCGTCAAGCCTCATCGAGCCGCTGGCCAAGGCCGTGATCAAAGGCGGCGTCAAAGAGGGCGGCGACCTCAATCAGCCGGTGCTCTTGGGGCTGCGTGAGGGCGACTATTTTGTCGAGATGCTGCGGGCCGCGAGCCTAGAGGCTGATCCACTCAAGGCGCTTACCGATCGCCTCCAAACCAAAGAGGAAAAGGGCAACCTCCAGGCCATGAGCAAAGCATCCGCCGGCCTCACTGCCACACTGTTTGGCCGCATGGTCACCTCCGACTTGTTGGCCCGAGTCGATGCCCCGGTCCATGTGGCGCACGCCTTTACCGTGCATGCAGCCCAGACCGAGATGGATTACTTCACCGTCGTCGATGACCTCAATCGCGACGACGAAACCGGTGCCGCACACGCCAATCAGACCGAACTCGGTGCCGGCGTCTATTACGGCTACGTGGTAGTGGATGTGCCGCTGCTGGTCTCGAACTTGGCTGGCTGCCAGGCAAAAGACTGGCACAGCGCAGAGCCACACGCGGCTCACAAAGTGCTGCAAGCGCTGATCGAGGCCATCCTGCGCCAAAGCCCCGGCGCCAAACTCGGCAGCACCGCCCCCTATGCCCACGCCGATTTTGTGCTGCTGGAGGCGGGCCGCACCCAGCCGCGTGCGCTCTCCAATGCCTTTTTGGATGAAGTCCGGCCCAAGGCGGGTGTGGACTTGCGCCAAGCCGCCCTGCAGCGGCTGTCCGACTATGTGGGCCGGCTCGATGCGATGTACTCCAGCGCCGACACCAGCCGCTTTGCTGCCAGCGCGCTCGATTTGCCCGCTGGTCTGCCAAGCGCGCAAACGGTGCCCGTGGCGGTGCAGGCCGCACTCGACGCGATCTGGGCGCAGCAGGCGCAGCAAGCGGGCACCAGCGCACCATGAACGGCCTGATGAACTGCCTCTTGCTGCGCTTTGATGCGCCCTTGATGAGCTTTGGTGCCGTGGTTGTGGATCAACTCAACCCCACTTGGCGCTTCCCCGGCACCTCCATGCTGACCGGGCTGCTGGGCAACGCCATGGGCTGGGACCATCGCGACACCTCGATGCTGCACAACCTGCAACAGCGGCTGCGCTTTGCTGCGCGCTGGGACGCCGAGCCCGAACCCCTGACCGACTATCAAACCGTGGACTTGGGGCAAGACTTTATGGTTGGTACCGGCTGGACGACACGCGGCTACCGTGAAGATCGCGGATCAGGGGCAGCCACCAGTGGCACGCACCAGCGCTGGCGCGAACACTGGGCCAATGGGGTGCTCACGCTGGCATTGGCGCTCGATGGCGCGGCCGAACCTTCGCTGGATGCGCTGGAGGGCGCACTGCTAAGGCCGGCCAGGCCGTTGTTCATTGGCCGCAAGCCCTGCTTGCCGGCTGGCCCCATTTTGCTTGGGCGCAGGCAGGCAACGGGTGTCAAGCAGGCGCTCGCCGCCGAACCGCTGGCCGATATTGGGCCGCGTCGGCGGGCGCAACGAGTCAGCGCCATTTGGCCGATCGACGAAGGGGCTGGCATGCAGCACGATGAGTACCACGACTTGCGCGACTGGGCCAACAACATCCATCGCGGCAGCCAGCGCTACGCACTGGGTTTTTTGGAGCTTGGCACATGAGCGAACTGCACCCAAATCGTTTGCACCTTATCCGTTTGCCCCTGCGCCTGCCGGCCCTATTGCGTTTCGCCGCCGAGCACGGCGTCACCCACGGCGACGAAGACCTAGGCTACAGCCTGCACCTGTGGCTCACAGCACTCTTTGGCGAGCACGCCCCCAAGCCCTTTCGTTGCCACGATGCGCGCAGCGAAGTGCTGGCCTATGCCTCCTTGAGCCATGTCGATCTGTTGGCGCACGCCCAAGCCTTTGCGCCACCATCGGCCTGGGGCGCTCTGGATGCGGATGCCGTAGCCAGCAAGCCCATGCCCGCTGCATGGCGGCTGGGGCAGCGCCTGCGGCTGGAAGTGCTGGCCTGCCCGGTGGTGCGCCACGGCGAGCAAGAAAAAGACGCCTACCTGAACGCGCTTGATCGGCTGGGGGACGCGGCCCCGGCGCGCGCTGAAGTCTATCGCCAGTGGTTTGGCGAGCGCTGGGAGCAAGCCTTGGGCTTTGAACGCATCGAACTGCACGGGCTGACGGCCCGACAGACCCTGCTGCGACGTGCGCGCAACGGCCAAAATAGGCTGCTGCCCGTGCAGCGCCCGCAAGCGCTGTTTGTGGCCGAGGCAGAGATTGCACAACCGCAGCGTTTCGCAGAATTGCTGGCGCGTGGCATTGGCCGCCACCGCGCCTTTGGTTTTGGCATGGTCTTGCTCTCGCCCGCCAGCGCATGAGCCCCGCCCCCGGTCTGCTGCACGGCCGCCTCGGGCTGGCCGCCGCGCGCATCCCACACGCCGACCGGCACGGGCTGCTGTGGCTGGAGTACGGCAAGCTGTCGGTAGAAGACGGCACCCTGCGCTTCGTCGCCGCCCAAAGCGAGGCACTGGATGCGGGCGACTACGCCATTCCGTATCAGGCCGTCTCCATGATCTTGCTCGGCCCCGGCACCAGCCTGACGCAGGATGTGCTGCGCCTGTGTGCGCGCCATGGGGCGCTGATCGCAGCGGTAGGCGAGGGCGGTGTCAAGAGCTACACCGCTGCGCCCATGGGCCAAGGGCGCTCCGACGTGGCGCGCCTACACGCCGCACGCTGGGCCGATCCCAAGCAACGGCTGGACGCGGCGCGGCGCCTGTATGCTTGGCGCTTTGGCCGCATTTTGCCGCACCGCGACATCGAAACGCTGCGCGGCATCGAGGGCGCGCGCGTCAAGGAAAGCTACCAGCGGGTGGCGCAGCGCTTTGGCATAGACTGGCAAGGCCGCCGTTACGAGCGCAGCGACCCCACTGCCGCCGACCTGCCCAACCAAGCCCTCAATCACGCCGCCACTTTTGTGGAGGCCGCTGCCGATATTGCCGTTGCGGCAGTAGGCGCTTTGCCGCCACTGGGCTTCATCCATGAGGAGTCCAGCAACGCCTTTACGCTCGATATAGCCGACCTGTGGCGCATCGACCTCACCGTGCCGCTGGCTTTTGGATCCGCCCAAGCCTGCCTGGAGGGCAAGGCCACCAACTTGGAACGCGAAGTGCGCCGGCGTGCGGTGCGAGCGTTTCGACAGGCAAAGCTCATTCCGCGCATGATCGACCGCATCAAGGAACTGTTCGATGTCAATGACCGTGGTGGTGACCCGTAACGTCTCGGCGCGGGTGCGTGGCTTGCTGGCTTCGGTCATGCTCGAAGTGGCACCTGGTGTTTACAGCGCTCCGCGGATTTCGCCAGCGGTGCGCGATCGCATCTGGAGCGTGCTCGAAGACTGGTTTCACAACGAGCGCGATGCCTCGATCGTGTTGCTCTGGCAAGAGCGCGAAATGCCGGGCGGACAAGCCATGCGCACCCTCGGCAGCCCACCCGTCAAACTGATCGAAGTTGACGGACTGCTCCTGTCGCGCAGGGATAATCCCTGAGCGCGCGTCGGCTCCTTAAAAATCGAAATCACTAGAGCTAACAATCGGTTATGCTATAGAGCCTCCCCCGCGTGAGCGGGGATTGACCCTCCTGCGCCCAAGCGGTCGGGTCGCCCATGGCGCCTCCCCCGCGTGAGCGGGGATTGACCCCAAAGCGCAGGGTGACGGCGGACTCGGCGAAGGCCTCCCCCGCGTGAGCGGGGATTGACCCCAGGAGCTGCGCGGCATCGTGGGCAGCGAGCGGCCTCCCCCGCGTGAGCGGGGATTGACCCGGCATGGAGACCAAAAAAGCCGCCGACCAGGCGCCTCCCCCGCGTGAGCGGGGATTGACCCTCTGTCCGTGCCGATGCCATGCTCAGCCGACCGCCTCCCCCGCGTGAGCGGGGATTGACCTCATGCGGCCTCCGGGAATGTAGTGGACTCAGCGCCTCCCCCGCGTGAGCGGGGATTGACCCCATCTGCTCCAGCTCTGCGCGCTTGGCCTCCAGCCTCCCCCGCGTGAGCGGGGATTGACCTTGATCCGTCGCCGGTGTTTCGCGCGCTTCGGCGCCTCCCCCG
>Ga0209103_1000441_pt1 | contig 13036 bp, 10 predicted proteins | sample 4C3metaG_FD_184152 | JGI IMG/M metagenome (GOLD analysis project Ga0209103, IMG submission 184152) | Freshwater bacterial and archeal communities from Indian Creek, Illinois, USA - 4C3 metaG (SPAdes) (version 2) | ecosystem: Environmental > Aquatic > Freshwater > Unclassified | place: USA...
TTGCCCTGCGTGCACCAACCGCACCGCCTCTTGCTTGAACTCCAGCGTGTAGCGCGCCCGCACTGTCTTGTTCATTTCCGTTGTCCTTGCTTGAATTAAAACACTCAGCAAGGGATACGTTTTCCGGTGGCAATCTCAGTCAAGGTCGGTGGCGCGCACGCCTAGCAACTGCAACTGCACAACAGCGATACCCCGGTTTACGAGGATGAGGGGCCAGTCGAGGGGGGTTGCAGGGATGGATGGCTGACGATTGGCCGGGCGTTGCTGCGCTATGTGCGCCTGTATAACCATCAACTGCCTCAGTCAGCCCTCAAGAGCCAAACACACTTGCAGGCCATGAAAGCATGGCACGCTTCACACCCTCCTCTCTTTCACCGAGCGTCATATAATTGGCCGGGGTGTGACAGCTATGGGATACGGATCCTATGGTCAAGGTCATATCGTCACGGAGTCACAAATTTATACATCTCCACTTCAGAACAACAGACCTTCTTATATTCAACTCCATTCCCATCAATAAGTGCCGCAATTCCACCTATACCTGAATCACAATAAGGGTATACAATTTTATAAAAACTACAACCATCAAGTGTCGATTTATTGAAGCCAAATACACTTTTATCAGTCGACATTAGTTCGCAGTCAACTAGTTTAGATTCGTCAAAACTTATCTTTAAATTAGAATCAAATAAACCAGTTGATATTTGACACTCTTCAAAGACGCAACTTCTGAATATATATTTAATATCATCAGAATTGAAGCCGCAAAAAAAAGGCGACATCATACCCTTAAAATGGCATCCTTCAAAGACAACTAACGTGCCCGTTTTCATGTTGTCCTCCACGATAAAATACGAAACAGCTTGGCAATTATGAAAAACAGAATTTATCACACTCAACGAACCAGACTCAGCAAGGACAACGGCCGTCGCATTGCATGCTGAAAACTTAGATCCATTGATTTTAGTGACTCCTATGAAATTATTATTTATTTTTAACGGAGTAAGGTATTTAGTTGTAAAATTACAACCTATAATCTCAATTATGCTTGATGCATCCGAATCCTGGCAATCAATAGAAATTGCCGCAACCTCCATCTTTTGAGCGGCATTTATTTTTACAATTTTGTCTGAGTCATATCTTCCTGCAATCTCGCATCCAATAAATGAAATTACAATCCTTCCGTCATTTTGCAACGCCTTTGGAAAGTCTCTGTCATTCTGAAGAGACAAAGAGAAAATCCCTGTTATGAATCGGCAGCTTTTAAAGGAAAAGCTGAAATTTCTTTTGGCCAAATTTACAGTTGCATTTGTGGCAATATTGCTTCCATTGAGAAAATAGAAAATACAATTTTCAGCATTCCAGTCGCCTGACAGAATGGCCGAGCGATTAACAAGAAACAACTTATTTTTAATTACCTGGCCTTGAAATACCAATGACGGATCGAATGCCTCGGGAACTTTAGATGGCCATGATTCGACAATAATTTTCTCAAGGTCATTTACGGGAGAGGTTTTATTTATTGATTGAGTTATTATATTGGCATACCCTTTAACTTCTGCGACTTCGTTTGAATCCATTCCCAGGAGCGCAGAAATCTGCTCAAGTGCGCGACTCTCCTCTTCACTTGCTTTGTCTACATTAATAATGACATATGAGTCCATAATGAAATTTCTCGCGCCTCTAGCGGCCTTAATGTCACCAATTGATATCAATAGCTTTTCTTTTGTTAGTGACCGAGCTTCTTCAAACAAAGCTGCACGAATGTCGCCAAGCCTTAAAGACTTAAGTATTTGCAAGAAAAATCCTGTTCGCCGTACAGAAAGCGCACCGTGATGAGTGAGAATACCCGCCATTAACAATGCGTAGTTGTAGCGAAGATCTTCGTCCAGCAATGCAAGCTGATGAAGCTCAAAATCACCCCCCCCTAATCTAACCGACTCCTCAGCATGATCCCCATTGGAGAAAACCGAAGTTAAAGCATCAAAGATTCCCATTTTCTCTTCTCCTGTTTTAAAGTTTCTGTGCAAATAACATTTTCAAAAGATTGCTGTGTCCAGCAGTCATAAGCCGGCTGAGTTCTCCTTAACCGTGTAAGTCCTCACCGATAAGAAGTCCGCAGCGCATGAAACAGAAACTGTTCGGGCGTGAGTTGGTCCCTGAAGCGGTCCAGCAAACGGCGCCAGCCCAGGTAATTGGCCAGGTACTTGGTGGCCACACCTTGAGAAGCGCGCCATCCAGGACTTCAAGCTGGAGTCGTAGCGGTTGACGCTCTGCACATGCCAAGGGCGCTTGCCGCCCTTACCGTGATACTGCGAGACAAAGAAGCCCGATTCCACCTTGAGTTTGTCGGCCACTGTCCAGTAAGCGGCGTTGCCGTCGGTGCTGAGCACCGCATCTGCGCCCAGCACCGGGCGCAGCGCTTCGGTCAGCGCCGTGCCTGTTGTTCGCTCCAGCACCTGATCAAAGGCCACCTGTGTGCCCCGCTGCACCGCCACCACCACAGCGGTCTTCTCGCTGCCAGAGCCGTCTTTGGCCTTGCCTCCGCGCTTCTTGGGGCTGCGCGGCAGGGCTTTGCGCTGGCCCTTGTAGGACACCGGGAAGAAGGTCTCGTCGGCTTCGACGATACCCGAGAGGGCGCTGGGCTTTTGCTGGTTGAGGAAGGCCAGAAACTTGTGGCGCCAGCGAAAGGTCTTTTGCACCGAGAGTCCCAAGCGCGCAGCGGTCTTGCGCACCGAGAGGCCGTCGGCCATGCAGGCGGCGTTCTCCAGCAGCTTGGTTTTGTCGCGCAGGCGGTGAAACGGGGTGCCGGTGGTGGCGGTGTAGGTCTTGCCGCAGTCTTTGCAGCGAAAGCGCTGCGCGCCAAACTCGATGCCGTGTTTGTACCTGTGGGTGCTTTGGCAGCGCGGGCAGCAGCCTTCCTGAGCCATGCGGGCCATGATGAGGCGTTGCACGCCGTCGGCGTCCTGGCGCTCGCGCAGGGTTTGCAGCAACGCATCGATCTGTGCCGCTGTCAGTCCTTCGAGGCTGGCGAGTATCTGCTGGTACTGGGCTTGTTCCATGTTGATTTTCGTGTGAAAATTGGACTTGGAACATTTTACACGGTTTAAACGAACTCAGCCCATTGCAGTCACCTTGGAGCGGCTGCAAAACTGCGGTAAATGCACCCAGAACGGAGAAATGCAGCGCTGGAGTCATCGCGGATGGGGGTGTTCGGGGTGAGTGGGGATTGGGGTCACAGATTCAGGAACAGATTTAAATCGTTAGAGGGTGAACAAGCATTTCAATCGGCGTCCACCACCGGATAACAAGCCGGCCCCCAGTCGATTGCAGGGTGATCGAGCATCAGTCCGATGATCACCGGCACCAACTTGCCGAGCAGTTGCGCGCAATCATGCAGTTGTTTGCGATTGACCTTGCCGTTCCAGGTGGCACCGCCATGAATCAACTGGTTGCGCAGCGTATAGAGCCTGTTGAATACCACGCCCAGCAGCACCGGCGTCCGTCCCCCGGCAAGCGCCTGTTGAGCCAACTTCTTGCCCTTGGTGAAACGGGACTGCCACTCCTCCTCACCGAGCTTGCCAGCCTGAAAATCCCAGAAACTCTGAAAGACGAAGGGATTATCAAGGAGTACGCGAATGCCCCCGGAAAATTCCTGCCACACTAGGTTGTCGATGCGCTTTCCGGCGTCGAGCGCACACAGCCTCTCGAGGAATCTCATAAACGTCGCCTGCTCCGGTAACCCGCAGCGCTCATCAATCTCGCAGGCATAGGCAGCGTTGAAGGCAATCCACAAAAAGATGAAGCGCCCGTCGTCATCGTCGGCCATCTCTGAGCGTTTTAGCCAGCTCAAGGCACGATGCACACGCAAGTTGAGATTGGCCGGGTAGCCTTCGCGCTGGGTGCGGTGGCGTTGCTTCAGAGCATCGTGGTTCGTACTGGTCATTTGCTTTCCTGGGATACGCACTGGTTGTCGATTTCGCGCACCAGCGCCTGCAAGTGCGCTACTTGCCGTGTTTTATCTGCCAGCGCGGCACGCAGGCGTTCGAGGTCGGCTGCGAGCGATTGGGTGAGCGCTTCCTGCAACTGCACAGCCATCGTGTCAAGTTGGACGCAGACCTGGTGCACGGCATGATCAAGACTCGTGGCCAGCGTTTGTTGCAACTCATTGACAACCTGAGCCAGTCGTTCGCGAAGCGCAGTCATTTCTCTGCCATCGCGAAGTTCACCAGAAAAGCCGGCAAAGGCATCCCTAGCATTGGGTGAATCAATATCCAGTTCCGGCCAAGGAACACGCGCGAGGGTGGTTTCAATCAGGGCGCGAAAACCGCGCGGGTCAAAATCTTCGCTGCGCGTGTCCAGCACCCCCAACAGTTCGCTGCGCAGGCCAGCAGAAAGGGTATCCGGCGCGATCAGCGAGTTGAATAGGTCAAGCAGATCCCTTCGGGATTTTTCAAAGTAATGCCGCAAGTTCTCCATCGCGTCTGCAGCCGCCAGATAGCTGTAGGTAGTGTTCTCAGTGTAATACTCGGTGTGAGATCTTCCCCAGGTCCATGGTTTGTACCATATTGAATCGCTCACCTGCACGCTTCGATTTCGTGTCTCTAAACCAGTACGTTCTTCTAGGCGGCGCGCTCGACCAGATTCTTTCTGTACATCATTTAAGAAACGCAGTGCTTGGGCGCGAGCGGCTTTGGCTTGACCGAGCACATAGCCGATTAGCACGTCAGCTATCGCCTGTAAAAGCTTATTGGTCTTGCTGATGTGGGCATCTAGGTCACCCAACTCGTGCGTCTGCAAAAAAGCAATACGTTCACTGGCCTGATATCGTAGATTCGCTAGCAGGTGCTGCTTGGCGTGGGTGAGATCTTCTTCCAGGCTCGCCCGCTGGGTGGCTAGAATCGTTTCCTTGTCAGCGCGGGCCCGATTGAGCGCAAACTCCAGCGTGGCAAAGCCGCCAATGCGTTGCCAGTCGGCAGTTTCAGGAGCAGTGCCACCCCAAGCATCCTCAGCCAGCTCTGCAAACTGCTGGTGCACGTGCCGCTGGCCGCTGCTCCAATGCCGCGGTGGTAGGCTGGCCAGCGCCTCAGCGTAGGTGCTGGCGAACAGCGGTGCACCAATGCCGCGCAACAACGCCGCGATGTCGGGGAACCCCTGCTTCTCGCGTTTCAAGGCCAAGTGTTCAAGGTTTCGCCGGGCATGGTCGCTCAGACGCTGACGCAGGCGGGTTTCGCATTCTCCAAGGCTACTGCGGTCAAAACCATCGTCTAGGATGGCCGCATCGAACTGCGCCGCCACCAAGATCAAACGTTTGACCCCCTTGGCCGGCAATTGTGCGGCAAGCAACTGCTGGTCGCTTTCGTCGAGCAGTCGGCCAGAAGGTGAAAGGAAGAACACCACATCGCACTGAGCCATGTAGGCGCGGGTCTTATCGGTGCGGCTCACCACCGGGTCGTTCATGCCCGGAGTATCGACGATCTCGATGCCGACCATTTCAGGCAAGGGCAGTGCCAATTCACTGCTTTCCACAAGCGGCGTGAAACGCCCTTCGGCACCCACATAATCGTTGATGCGACCGAGCAGCCCCCCGATGTCATCGGCGCGCAACTCGACCGTGCCCTGGGCGAGCAGCGAAGCAATGCTGGTTCCTTGATCCCGCTTTGCTTGTTGGACCAGCTCACGGGCAGCGCAGGCAGCGAGATCCTGCGCCTCGCTCGCAGCCAGTGACTCCAGCACCGCCCACGATTCCGGCGCGTAAAAATGCGCGGTAAAGCACGGCGCTTCTCCGTGGCGAATGCGCGTCAGGTTGGCGGTCTTGGGTGTCGCCGCCTCCGGCAGCAACGGCTGGCCATTGAACAGCATCTGGTTGAGAAAGCTGCTCTTGCCCGCCTTGATCTGGCCCATCACGCCGATCGACAGCGGGGTCTGCTCCAGCGTCCAGCGAGCGCGCCGGACGGCAGCATCACGCTGCCATTCATCGAGGGCGGCGAAGGCTTCGGGGAAGTCGGGGTGGTAGGGAGTAAGCGCATCAATGGTGATCATGTCATCCTTCAGCCGAGTTCATTGCCACTTGCTTTCAGTCGATTATGGATGGCATTGTCTCCATCGGTATGCTTTGCCAGACAAAGGTATGTGTTTCCGGCTTCGGTTTTTTTGAAAATTATCCATTCACCAGTCAATGTTCCATCTGAAATTTTGGTCATCATGGCACACAGCGGGGAGTGATTAGCATACTTCCTGTTATGATTTAATACGTTGATTGAAATGAAATCACCCTGATGAACGTAGTAGTGCTTGTGATGCAAACCCTTCAACAGAGATCTGGTGAATTCAGAATATTTTTTGGTCACAGAAGGTGATCTATTGAGTTCTGCTTCATATTCGGCATGCCAGATTAAGCATGGATCGACATCCAAATTGTTCAGCAGGGGCGCCTCTTTTCCCTCCAGTGCCCGAATTTCTCTAAATATGATCTCGGGTGAAATTTTCTGATTGATCACCAAACTAACTAGGTCATCCAGAAAAAGCTGGACATATCTTCCTGATGACAGACATCTATCAAGACCGGCTTTTATTGCATATTTTTCATTCATGATCATCCGTGGCAATCGGTAACAACCAGTGTTTGTCAATTTGAATTCAGCGCCGTGCGCTTGGAATGGGTGGTAATCAGTCCAGCTTTATCACCCGACCATCTTTGAAGTTACAGTTATCAATGCCCTCCTCACTTGACCAGGTTGCGGAACGTGGAAGGAAAACAAAAGCATTTTGAAAATTACTATCTTTGATCAACCATGCTTTTCCTTTTTGGGAATCATTAATTTGGAGTGATGTGTTACTGAATGTGCAATTACTTATATTTGAAGACACTGTTTTATAGCCATAACGAGAGACTGTATTTTCGACTCCTGCTTCACATATGTAAACAGCAATAAAATTGAGATCAGTGATATCTTCGGTTTTGTTTCCCGTAGATTCGCAGGATGTGAACTCGCAATTATTTAAAGCCAGGTCATTAAGTTTTGGTGCATAGATTGCACCGGCCATACTACCCTTGCATCTTAAAAATCTCGAGTTACTTATTTTGCCTTTGCAGTCGCCGCCTTCGCCTAGAAAGTCATTAAAAGTCACTGCCCCAGCTTTTAAATCAATATGCCCGCAATCTATAAATTCACAGTTTTCGACTAAAATCTTGCACATCTCCTGATAACAATCTCCATCTTCATATTTTCGCAGGAAAGGACTCCCTTGGATAGCGCACGCTTTTGGGGTCGTGAATTTGCTGTTGCGGACACTTAATTCCCCGCTTGTTAGCGTTATGGCTGTTGAAAGATCCTTCCGAAGGTACTCCCCTTGCCATTCGCATTGATCAATAGAAACCGGACCTCTGCGACTCATACTAAAAATCAAAGAGGCGTTCACGAATTTGCAAGCTGTAATCTTCATGTCGCCTGAAATTCTATTATCGCGGTAATTATTAGTTAATAGGCTGACGCCTTGTTTGAATACAAAAATGGCATCAGAGGCCTGCCATGGAAAAGTAACCTCTAGATCTTTGTCAAGGTACCACAACCCTCCGCTAATACCCTCACTAAGTGCCTTGCTAGTTAGCTTCCTGCTGCTAGTTCCTGGTTTAATATTTTTTATAATATCTTGGCGTTCTATATCTCCTGCTCCGAGAATTTCATTCGCTTCGTTTGTGATTTTTGAGAGCGCCATAGCATCAACGTTCATAACTTCGGCCAATTCACCTATTAATTTTTCAGCCTCAGTTGATAACTTCTCTGTAGAGAGTAGCAAGATGATGCAGTCAAGTAATAGGAGCTTTTCTAAACCAGCCTCTTTAATAACGGATACAGCATCAATTAGAACATTTGGCGAAATTTCGTGGGACGCTTCAAATAGCCTGCCCCGGATGTCTCCCAATTCGAAAGCATCGAGAATCGATTGAAACAAACTTGATTGCACGTCTGTAACGCTCGATTGGGAGCTGAGCGCAGAGGCCAGCATTAGCGAAAATTGGTGGCAAGGATGCTCTTTCGTTTCTTTTTTGAAGGCATGATGCTTCTTTATCAAGGCTTCATGAATCTTTTTTTCCTTGTTTGTTTTTTCGAGAATTTTGATCAAACTCATTTAACGTCCTTTGCCACAGGGAGAATTAGAAAACTATTTGATTTGTTGTCGCATGTAGAGTTTCTATCGCCTTTCCTCGCGCAGCGCAACGAGTCGCTCCAGCAGGTTGCTGCGCCCCGGCGCCAGCAGCTCCACCTCATGCGGCTCGGGCATCGGGATGCCGACGGTATCGCCAGCGCGCTTGAGTTCGCCGAAAAAGCGGCCGCGTAGTTCACGCAGGCGGGATTCGACGGTCTTTAGAGCGACTAAGCGTTCGTCGATGACCGTCTTGAGTTCGCCGGCATCACCGGCGATGTCGCATTTGGCGAGAGTGACGATGCGGTTGATGCGATGCAGTTGCCAGCGTGCGGTAGCGGCTTCGCGCTCTAGGCCACGCTGGTAGCGGGTGAACAAGACCTTGAATCGGTGGGCGAACCGCTGCTGGCGCGCCGTCTGGTTCCAGGCATCGAGCTGGGCGCGCAACGGGATAAGCAGTTCGGCTTGGCGAGGCCGGGCCGAGACGGCATAAACGCCGAGCACGGGCTGGTTGCGCGCGGCAAGCGTGTCGGCCATGCGCTTGACGACGGCGGTGCGGTCTTCTTCCGACACTTGGTCGGCATGACTGGCGACGACGATACGCGGAATCTCAGGATCGAGCCGGGCGAGGAAGGCGAGGTCTTCCTCGGTGAGGTTGCCCTGTTTGATCGAGACAATCCAGACAATGGCGTGGGCACCCGCCAGTTGCGCGGCGGAAAGATCGGCGTCGGTGCGGTCGCCTGCGGTGGCTCGTCCGGTGTAGCCGGGGGTGTCGATGAAGGCGAGGCTGGCCCAGGGAAAATCGCGCCGGGTGACGAAGGCAGCACTAAGCGCGCGTGCCACTTGGCTGCCATATCGGGGCACTTCGTCGTGGGTAAGGCTGGCGAATTCGTCTTCGCTGAGGGGAACACGCAAGCGGTGCAGGTTGAGGGCATGCACGGCATCCGCCTCGCCGGCCAGAACGTAGGCAGGGAGCGCCGTGGTCGGGTCGACTTCGACCACCAGCAGTTTTTTGCCGATCAGGGCGTTGATGAGGCTGGATTTGCCGGCGGAAAAGGGACCGCCGAAGGCGACGATGGTTTTTTCGGCTAGGCGCTGGTCGGCGCAGAATTCGCGAAAACGGGCGAGCTCGCGGGCAAATCCGAGGTAGATGTCGGCGAAGTCATCCGGGCTGCCAAGGCGGGCGAGTTCGAGCAGTTCGCGGTGGATCAGATCATCGAGCCGGCTGACTGTATCTAGTACTGGTTGTGGATCATCCGCTGCTGGTGTGGCCTGCAAGGCACGACAGAGCAGGCCATAGCGTTGCTGCATGGATGCGGGGTCGAGGTCGGCGGGCATCATGATTTTGCTGCTCCGGGGGCAGGAGTCAGTTCGACCAGTAGGGCACTGAGACGGTCGAGGTCTTCTTGGGCGCGCTGTTGAAGGATGGTGGTCTCGGCTTCGCCTTGTTGCAAGGCTGCGGCGAGGGTGGCGAGTGTCTTTTTCACCTCATTGCGCTCGACGTCGATGTTGTGGGCGACTTCAGCCTGGGCTTTTTGCACTTGTTCGCTCAATACGGGGCGAAGCTGGGCGTCGATCTGCCGGACGGCATCGTTCAGTGCATTGTGAATACCGCTCCTGACTTGTTCGCGCTGACGGGCTTCTTCGATCTGCTGGCGCTGCCGGTCAGCCTGGCTGTCCAGTAATGCACCCAGCAAGGGTACCAATGGGGCAAGCAGCTTGCCGAGTGGGTGAGGTATCTGGCGTATCAAAGGAGCGAGGAGCGTGCCGAGTTCCTTCCAACGGAACTCACCGCTGCTGCCATGCGGGCTATCTGTTTTGATGCTGCTGAGATCAAAGTTGAAATCGAGGCGACTGGGCAGGGCGTCGACAAGCCGATCAAAATATCGCTGCATGGCGGGTTCGAATTCCTGCCGGAGGGCTTCGGAGATCACCAAGCGGGCGGTACCGAGGATGTCATCACTAATGTTTTGCCCGCTCAGCGCACGCTGGGTCAGCATTTCGATACGGCCCCCGATGGCATTTTCGACACGCAGGCGGATAGTGCCGAGAATAGGGCCGATCTGCGCTTGCAGGGCATCGGTTTCCTTCTGCAAGCGGGTGTCGAAGGCGCGGATATCCTGCTCCAGTTTATCGATGTCGGCCTGAAGGCGGGCGGCATCCTTGTTGTCTTGGTTGGCAAGCAGGCCGAGATGCTGGGCAGCATGCTGCAGGTTACGCCGATAGACATCAACGATGCGGGCTTCGAAAATCTCTCCTGCCTGGGCCTGCAGGGTATCGAGCGCGGCCTCGAGTTTGCCCAAGTCGTTCTTGCGCGCCGAGGTAATGGCTACCGCTAGGGGCTCGCGGCCCATCAGGGCGGTGATGTCGGTGCGTAGCCGTTCGACCACGGCCTGCACGTCCTCCGGTGGACGCTTGTCGGCCTTCGAGACGATCAGTACGACGGGCATCTGCGCAATGGCCAGTTCGAGCAGAGCGCGACGCAAGCTGTCGCGCAAGGCGCCCTCTTCGACGCCAACCACCACGCCATAGGCGAGACTGCGACCGGCGTAGTCGTCAATGACGCGTTCGTGCGCTGCTACGCCGGAATCCCATCCCGGCAGGTCGACCAGCACCAGTTGTTGCCGCGCCGCCAGCGCCGGGCTGGGCAGTTGCGCCTCCACCCAGCCCGCAGACAGCAGAGGGGCGAGGCGGTTCTCTCGCAAATCGGCTGCGTTCAGGGGCAACCGACGGCCATCAAGTAAACAACCTACAAATAGGCGCTCGGGACCGTAACGCAGTTCGGCGGGAACGGCTGTTTCTGGGGTGACAGCGGTCGCCAGCACGCTCTCACCCAACAGTGCATTGAGCAGACTGGACTTCCCGCAACTGAAGGCACCTATCAGCGGTATGCGAATCTCGAAATGCTCGATGATCGGAGCGAGTTCATCGATATGGTTTTGATCGAGGTTGTGACGTGCATGGATATCGCGTACAGCTTGAAGTTGTCGTTGCAGCGTAATCTGACGAGATGCGAGCGAGGTCATCGATTGTCCTTGTTGATCTTTTGCATGGTTAGGGAAACTCTGCAAAACCACCCCGGCAGTATGGCAGGTGTAAGCCCAGCGCGACATACTTTAACACCATGAAACAAAGCAGGCTTGACCTGAGCCTGTGTACGCCGCCGGCACCCGCTCTTCCAAACTGAGGTAGGTAGTAAACATCGCACCCTGAAAGCTCTGTGTGCCTCTCATCGCTGCTTGCCTCGTCGATGTTTCGATGGTGGTGATTTTATCAGGGGTGAGGGGCGGGGCGGGGTTTTTCAACGGCCTGTTACCCCACGCCGCTGCACAATGGTGCACCCGCAGCACCGCCTTGTAAAACCATGCACCCCACCCCACCTGCAGCCCCGCGCGCGGCCTCGCTCGAAACCGCGCTCATCCTCATCGAGCTGCTGCAGCACATCCCGCGGCGGCGCTTTACCACGGCGGCGCAGTTGTGCAGCGCCTTGCAAGGGGCTGGTTTTCAGCGCGATTTGCGCTCGGTGCAGCGGCTGCTGGAGCAGCTTTGCACGCACTTCCCGATCGAGCGCGACACCCGCGACAAGCCCTACGGCTACCGCTGGGCCGCTTCGGCGCAGGGTTTCAAGCTCGCCAGCCTGAGCCCGGCCGAGGCGCTGCTGCTGCAAATCGCACGCGCCCAAAGCAGCGATTTTTTGCCGCGCCACATCGCGCGCCAGCTCGAACAGTTGTTCGAGGCGGCGCAAAAAACCATCGAAGACCGGCCCGACGCCAGCGTCGAGCGGCGCTGGCTGCACAAGGTGCGGCGCATCCCCAACACCCAGCCCCTGCTGCCGCCGCAGTTGCAGCCCGGCGTGTTCGAGGCCGTTTCCGAGGCGCTCTACTACGAGCGCAAACTGCATCTGCACTACCGCAACGCCCAGGGCAAGCGGCGCGAGGCCGTGGTCTGGCCGCTCGGGCTGGCGCTGCAAGAGCCGCGCCTGTACCTGGTGTGCCGCTTCGAGGGCTACGACAACGAGCGCATCCTGTCGCTGGCGCGCATCGAAAAAGCCCAAGCCCAAGCCCAGCCTTTCAACTACCCCAGCGGCTTCGATCTGGCCCGCTACGACGGCGAAGGCCGCTTCGCCTTTGGCAGCGGGCAGCAGGTGCGGCTGGAATTGCGCATCGACAAACTGGTTGGGCGCCACCTGTGCGAGTCGCCCCTGTCGGCCGATCAAGCCGTCGTCGAAGATGAGCAGCACCTGCACATCAGCGCCACCGTGACCGATTCGATGCTGCTGCACGCCTGGCTGCGCGGCTTGGGCGATGCGGTTGCGGAAGTGAGCCTGCGCCCGGCCTGATTCTGGCCAGACTGCGCCCCAGCAGCGCCCCAGGAGCCCCCCAAGAGCGCTCCAAGATCGCCCTTCGCTGCGACGCGCTTTGTCGCATGGCAGTCCTACAGTTGCTTTCGTCGCTCGCTTTTCGAGCGCCCACGCAAGGAAGGACACCATGCAAACCCAAACCCTGGAAACCCTGATCGAGCGCCAGCGCGCCGAAATCCAAAACTGGCGCAGCAATGCCGACGAAATCGGCGAGCAAATCGCCGACCAAGTCTGGGACGCGCTGGAGCGCGAGCTCGAAGACCTCACCAGCGACGGCCTGCTGTGGGACTTGTCCGAAACCCTGCAAATGGGCCTCACCACGGCGCTGGCGCTCAACTTTGACGAAGCCTGCGAGCGCTCGATCACACGCCGCCTCGAAGCGCACAGCGCCGCCCTCCTAGCCGCCGACCCAGACTGGAACTACGACGTGGGCCGCACCAGCCTCGATCACTTGCGCAAGAGCCTGCGCATCCGCCAGCATTTCACGCCGCGCTTCGAGCGCCTGTTCGAGCAAGCCAAACCGGGCGT
>Ga0209103_1000442_pt1 | contig 13031 bp, 14 predicted proteins | sample 4C3metaG_FD_184152 | JGI IMG/M metagenome (GOLD analysis project Ga0209103, IMG submission 184152) | Freshwater bacterial and archeal communities from Indian Creek, Illinois, USA - 4C3 metaG (SPAdes) (version 2) | ecosystem: Environmental > Aquatic > Freshwater > Unclassified | place: USA...
AGATCGCACTCAGCTTCAAGCAAACACAATTGCTAGTGATGCTAATAAAATCGCACGTAGGCAAACATACCTGACGCTTATCACCCTAATATTTTCAGCGATATCTGCGGTGGGCGTTTTGATCGGAAAATAGAAGAGGGAAATAGGGGACAGACCCCGTTTTCCTAGCCTAGACCCCTAGCCTTGCAACCCTGCCCTTCTCACGAGGGGCGGGGTTTTTTCATTGTTGTGCGGGATGGAGCACCATTAGATGCGGGTGCTTGGAGCCAAAAACAGCGATGCTAGAATGAGGTAGGGGATGAGCGCTGACATGAATTTGTTCCCCATCGGGGCCTGGCCCGCCAGCCAAAGAGCAAGAAAAGCAAGTGCAAGGCAGCAAGGCAGCAAGGCAGCAAGGCAGCAAGGCAGGGATGGTGGCAACAGTCAGTCGTCGTTATATGCACAGGGAGTTATAGGATGCCACTGCTCAGCCATCAACTGATCCTGCACCCCGACATCGTTGGCCAGTTTGTGCTGCAAAAGCCGGTCACGCCCTATGAACGCCGCGTCGGCTTCACGTGGTGCGTGTGCCCAGTGAAGATAGCCAACGCGCGGGAGTGGCTGCTCGTCAACGTGGAGTTTGGCTACTGCGCTTTGGCCGATTCCGGCAGTGCGGCGGACATTGAGGAGGCAGCGCTTGCTGCCATCGATCTGCATCTGCCCGATGAGCGCACCGAAGACAACGTCAGCGTCAGTTTCAATCCAGATGACACCAGCTGGCACACCGCCGACAAGATGCCAGAGCACGTAGCCAAGCGCTACCAGCCGGCATTGAAACAGATCCGCAAGTGCATGGACAGCCTCGATGCAGAAGATAAGATCGAGCAACTCAACGACACGCCGTTGACCGTGGGCGGGCGAACATTCACACCGGCTGAGGGGCTGGAGGGCCTGCTGCTTGAACTGGCCGATCACTTCAGCCACTACGCCAAGACCACACCTTGGTGGAAGGTCTGGTGGCACGCAAAGGTAGATCGGCAGCCTTGGCTGACGCAGGGTTTTGAGCGCAAGCGGTGAGAGCTGCTTGATGCGCTTGAGCCTTGGCACGCGTGGCCTGCTGCGGGCTGGAGCGTGACTCCTTGGGGTTTTTCAACACCACCAGCTCGTCTCGTAGGGTAATGGGAGGCCGTCTCGTTGACAATTGACAGAACAGTTGACACCAAACCCTTACTTCCCCTACAATCACCGTTACCCAATCACGCAACGGTTAACAGTCATGGGCTTTGGCACCTTCATCCGAGAGAAACGCGAGCAGGCCCATGTGCCGATGAACGAGTTCGCTCGCAGTCTGGGCATCTCGCCGGCTTACTGGTCGCGCATCGAGCGCGAGCTGGAGAAGGCACCCAAGGACGAGTTGATCGTCAAGGCTGCCGAGAAGCTCGCTCTCAACCCCGACGAGGCCTTCATCGAGGCCAGCCGCTTGCCACCGGATATGCAAAAGGACGTCAGCACCGTCGTTCGCCTGTATCGCAAAAACCTGGGTTAAGGCGGTGACATATGCCAGCGCTTTCCCTGCGGTATGACCACTGCGCCCTTCGCAAACCCCGCTACCTGAACAAGTCCGCCATCGAGACCGTGGCCTGCGAAGCCAGGGCACAGCTTTTAGCACCTGGCGCGCATGCGCTGGCCCTGGGGCAACTGGCGGCCATCTCCGACCTAAACATCAACGGCCTGCCGTACCAGTTGTGGGTCAGCCTGGAGCATCCTGTCACCGACGAAGATGGCCAGCCCGTGCTGGGCCTGTGCGAGTTCGACCCGGACTGCGGTGAAGATGCTGTATCCGTGCTGGTCTCACCGGTCGGCGAGCAACTCACGCCCGAGCTGGCGCTTTCAACCTTCGTCCACGAACTGGGCCACGCCATTTTTGACGCCCCGGCTTGGCTGATCGCTGCCAAGCAAGGGCCAGGGTTGTTTGACGGCCTCGATGGAGTTCAGCGCCGCGCCTACCGCACGGCCACGCCGGATGCCGACCATCTGGGTGCCATTGCGCTGGCGCAAAACACCGCCCTCGAGAAAGAAATCCGCATCGCCGAGTTCCGTGCCAACGAGTTCATGGGCTCGCTGCTGGTGCCGCGCGACCGCCTGCACGAGCTGGCAGTGGCCCGTGCGCCGGACTTCGACGTAGGCATCGAGCGCAACAGCGGCCTCTTGGACGAGCTGCATGCCGCCACGCCCCGGCTGGTCGAGCAAGGCACCTTCGGCTTTGTCGGTATGGAAAACCTCCAGCGCGAGCTGGCTGCCACCTTTGGCGTGAACCCCAAATTCATCCGCGTACGGATGGAGCGCTATGGGCTGCTGCCCGCTCAGCCTAGTAGAGGGCAAGGATGAGTCACTGATCGGATGCAAAACACGCCGGCCTAGTGTCGGCATTTTTTGAACGGCGTGATTAACAACACGCGCAACGGTTTAATTAAACGCCACTCGCAAAGGAGAGCAAGAATGGCAGAAGTCGAGGAAAAAGAGGGCTGCGAGCCAGATCCGACGGCCCTCGCCGCAGAGGCGGGGGCAGCGGGATGCGGCAAGCCCCGCAAGCCTCGGGCCACCGATGGCGGGCCGCAGCTTCTGCCCGATATGGGGCACTACGTGGCCCTGGTGCGCAAGATCCTGCACCGCCCACTGGTGGCGCAGTGGCTGCAGCACCTGCATACGGATGAGCTGCTCGGCATCGAGTGGGAGCACAAGGTCTGTGCCAGCTACAAGCAGAGCCTGTACACCGTGGTCGCGGGCTTGCCCGGTGCCATCCGTCAGCGGCTGGAGGAAGCTGCACAGCGCATCCTGCTGCTGTCGGATGACTGCGGCTGCGAGGCGGTCAAATCGCTGCTGAGCGAAGACGACCCGACAGAGCAACAGGCGGTGGCGGCTGCCGGTGACAAGTACGGCCGAGCGCTCTACCTGTACCTGCGCCGCCTAGCAGACGACAAGGATCGGCGCTTTGAGCAGGCCGAGACTGCCCGCCAGCAGCACAAGCAAGGCAAGTCTGAAGCCTACGCCAGCCACTTCCGCGGGCCCAAGGGCATCGACATTGCGTTGGACGAGGTTTTGAAGAACAAGCTCAAGACGGCAATTGCCGCCATCTACCCGCAGGCCCCGCTCAACGATGTGGTCATCGAGCATTTCCAGCGCCGCGACCTGACCCAGGACGAGGAGCGTGATGAGGATGCGGCACCGGTCTGGTTGCACACCATCGTGGTCGGCTTCAACGGCAAGGAAACGCACTGGGACAAGATCGTCGACGGCGAGGTGACCACGCGCCACGACCAGGCTCTGCAGCGCATCACCTTCTCGTATGAGCCAAGCACCGGCGCGCTGTCGGTGTTCTGTGAGGACAAGAGTGCCCGGCAGGAACTGGCCAAGGCGCTGCGCGACGTGGTGCTGGCCAGCGACACTGAAATCGCCGAGATGCAGCTGCGCGAGTTCAGTCTGGAGGCTTTCAGCAGCGCCGAGGTGTTCGAGCTGCTCAAACTCGTGTCGGGCGACGGCATTGAGCGCATCAGCATCAACCTGATCAAGGTGGCCAAGCCCTTCGAGCAGGATGACGAAAACGGCACGTATGATCTCACCAGCGAACTCACGGTGCGCCGCGACCGGCGTGACCGCCGCAACGTTTACACCGTGGCCTACGAGGACTACGGCCTAGACAACCTGAAGCAGTGGACGCTGTGCCAGGTCAAGCTGGTGCTGCGCAAGGCCAAGCAAAAAGACCGCCGCGCCCACAACATCACGGTGCAGATCACCGCGCCCAACGGCCTCAACGACAACGCCAAGACCGAGGATGAGCGCCAGCTGGTGATGCGCCTGCTGAAACGCTGGCAAATCGTCACCGAGTTCTGAGGAGGCGGCCGATGCTGACAGAGACGCTGCAACGCCTGGAGCGCTTGGACGGGATGGACAGCACGCTGTTTGGCAGAGAGCTGTTGAGCTTTGGCCGCGTGCTGCTGGAGCGGGGCTGGATCGCCGGCATGGGCTACTTCAGCCGCATGGATGTCGAGGTGATGGATGACATCTTCGAGGAGGTGGAGCTCACGATCGATGAAGCCGCTGGCCGCTACACCTACCCGCACCCATTTCGGCGCAAGGTGATCCTGAGCGGCCCCTTGGCTGAGGTCACCCGCTACCGCTTCCAGCGTGAGCCTTTCTTTGACCACCTAGCCGCTCTGCTGGGCATCGCGCCCCGGTTTGCAGGCCGTCGGCGTTGCTTGCTCGAGCATCACCTCTGGTACTTGGGCGACATTCGAGTCGGCAAGCGCCACGCCTTCGCGCCGATGTTCTTTGGGCGACGGCTCAAGGTGCTGGCGGCCGAACAAATCACCACAGCCCTATCCGACCCGGCGTTTGGCACGGGCGGCGTGATGCTGACGCTGACCGATCCGAAGCTGGCTTTGCCCAACGGCCACCAGGTGCGCGCCGTCGAGGATCTGCTGAGGGTGCAGGGCGGCGAGGAGCGGTTCGATCTGCCGGTGCTGGAGCGGATTCTGGTTGGGCTGCCCGCAGACCCGGCCGACGAGCCCGAGGAGTGGTTCGATGCCAAGACGGGTGCGTTGCGACTGCAGCACCTGCAAGAGACAGCTTACTTCTCTGGCATTCAGTCGCAAATTGTGGAGTTTTTCTGGAAGGCGCGCCACGGCGCACCGTTGTCATGGGCGGAGGTCAAGCACCAGACATCGACAGCCAGCAAGGGCATTGATGACGCCTTCAAAGGCCGGGACTGGTCGCAGTGGATCGAGCGCCCTGGCCACGGCAAACTCAGGCTGCGCACAATCCGGCCGGAGCAGCGCTAGGCCCAGCCCGGGTTGGTTGGCCAGTTTTTGGGGAAACCCAGGTCGGCGATATCAACACCAGGATGGCGGGCAAAAATCTGCTCCAGATCTTCTTTCCAGCGGTGTGGCAGTCCGGTTTTGTCCAGCAGGTAGTGGATCACCGTGGCAGCTGCAAAAAACGCCTTTTGATCAGAAAACCGGATGCCGGCTGCCTTGTAGTTGGCTGGCGCCACCCCTTGTTTCACTTTGAGCAGTTGGCCGTGGTGTGCAGCGACATTGCGTACCACGGTCAGCGTATGAATCCACGACTGAAAAACCTCGGTCTGATCCACGTCGAAGCGCTTGCAGATGGCTTTTTTGTCGTTCGGGTCGCGCAAGATCGCATAGGTGCGCGACCACAGACCAAAGGAGACACACTCGCTGACAGACCAGCTGGGCGGCAGGTAGGGTTCGTCATGGCGGCTGAAGTAGTGCGACACGAAGCGCTTGCCGTCTGCGCGGCGAACTTCATCTTCGATTTTGCGAATCAACTGACCGATACCCCATTCCCTGGTGGGTTTGAAGATCGCCGGGTTCAAAAACCAGTGGGGTGAGTGCTTGAGGCTGAGATAGTTGCCCATCACGCAGCGCACGGCCACCTCTAGGCGGTCGATGGCTTCGATGGTGGCCGCCCGAAGTTCGCGGTCAAATTCACAGCGCTCAGCAATCCGGGCAAACGTATAGCCAGCCGGAAAGCGCTTGGTTGTCGGATCAACCAGATGAAACCAGTATCCCTTGAGCCTGTAGGCGCCAACGTAGCGAAGGTAGGCCAGGGCCTGGGGCGTCTCGGCCTCCGACAGGGTCAGGCCTTGGGATGTCCACTTCGCCAGTAGCTGCTCAGGCGAGGCGGCCAGCTTGGTGAAGGGGATCTTGCTCACTCAATGCGCGCTCTCAGAATAGAAAAACCCGCCTTTTGCACGTCTGCCGTGAGGCAGAACCCTGCCCGAAGGCAGGACGTGTGGCGGGTGTGTTGAAGCAATTATAGGCCTCGGCAGCCTCCTTGAGCAACAGGAGGGCTGTTTAACCGTTCTGTGGGCCAGGGTCGTTTCCGGAAAGTTTTCAGGAAATCGTCCAGACATCATCCGGAAACAGGTGCGAATAATAGGTAACTCCTTAACCTCCAAGGAGTTACGAAATGCAAACCTGTTCCCCGGCCCTTGCGGCCACGGCTTCGGCCACCCCCCTCGCAGCCGCGCTGGAGACTTCTGGCGTCTATCTGCCCATCCCCTACCTCGACCTCTCGGCTCAGGTCATCCGCGACCTGCCGCTGGAGCACGTCGCAGCCTTACAGCGCTTCATCGCCGAGGCCAAGTCCGAACTGGGCACCCTGGCAGGCATGGTGCAGAACGGCCTGGATCTGCGCTACGCCGATGCGGCCAAAGCGCAGTTGCTGACCCAAGGCAAAGACACCGGCACCGTGCATCTGGCAGACGATGGCTACGACATCGCGGTCGAGGTGAGTAAGGACGTGAAGTGGGAACCCAAGGGCCTGGCCGAACTCGTCGCCCAGATCCAAGCCGCTGGCGGTGATCCGCGTGAGTACGTCGAGGTCAGGTACAGCGTCAGCGAGGCCAAGTTCAAGGCCTGGCCGCAGACCTTGAAGGCACCGTTCGAAGCCCTGCGCACCGTCACGCCCAAGGCGCCCAAGTTCGTGCTGCGCCGCATGGATGCGAACGGGGAGGGCAAGTGATGAGCGCCCTCCAGTCCCTGATCTTCGAGCCCATACCGCTGCTCTGGGCGGAGTTGCGCGCCAGCTTGCCTCGCGCCATTGGCTTGCCCGATCCCGAGGGCAGCGCCGATGACGACGAGGGGCTGTTCAAGCGCATCGACCGCGTCACCCCCAACGAGCTGCAGCAGCACCTCAACGCACGCACCGGCGAGCTGCTGCTGGAGATCGAACAGATCCGGTTGCTGGGCGAACTGCACCAGCGCGCCGTCGCTGCCGGGTGCGGTGCCGATGCACCCGTGTTTGCCGCCATCGAGCGCCAGTTTGTCACCACACCCATTCCCCAAGTTCATTCACCTCAAGGAGCCCAGTAATGGCCATCTCACTCAACCAACTCGTGCGCGCAGCGCACCCCAAGCCGCCGATCATGACCGTCTATGGCGTGCACGGCATCGGCAAAACCACCTTTGCCGCCCAGGCCCCCAGCCCGGTGTTCGTTCAGACCGAGGACGGGCTCGGCACACTCGCCTGCCCCCACTTCCCGCTGGCGGGCACGTTCGAGGACGTGATCGGCGCGCTGGCGGCGCTCTACACCGAACCGCATGAGTTCAAGACCTGCGTCATCGACAGCGTCGATTGGCTCGAAGCCCTGATCTGGGCCAAGGCCTGCCGCGAGCACGGCTGGGTCAGCATCGAGGACGCGGGCTACGGTAAAGGCTACGTGGCGGCGCTCAACCTGTGGCGCCAATACATCGAGGGCCTCAACGCCCTGCGCGACCACAAGGGCATGACCATCGTCCAGCTCGCGCACACCGACATCAAGCGCTTTGACAGCCCCGAGCACGACCCCTACGACCGCTACACCATCAAGCTGCACGCCCGCGCCGCTGCCTTGGTGCAAGAGCACTCGGACATCGTGCTGTTTGCCAACTACCGGATTTCCACCGTCAAGGCCGACGTTGGCTTCAACAAAAAGGTTAGCCGCGCCGTGGGCTCGGGCGAGCGGGTGATCCACACCACCGAGCGCCCGGCCTTCTTGGCCAAGAACCGCTACGGCCTGCCCGACACCTTGCCGCTGGACTGGACTGCCTTTGCCCAGGCCATGCCCGAAACCATCCAACCCTTGCTGCGTGCGGCCTAAGCCCACACCCCGAACCCGAACCCGAATCCGAACTGGAGCACTTTCATGGCTATTTTTACCCAGACCTTTGATGCCAACACCGTCGAGCCCAGCAGCTTTGATGTCTTTCCCGCTGGCAAGTACCATGCGCAAATCGTCGCCAGCGAGATGCGCCCGACCAAGGACGGTCGCGGCCAGTACCTCTTTCTGGAACTCGACATCTTGGAGGGGCCGTTTGCCGGTCGCAAGCTGTTTGACCGCCTCAACCTGGTCAACGACAACCCCGACACGGAAGACATCGCCACCCGCACGCTGTCGTCCATCTGCCGCGCCACCGGCCAGATGCAGGTCAAGGACTCCGAGCAGCTGCACCTGATTGCGCTGATCGCGGACGTGCGGGTGCGCCCGCCCAAGGGCCAGTACGGCGAGTCGAACTCGATTCGCTACTTGCCAAGGAACGCGGCCGCACCGGCTTCGGCCGCCCGGGCACCCGCCGCCTATGCCAGTGCGCCAGCAGCCGCGACTGCACCCAAAATGGCACCCACGGCGCAACCGGCTCGGCCTGCCACTCCATCTGCTCCGGTCGTAGGCGGTTTGCCCTGGCAGCGCCAAGCGTAAGGAGACGACTGCCATGACCGAACTCCAACCGCACTCGGCCACGGCAGCGCTGCCCGACACCCCCGAAGGGTGCCGGGCACGGCTGGCCACACTGCACAGCGAGACCGCAGCGATCCGCGTGCAGATTGCCACCGCCGACCTGCGCCGCCAAGCCCACAAGCAAGCGCTCGACGCCCAATGGTTTCACCGCGCCAAGACCGCGCTGCGCCTCAAAAAGGAGGAGGTTGCACGCCTCTCGGCCCGCCTGATCGAACTGACTTCCAAAGCCGGCCCGTCGCGCAAATCGGCCCGCGAGCAGTTCAAAGACGCCCTGATCGAGGCCATGCGCGCCGAGTGCGACGACGCACGCTGGAGCGCGCTGCTCGCGCGCGCCCGTTTGCTGCACGAGCAGCAAGAGGTGAGCCATGGCTGAGCTGCCCACCCAGACCTGCGCGACCCGCGACGCCATCTTCGCGGTCTATGAAGCCCAGGCCGACGACGGCTTGCGCCCTCACCTTGGGGCCTCCTTGATCGGCAAGGAGTGCGAGCGCGCCCTGTGGTTTGACTTTCGCTGGGCCACGGTGCGCCGCCACCCCGGGCGCCTCCTGCGCCTGTTTGAGACCGGCCAGCTGGAAGAAGCCCGGCTGGTGCGCAATCTGCGCAGCATTGGTGCCACGGTGCTGGAGGTCGATCCCGAGACCGGGCGGCAGATCCGGGTGCAAGCCCATGGCGGCCACTTTGGTGGCTCCCTCGACGGCATCGCGCTGGGTCTGCCCGAAGCCCCAAAAACCTGGCATGTGCTGGAGTTCAAGACCCACTCGGCCAAGAGCTTCAACGACCTGGCCGCCAAGGGCGTGCGCGGCTCCAAGCCGCAGCACTTGGCCCAGATGCAGACCTATATGCACCTGACCGGTTTGACCCGGGCCATGTACCTGGCGGTGTGCAAGGACACCGACGAGATCTACGTCGAGCGCATCGAGCACGATGCCGCTTACGCCCAGGGGCTGCTCGACAAGGCGCAGCGGGTGATCTTTGCCATGCTGGCGCCCGAGCGCATCAGCGCCGACCCGGCCTGGTACCAGTGTCGGCTGTGCGATCACGCGCCGCTGTGCCGTGGGCAGACGGCGGCGCAAGTGAACTGCCGCACCTGTCTGCACTCCACGCCGGTCGAGGGCGGCTGGCACTGCAGCTTGCACCGGAGCCCTTTGAGCCAAGCGGATCAGCGCGCTGCGTGCGCGCAGCACCTGTATCTGCCGGCGCTGGTGCCGGGCGAGCAGATCGACGCCGGCGACGGCTGGGTGGAGTACCTGTTTGGTGCGGGGCTGCGCTGGCGCGATACGGGCTTTGACAAGGTGGGCGCTGTAGGCGCGGCTGAGGAGGGCATGCCATGCAACTGAGCCTGCGCAATTACCAATTGGCCGCCATTGAGGCGATCTACGCCTATTACGGGCGCGCCAAGGGTGATGTTTGCATCGTCATCCCGACCGCTGGGGGCAAATCCCTGGTCATGGCGAGCTTTGTCGAAGGGGTGCTCAAGGCCTGGCCGGAGCAGCGCATCCTGATCGTGACCCATGTGCGCGAGCTCATCGAGCAAAACCATGCAGAACTCAAACGCCTGTGGCCCCAGGCTCCGGCTGGCATCTACTCGGCTGGCCTGAAGCAGCGCGATCTGGGCGCCCGCATCCTGTTTGCCGGCATCCAGTCGATTCACCGCCGTGTGCGGGAAGTGGGCCACTGCGACCTGGTGCTGATCGACGAGGCGCACCTGATCCCGCGCGCCTCGAACACCATGTACCGGCGTTTCCTCGATGGCTTGAAGCGCCAGAGCCCGCTCTTGAAGGTGATCGGCTTTACCGCCACGCCGTACCGGCTCGATTCGGGTCGGCTGCATGAGGGCCAGGACGCGATCTTTAGCGACATCGCCTTCGAGGTCTCGGTGCGCGAGCTCATCGATGCCGGCTACCTGGCACCGCTGGTCTCCAAGCGCATGGCGACCCTGCTCGATGTCAGCGGCGTCGGCACCCGTGCCGGCGAGTTCATTGCCAAGGAGCTCGAGGCCGCCATCGACCAGGACGCGATCACCGCCTCGGCCGTGCAAGAAATCCTCGCCTACGGGCACGAGCGCAAGAGCTGGCTGGTATTTTGCGCCGGGGTTGGGCACGCCTTGCATGTGCGCGACGCCTTGCGAGCCCAAGGCATCGCTTGCGCGACCATCGTCGGTGACACGCCCAGCGCCGAGCGCGAGGCCCTCATCGAGGCCTTCAAGGCCGGCCAGATCCGGTGTCTGACCAATGCCAATGTGCTCAGCACCGGCTTCAACGCGCCGGGCGTGGATCTGATCGCCATGCTGCGCCCGACCCAGTCGGCTGGGCTGTACGTGCAGATTGTCGGGCGCGGCTGCCGCCTGGCCCCAGGCAAGACCAACTGTCTGGTGCTGGACTTTGCCGGCAACATCGCCCGCCACGGCCCCATCGACGCCATCCGCCCCAAGCGGCCCGGCAAGGGCGAAGGCGAGGCGCCGGTCAAGGACTGCCCATCGTGTCACAGCATCGTGCATGCGTCGGTGCGCACCTGCCCAGACTGCGGCCATGTGTTTGCACCGTCGGTGCCCGTGCTCGAAGCCAAGGCCAGCACGCTCGATGTGGTGAGCAACCCGCATCCGCGCTGGATCGAGGTCAGCCGGGTGAGCTATGCCCGGCACGACAAACCCGGCAAGCCGCCGTCCTTGCGGGTGGATTACTGGAGCGGGCTGACGCACCACAGCGAGTGGGTGTGTCTGGAGCACCCGGGCTATGCGCGCCAAAAGGCGCAGGCCTGGTGGATGCGTCGCGCACCGGGTCTGCCCATGCCGGCCAAGGTCGAGCAAGCCTTGCAGCAAGCGGCTCGGCTCCAGTGCCCAGCCCAGATCGCCGTGCGCGCCCAGGGCCGCTACACCCAAGTCGTCGGGGTGCGCTTTGACCTAGGGAGGCAGTCGTGATCGATCCCAATCCACACGAGCTCAATGCGCTGGCTGCGGCCAGTGCCCAAGGCGGCGCCTACATCGAGTCGCTGGCCAAGACCGATCTGGCCCAGTTCACTGCCCAGGAGTGGGCCACGCTGGTTGAGGTGATCGTCAGCGCCTTTCAAGACCATCTGTGTCAAGCCTATGCCAACGATCCGCCGTTCTGAGGAGCCTGCCATGACGACACCGAACTACATGGCGCAACTGGGTGCGACCCTGGTGGAGCGGGGCTTTGCGATCCTGCCGATCCAGCCGCGCAGCAAAAAACCCGGCATGTACCGCCAAGGCGCCTGGCACGACTACCCCAAGTGGAGCCGCCACTGCGAGCGCGCCACCACCGAGCACGAGATCGACATCTGGGGCGACTGGCCCGAGTCGGGCATTGGCATTGCCGCTGGTCGGCTGATCGGCATCGACATCGATGTGCTCGATGGCGAGATTGCCGCCAAGATCGAGGGCCTGGCCAAGCGGCTGCTGGGCGAGACGCCGGCGGTGCGCATCGGGCGCGCGCCCAAGCGCTTGCTGGTCTATCGCGCCGCGCAGCCCTTTGCCGGTTTCAAGTACCCGCCCATCGAGGTGCTGGGCCAGGGCCAGCAGTTCATCGCCTACGGCATCCACCCGGACACCGGGCAAGCCTATGACTGGCCGGTAGAGAGCTTGGCCGACTTGAACGCCCACGATTTGCCGGCCATCACCGAGGCGCAGGCACGCGGGTTTGCCCAAGAAGCCTACCTGCTGATCCCGCCCGCCTTGCGCCCCAAGAGCCTGAGCCTCGGGCAGCGGGCGCTGGGCGAGCGCACCAACCTGCCCGAGCAACGCGGCACCTGCGCGGCGGTCGAGGATGCGCTCAGCTACATTGTCAATGCCGATCTGGACTACGACAGTTGGGTGCGCATCGGCATGGCGATCAAGGGCGCGCTGGGCGCTGTCGGCTGGCCGCTGTTTGAGCGCTGGTCGGCGAGCTCGAAGAAGTTCGAGCCCAAGGCCACCGCCCAGGCCTGGCGCAGCTTTGCGCCGCAGCGCATCGGCGCGGGCACGCTCTACAAGCTGGCGCTGGACAACGGCTGGCATCCGGCGGCCGATTTGCAGCTCAATGGCGAGCTCGTCGCAGACGGGGTGCATCCGGCTCAGGGACTGCTCGATGGCCTGCTCGAGCGCAGCGAGCCGCAGGCCTGCCGGCCCCCGCCGGCCACAGCGCTGCCGCTGGGCTGGGATGCGCTCGACGGTGTGCTGGGCGAGATGATGCAGCTGATGATCACAACCGCCAAGCGCCCACAGCCGGTGCTCGCCTTGGGGGCCAGCCTGTGCGCAGTCGGCGCGCTGATGGGGCGCAAGTACCGCACGGCGAGCAACATCCGCTCCAACCTGTACGTGGTGGGCATTGCCGAGAGTGGTGCTGGCAAGAACCACAGCCGGGTGGTGATCAACGAGTTGTTGCGCCGGGCCAACTTGCTGCAGTACCTGGGTGGCAACAAGATCGCCTCGGGCTCGGGGCTCTTGACCGCCATCCAGCGCCAGCCCGCCATCTTGTTCCAGATCGACGAGTTCGGCATGTTTCTGGCCGCTGCGGCGGATCGCAAGCGCTCGCCGCGCTACGTGAGCGAGATTTTGGACCTGATGACCGAGCTCTACACCACCTCGGGCACGACCTACTTTGGCGTCGAGTACGCCAGCGCCCAGCACAACGATGCGCACCGGGCGATTCACCAGCCTTGCGCCTGCATTTACGGCAGCACCACGCCGCTGCACTTTTGGCAGGCGCTGCAGGCGGCCAACGTGGCCGACGGGTCGCTGGCGCGGTTTCTGATTCTG
>Ga0209103_1000444_pt1 | contig 13006 bp, 15 predicted proteins | sample 4C3metaG_FD_184152 | JGI IMG/M metagenome (GOLD analysis project Ga0209103, IMG submission 184152) | Freshwater bacterial and archeal communities from Indian Creek, Illinois, USA - 4C3 metaG (SPAdes) (version 2) | ecosystem: Environmental > Aquatic > Freshwater > Unclassified | place: USA...
TCGTCTTGCCGACCCAGTCAGCCAGCGTGGAACGGTCAAGATCAAGGCCTTCGCGGTCGAAGATCTGGCTTTGGCGGTAAAGCGGCAGGTGATCGGCGAATTTGCTGACCAGCACATGGGCCAAGAGCCCCGGACCGGGGCGGCCGCGTTCGATGGGGCGCGAGGGCAGTGACGCCTGTCCGTCACCCCGGCCGCCAGCCAGACCCGCGTGTTGGCCGGAACCGGGATCAAACTGTCAGCCCCCGGATCAGCCGCGCCAGTGCCTCGGGATCATACCCGCCGCTGATCCGCATCCGGTGCCCGCCCGCCAGTTCGATCTCGATGCAACTGTTGGCAACGGGAGCTGCAGCAGGCGCCCTTGCCTCCGCGACGATCTCCACCGGCAGAAAGCGCAAACCAGCTTCCTCTGATCCCGTTCCGGGCTTCGGCCTATACTTGGGATCGCGCAGCCATTTGAAGATCAGGTTGGCATTCACCGTATAGCGAAGCGCCACTTGGGCCACGGATACGCCAGGCACAGTCGTCTGCAGACAGATCGACCGCTTCTCCTCATCCGTCCAAAGCCGCCTCGTCCGTCGCGCCACGCCCGCACCTTAGTGTCCACTATCGTTGGTGGACACTATCCCGCACCAGCATCACGCGTCAGAGCGGTCAGGCCGGACGCTTACTCTTCTTGCGCGGCGCTGCACGGTCGTTGCGCGGCGGACGGCGCGGGCGGGCGCGTGCCCCAAGACGGATTCGAACCGCCGACCCCTTCATTACGAATGAAGTGCTCTACCAGCTGAGCTATTGGGGCTACGCGAGCCGTCGTTTAAACGACGGGGCTGAGTCCTGCAAGGTCGAAAAGTCCTCAGGCGGTTGCAGGTTGTGGGCTGCGGTCAACATTTTCATGCAAGCGGCAGAAGTGGACGGACAGCTTGAAAACGAATAGGTAGAAGCCCGTCATGCTGAGAGTGAACAGCTTCTCTGCCGCCTTCCCATGCACCTCAATCGGCATCGAATGGAGATCGTCCAGTAGCGCGACATGCTCTTCTTCGAGTAAGTCGTCTGCCGGAAGGTAGAAGATGCTCGTGACGCCCTGTGCGCGGATCGCTTGCAGCCGAGAGTCCACCTGTCCTTTGTCGAGGCCAAGCGGTGTGCATCCCGCGCGTTGCCTACTGGCCGAGTTTGACGCGCCGGGTCTTCTGGCTCGCGGGGGCCCACTTGACGACATACCAGGTCCGAACGCCCGCTGGTGTTGCACAAAGCTGGATGCCCTTGGCCGTCGGGTCCGAGTACCAAGTGATCGCATCGACCTTCAACTTGCCGATGGTGGTGTCCGTGAACTTGATCTGAGGCATCTTGGTGATCCTTGCAATGACGGTTTCGTTGCAAGGTTCACGATACGTTCCAACACCAGTCTAACCCAACCGCAAATTGGTCAAGCGCCTGATTTTGTTGGGGTTTGTTGATGTAACCCTACCGTATGTTGGTGGGTTTTTCGCATTACGAATGAAGTGCTCTACCAGCTGAGCTATTGGGGCTGCGCGGTCGTGCGTTTAAATGTTCGGGCCGCCGCGTGCAAGCCCAAACCGCTTCACGCGGCCGCCTGGGCGGGCTGAACCGCGCCGGATCTGCCGGACAGGGTGACCGGGGCGTTGTGCCTGGGCCGTCTGGTGGCCGCTGCCGCCTTCGACCTCGGACGGGCTTGAGAAGTTCGCTGACAGAACGTAAACTTGCTTGGCAGTTCTGGGGGAGCGTCGATTTGGCCAGCTTTCAGACGGTTCTGGTGCAGACGGCCGATCCCGAGGTGATCGCGGCCGTGTCGCGCGCGCTGAGCGAGGCCGACGATTACCGCGTGATCTATTGCGCGGATGACCGCAGCGCGATCCGTCGGCTGGACGAGGTGTCCGTCAACCTCTTTCTCTACGATTGCGGCGACGAGGTCGCGGCACCGGACAGCGCGCTCCTGCGCTCGCGCCTCGCGCATACCTCCTGCACCCGCATCCTGCTGCTGGACCGCGACAAGGTCGGGTCGGGCCAGGAGCTGGCGACCCGGACGGCGTCGTTCCTGTTCCTGTTCAAGCCGCTGGATCCGACGCAGCTGGGCCTGGTCGCCAAGCGGGCGCTGGAACAGGCGGAACTGGCGCGTCGGCACCGCATCCTCAGCCGCGAGCTGAAACTGTCACTTGACGACGACATCTTTCAGGGCCCGCGGGAAAACTTTGTCCAGGGCGGCTATTCGCAGTTCGAGCGGCTGGTCTTCGTCAGCCCGAAGATGGCCGAACTGGTCGCCGAGGCGCAGATGGCCGCCAGGACCCATATGCCGGTGCTGATCCAGGGCGATACCGGCACCGGCAAGGAGCTGCTGGCCCGCGCGATCCATTTCAACTCGCCACGGCGCAAGGCGGCTATGCTGGTGCAGAACTGCGGCGGCATCGCCGAGAACGTGCTGCATTCCGAGCTTTTCGGCCATGTCCGCGGCGCCTTTCCCGGTGCGATCTCGGACCGGTTGGGGCTGTTTCGCGCGGCGGATGGCGGCACGATCCTTCTGGACGAGGTGTCCGACATCTCGCCGCAGTTCCAGATCGCGCTTCTGCGGTTCCTGCAGGAGGGCGAGGTGAAGCCCCTGGGTTCGGACACCATGCTGCACAGCGATGTCCGCATCCTCGCGGCGTCGAACAAGCCCCTGGAGCGGCTGGTCGAGAAGGGCAGCTTTCGGCGCGATCTCTACTACCGGCTGCGCGGCTTCCAGTTGAACGTGCCGTCGCTGGCCGAACGCCCCGAGGACATCCCGGTGCTGACGCGCTTTTTCGTCGAGAAATACGCCGGTGTCGTCGGCCGCCGCGTGCTGGGGATCACGGCGGACGCGCTGCAACGGCTGGAGGCCTATCCCTTTCCCGGCAATGTCCGCGAGCTGGAGAGCGAGGTGCAGCGCATGGTCGCGGTGGCCGAGCAGGGCGGTTACATCGCCTTCCGCCACCTCTCGGACAAGATCTCGAAGACCCCGGTGCAGGATCGCGGCCAGCTGCCGGCCCTGACCGCCGGGGGCAGCCTCAAGGACATCGTGGAACAGGTCGAGCGCTCGGTGGTCGAGCGCGCGCTCGACCGCCACCAGTGGAACCAGAGCAAGGTCGCGGCCGACCTCGGGCTGTCGCGGGTCGGGCTTGCCAACAAGATCAGGCGCTACGAGATCCAGCGGGAGCGGCGGGCATGACCGGGGAAGGCGACGCCACCCGCCGCCCCAAGGCACAGGTCCTGGCCTTTCCGGGCGCCGGCAAGCGCTGGCCGAAAGCGTCCGGCCCGGTTCGTGACCTTGGCCTCACGCCGCTGTCAAAGGCGCTGGGGCCCGTTTCGACGAACCCCAAGGGGCATTGGTGCGACCGGTGCAAGGGCATCTGGTACAGCCATCTGGGCGAGGCGCGCTGTCCGGTCTGCGGCGGCCGCTGCTGACAGGGCCGCCGCGACCGCAAACCAAGTTTGCAGTTTGCAGATTGTTTCATCTATTGCGCCTTGCCGGGCCGCAAGTTGATTTCGTGTCACAGGCCCCGACCGGTAGCATTCCGACGCAAGGATCGGCCTGCATACAATGGTCGACCGGACCGCTACCCGCGGCCGAAGGGCCAAGGCAGCACAACGAGAGGGAGGAAGACATGGCCAATCTGCTTTGGCTGCAAGGTGGTGCGTGCTCGGGGAACACGATGTCGTTCCTCAATGCCGAGGAACCGAGCGCCTGCGATCTGGTGACCGATTTCGGCATCAACATCCTGTGGCAGCCCTCGCTGGGGCTGGAGCTGGGCGAGAACGTCAAGACCATCCTGAAGAAGTGCATCTCGGGCGAGATCAAGCTCGACATCTTCGTGTTCGAGGGCACCGTCGTGAACGCGCCCAACGGCACCGGCGAGTGGAACCGCTTCTGCGGCCGCCCGATGAAGGAATGGGTCAAGGAACTGTCGGAAGCGGCGGATTTCGTGGTGGCGATCGGCGATTGCGCCACCTATGGCGGCATCCCGGCGATGGCGCCGAACCCGACCGACAGCGTCGGGCTGCAATTTCTCAAGCGGGCCAAGGGCGGCTCGCTCGGCACCAACTTCAAGGCGAAATCGGGCCTGCCGGTCATCAACATTCCCGGCTGCCCGGCACATCCCGACTGGGTCACGCAGATTCTGGTCGCGGTCGCGACGGGACGCGCGGGCGATCTGACGCTGGACGAGTTCCACCGGCCGAAGACGTTCTTCTCGTCCTTCACCCAGACCGGTTGCACCCGCAACATGCACTTTGCCTACAAGGTTTCGACCACCGCCTTCGGGCAGCGCAAGGGCTGCCTGTTCTACGATCTCGGCTGCCGCGGACCGATGACGCACAGCCCCTGCAACCGCATCCTGTGGAACCGCCACTCGTCGAAGACCCGGGCCGGCATGCCTTGCCTTGGCTGCACGGAACCCGAGTTTCCCTTCTTCGATCTGAACCCCGGTACCGTCTTCAAGACCCAGACGGTGATGGGGATGCCCAAGGACATGCCGACCGGCGTGGACAAGGTCGGCTACGTCAAGCTGACCGCCGCCGCCAAGGGCATGGCCCCCAAATGGGCCGAAGAAGACATCTTCGTCGTTTGAAATCGTTCAGGGAGGAACTGAACATGCCAGCACTCGCCAGCGTCGAGACCCTCGACATCTCTCCGGTCGGCCGCGTCGAAGGCGATCTCGACGTGCGCGTCGACATCCAGGACGGGGTTGTGACCAATGCCTGGACGCATGCGGAACTGTTCCGCGGCTTCGAGGTGATCCTGAAGGACAAGGACCCGCAGGCCGGCCTCGTGGTGACACCGCGCGCCTGCGGCATCTGCGGTGCCTCGCACCTGACCTGCGCCGCCTGGGCGCTGGACACCGCCTGGGGCACGACCGTGCCACGCAACGCGATCCTGGCGCGCAACCTGGGCCAGATCGTGGAATCGCTGCAATCCTTGCCGCGCCACCACTACGGCCTCTTCATGATCGACTATACCAACGCCAACTATGCGGCGAGCCCGTTCTACGAAGAGGCGGTCAAGCGCTACTCGCCCTTCACCGGCACCTCGTACGAGGCGGGCGTGACGATCTCGGGCCGTCCGGTCGAGATCTACGCGCTGCTGGGCGGTCAGTGGCCGCATTCGTCCTTCATGGTGCCGGGCGGTGTCATGTGCGCGCCGACCCTGACCGACGTGACCCGCGCCTGGGCGATCCTGGAACATTTCCGCCAGAACTGGATCGAGCCGCTGTGGCTGGGCTGTTCCATCGAGCGTTACGAGGAAATCCAGACCCTCGAACAGTTCGAGGCCTGGCTGGACGAAAGCCCGAAACACGCGAATTCGGACCTGGGCCTGTTCTGGCGCATGTCGAAGGAGATCGGGTTGCAGCACTATGGCAAGGGCCACGGCAAGTTCGTGACCTGGGGCTACCTGCCGCATGAGGACAAGTACCAGAAGCCGACCATCGAAAGCCGGTCCTCGGCGGTGATCATGAAGGCCGGCACCTATGACGGCGCCACCGACAGCTTCGGCCCGATGGAGCATATCTTCACCCGCGAGGACACGACCCATGCCTGGTATGACGAGGGTGCGGCGGCCGTGCACCCCTTCGACCGCACGACGAAGCCAATCGCGAAGAACACGATCGATACGGAGGGGAAATACTCCTGGGGTACTGCGGTGCGGCACTCCGAAAGCGGCGCGCTGGAGGCCGGACCCCTGGCACGGCGCCTGATCGCCGGCAACACGACCGGGCAGGCATTCCAGCACAGCGACGGGCTGGTGCTGGACATGTACCGCAAGATGGGCGGCGCCTCGATCATGTTGCGGCACTTCGCGCGGATGCACGAGCTGTGCATCCTTTACCGCGAGGCCGAGCGCATCCTGCGCGAGTTCCGCCTGAACGACCCCTGGTACATCAAGCCCACCGAACGGGACGGCAAGGGCTGGGGCGCCACCGAGGCGATCCGGGGCGCGCTTTGCCACTGGATCGAAGTGAAGAACGGCAAGATCGCGAACTACCAGATCATCGCGCCGACGACCTGGAACGTCGGTCCGCGTTCCGCCGACGGCCAGCGCGGCCCGATCGAAGAGGCCCTGATCGGCACCCCGATCAAGAACAAGCATGATCCGGTCGAGGTCGGGCACGTCTGCCGGTCCTATGACAGCTGCCTCGTGTGCACCGTGCATGCGCATGACGGCGACACCGGCGAGGAGCTGGCCCGCTTCCGGACCGCCTGACCCATCCCCCCGAAGCAATCTCGCCGCACAGCGGGATGGCTTCGGGGGAAACGCACACCGGTGGGGAGGCCGTCATGAGCGAACACAAGGATGCCGTCGCCACGGCGCGGGACACGCAAGCCTTCATCGACCGCTACGGCCTGTCGCCGGCCGATGCGGACCATGACATGCTGCTGCGCATGATCGAAGATATGTTTGCGGACGGGCTTGTGACCGAGGTCGAACCGTTCCCGGAAACCGACCGAGAGTTCGGCAAGCTGCTGGATATCCTGCGACCGCTGAGCGCCGATGAGCTGCGCGAGAAGCTGGTGATCTCGGGCTGGCTTCTGGAACCCTACGGGCCGGACCGGATGCGCTGTCAGGAATGCATGTATTATCTGGTGCATCGGCGCTGGTGCGATCTGCCTGAACTCAACCTGCCTGCCAAGCCGGACTGGTGGTGCAGGCTCTGGCGCATCTGAAAGGTCACGCATGATGGACATGGATGCCTTGCGTCGAACGATTGCCGACCGCCTCTCAGCGGGGCTGCAGACCGAAGTCTGGCCACGGGCTGGAACGAGTGAAGAGGTCAACGCCATCGTCAACCGGCTTCAGGTCGAAGCCGGTGACGACCTTGATCGCAAGCTGATCATCGCAGGCTTTACCGACCACACGATCGAAACCGAGGGCATGCCGCAGCCCTGCGAGACCTGCATGTACTACAAGGTCCATGCACAGTTCTGCGACCTTCCCGAACTGATGCTTCCGGTCGAGCCCGCATGGTCCTGCAGGTTGTGGCGGATTTGACCGGACAGCAAATCGTCGTTCTGGGCTGCGGCAACCCGAACCGCAGCGATGACGGGGCAGGGCCTGCGGTGATCGGGCTGCTGCGCGACCGCCAGTTGCCGGCGGCGGTTCGCCTTTTTGACGTCGGCACCGACGGCATGGCGGTGATCTACAAGGCGCGGGGTGCCACCCATCTGGTGATCGTGGACGCTCGGGTTCCCATGGGCGCCCCTGGTTCGGTCTACGAAGTGCCAGGCGAGGTTCTGGCCGCCCCCCCGGCGCGCGGCGCGGGCCTTCACGAGTTTCGCTGGGACAACGCGATCTATGCCGGGCAGCGCATCTATGGCGATGCGTTTCCGGCGCAGGTGACGGTCTTCCTGATCGAGGCCGAAACCCTCGCGCTTGGCTTGTCGCTCAGCCCTTCAGTCGCCACTGCGGTCGAGCTTGTTGCAAACAAGGTGACGACCCTGCTGCAAGACTGGACGTCGACATGAGCCTTGGCATCGCCGTCCGTGACGGGTCTGTCTATCTGCCCGCGGCGGTGGTCGAAACCTATCTTCCGGGCGTGGCGGCGGTAGTGGTGCTGATCCGCGACCAGACGCTGATGGTGCTGCCGGTGCATCACGCGACCGCCGGCGGCTGCCTCTTGAAGCTGCGCAATGCCGCCGGCGACCGCGTCGCGCAGGCGCGCGACGTGTTTCAGGACCAGGGGCTGCTCGACATGGCGGTGTCCGACCTGCCGGTGCATTGGAACTCGGAGATGTGCGCCCTCTGCTCGCCGATCCCCGAGGATTTGGCAAAGTTAGTTTCCAGATCATAAAGCAAGTAGACATCTGGTCGCTCGCTGTTCTACTGTAACCGGGGGATGACGCGGCCGTTCGAGTCGCGCAGGGAGGGTTCGGTGGCCGCATCAAGCCGCACAAAGCAACAGGTCGACGCGGCGCTTGCGGCGGTCGAGGATGCAGACGCCTCAGATTCCGACAAGGCGCAGATGCTGATGGAAATCGCGATGGGCCTGCAACAGGCCCCGCGCGACCCCGAGGACCTGCATGCGGCCGTCGATCTTTACCGCCGCGCCATCGCGCTGGTGCCGATGGGCGAGGCGCTGGGTGTCGCCCGCATCCGTGCGCGGCTTTCGACCGCGCTGATGGCGGTGCCTGCCAGCGACGCCGAGGCGATCAAGGCGGCACGGTCCGAGATGACGACCGCCATTGCAACACTGACGGCAGAGGGATCGGAGGCCGAGATCGCCGAGGCCGAGATGAACCTCGGGCTGATCTGCCAGACCCTGGCGGGGATGGGGCTTGCGCCGATCCAGCCCGCGATCAGCGCCTATCAGCGCGCGCTGCGCACCTTCGACCGGACCGCCTATCCCAAGGAATTCGCCATCCTGCAGAACAACCTGGCGACGGCCTTCCTGTCGATGCCCTTCACCGACGAGTCGGGCAAGCTCCGCGAGGCGCTGGCAGTCCAGGCCTTCGAGGAGGCGCTGCGCGTCGTCACCCTGATCGACCAGCCGGTCGAATATGCGATGCTGCAGAACAACCTCGGCAATGCGCTGCAATATGTGTCGTCGGCGCACCGGGTCGAGAACGGCTTTCGCGCGCTTGAGGCCTATGACGAGGCGCTGAAGGTGCGCACGTTGCGCGACATGCCCGAGGCCTATGCCAACACCATCGCCAACAAGGCGAACTGCATGGCGAACCTGCCCGACGATCCGGCCAACCCCGAGGCGGGCAATCCGCGCAACGTCGCTGCCGCGGTGGCCCTGCTGCGCGAGGCCAAGGGCATCTTCGCCGCCCGCGGCGCCGAGGACAAGGCGCAGGCCGTCGCCGAGGCGATTGTCGAACTTTCGTCGCATCTGGCACCGCATGGCGCCTTCGTGTCGGATGTCCGGCATTGAACACCGAATACCAACCACACGGGGAGCTTACGGCGTGATCACTTTAGCGGCCATCTTCATCGGAATCATCGCGGCCCTGCTGGCCGGCGCGGCCTCGGGCGTGCTGGTCGGGAAAAGCGCGCTTGGCGCCGAGCTTTCCGCCTATATGGGGGGCCTTTACGGCCTCATCGCGGGCACGGTTGCGGTCGTCGTGACCGCGGCCGTCTTCGTGCTGTTCTGAAAGGGGGCGAACAGATGATCGGCATGGCATTGAATTCGGCGAAACTGTTCTTTCAGGGCAAGCTCTTCAAGGACAACCGCAAGGTGATGCTGCACTTCGGCATCGGGGCGGGTCTCGGCATCCTGGCCGGGGTCGTGGCGGGACAGTTCGCCCCGATATGGGTGGCGACGGCGGTTGCCGGCGGGGTCGCGGGCTTTGTGCAGTCCTTCCTGCTCAAGCAAGTGAAATACGCCTGAGCCCGATGCCCGACAGCGGCACCACCGAGCGGATGGATCCTCCCGGCCTCGACCGGCTCCTGGGCGATCTTCGCGCGCTCGAGGCGCTGGCCGACGGGTGGGATGATGCCGCACGGATGGGGGCGCGGGCGCAGGCATCGGCAATCGACGCGCTGAACGCAGAGGCGTTCCGCCGGCTGATCCGCAGCCTGAAGTCGCAGGACGGCTTTGGCGCGGCGCTGGCCGAGGCAGCGCGCGACGAGGTCGTCTATGCCGTCCTGCGCCGGCACGGCATCCTGAAGCCATCGCTGTTTGAACGGGTCGAGGCGGCGCTGGAAACGGTGCGCCCGATGCTGGCCAGCCACGGTGGCAATGCCGAGGTCGCCTCGGTCGAGGGCAACCGCGCCGAGATCCGCTTTCTGGGGGCCTGCGACGGCTGCCCGGCCTCGCAGCTGACCTTCTATGCCGGGGTCAAGAAGGCGATCGAGGATCATGTCCCCGAGATCACCGAGGTCCGCCAGGTCAAGGGGCTGGGCGGCGGCGGTGCGGACACGGTGCATTTCACCTCGCCTTTTGCCGAAACGCTGGGGGGTGCCTGGATCAACGCGCTCGATCTGGCCAAGCTGCCGGATGGCACGACGCTGTTCGAGACCGTCGGCGGCGAAGCGGTGATCTTCACGCGGCAGGGCGATCTGGTGACCTGCTTTCGCAACGCCTGCGCGCATATGGGCCTCGAGATGACCGAGGGTGCCGTCGAGGCGGGCATCCTGACCTGCCCCTGGCACGGGTTCCGCTATGCGCTGGAAAGCGGCGAATGCCTGACCGCGCCCGAGGTGCAACTGCATGCCCATGCGGTGCGGGTGATCGGCTCGCGCATCCAGGTCAGGATCGTGCCATGAAGGTTTCCCTCGCCCCCTCCTTCTCGCCGATCAAGGCCGCGGGCACGGTGACGCAAGGCGCGCCGCTGCTCGACCCTGCGGGTGCGCGGGTGATCCTGGGGAGCGATGGCGGGCTTCTGGCCGATCCGATCACCCCGGCGGCGCATCGCCTGTTCGGGCCGCGCGGGGTCTGCCTGCATCCCGATGGCTCGTTCTGGGTCGCCGATACCGGGCACCACCGGCTGCTCGGCTGGCGCAATCTGCCCGACCGTGACGACCAGCCGGCCGACATCCTGCTGGGCCAGCCTGCCTTTGGCCGCGAGGGGCGTAATGGCAAGGGGCCGGTGACGGCCCAAACGCTGAACGTGCCGACCGGCATCACCGCCTTTCGCGGCGGCCTGGCGGTGGCGGATGCCTGGAACCACCGGGTGCTGATCTGGCACCGCCTGCCCGAAGGTCCGGACAGCCCGGCCGACATCGTGCTGGGACAGGCCGATTCGGGGTCTTCGCTGGCCAATCGCAGTGCCGATGCGCCCGGGCCGCAGACGCTGCACTGGCCTTACGGACTGTCCGAGATCGACGGCAGGCTGGTGGTCTGCGACACCGGCAACCGCCGCCTTCTGGTCTGGAACGACCCGGTTGAAACCGGGCAACCTGCCGATCTGGTGCTGGGGCAGGACAGTTTCACCTGCCGCGACGAGAATGCGGGCGGGCCGGTCGCGGCGCGCTCGATGCGCTGGCCGCACATGGCCTGCGGCTGGCAGGGCGGGTTGGCGGTGGCGGATGCGGGCAACAACCGCGTCATGGTCTGGACCGGCTTTCCCGACGCCAACGGTCAGCCCGCCGATGCCATCCTCGGCCAGGCCGGGATGGGCGATTGCGACCTGAACCGAGCCGCCTATTACCCCTCGTCGCTGGCGGTCAACATGCCCTATGCGCTGGCGGTGCTGGGCGACCGGCTGATCGTCGGCGATACCGCCAATTCGCGGCTGCTGGGCTTCAGCGAGGTCGGCTTTGCGGCCGCAGCCGACCGGCTGACCGGCCAGCCCGATTTCGCCTCCAAGGGTGACAACCGCTGGGGCATCGCCGAACGTGACAGCGTGTGCTGGCCCTACGGCTTGTCAGTGCGCGGCAGCACGGTCGCCGTGGCCGACAGCGGCAACAACCGCGTGCTGATCTGGGACGCAGCACCTTGATCGGGGCGCGGCTGACCGTGCGCGGGCAGGTCCAGGGCGTGGGCTTCCGGCCCACGGTCTGGCGGCTGGCGCGCGAGATGGGGCTGGCGGGCGACGTGAAGAACACCGCCGAGGGCGTGGTGATCCGGCTCTGGGGCGCGGGGCTGGACAGCTTTCCGGGCCGGCTGCATGCCGCCCTGCCGGCACTGGCCCGGATCGAGGAGTTGCGCGTCGAGTCCCTGGACGAAGCGCCGCCCGCGGACTTTGCCATCGTCGCCTCCGAGGCGACCGGCACGATGCGCGGCTCGGTGACGCCGGATGCTGCGACCTGCCCCGATTGCCTGGCCGAGATCCGCGATCCGTTCCAGCACCGCTACCGCTATCCCTTCACCAACTGCACCAATTGCGGCCCGCGCTTTTCCATCGTCACCGGCGCACCCTATGACCGGGCGCGCACGACGATGGCCCCGTTCGATCTGTGCGAGATCTGCGCGGGCGAATATGGCGACCCCGCCGACCGCCGCTTTCACGCCCAGCCGGTCGCCTGCGGCCGCTGCGGCCCGCAGATCTGGATCGAGAAGCTAGGCCCCGGCGCGGTCAACCACGAAGCCTTCTCGATGCTCGATGACATCGACGCCACCGGCGGGATGATCCTGAACGGCCATATCGTCGCGATCCGGGGCCTCGGCGGTGTGCACCTGGCTTGCGATGCAACGAATGCTGCTGCCGTCGCCGAACTGCGCCGCCGCAAGGGGCGCAAGGGCAAGGCCTTTGCGCTGATGGCCCGCGATCTGGGCGTGGTGCGCGAATTCTGCGAGGTCTCCGAGGCCGAGGCGGCGGCCCTCACCGGCCCCGAAGCGCCGATCGTGCTGCTCAGGTCGCTGCCGAACGCCTTGCCCGAGGCGATCGCGCCGGGATTGGACCGGCTGGGCGTGATGCTGCCCTATACGCCGTTCTACCACCTGATCCTGCGCCGGATCGGTCGCCCCGTGGTGATGACCAGCGGCAATCCCTCGGGTCAGCCGCAATGCACCGGCAATCAGGAAACCCGCCACCGGCTGCCTGCCATCGCCGACTTTGCCTGCCTGCACGACCGCGAGATTGCCAACCGGATCGACGATTCCGTGGTGCGGGTCGACCTTGGCCGGATGCGCGTGTTGCGCCGGGCGCGCGGCTTTGCCCCGGCGGGGTTGCCGCTGCCGCCGGGCTTTTCGCGCACGGCGCAGGTGCTGGCGATGGGGGGTGAGCTGAAGAACACCTTCTGCCTCGTCAAGGACGGCCAGGCGATCCTGTCGCAGCACATGGGCGATCTGGAGGATGCCGCCACCCATGCCGATGCGGCGCGGAACCTGGCACTCTACACCCGGCTTTTCGACCATGCGCCGGGCGTGATCGCGGTCGACCGGCATCCGCAATACCTGTCCACCCAGGCCGGGCGGGTACTGGCCGGGGACCGGCCGGTGATCGCGGTGCAGCACCACCATGCCCATATCGCCGCCTGTCTGGCTGAAAACGGCCGCCCGCTGGACGCGCCCCCGGTCCTTGGCATCGCGTTGGACGGCAGCGGCTTTGGCGATGACGGCACGCTTTGGGGCGGCGAGTTTCTGGTCTGCGACTATCGCCG
>Ga0209103_1000447_pt1 | contig 12934 bp, 8 predicted proteins | sample 4C3metaG_FD_184152 | JGI IMG/M metagenome (GOLD analysis project Ga0209103, IMG submission 184152) | Freshwater bacterial and archeal communities from Indian Creek, Illinois, USA - 4C3 metaG (SPAdes) (version 2) | ecosystem: Environmental > Aquatic > Freshwater > Unclassified | place: USA: Indian...
GCGATATGCTGCGATCGTACGCCGCGCTTGCGAGCCCGGCTTGTCTGATCAGACGCCGTAATCATGTTGCGCGCCGACTTGCTGTGCGCCTTATGATCGTCCGGGATGCGCCGAAAGACAAGGCGCTGGCCCGCTTGCTGGCGCCCGAGAGCGCAGCGCTGCACGTGGTAGCGCAAGAGCTGGGCGTTGGGGGGCACCTAAGCTGGTCTCATGAGGCTTGCCGGTAACATTCGGGGTTTGTGAACCGCTGTTTTTGCCCCTTGGCATCTCGATCTGGCGCGTGGCAGCAAGCTTTACGTTTTGACTTGTAGGAAGAAAAATCAAGCCAATGGCTCAGCAGCAAGTGATACCAGTGATAGATATATTTGCTGGCCCAGGCGGTCTTGGCGAAGGATTTGCGTCCCTTGGTGGGGCGGAGCCGGGTTCGCGCCGGTTTCAATTACGCGTATCCATCGAAAAAGATCCGGTAGCTCACCGGACACTTTCCCTTCGCGCCCTGTTTAGGGCGTTTCCAAAAGATCAGGTTCCTGCCGCATACTATCGCTACTTGCGAGGCGAGATTTCAAGGGTGGAGCTTTTCAAGGACCCGTCCATTCCACCTGAAGCGGTGACGGCATCGGCTGAAGCGAAAAACGCCGAACTCGGAAAAACTCCCCATTCGAAGATTGATGCATGGATAGGCGATGCGCTCGACGGAGCAGAAGAATGGGTTTTAATCGGTGGTCCACCGTGCCAAGCCTATTCTCTGGCGGGGCGTTCCCGGCGTAACAAAGAAAGCCAGCAGAAATTCGAAAGTGACGAAAAGCACTTCCTGTACAAGGAGTACCTTCGAATCATCCAGGTTTTCAAGCCAACGATTTTCGTTATGGAAAACGTCAAGGGCATATTGTCTTCGACTCATGGCGGATCGGGAATTTTCGAGCAAATTTTGAGCGATCTTTCAAATCCCGGCGGAAATCGATCATACAGGTTGCGCTCGTTCGTCGTCCCTGGAAACGCCGAAGAACTGGATCCACTTGACTTTGTCATAGAGGCAGAGCGTTACGGTATTCCGCAAGCCCGGCACCGAGTCATCCTGTTCGGGGTCCGCGAGGACGTCGCGGCCGCAACCCCGCTACTCTGCACTCATCCCGAAAGGTTTCTGCTCACCCCGTGCCAACAGGAGTTTACGGTGGCCCAGGCCCTTTCTGGGTTGCCTGCCGTGCGCAGCCGCCTGTCCAAGGAGCCTGACTCTCGTGATGCTTGGCTCTCCGCCATCGGTGAAGCTGCAGACGTTCTCTGTCCGCAATACAGGAAGGAGCACAACGCCCTTGTGGAAGCGATGCAGGGAGCCTCACGGTGCGCCGGGCGACTTTCCGGGAATGGAGGGGCGTTCATAGGCTGGAACGGACCCGACGAACTTCCACCCAAGGTTCGTGAATGGTATCTAGACCAGCGAATCGGTGGTGTACTGCAACACGAATCTAGAAGCCACATGCGCTCTGACCTTCATCGTTACCTGTTTGCGTCCAGCTTTGCCAAGGAGTACGGGTTCTCGCCAAAAATCAAGAACTTTCCGCACGAGCTGTTGCCGGCACACGTCAACGTCTCTTCCGTTTCGGTTCCCTTTGCCGATCGCTTCAGGGTGCAGATGGGTGGGCACCCCTCGACAACGGTCGTCGCCCACATCGCCAAGGACGGGCACTACTATATCCACCACGACCCATCGCAGTGTCGAAGCCTCACGGTCCGCGAAGCCGCACGCCTGCAAACCTTTCCAGACAATTATTATTTCGAGGGAAACCGGACCCAGCAGTACACGCAAATCGGAAACGCAGTGCCGCCCCTGTTGGCTCGGAAGATTGCAGTGCTTGTATCCGACCTCATCTGGGCCTACCGTCGATGCAAATCTCCCAGATAGGCTTGGGACCGTCAGACGAGCTGCGTTAAATTTCTTAGGGGCTTCAAAAATCTTTTGGTTAATTCGGTCAAGCGGCGCTTCGACGGGCCTCCGGGACTTCGAACAGCGGGGCCGAGAAGGGACGGGCGAACATGGCATCCTTGCATTCGGGTCGCTTTGCCCATTCGGAAATCATCTTGCCGTTCGAGGTCTCATGGAGCCGTTGGGCGACCTCCCTCGCCCAAACCTCGACCTGCTCGACAAACTGAGGGGAAACGCCCTGCCTGTTCCAAGCGCGCTCTAGGTCGAAGGCGCTGCCGTATGTGCGGGCGACCACCGCGACCGTGTAGGCTGCTACGTTGGCAAGGAAGGCAGAGACAAGTGGGCGGGCTGTCTTGTGTACCGCCTTGAATATCAGCGCTTTGGCGACAAGGTCCTTAAAGTATGGAACGTCAGGAGTCACAGCTCTGCCCTCTGCCTCTGCGGCGGCCAGATCCGACATGAACCGGTCGAAGCACTTTTGGGTGCCGAGGCCAACCACGTCGGGCTGCGCGTCCCAGGCTAGGACATATTTAGCGAGTTCGGTCTTGGTGATCTTTCTGGATGTGGGAACGGATTCCTTTAATGCGCGCAGCTTGGCCGGCGTCGTGCCCTCGCGAGAGAGAAGGGTGTTGTAGCTTCCGGCAGCCCGCTCGTAAAACCAGCGGCCCGACCCGTCCGGGCAATAGACGGAGAGAGACAGGCGCTCAATTTCGACGTGGAACGGTTTGTTGGCCGAGAGGTCGGACTGGCGTACGGCGTTCTGGGAGTTAGCGAAGCGCGAAATGTCGGAGACTAGGGCCTCCTCCTTGGCAGGGTCATCCTCCTTCATGACGATGATTTTGGCGGGGACCCTGACTTTGCTCAGGTCGGTTTCCCCAAACTTCTTCTTGGCGAAAAATATGGTTGCCGTGGTCTGCCCGCCGTTGACAATCTGCATGCCGCGAAGCCAGACGATGCCGGGTGAGCCGTCGGTGGCCCTGTCAAGGTGCATCTCGTCGGCCACGAGCACGATGCCGTTGTTGTAGGCCATGAAGCGCTCCGGAGCGTTACGGAGGGTGTTCTGGATGCCAGCGTTTACGCCCCTCCCCTTGACGCTCAGGAACGAGCGGACGTTGGCCTCAAGTAGTCGGGGGCCGAACTTCTCGTAGATGAAACGCAGCGCCTCCCCGGGGATGGCAGTCAGGGCGTAGTCGTAGTCGCCGGTGTCTCCCGGAACGAACACGCAAGGCAGCGGAGAGCCGGAGACCTCGTTGAAGTCAACGACCAGTTCGTCCCTTGGCTTGCCCTCGGAGCGGTGGCGGAACAACCGCTCGATGTCCATGACTTCGAGCTTCACGTTCTTGCCACTGATTTCCCGTGTCTTGAAACTCTTGGATTTGGCCACCCTGTCGGTGAGGACGAACACCCGGATTTGCTCTAGGTCGTTGTAGATACTCTGAATGTTGAGGGCCAGAAGGTGCGCGTCGTGCGACTGGTCGATCTCCTCCGCCATTTTTCCCGAGGCGCACAGCGTGAGGAAGCGAAGGCACTGCTCCACGGCGGTCGTCGTTTCCGAGTCGGGAATGGGAAGAAGCGCCTCGGCCCCGTCGTAAAGGCTCACGAACAAGTCAAGCTGGTCCGCATCCTCGGAGACGGCGTATCCAGTGATGCGCAGCTTCGCGCGCCCCCTGCCGACCTCAGCCTGGTAGTGGCAGACGACCGGGTCGAAGGTCATGCCAACGTCCGCAAGGTGTTGCATGACCACCTCGACGAACACGAGTTCTGCATATGGGGACCCGTCGCTCATCTGGGCCCTCACCTCGGCCTGCGTTTCAAGCAGAAAATCGGAAAGCGTCATCAAATCACTCCAAGTTGTTGCAGGGCCGCGCTCAAATCCGTCCGGTGGGCGCATGCGCGTCCAAGGTCAATCTCATAGAGGGCCTTCGTGACCCCCTGAGGAACGTTGCCGCGGACGAGCCTCGGGAAGCCGTCATCCACCGCGAGGACGTGGAACTCCTTGTCGAGAAACCGGCGCGTGTATTTGTCGGCATGCGAGTCGGCGTAGCCAGCGGCGAACGTTCTTTCGCGGAACGCTGAGGCCGCAAGGGGGGTAGCGGAAAGCCTCCCCTCCATCTCAGCCACCCGCTCTGGGAGGGTCGTGCCCGATTCAGCCACCGCAAAGCGAATACCAGCGAGGAAAAGCGGTGAGAGGACGGAGTCGTCCAGCTGTTCGAGGGAGCCAACTTTGACGAGGAAGCCCGCCGTGGAGACCGTGGCCTTTACCTCGACCGCACCGTTGCCGAGAGTGAAGTCTTGGGCGGCGTCTGCCGGCCCCACCCACGCGTCGAGGGCGACCTCGGCGTGGAGGCCAGCGTCGAGAAGAGCCGACAGGAAAAAGATTTCGCCGGCGAGCCCCGCCTCCGCCTCTGGGCCGAGGGGCCTCGCACCCTTGCCCATGAAGGCTTGCCACATGCGCACTCTTCGGAGCATGGCCTTTAGAATCCTTTCTTCCCCTTCGGGAATGGCTATGTCCATAGCCCCGACCACGTCGCCGACCATCTCTGCGAAAAGGTCTATGCTTCCTGATTCGCGCCGCGAGAGGGCGAGCCACGTTTTCCCGTCCCCGTTCGGATCGGTCTTCACGATCTCAAAGCCCCTACCCTCCGGCAGGTGCTCGGAGGGCGCCAGCCTCGCCGACGGGAACCGTGCCAGAAGGGCCTCCTCGTTGCCTGGAAAGCGTCTGGCTGCCAACAAGCGGCAGCTTCCGGCCGGAGTGACAGGTATCCCCCGCCAACCGCCCTCGCCCGGGTCCCTCCCGGACAACGCGGCCCAAGCTGCCACGAATTCGTCAATCGGCCTTGCCATGCAAATCTCCCAAGCGCCCGTCGGACGGGAAACCATATACCGTGAAAACGCCGCCGCTCATACTCCTTCGCCCCTTCCCAAGGCGCGGGAGCGTTCTACGAGCCGAAGCCTCAGTTCTAGGATGTTGCGGTAGGCATCCCTCAAACCGTCGGAGGCGTCCATAACCCCAAGCTGCGGGGCGCGGCAGTGGATTATGTTTGGGCTCGGCAGTCCCGTCACGGCCGTGAGGGCCACCGAACATCTTTCCAGCGGCGGCAGTTTTCGGCAGGCCTCGGCCAACGCGGCCGCGTCGGTCTTTACGCGAATCGCGGCGCCGACCTTCCCGTCGCGGGCCATCCGCTCGTTCGTTGGGAGCACGATGGTGTCGAAGCCGTATTGCTCGGTTATGTCCCCTACGGACACCTCAACGACGGCGGTGCCGAAACGCTTGGTCGCCACGATCTTTTTCGCTGCGACGGACATCAGTCCGCTCCTCCGTATTCGCGTTCCCACAGGAGATGGTCGACCTCGTATTTGACGGTCGTGTTGGACCTGCTGCCCGGAAAGCTCACGCCAAAGGCCGTGACAGGCGGCGAACCCGCCGGCATCTCTGCAAACCCCGGGTCGAGCGGATAGATCAGGAGAAGGCCCCGATCCGGATTGGCTGAAACACCCTGCGCACCGAACCCGCGTACATTCCTAATCGCGGGGCCGCTCGGAATTTTCGGCCGATCCGGCATTTCCGTCTCTGACTGCCTAGCCGGATCCTTGGTCCAGGCCGCAAGGGTGACGTCCATGGCCGCAGCCCATGCGGCCTCGTCGAGGTCGATTGCCTCGTCCCTTGGGGAGAGGAGGCGTCCGATGGAATAGTGTCCACCTCCCTCCTTCGGCTTGCGGCGAATCATCTTTTCAATGACGTATCGACCGCAAAACTCGTGCGACTCCCCCTCCCCGCCGCCCATGAGGACCACCGTCCAAGAGGTCAACTCGCTGTTCGCCGCCATGGCGCGGACGAAGTCGCTCAGAAGCGCGCTGTTGACCTTTCGCGCCGCTGGGTGGGTCAGGCATGAGGCGAAGAAGGTGGCCACCAGATCGGCAGGCACGTCGTTCCAGAGAAAGCCCTTCCACTCCTGACTGGACGCCCCGCGCTTGCGGACTATGGAGCCGTTCTCGGCGGGAGACCCGGCCGCTTTGAGCAGCCTCTCAGCGGCGGCGAGGTTTTTGGCGAGAATTGCCGGGTCGCGGTGAAATGCAACGGTTTCAAGCACGTCCCCGCTGAACGAGAGTTGCAGGCTCTTCGCCGAGCGCATTTTCAGCGGCGAGGTGACCATGAGCACCGGATGGGACTGGACCTTCATACCGTAGTTTTCCGGCGTCGCGCCGACGGCCGCCATCGTTTCGAACTCCTGCCGTAACTCCTCCGCCGCGTCTGCGATGTGCCCAAACCATTCCACAAGGTCGCCGCTCGTATAGAGCCTGCAAAGGTCGATGTATCCGGGGCGGTATCCAAACCAGCGCCCCATCTGCATGAGGGTGTCGTACATCTTGGAGGTGCGAACGAAATAGCTCACGCAAAGCCCTTCCAAGGTGAGGCCCCGTGCAAGCTTGTCCCCGCCGATGGCTATAACCTTAAGACCCGTCCCCTCGTTCTCGGAGTAGTCTAGGGCATCCTTGGCGGTCCCGTTGATGGCCCTGACGTTGATGTCCCTAAGGGTGTCCGGCAGGACGGCCGCGACCTCGTCCCATGCCGGCAAAGCGCACTCGGACTCCGATCCGGGCAACGCCCTAACGAGGGCTTCCGAGGTGGGTGCGAAGTCGGATTCCCAGAGGCCGCGCCACTCGTCGAGAAGATCGTCGCGCTCGAACCCGCGCTCTACCCTCTGCCTGAAACGCTTGACCAAGTCCACTACCTGTCGGCGGACGTCTTCTTGGACAGAGTTGTAGCGTGTGACGTGGATAAGCATGGAGGAGTGCTGCCTTCCTTGGCCCCTTAGCGTCCTAGCCGCGCAGGCGAGTACGAAGGAGCCGACGGCCGTTCGTAAGGAGGGTGGTACCGCGTCGTTGCCCTGCCAGAGGGGGGCGTGGTCGGTCTTGTGCTTAGCGGGCATCCAGCCATCCTTGCCGGTGGAGTCCACGTGGTCCTCCACCGCCCTGACCAAGGGCAGTCCACCAACGCGCCCGTCTTGGGAGCGCAGGCCGAAGACCCTTGCGGGGCCGACGTAGTTGGATGGTGCGGCAAGGTTGACGATGAAGGATTGCGGAAACAGATCCGGCCCCTCCTCGCTCGTCGCCCCGCGGCGGTGAATAAAGATGTTAGCGAACGGCGTGGCGGTGTATCCGACGTAGGCCTTCTTGGCGAACGCGTGGAGTATTTTCCGGATGCGGCTGTTGATCGCCTTCGGCTGGTGCTCGTCGTCGGGAGTCCCGTCGGTGTTGAACAACTGCTCACCGGTGTCGACCGAGGCGTGGTCGGCCTCGTCGTCAATGAGGAGGAGCGGCAGGTTGGTGACCAGAGGACGGCCGTCGGCATCCTTGGAGTCCGACACGCGGTTGCGAATCCATTCGAGCAAGCGCTCAAGGACGGTCTTGTTCTTCTTGACAACAAAGAGCCACGGCCGCTGCTCGGGGGAGATGGCGTAGTGTTGGGCGACCTTGGTGTTGAAATCTCCGTTGTTGGAGCGGTTCGTCGCGCAATTGGGCCGAATTTCGGTGTCGCTGTCGAACTCGCCGACCCCGATGACCCGGACGGAGTCGCCCTTGGCGGACGTCTCGTATCCGAGGAAGCCCTCTTCGAGGCGAATCTGGGTCTGCGAGCGCAGGTTGTTGTGCAGGCCGGCTAGGACGATGATGATTTTGTAGCCGGCGTCGGCGGCCTTGCAGACGAGACCCGTGTAGTTGCCCGTCTTGCCCGACTGCACATGGCCGACGACGAGTCCCCGGCGGTCCCACCTTCCCTCGCGCTTGGGGTCCTCAAGGAGTTCAAGGATGTGGTCGGTCGACTCGTCGAGCGCGTCCACCGCCTTGACGGACATCTTCGTTTCAAGCATCGACTGGTAGCGCCGCCAATAGGGCCAGTCCTTCCTGCGGGCCGCCGTGAGCCAAGCCTTATGTCCCTCGTTGTCCGAAAGTGTCGAGTCCTTCCCGATCCAAAGGCTAAAGCGCCGGATGAGTTCGGCGACAGCGGCCTGCTTGTCGAAGGACGCTCCGCGCGCGACCACCGAGGCGGCCACTTCGATTTGTTCGAGGATGAGGGCCGGCGTGACCGTCCCGGTCTCCCTGTCCGCCTGAAGGAGGGTCTGGGCGACGCTCAAAACCCTCTGGAATGTCTTGCTTTCGTCTTCTGTCACTTGCTGCTCCCCTCTGCGGCCCCGTCCTCTCCCGGCAGGGAGGCAAGGAGCGCCGGATAGTTTTGAAACGGATCGGTCGCGGACAGCGCGCGGACCGCAGCCTCGGGACTCATGCCGCGCCGGCCGGTCATGTCGCGGTATAGGGTGAGCAGCACCCGCCGCACACCATCGGGCGCCCCCGGCGGATCGCCGGCGAAGCCGGTCTTCGGCGTGTCCTTGTTCTCGGCGGTGTCCAGCCAGATACGCTGGACGGGGACCGTCTCCTCGACGACGCGGAGCATGGCCCTCACTAGGTCGGAGCGTTCACCCGCGGCCTCGATGACCGCCGCGACGGCGGGATGGGACTCGTCGATTCTGTATCGAACCCCTTCCCTTAGCCGCTCGACCCGCCAAGCCTGCTCGACGCGGGCTCCGCCCGGCCCGAGGACGGGAGCCCCGCGAAACGCGAAAACCCTCCGGGCCCTTTCCCTCGTGTCCTCGGCAAGCTTGGTGAGCCACGCCCGGACGAGCACCGGCGGCCTGGCGGTGGACTTCTTGACGTCGATTTTCCACTCCGCGTCGGCCGTGTTGGGGATGTCGAGGCGGATGCGGGCGAGGCGGTGCGATTCCTCTCGGTTCCAAGCCCTGCCTTGGCCCAAGCCGAGCCATCCGCCGGCGAGAAGCAGGCGGCGGTTTCGGTAGACGTAGAAGCCCTGCTGCGAGGTCCAGCCCTCGGGGCCGCCGGCCCGCTTGAATTCCTCGTCGGAAAGGCGATCCTTGTGCGGGAGGACGTGGCACTGGACCTCGATTGCTCCCGCCGGGGTGGCGGTCCGCGCAGCCGGGGAGTGCCAGGGCTTGGCGGGGTGGCCCGTCATGAAGGGGTCCCAAGGCTTGACCGGCGTTCCGTTCAGGAAGAGCCTGAACGTCGGCGCATGCCCCTCCAACAGGCGGTGGAACACCATGCCAAATCGAAGCTCAACGTCATCGGCGAGGTCGCCGAAGTGGCTTACGTCGTAGCCGGGCGTCACGATTCGGTCGAGTTTCTCCCAAAGCACCAAGGTTCCCGAGCGTAGGTGGGAAACGGGTTCAAGAAACGCTTTGGAGCCCTCAGCCGGCCCTTCGTACAGGTTCCAGCCTCCGTCCGACGAGGTCAGCGCGTCCAAGTCCCAGCGCAGGCAGGATGCATCCCCGCCTTCTCGCTTGGAGGCCACGGTGAGGCGACGGCACTGTGAGAAAGAGGCAGTCTTGAGACCCATGCCGAATCGACCGAGGTCATCTGCAGCCCTATCGTCCAGTGGACTCTTTGCTCCGAGCGTCATCGCAGTTTCGAGTTCGGCATCAGTCATCCCTCTTCCGTCGTCATGGATCGAAATCCTGCTGTTTGCCCCATCCCATTCAAACAAGACGTGAACCTCGGACGCGCCGGCTGAGACTCCGTTGTCTATCACGTCCGCCAAGGCAGTGGCCGTCGAATAGCCCAAGCCGCGCAGGGCCTCCAGCATGGCCACCGCTCTGGGTGGGGCGTTGCGAGTCTTGCCCGTCATTTTATACGAAGTCCATATGTGCGGTGTACGAAACCATTTTCATTAGGCTGTTTTTCGCGGTTCGGGATTCTCTGCGGTATTGTCATGCGATGTCTTTCGCCCCATTTTTTTTCGCCTTGTACCCATGAACGCAGCGCAAATGTCACTGTGTGGGGAATGTGAGAGTTTTCTCAGGGCGCTGACCTCGATTTGGCGAATTCGCTCGCGTGTTAATTCAAATCGTTGACCAATTTCATCAAGGGACATTGGATCCATATTGCAAAGCCCAAAACGCAATGTTATGACTTCGCGCTCTCGTTTATCCAGTGCGCTAACCATCATGAAAAGCGTTTTTCGCATCGAGACATTATCGAGCCGAAAACAGGGGTCTTCAGAGTCTAGGCTGGGTAGGTCTTCGACAATTGGACGTCCTGTCCTAGTGTCCGGTTCGTCGAGCGAAGCGGTACCTTCGGAGAGTTCGAGAATCCTTTGTGTTTTTGATACGTTAATACCCATCCGCTGCGCTGTTTCCACAACCGTTTCTGGTTGCCCCACTCGGGCAATAAATTGGTCGCGTTCACGCTCAATCTGGCGGACAAGCTCGTGCATGTGGACCGGTATCCGGATGGTTCTGGACTTGTCGGCGATAGCCCTCGATATCTGTTGGCGAATCCACCAAGTAGCGTAGGTGGAGAAGCGAAAGCCTTTGCGCCAGTCATAGCGCTCAACCGCTTTAATTAGACCGATATTCCCCTCCTGTACCAAATCCGCAAGTGGTTCGCCGGAATGAATGTACTTCTTGGCGACAGAGATGACCAGTCGGAGGTTGGAAAGTATCATCTTCTCACGTGCGGCGGCTTGCCGCGTGACGGCTGCAGCAAAGTTGGCTCCCGCACCTTGGTTGCCTGCGATCTTGGTGAGTTTGAAGAGCAATGTACGCGATAAATTGGCAGCAGCAAGGACGTTACGCAGATGGTTCTTGTTTCCGACGGATGCATCGATCTCACAGGCAAATTTCAGGGCCGTCATGGCGTCCACTCCAAGATCGACTGTGTTGTAATCTGAATCTTCCTCTGGCGTCTGTGTAGATGGATTTTCTTCGCCCGAAGTCGCTGGTGCAAAACTGAAGAACTCAACGCTCGCTTTGCCGCATCCTACATTTCGAGCCACCTCAACGACCGCGGCTACGCCTTCGGGCCACTCTGCCAAGGTATCGATAGCCTCCTCTCCCGCATCTTCCATCACTCTGCCAAGGGCAAGCTCCTGTTCTGGCGTGAGAAATTCGGCCTTAACCTCGCGAAGATATAGCCGAAAAGGCTCGTTTTTGCTGGACGCGAGTTCCTCAGCGTGTGCTGTAGATTCAAACAGGATGGCTTCCTCTTCGAAGGTCTCGTTCGGCGCGTAAGGCGCGCCCTCGCTCTCGTCCCGCTCGTCAATCAAGGCACCTAGGTCGCCCAGCACGATAGAGAGGATTCGCTCAGACGCTGGGTTGCGCGAGCCGTCAGCTTCACAGCAGATTTGGACGAGATGCTGTTCGGGGACGGAGCCCTCACGTAGAGCGCGAAGGAGCAGGCTGCGCACGCCGGAGCCATCACCTGCCTCCCGGTCAAAGGTAAGCGCGCGTTGTGGAAGAAACGCATCGACGTTACTCCAATCCATTGCGGTATCAACGGCCTTGTGGCGTCCAATCGAATCATGCACCGCACGGACCGCAGCGGTGACGTCATCGTTCCCCTTTGGGGCGGCGCTCTGCTTTTCTGGCTCCCATTCGCCGAGATATGGTTCGTCCACGGGTTCGACTGGGTTAGTCAAATTCGCGCTTCCCTTCATCGCGAAATCCGGATTGGAGTACCAGCGCGGAGGATGGGTTATGGAATGTGTGTCAGAGTGGACCAAGCACAGTGGTTCCTGCAGGCAAGGGGCGTCCCTAGTCTGTAGCCAGCTTCCATCGTTCTTCGTTGCTGGGTTTCCATCTGCCACGGTTTCGTCTTGGGAGACGGCATCTTCGTGGTAAGCATGGAAAACATCTTCCGATGTTTGGGAAACAACGGGCTTGGATTTCAATTCGGCCGACAGGCAGTTGGATGCTATCGACGCTATCGCAGCTCGAATGAGTGCCGCACACTCAGTGGCACCAGAGCGCTCGGCGTGGCCAATGGCATCAAAGCCTGAAGGGTCCGTGAGGGATGGATCGGCCCCGGCGGACAATAGCAGTGCGACTACGTTATTCTTTCTGCGGCCTGCTGCCAACATAAGCGGAGTTGCCCCGTTGCTGTCACGGGCGTTTAGGTTGTCGCCTCTACGGATGTGGATGCGGACGGCAGTCTCAACCCCGGCGAGGATGGCCATGCGCATGAGGGAGTTCATGTGCATCACCGGCTTGACCGTGCACTGGGCAGCTGGTACCGCCCGTAGAAACGGAGCCTTGGGCGGACGGCATTGCTTGCATACGCAGACACCTTCCCAAGCACTTCATAAGGGAAACAGTGAGGGAAGTAGATCACCAGCCTCCCCTGGTTGTCTGTTGGAGGTTTGCTGAAAACGCGATTGCCACCACGGTGATATTCCCCTTTGTTTTTTCTTCAGTCTTGGTGATTCTACATACGGCACTGTACAGTATTTAGTGGCCAGTGTGGGCGGGCCGGTGCGGACTGGCACATCATTGTTTGAGTGCTTGCAGCGCCTGTTGCCGCAGCGGCGCTTGCTCGAAAGGGTGCGGCCGCTTCGAGCACAGGGGGCTTTGCTCCAAAGGCACCGCTTCCTGGAGTACGCGCTCACGCAGCAGGGGGTGTAGGGCGTTGAGGGTCACCAAATCCACTTTTCGTCCCAGCAAGTCTTGCAAGTCCATTTGCAGGGCACCGAGTTGAAAACCCGAGAGCCGGGTCGTGTTATCGAGCAAAAAATCCACGTCGCTGTCGGGTGTGGCATCGCCACGGGCCATGGAGCCGAAGACCAGCAACGTGCCCACTCCGTGGCGCTCGGCTAGGGCGCGCAATTGCGGTTTGAAGGATTCGATCAGCGCATGCATGGGTGGCTAGCTTATCCCATACGTCAGCATCGTTGTCGCCTTGGCAGCGCAACCCTGGGGTAGCGAAAAACCGGGGTCTGTCACCGATACCGGATTCGTGCGCGGCGGCTTGGCCGCTGTCGAAGTGGTGCTTGAGGCTGGCCAGGTAGCCGATTGGGGCGTCGAGCCAGACGTAGAAATACTTGCCCGGCGCATCGGGGATTTCGATGCCGAAGTAGGGCGCATCGCGGCTGATGTCCCAGTCGCCCATTTTGGCCTGGCCGTCGTCGCCGGGGGCGAGCCATTCGCTGATTTTGTTGAGCACCTCGGGCTG
>Ga0209103_1000448_pt1 | contig 12932 bp, 12 predicted proteins | sample 4C3metaG_FD_184152 | JGI IMG/M metagenome (GOLD analysis project Ga0209103, IMG submission 184152) | Freshwater bacterial and archeal communities from Indian Creek, Illinois, USA - 4C3 metaG (SPAdes) (version 2) | ecosystem: Environmental > Aquatic > Freshwater > Unclassified | place: USA...
GAGAAATTACAGGCGCAATTTAAGTCGCATGGAAACCTATCAAAACCAGCTCGCTTCGGGCAAAAACATCAGGCGGCCGTCGGATGATCCTTCAGGCGCGTCAAAAGCTCTAAAGCTGCGTTCTGATCTTTCAATGAACGAGCAATACATAAAAAATACTGATAATGCCATATCATGGCTGAGTATAACCGAGAATGCGCTTAGGGATATAGGGGATTCGCTGCAGAGGGCGAGGGAGCTTACAGTACAGGCGGCAAATGAAACTTTAAGCCCTGATAACCGTGCTGCGATAGCAGACGAGATTGAGCAGATTCAGCAGCATATATTTAATGTAGGCAACTCCACATATGCGGGCAGATATATATTTGCCGGGTTTAGGACGGATGCTCCGGCATTTTCACAGGGAGCGGGAGAAATTGTGTTTGAAGGCAATGCCGGAGAGATAGCTTTTGAAGTCGGAGTGGGTAACAGGATTGCGGTGAACGTGACCGGTGGATCTTCTGGAGTTGATATAAGGGAACTTTACGCTACTCTTGAAAGACTCGAAAACGATTTGAGAAATCCTGCAATGCCGTCTATCGACTCATATCTTACCGATATCGATGGACACTCCAGACTTGCGTTAGCTCATCGATCGGCGATCGGAGCTAAGTCCAACAGATTTGAGATGATACGCGCCCGACTTCTTGACTCTGAGGTCAATTTCACAGATCTTTTATCGAAAACACAGGACGCAGACATAGCGGAAGTCGTTATGAATTTGAAAGAGGCTGAAGCGATTTATAACGCTTCGTTGGCTACCGGTGCGAGGATTATAATGCCTACCCTGGTAGACTTTTTAAGATAGACACGGGAGGAAGATAACAATGCTTATAAATTCTGCTCATTTTGATAATATTGAGATACCCGAGGGGGAGATAATCTCATTCCCCGAAGGCATTTACGGCTTTGAGGATTTGAAGCGATGGGCACTATTGGGCAAAGTTGAAGAAGAATCTTCATTTATGTGGCTTCATTCAATTGATGATCCCAAAATATGCTTTGTAGTGATTGATCCATTCGTCCTCAGAAAAGATTATTTGCCGGAACCGGACGAGGGTATTCTTGCGAAGATTGAAACCGATAATGCTGAAGATTTGAGAGTTTTGGCGATCGTAACGGTGCCTGAGGAAATAAATCGCATGACTGCCAACCTCAAAAGCCCGATACTTATAAACTCAGCGAAAAACATCGCTGTCCAGATGGTTATGGACACCGATAAATACACTTTCAAACACTATATTCTAGATGAGATACAAAAAACAGCTTAGAATGCGGGGAGTAATTCTGTGCTTGTAATTATGCGCAAAAACGGCGAATCGTTTTTAATAGGTAAAGATATAGAGATACAGATACTTGACGTTCAGCCAAATGGGGTCAAGATTGGTATTTCCGCCCCTAAGGAAGTCAGGATATTGCGTAAAGAGCTTGTGAGCGAAGTCAGAAACGCCAATAAGGAGTCGGTAATTATTCCTGCTAAGATTAAGTTATCCGATCTGGAAGAATTTATTGATAAAAAAGACTAGACTATCACATTATAAAAAATCGGTATGACTTGACAATGAAAAGGCGGACAAGCAATGCTTAAAAAAACATGTGCATTTATGGTGTTAGATGGTGACGAAAAAGGCTTAAAGCGTAAAATAGAAGATTATAAATTTCCACCAAACAGTCTTTCGATGCCTACGCTGCCGGGAACAAGCGGCAATATTCGCACAGTTTGGTGGTATAGTGCTGCTGCTATCTATAACGGCATGGATCCAAACGGAAGCAAGCTTCTTTACTGGGGCAGCAGCAGATTTTTTGATGCTTTTCTAAGGGAAAGTGCAAAATGGGATAAACATACCCCGTATTTTTGGTCGCATTGGGACAGAACTATCGATAAAGGCATTTCGCGATTTAATGGGAGCTTTGGGATGTATATGCCTGATAACTCAGTATCAGAATTAGGTGAGCTTCCTTCGTGGCTGGGCAACAGGTTTTTGTTTGAATACATTTCAGAGAAGTTATCCGAAAAGAAGATTAAATTAATCCAAAGAGGTAAGCCATGGCCGTCCTGTACTGAGGAATTGTCTATGCCTAAAGGACAGAGGCGCATAACCTTAGGGATGATTGTAAAAAATGAGGAGCAGTTTCTGGCGGGATGCCTTGAGCAGGCATTGCCATATATTGATGATTTAGTGGTGGTTGATACGGGATCAACTGATGAGACGATAAATATCGCTAAAATGTACGGCGCAAAGATAGTAAACCATATTTGGCAGGATGATTTTGCAGCCGCAAGAAATGCTTATATGGAAATTTTGCCCGAAGGATTCGCTCTCTGCCTTGACGCAGATGAGTTTATACTACCGGAAACCGGCGTTATAATGAGAGTGCTTGCCGAGAATAAAGATGAAAAGGTATACTTTTTCAATACTTACAATTATACTTCGGATGTGTTGTCGCAATTCAACATGCATGCAAATGTTAGACTGTTTTATAAAAATAAGGAGTCAAAGTATGTTGGGCGTATTCACGAGCAGCTTGATACTGCTTTAGAGAAATCAACTGTAACCGATTCAGCGGTGTTGCATTATGGCTATTTATCAAAAATAGTGCAACTGAAGAAAAAAGACGAAAGAAACACCGGTTTGCTTGAAACGGCTACAAAAGAACAGGGCAAAGCCTTTGATTTTTTCAACATGGGTATGGCAATGATGTCATATTCAAGATATCAGGAAGCGTTTGATGCATTTGTTAAATATTTCGAAATTCAAGATCCGAACATGTTAAACTTATATCCATCTGCATACTGGCAGGCTGCAAGAGCCGCTCTTCTGACAGAAAATCCGGATAAAGCGTTAAAGTTTGCGAATAGAGCATGCGAATCCAATCTTCCCGAATCCTTTTTTGTCCGAGCTTCAGTCTATGAAAAGATGGGGGAATGGGAAAAAGCGCTTGGAGATTATATTAAAGCTTCTGAGTCAACGCAGGACTTTGAAACTTTTAAATTATACAATCAATTAGACCCTTCTATAAAAATATGGCGGGCAAACTATGCGGCAGCAGTTCTTCTAGAAAATCTGGGCAGAATAGATGAGGCTGAGCAAAGATACAAACATTCTTATGATGGTGATAAAAGAAATGTTTTACCGATGTTAGCTCTCGCAAGAGTCAATAGAGTTATGGGGAAATATGAACATGCTTTTTTATGGGTAAAAAAAGCATTGGAGAATGCGGAAGACGCTTTTGAAGTAATGGTTGAGTATATGGAATCATTATATAATCTTGGACGAATTGATGAAGCATTTGATTTCGCGAAATTATGCGTTGGGAAAATCAGCTTATATTCCGCAATTTACCTTAAGCTCGCCGAGCTGTTCCGAACCGGCGGAAGATTGGATCACTGCTGTGAAGCTCTTGAAGGATATCTTAACATCAATCCTGACAATATTGACATCATGATTTTGTATGCTAGGTGTGTAACGGAAAACGGTAATCCTCAAAAGTCTTTGAAGCTGCTTGATAAAGACTGGCCAGATGATTTGGTAGTCGAAACGCAGCAAAAAATCCTTATTGCACAAGGTAATGCACACCATATTCTAGGTAACGACAGGGATGCTTTAGACTTTTATGGCGCCGCTTTCGAATTAGGGGATGATAACCCGGAGCTGCTTCATAAAATCGCTTTGAGCATGGCTTTGATAGACAGACTGGAAGATTCTCTTGCCGCCCTTGAGCGGCTTATAACAATTGATCCCGATTATCCCGGCAGCAAACAGCTATATGATCTTTTAGCCCTAAAAGTCAAATTGATAGGTTGAAAAAAACATAATAAAAGTCTAAATATTTTCTGGCTACTGTCGATATATATTATGAGTATAAGCGTTTAAGTTTAACGCTTCGGCCGGGCGAAGGGCTGAAACGCTTGTATATAAGGCGTAACGCGCCAATTGTCCGAAAGGATTCGGACAAAAATATTTCAAGGAGGAAAAATCATGAGAATCAATCATAATATCGCAGCATTAAACACACACAGGCAGTTGACAGGAAATACGGCGTTAGCTTCTCGTTCATTAGAGAGACTATCATCCGGGCTTCGTGTCAACAGAGCGGGCGACGACGCAGCGGGCTTAGGAATTTCAGAAGGCATGCGTGGGCAGATCCGCGGTTTGAACCAGGCTATCCGCAATGCACAAGACGGAGTATCGCTCATACAGACAGCCGAAGGCGCGCTCAATGAAACCCACAGCATACTTCAAAGAATGCGCGAACTTGCGGTACAAAGCGCCACCGACACCAATATAGGAGCCGACAGGACAGCTCTTCAGGCTGAAGTTACCCAACTTAGAGCTGAGATCGATCGCATAGCAACTGATACACAGTTCAATACCCAGGTTTTGCTTAATGGGGCTTTCTCTGCAGCGGCCTTAACATTACATGTGGGGGCTAATGCAGGACAAGCAGTGGCTTTGACCATTGGTGATATGCGAGCTACTGCGTTAGGTATTGCTACAGTTGCCATTGGAACTCAAATAGGAGCAGACTCAGCCATCACAGTTGTAAATGCTGCCATAGGCAGAGTATCGACGGAACGTTCCAGCCTTGGAGCTATGCAGAACCGCCTCAGCCACACAATAAACAACTTAGGCACATCAGCTGAGAATCTTTCAGCAGCCGAATCCCGCATAAGAGATGTGGACATGGCGAGTGAGATGATGCAGTTTACAAAGATGAACATACTGTCGCAGGCAGCGCAAGCGATGCTTGCACAAGCTATGCAGCAGCCTCAAGGAGTATTGCAGCTTCTCAGATAACTTAAAAACTAAACTACTAGTATATAAGGCTTAACACGCCGATTGTCCGAAAGGATTCGGACAAAAATATTTCAAGGAGGAAAAATCATGAGAATCAATCATAATATCGCAGCATTAAACACACACAGACAGTTGACAGCAAACACGGCGTTAGCTTCTCGTTCATTAGAGAGACTATCATCTGGGCTTCGTGTCAACAGAGCGGGCGACGACGCAGCGGGCTTAGGAATTTCAGAAGGTATGCGTGGGCAGATTCGCGGTTTGAACCAGGCTATCCGCAATGCACAGGACGGAGTATCGCTCATACAGACAGCCGAAGGCGCGCTCAATGAAACCCACAGCATACTTCAAAGAATGCGCGAACTTGCGGTACAAAGTGCCACCGACACCAATATAGGAGCCGACAGAGGAGCTATTCAGGCTGAAGTTAATCAGCTTGTAAGTGAGATAGATCGCATTGCGACTACAACACAGTTCAATACCCAGGTTTTGCTTAACGGGGGAACTGTAGCGACAGCAGGACTGAGGCTTCATGTGGGTGCTAATCAAGATCAGGGAGTAACTCTGACGATTGCCACTATTAATGCTACAGCATTGACTGTCACCGGGCTTGCTGTTGGGTCACAGACTCTAGCAAATATCTCTATCGCAACAGTCAGCGCCGCTATTGTATCGGTATCAACAGCGCGTTCCAGCCTTGGAGCTATGCAGAACCGCCTTAGTCACACAATAAACAATTTAGGCACATCGGCTGAGAATCTTTCAGCAGCCGAATCCCGCATAAGAGATGTTGACATGGCGAGTGAGATGATGCAGTTTACAAAGATGAACATACTATCGCAGGCAGCGCAAGCGATGCTTGCACAAGCTATGCAGCAACCTCAAGGGGTATTGCAGCTTCTCAGGTAACAAATTAAAATGCGAATTGAGAAACCTTAGATTAGTCCTAAGGTTTCTTGCGCATTTTTTAAGAAAAAGCAGAGGAGGGTATGAATATGTCATTGGTAAATATATCTCATGCTCTAAGCACTCCTCCCGTACAGCCTGTGAAGCGTGGTGAAACCAAGCAAGCGAGGCTTGATGATGAGAAGGGCAGAAGAGAGTATGCTGCGGAGCTTTTGTTCAAAGACAGAGAATCTACAACTGCGGGAATCTCCGAAAACCAGGTCAGCGAGGCTGTGCGAAGAGCAAACAGGTCGCTTGAGTGGGCAAAAAGGCATTTTGAATACTCGTTTCATGACAAGACGAATACTTTCGTAGTGAGGGTATATGACAGCGAATCGGATGAGTTGATTCGCGAAATACCTCCAGAGCGGATACTGGATCTAGTTGCAAGGCTATGGGAGATAGCTGGGATTATCGTTGATGAGAGAGTTTGAATTAAGCCAATAGTCATCAGACTTCAAGATACTGATAAAAGATTAGGATGAACTTGAATTGTCGGGGGAGGAAGGACTTATGTTTGTAGGGAGTACAGGTCGGAATTCGGGAGGATTGAGAGTGGGCGGACTTGCCACGGGACTTGATACTGAGTCGCTAGTACGAGATATGATGCGCATTCATCAGGTGAGGGTTGACAGACTTAAGCAGGACAGGCAGCAGGTTGAATGGAGAAGGGACGCATACAGGGAAGTCACGGGCATTTTGCGCCGTTTTGGAGATGATTTCCTAAGCGCTCTCAATCCGACGTCCAACATGAGGTCAAAATCAAACCTTGCAGCTTTAACCGCCGTTTCAAGCGATCCATCTTATGTGTCGGTTTCGGCCGCTTCTTCCGCCGTTTCAGGCACAATCACAATAGCAGGAGTGGACAGAATTGCCACGCCAACAAGTTTATTAGGGACCGCCGACTTGTTACAGCCGGATATGACAATAGATTCGTCGCTTGAGACACTGGGTGCAGATCCCGGGACAAGCGTTGAATTCAACGTTGCGGGAAGGGTTTTTACGTTTAACTCTACAGATTCCATGCGTCATGTCATGAATACGGTCAATAACGACACGTCTGCGGGCGTGAGATTTTTTTACTCAGGGATAGAATCAAGATTCATAATACAGACGAGAAATACCGGGGCCGCGACTTCTTCTCTTACTGTGTCGGGAGATTTCCTAGCAAACTTGGGGATTGATGAAACCTTTACTGCATATAACGTTTCAGGCCAGGACGCAAGCGTGAGATTTCAGACAACCGGTGGTTTGGGTACAGTTCCTCTAAATCAGGCTTCAAATACTTTCACTGTTGACGGTATCACATATAATTTACATAGAGCAACACCTGCAGGAGTTTCATTGAATGTTACCGTTTCTCAAAATACCGACAGGACAGTAAACGCTATAAAAGCATTTGTTGAAAGATACAATCAGGTTTTAACCGGTCTTAATGAAAAACTTGGCGAACAAAGATTTCGTGATTACCGCCCATTAACCGAGGATCAAAGAAACGAGATGAGCGATCAGCAAATCGAGCAGTGGGAGAAGCGTGCAAAAAGTGGTCTATTACAGAATAACAGAATACTTGAGTCAGCGGTTAACGCTTTAAGGAGTGCATTTACTCAGCCATTCCAGGCGGCTGGTATAAGCCTTCAAGATATAGGAATAACTACGGGATCGCATTTTGAACGCGGAAGGCTTCATTTAGACGAGACACGCTTAAGAGAAGCGGTAGGTGTTAGACACGAGCAGATTGCCTCTTTATTTTCGAGCCAGTCTACAATCGCTTACTCGCCTGATTTAACTTCGGCTCAAAGAGCTCAGCGAACAGCCGAAAGCGGAATAGCTCATAGAGTGTCGGACGTTTTACAGGATTTTGTACGTCTAACACGTAATAATAACGGAAGAAAGGGTACATTGCTTGAACGGGCAGGCTTTACCGGCAGCATTACCGAATTTCAAAATGAAATGAATACTCAAATGCGGGGAATAGACAATCGCATCGATACATCGCTTGATGCGATGGAGAGAAACGAACAGCGCTACTGGAGGCAATTTACTGCGCTTGAGGACGCCATACAGCGAATGAATGCGCAAAGCGCGTGGTTAGCGCAGCAGCTAGGCACTGCTAATCAGTAAGGCAGGAGGTGTTTATAAATGGTTACTAACCCATATCAGAAATATCAGCAGCAAAGCATAATGACGGCAAGTCAGGAAGAGCTTCTGATAATGCTTTACAACGGCTGCATAAGGTTTATAAAGCAGGGGATTCAAGCAATAGAGGATAAAGATGTCCCTAGAGCACACACTAACATTGTTAAAGCGCAGGACATAATAGTCGAATTTATATCGACTTTGGATATGCGCTATGATGTAGCAAAAAGCCTGATGTCGCTTTATGATTATATTTACAGACGTCTTGTGGAAGCAAATATCTCAAAAGATGCCGCTATTTTAAATGAAGTGCTCGATCTTGTAACCGAGCTTCGAGATACTTGGGTTGAAGCCGCTAAATTGGTAAGGCAGCAAAGAGCGGTGGGTAGGTGATGATAGTCATGGAAGAGCATCAAAACCGATTGGTTGCCCAATTAGTAGAATTAACTGTGATCAAAATAAAGCATCTTGAAAATATAGTTGATCTTACATGCAGACAAGGGGAGGCTTTAGAAGAGGGTCTGATCGAAAGTCTGTATTCGTATATTGAGAATAAGCAAGAACATATTGATGCAATCAAAGAACTTGACAAAAAATTCGAATTAATCTATATGGGATTTGAGCAAAAAACGCTCAACATTCCTGCCGCATTGCAAACTCATGTTGCAAGAGTTCAAAAGCTGGTCGAAGATATTCGGCAGGCTGAAGCCGAGAATAATATCCAAGCCAATAAGGTTATGGAAGAAGTTAAGCTAAAACTGCAAGATCTCAATAAAGGGAAAAAAGGATATAATGCATATAAAAATGCGTCTTTCAATCAGGATGCGAGGTTTTTGGATAAAACAAAGTGAATTTTATAAACTATAAATGAATCACAATTATAATCGATAATAATAATGTGTTGAGAATGTTTTTGCGTTAGCGTAAAGGAAGGGTTCCGTGTTATTATGAAAGTTGTAATTTTAGCCGGTGGTATGGGAACCAGAATCAGCGAGGAATCACATCTTAGACCTAAGCCGATGATTGAAATAGGAGACAGGCCTATTTTATGGCATATTATGAAAATCTATTCAAGTTACGGATTTAACGACTTTTTAATTTGCCTTGGCTACAAAGGTTATATGATCAAGGAATTTTTTGCCGATTATTATCTTCATATGTCCGATGTTACGTTTGATTTTTCACAAAATGGAGCTGTTTCGATACATAACAATATTGCTGAGCCTTGGAAGGTGACACTTGTGGATACCGGAGTTATTACCCAAACCGGAGGCAGAATAAAAAGAATCCGCAAGTACTTGGAAAATGAAAGATTTATGCTTACTTATGGAGACGGAGTAAGCGATATTAATATAGAGCAATTATTAAATCATCATAAAGAGAAAAAACAGATTGCCACGATTACTTCAGTACGACCCGGCGGGCGATATGGTGTATTAGAAATTGATTGTAATGATAACATCACAAGTTTTCGTGAAAAGGCTGTTGAAGATGGGGGATGGATAAACGCCGGTTTTATGGTTTTAGAGCCGGATGTATTCGATTACATAGCAGATGACGATATGGAGGTTTTTGAGAAGAAGCCTTTGGAAATTTTGGCCGCCGACAAACAATTGAATGCATATAGATACGAAGGCTTTTGGAAGTGCATGGATACACAGCGAGATAAATATGCTTTGGAAGATTTATGGAGTACCGGAAAAGCACCTTGGAAGATTTGGAATGAATAAAAACATACTAAAACAATATAAACATAAAAGGGTTTTAGTCACCGGACATACGGGATTTAAAGGAAGCTGGCTATGCTCGGCATTGTTGATGGCAGATGCCGAAGTTCATGGGTATGCGTTAGCTCCTGATATGGATCCGAGCCTTTTTAACCTTTTGGGTCTGGGGGGGCGAATGAACTCTATTTTGGCTGACATCAAGGATTATGAAAAGCTAAATGCGGTAATGCAAGAGGTAAGACCCGAAATCGTTTTTCATCTGGCTGCCCAGCCGTTGGTTAGAGTATCATATAAGGATCCTGTAAACACCTTTGCGATCAATATTTTAGGGACAGTACATCTTCTTGAAGCTATTAGGAAGATGCAAGCGGTAAAGGCATGTGTAATAATTACAACTGATAAAGTTTATGAAGACAATGTTGAATCCATTGGATACCGAGAAGATGACAGGCTCGGAGGGAGCGATCCGTATTCAGCTAGTAAGGCATGCACCGAGTTAGTAGTGAAATCTTATCTGAAATCGTTTTTTGGAGAAGAAGGTTCAACATGTATAGCAACTGTAAGAGCAGGCAATGTAATAGGCGGAGGCGATTATGCGATAGATAGAATAATTCCTGATTGTGTAAGATCCGCCCGAAATAAAGAAGCGATTCCTATTAGGAATCCATATTCAGTAAGGCCTTGGCAACATGTGCTTGAGCCTCTTGCGGGATACTTGATGCTTGCGCTAAAGCTTGAAGAGGGAGAAAGACATTTTTGTTCGGCTTTTAATTTTGGCCCCGATAAAGATGATACGTTAACTACAGGTGAGCTTGCATCAGTATTTTGCGATTACTGGGGGGGAAATCTTACATGGGAGCACAGAGGCGAACTAAAAGCTCCGCATGAGAGCGCCATTCTTAAGCTTGATATTACAAAAGTAAAAGAAACTCTTGTATGGATGCCGAAATTGACTGTTAAACAAGCTGTAGAATTAGTTGTAAAGTGGGAAAAAAGTTTTAATAAATTGTTGGTTACAGAAAATCAGATAAAGGAATATTTTGCTTTATGACTATAGGATTAACACCTGTTAATCAGGAGTTGGCAGCTAAATTAGTAGAACTTTTGGAAAGTGTGCGTAAAGACGCCAAATATGCTCTCGATTCATTAAAATCGGGGAACATTGACCTGTTTGCTCGAACTATGACTGATGTTCAGAATGCGGTTCTTACGGTGCGTGAGAATCTTATAACGTTCCAAGCTGATTTGTCCATGTCGCAATGCTTTAATATTATAGAGAATTTCAATCATTCTATCGGTAACATGGCGGATCAGATTATGTATGGTGATAAACGACGCAGTGAGATAATTCTTGAATTTGAGATAATTCCGTTGTTGGCCGAACTTAAAGAAGATTTGTATTTTTTCGTGCTGATTTACCCTGATAAACAAAAAATGGATAAGTATTACAAAGAGGAATTTGCATTAAATCATCAAAATGAATACATTCGTGATGGTAAAGCGCGTTTTGATGTTTCTATTGTGGTAACAGCCTGGAACAAACTAGATTATACAAGGCAATGTATTGAGAGTTTATTTCAATTTACTGATCTTAAAGGATTAAACTGTGAGCTTATAACTATCAACCACGGATCGCAGGATGCCACAAGCGAATATTTCGAATCGCTTCCGCATGAGAAAAAGATAAATTTCAAAAAAAATATGCGGATGGTTTTCCCCGCTTATATTATTCGTGTAGTTGAGGGCAAATATTGTGCCATGATAAACAATGATGTAGTTTTAACAACAAATTGGCTTGAGAATTTGCTCAAATGCATCAGTTCCGATGGCAAGATAGCCATTACATCTCCTGTGGCTCCAAATACCAGCAACCTCCAGGGTATTCCGGTGTCATACAACAGTATCGAGGAAATGCAGGAATTCTCTGCAGGATATAATGTTTCAAACTCAAGGCTTTGGGATGAAAGAGTAAGGCTGTGTCCTCCTATTGCGATGCTGAATATGAATATTGTAAATAAAACAGGATTTCTTGACAGATATTATATTCACTTGGAATTCTCAGATGACGATAACGGTCTGTTATTTCGCAGGAATGGATACAAGCAGATTCTTCAAAAGGACACATTCTGTCATCACTTTGGGAGTGTTACACTTGGAGAGTCCCAAAGGGCAAACAGCACTCTTGAGAAAAGCAGAAAGCTTTTTTTTGACAAGCATGGTGTTGATCCTTGGGATACAGGTTCTTGCTATGATCTTAACATCATCAGTAATCTGGATTTTAATAAAAGTGGATATGTAAACATACTTGGAATAGATGCAGGTATGGGGTCTACACCATTACAGATCAAAAATGAATTACGCCAAAAAGGAAACGATAAAGCTACTCTTTATAATTTTACGGATGATATCAAGTTTGAGCCCGATCTGAAGCACTATTCCGATCATTACAGTTTTGGTTCGGTTAAAAATATAGGAGATTTTTACGAAGACGAAAAATTCGATTACATATATATTGGTAAAAAGCTTGAAGAATATGATGATTTTGAGAACCTTCTTCTTATGCTCAAGAAAATATTAAAAAAGAATGGGCAATTGATATTCCAAATCAATAATCCTTACAATATTGTAAGTTTATATGAATTATCCACTTTTAAAATTCCTGGAGGTGTAAAACGTTTCTCAAGGATTGAACCTGCCTGGTTGCTGTCACACTTAAGAAGTTTATATTCACAATGCGATTTTTTGGCGTTAAGAAATGAAATCCCTACCCAACTTACTAATTTTTATAAGGACATTTTAAAGGCGAATAACAACATCGAAAACTCCGAAATGTTTTTAAAAACTGCTATTTTTCAATTTAAGTTGAGAGGCTGAGTAATAACTTGCAAATTTTTCTATTGGGTCCAAGGCATTCACAAATAGAAAAAATCTAATCATAGGTAGAAAATGCAGTCAATGATATTCTCATTAAAGAAAGGCATTTAGGATGAAATGTAGATTTTGTGATAAGCTGCTTAAACATCAATTCATATTCCTTGGTTCATCTCCATTATCAAATTCTTATCTTACCAAGGATCAACTTCACAAAATGGAACCATATTATCCCTTGGAGGTTTGTGTATGTGATTATTGTTTTTTAGTACAACTAGAGGGATTTGAGAGTCCGGAAAATATCTTTAGTGATTATGCTTATTTCTCATCTTATTCTGATACTTGGCTAAAACATGCCAAAGATTATGTTAATAAAATGACAACTCTCTTTGGAATTGATACTGAGTCAAAT
>Ga0209103_1000449_pt1 | contig 12929 bp, 12 predicted proteins | sample 4C3metaG_FD_184152 | JGI IMG/M metagenome (GOLD analysis project Ga0209103, IMG submission 184152) | Freshwater bacterial and archeal communities from Indian Creek, Illinois, USA - 4C3 metaG (SPAdes) (version 2) | ecosystem: Environmental > Aquatic > Freshwater > Unclassified | place: USA...
GCACGCGCGGTCGCCTCACCTGCCCGATGGTGCTGCGGGTGCCTTGGGGCGGCGGCATCCGCGCACCGGAGCACCACTCGGAAGCCAACGAGGCGATGTTCACCAATGTGCCCGGCCTGCGCGTGGTGATGCCCTCCTCGCCGCAGCGCGCCTACGGCCTGCTGCTGGCGGCCATCCGCGACCCCGATCCGGTCATCTACCTCGAGCCCAAGCGCATCTACCGGCAGTACAAGGAAGAAGTGCCCGACGACGGCGAGGCGCTGCCGCTGGATGTCTGCTTCGTGCTGCGCGATGGCAGCGACGTGACGCTGGTCACCTGGGGCGCGCAGGTGAAAGAGGCGCTGGAAGCCGCCGATGCGCTCGAAGCAGAAGGCATCAGCGCCGAGGTCATCGACGTGGCCACGCTCAAGCCACTCGACTTCGACACCATCCACGAATCGGTCAAGAAAACCGGTCGTTGCGTCATCGTCCACGAAGCCTGCCGCACCGCCGGTTTCGGGGCCGAGGTGGCCGCGCGGCTGGCCGAGCACGCGCTGTACGACCTGGTCGCACCGGTCGAGCGCGTCACCGGCTACGACGTGCCGATTCCTCTGTTCCGGCTGGAAATGAAATACCTGCCCTCGGTCGAGAAGATCGTGGCCGCCGCGAAGCGCACCCTGGCCGTGTCCTGACCCGCCCACCCTTTCGAACCGTAGCGAACACCCCATGAGCACGACGCAGTTGTTCACCCTGCCCGACCTCGGCGAAGGCCTGCCGGACGCCGAGATCGTCGAATGGCACGTGGCCCTCGGCCAGATGGTCCGGCTCGACGAACCGCTGGTGTCGATGGAGACCGCAAAGGCCGTGGTCGAGGTGCCCTCGCCTTGTTCCGGCACCCTGCTGCGGGTGGCCGGCAAGCCCGGTGACGTGATCCTCACCGGTGCCTGGCTCGCCGAGTTCGAGATCGATCCCGCCCTGCCGCAGCGCTCGGCCGGGCACGGCGACGGCCATGGCCATGCCGCCCCTGCCGCAGCGCCACCCATCGCGGCAGCGCCGGTGATGCCGACGGCAAAGGACGACGACGCCGGCAGCGTGGTCGGTGCCGTGCAGGTGTCCGGCGAGATCCGGCGCGAAGCGGCCGTCGCCCTGGGCGGCATCCGGGCCGTACCGGCAGTGCGGGCCCTGGCGAAGAAACTCGGTATCGACCTCGCCGCCGTGGCGCCCAGTGGTGCCGGGAGCGTGGTCACGCTGGCCGACGTGAAGCTTGCCGCCGAGCGGGGCACGGCGCGCCCGGCCGTACCGGCACGACCGGCAGCGGCGACTGCGCCTGCAGCTGTGGTTACGACTGTGGCCGCGTCTGCGACCGCCGCCGGACTCGACAGCGATGCGCCGATCCGCGGTGTCCGCCGCAACATGCTGCGCAGCATGGCCGCCGCCCACGCCGCCGTGGTGCCCACCACCCTGATGGACGATGCCGACCTGCACGCCTGGGCACCCGGCACCGACCTCACCGTGCGGCTGGTGCGCGCCCTGGTCGTGGCCAGCAGCGCGGAGCCGGCGATGAACGCCTGGCTGGACGCCGCCGCCGGCACCCTGCGTCGCCATGCCCGCGTCGATGTCGGCATCGCCATCGACCATCCCGATGGCCTGTTCGTCGCCAACCTGCGCGGTGCCGAGCGGATGGACGGCGTGGCCATGCGCGCCGGCATCCGCCGCCTGCGCGAAGGCCTGGACGACCGATCCCTGCCGCCGGATGCGCTTTCCGGCCACACCATCATGCTGAGCAACTTCGGCAAGTTCGCCGGCAAGTACGCCACGCCGGTGGTGGTGCCGCCTTGCGTCTGCATCGTCGCCGCCGGCCGTACCTACCACGGCGTGGTGCCGGTGCTGGGCGGCATCGAGACGCGCCGGCTGCTGCCGCTTTCGCTCACCTTCGACCACCGTGCCGCCACCGGTGGCGAGGCGGCGCGCTTCCTCAAGGCGCTGATCGAGGACCTGCAGCGCCCGCACTGAAGGGTGCGGCAGAGCCTCAAGTACCGTCGGCGATGTCCACGTAACCGCGCTCGATGGCGCGCTCCAGCGCGGCGAAGGCCGCCTTCGCCTCCTCGTAGGCCTCGCGGTGCTGGCGCAGGGCCTCGAAGCCGATACCGCCGCGTCTGGCCACCAGGTCCATCGCCGCGTGCAGGTATTCGGCACGCAGCCCGGCGACGAAACTGGCGAAAGCGACGAAACGCTCGCGGTCCAGGGCCGGAATGCGCTCGTGCAGGATGCGTCGGTTGGCGTCGCGGATGGCGTTCTCGACCTCCTGCAGGAAGCGTTTCTGCCGGCGCAACTGCTGGCTTTCATCGTCGAACATGGCCCTGCCTCCTCGCTTTCAGTCGGTGGCGAACACCGCAGTGCCGCGGCGCCCGTCCGGATGGATCCAGCCACGGTACATGCCGGCGGTATTGAACGGCATGGTGATGGTGCCTTGCGCATCGAGGGCGATGGCCCCGCCATCGCCGCCAAGGGACGGGATCAAACGGTTGATGACCTCGGCGGCGGCGGCGGCGATCGGATCGCCGCGCAGGGCGACGCGGGCACAGATGGCGTGGGCGGCGACGGTGCGCAGGTAGAACTCGCCCCAGCCGGTGGTGCTGACGCCGCAGCCGCTGTCGGCATAGGTGCCGGCACCGATCACCGGGGCGTCGCCGATGCGGCCCCAGCGCTTGTTGCTCATGCCGCCGGTCGAGGTGGCGGCGGCGATGTGGCCCTGCGCATCGAGGGCCACCGCCCCGACCGTACCGGATTGCTGGGCCTCCAACTGCGCACGGCGGCGCGGTGTCGAGAACCAGTCGTTGGGCACGCGCTCCAGTTCGGGCCGGGTGTCGGCGAAGCGTTCGGCACCCTCGGCGGCGAGGAAGACATGCGGCGTGTGCTCCATCACCGCCCGGGCCAGCAGCACCGGATGGCGCACCGTGCGCACGCCGGTAACCGCCCCGGCGCGGCGGGTGTGGCCCTCCATCAGCGCGGCATCGAGTTCGTGGGTGGCATCGGCGGTGAACACCGCGCCGCGGCCGGCGTTGAACCAGGGCGAGTCCTCCAGCACCTGCATCGCCGCCACCACCGCGTCCAGTGCCGTGCCGCCGCCCTGCAACACGGCCTGGCCGGCGTCGAGCGCGGCGTCGAGGTCGGCGCGCACCAAGGCTTCGTCGGATGGCGAAAGGCGGCTGCGCTCGATCACCCCGGCACCGCCGTGGATCACCAGGGCCGTGCGTGGCGGGTTCACCGGCGCGGACTGTGCCATGGCCGGCACGGCGAGCAAGAGGGCGGCGAGGACGGCGGCGGCAGAGCGGATCATCGGCGACTCCTGTGGGATGCCCGACCGATTCTGCCGGCAAGAAGAGCCGCCGTCACCCGATGGGTTGGGTGTTGCGTGGCCCGGCTGCGTGGGGAGCGGGCAGCGGCTGCGGCATGATCGCGACCGCCTGCGGGAAATGGACATGGGCGCGGGTGCCGCGTCCGGCCACGCTCTCCAGCCGCACCGGCCAGCCGAAACGCTGCGAGAGCCGCTGCACGATCGACAAGCCGATGCCCTGCCCGTCCTGGCGGCCGATGTCGGCACGCCAGAACGGCTCGAAAACCCGGCTCAACTGCTCCGCCGTCATGCCGATCCCGCTGTCCTCGACAATGATCTCGTCGGTGGTGATGCGCACCACCACGTGTCCGGCATCGGTGTAGTAGCAGGCGTTGCGGATCAGGTTGCTGAGCAGTACCGACACCACCCGACGCGAGGCCTGCAACTGGAAATCGGCCTGCAGGTCGAGGCTCAGGCTGACCGGCTTGTTGCCGACCAGCGGCCGGGCCTTCTCCAGTTCCTCCTCGACCACCTCGGAGGCCAGCAGGACCTCCGGCGGCAGGCCGGTGTCGCCGTCGCGGGCAAGGATGAGGAAGGCCTCGATCAGTGTCTCCATGTCGCGCACCGCGCCGAGGATGCGGTTGATCGCCTTGATCTGGCGCGGCGAGCAGACCTCGTCGGCGGCCATCATCTCGGTGGCCATGCGGACCACCGCCACCGGCGTGCGCAGCTCGTGGCTGGCATCGCGGGTGAAATTGCGTTCGCGCGCCACCAGTTCCTCGATGCGGGTGGCGAAATCGCGAAGCGAGGAGGCCAGCACCAGGGTTTCGCCCTCGACGTCGATCGGCAGGTTCTCCGGCTTCAGTGCGTCGATCTCCGGGTGCTTCGGGTCCCAGCGCTGCACCAGCGAGGCCAGCCAAATCACCGGCGAGACCGCACGCCGCGAGGCGCGGTAGGTGGTCCAGGCGATGATGTAGACCACCACCAGCACCAGCGCCAGTGGCACCACGCCGAACCAGAATGCCAGCGCATCGACCTGCTCCTGCTTGAACTGCAAGATGAGGCGCTTGCCGCCGCGATCCTGCACCAGCACCAAGGCACCACCCTCCGCCCGCGGCAGGCTGTGGTAGCCCTCGCCCAGGGCGCGCAATTCCTCCGGTACGCTCTGGATGCCCTGCCCGGGCACGATGATGTGGCCGGTCATGTTGAAGGTGTTGGGCACCGCGGCCTGCGGGTTGACGTCCAGGCGTTTCCAGAAATGCGCCGCCTCCTCGGTGAGGGCGCGCTGGATCAGCAGATGTTTCAGCACCGCCGAGGCGCCGTACACGCCGAGCACCGCCGCGAAACTGATCGCGGCGGCCTGCAGGATGAAGGCGACCCAGATCTTGCGGCGCAGGCCGCTGGCCTGGCTCATGCCACCGGTGCGGTGTCGAGGTCGGCGATGCGGTAGCCGGCGGTCTGCACGGTGTGCAACAACGGCTTCTGGAAGGGTCGATCGATGGCCTTGCGCAGGTTGTAGAGGTGGCTGCGCAAGGTGTCGGAATCCGGCAGCCCGTCGCCCCAGATCTCGCGCTCGATGTCGCGGCGGGTGACCACTCGCGGCGATTCGCGCATCAGGATGGTGAGCAGGCGCAGGCCGATCGGCGAGAGTTGGATCTCCCGGCCGGCACGGCTCACACGCAGCGAGGCGGTATCGAGGATCAGGTCGTCGACCTTGAGCACTTCGGCACTGACCTGCCGGCGGTCGCGGCGGATCAGGGCGCGCAGGCGGGCTTCCAGCTCCTGGATGGCGAAGGGCTTGACCAGGTAATCGTCGGCACCGGCGTCGAGGCCGATCACCTTGTCCTGCAGGGTGTCGCGCGCGGTCAGCATCAGCACGGGCGTGCTTTTCTTGGCTTCGTTGCGCAGCCGACGGCAGACCTCGATGCCATCCATCCGCGGCAGCATCAGGTCGAGCACGATGACGTCGTAGCTGTTGTCGACGGCGAGGCGGTAGCCGTCGTGGCCGTCGCCGGCGTAATCGACGCCAAAGCCACGGCTTTCGAGGTACTCGCCCATCATCTCGGAGAGGTTGCGGTTGTCCTCGACGACGAGGATCAGTCCAGCGGGATCATCACGGCGCATGGTGGGCTCCTTCAGGAAGGTGACGGCGATGTGTTCAGTTTTGTGAAGCGCTCGGATTATTGGGCCGGCACGATGGTGACTCCGCCGTGAAACCGGGTTGACCGTGGCATGACCCGATCCGGACTAGACCGATCCACCCGGGCCGGCCAAGCCGCGACTGAGCCGCGCGAACCGCCAGGACAGGGCCAGCGCGGCCACCGCCAGACCCACCCCGAAGCCGCCCCAGACGCCCGGCGGACCGAGCCCGAAACCGAAGCCGAACAGCACCGACAAGGGCAGCGCAATGCCCCAGTAGGCCAGCAGGGACACCCGGGTCGGCCAGACGTTGTCGAGCATGCCGCGCAAGGCACCCAGGCTGACCGACTGCACGCCGTCCATGAGCTGGGTGAAGCCGAACACGAAGAAGATGGCGGCCGCCGCCGCGATCACCGCCGGGTCGTCGATGAAGCGAGCGGCGATCCACTCGCCGGCGAACAGGAACAGCAGCGCGAAAGCCCCCATCCAGACGCTGACCACCAGCAGGCCGGCCTGGCCGATGGCGGCGACCCGTCCGCCTTCTCCGGCACCGATCACCTGGGCCACACGGATGCCGACCGCGGCGGCCATGCCGAGCGGCAGCATGTAGAGCGTGTTGCCCACCGCCTGGGCGATCTGGTGGCCGGCCAGGGCGATGGCACCGAACTGGCCGATCAGCAGGCCGATCATCGCCAGGGCACCGCCTTCGAGGGCGTACTGGACGGCCATCGGCAGGCCCTCGCGCCATTGCCGACGCAGTTCGATCGGATCGGGCCGACGCGGTGCCCACCAACCGCGCAAGGCCGGTGCGTAACGGACAAAGCCCCACAGCAGGCCGGCACCGATGGTCTGGGCGAGCAGGCTGGCGATGCCGGCACCGGTCAGGCCCAGTGCGGGGAAGCCGAGATGACCGTGGATCAGCACCCAGTTGAAGGCGATATTGAGCAGTACCGGCACAACCGCCAGCAAGACCCCGGCCCAGGGCCAGCCGGCGGCATCCAGCAGGTTCTTGGCGACCAGGCCCAGCGCGTAGGGCAGCAACAGGGCCGACAGGCAGAGCCAGTACGGCACGAGGATGGCCAGCACCTCGGGCGGCTGCCCAAGCAGCGGCAGGAACACGAGTCCGGCCGCCATCAGCAGGGCCGATCCAACACCGCCGACCAGCGCCAGCACGGCCCCGTGGCGGGCGACGTGACCGATACCGGCCGAAACGCCCGCACCAAAATGGCGGCCGGCGAACAGGCCGACTGGTGCAACGAAGCCATAGAGCGCCATGTACAGTACGATCGAAACGGCACCGGTCAGGGCCACGGCCGCCAGCGGCAAAGCCCCCAGCGGGGCCAGCATCACGGTGTCGACCACGATCATGCCGGTGCTGACCACGAGGCCAGCCACCAACGGCGCGGCCAGGCGGGCGAGCGCAGGGCTTTCCCGCGCCAGTGCCGAGAACCGCCTGCCCATCAGCCGCCCGACGGATCCGCCCGACGCTCGGCCCGCTTGGCCTCGGCCCACAGCGCTTCCTGCTCGGCCAATGCGAGGGTGGCGAATTCCCGCCCGCGCGCACGCGCGAGCGCCTCCATGGCACGGAAACGGCGCGTGTACTTGGCATTGGCACGGCGCAGGGCCGCACCGGGGTCGACCCGGGCCTTGCGGGCGAGGTTGATGGCGACGAACAGCAGATCGCCGACCTCGTCTTCCAGCGCATCCTGCCGTTCGATTGATGCCGGCAGGGCCAGCGCCTCGCGCACCTCCTCGATCTCCTCGTGCAGTTTGTCGATGACCGGTACCGGGCCGGGCCAGTCGTAACCCACGGCCGCGCCGCGCTTTTGCAGCTTGAGCGCGCGCTGCCATTCCGGCAGGGCATCCGGCACCCCGTCCAAGGCCGAAGCCGGGGCGTCGCCGTCGCGGCGCTGGGCGGTGCGCTCGGCGGCTTTCATCGCCTCCCAGGCCACGAGTTGGGCGTCGGCGTCGACCACGCTGGCATCGCCGAAGACGTGCGGATGGCGGCGGATCAGCTTGTCGTTGATCGCGGCGACGACATCGGCGAAACCGAAAGCTCCCTGCTCGCTGGCCATCTGCGCGTGGAAGACCACCTGCAGCAGCAGATCGCCCAGTTCGTCCTTGAGATCGGTAAGGTCGCCGCGAGCGATGGCCTCGGCCACCTCGTAGGCTTCCTCGATGGTGCAGATGGCGATGCTGGCGAAGTCCTGCTTCACGTCCCAGGGGCAGCCGCACACGGGGTCGCGCAGCCGCGCCATCACCGCGAGCAGGGTCTCGATGCGGCGCAGCGCGTGCGCGTCGGCGGCGATGCCGAGAGCGTCGAGGGCGGCGCGGTGTCCGGTTCCGTCAGTCAAGCCAGGTTCTCCAGGGCAGGGTCGGGTCGGCCAGCGCGATGAAATCCGCGTTGATCAGGCCCGGTCGCTGGTTGTAGCGCAGCGGCTCGCCGTCGAGGCCGAGCACCGCCCCGCCGACGGCCTCGACCAGGCATTGCCCGGCGGCGGTGTCCCACTCGGAGGTGGGCGCGAAGCGCGGGTAGAAGTCGAGCCTGCCCTCGGCCAGCAGACCGAATTTGATCGCCGAACCCATGGCCACCGGCAGGGCATCGGGCAGGCGGGCGAGCAGGGCATCGGTGCGCGCGTCGCGGTGCGAACGACTGGCGGCCACGCGCAGGACGGGCTTCGGCTTCGAGGGATCGACACCGCCCACCGATGCTGCGGTCGGAGGCGGGCGCGGAGCGAGCAGGGCCTCGCCGGCACCGGTTTCGCGGCGCCAGGCACCGTGGCCGCGCAGTGCCGACCAGGTCACACCGGCCACCGGCGCATGCACCACGCCGAGCAGCGGCACGCCGTCCTCGACCAGGGCGAGGCAGACGCAGAACTCGCCGTTCTTCTTGACGAACTCGCGGGTGCCGTCGAGCGGGTCGACCAGCCACAGCCGCGACCAGGTCCGGCGCGTCGCCCAAGGAATCTCGGCGGCCTCCTCCGAGAGCACCGGGATGTCCGGGGTCAGAGCCTGCAGGCCCTCGATCAGCACGGCATGGGCGGCGAGGTCGGCGGCGGTCAGCGGGGAGTGATCCTGCTTGGCGGCGACCGCGAAATCCGCGCCATAGACCGCGAGGATGGCGCGGCCAGCGGCTTCGGCGAGGGCGATGGCGGGCTCGCGCAGGCTGCCGCAAGCCCCGCTCATGGGGCCGGACGGCCGCTGCGCAGCCACTCACGAACCAAAAACAGCGCGGCGATCGAGCGGCCTTCCGAGAACTCCTCGCGCAGGATCAGCTCGTGCAGGGCATCGAGCCGCCACGGCTGCACCTCCAGCGGCTCGGGCTCGTCACCGGGCAGCCGCTCCGGGAAGAGGCCCTCGGCCAGCACCAGGTGGATCTCGTGGCTCATGTAGGTGGGCGCCAGGGTCAGGCCGCGCAGGCGGGTCAATCGCTCGGCACCGAAACCGATCTCCTCGCGCATCTCGCGGCCGGCGGCCTCGGCCCAGCCTTCGCCGGCATCGATGCGGCCCTTGGGCAGGCCCAGTTCGTAGCGGTGGGTGCCGGCGGCGTACTCGCGCACCAGCAGCACGGTGTCGGCATCGGCCAGCGCGGCGATCATCACCGAGCCGTGGCCGCGGCTTCTGAGGCGCTCGTAGCGGCGGCGTTCGCCGTTGCTGAACTCGAGATCGAGCCGCTCGACGTGGTAGGGGCCGTAGGCGTCGGTATGGATGCCGTGGATGGTCGGCAAGGGACGGCTCATGGCCGCTTCGCGGCGGCGGCGGGCCGGACACGGCGGCCCCGCACATGGACAGGCTGGCCTTGGCTCACCATCATTCGGGGGATGACGCAGAACACTTCCATTGCACCGATGCTAACAGAGGCCGCTGTCGACGCCTTCCTCGCCCGCGACCTCGCCGTGGTCTGGCATCCCTGCACGCAGATGCGCGAGCACCGTGGCGAATTGCCACTGGTGCCGATCCGGCGCGGCCGTGGTGCCTGGCTGGAGGGCATGGACGGCCGCCGCTACCTCGACGCCATTTCAAGCTGGTGGACCAATCTTTTCGGCCATGCCCACCCGGCCATCGCCGAGGCGATCGGCCGCCAAGCCGGGGAACTGGAGCACGTCATCTACGCCGGTTTCGCCCACGAACCGGGGTTGCGCCTCGCCGAACGGCTGGTGGCGCTGGCTCCGCGCAGCACCACATCGCCGCCGCTGTCGCGGGTGTTCTACGGCGAGAACGGCAGCGCGGCCATCGAGATCGCGCTGAAGATGAGCTTCCATGCCCACCAGAACCGTGGCGAGGGCCAGCGCACGCGCTTCATCGCACTGGAAAACGGCTACCACGGCGAGACCCTCGGCGCGCTTGCGGTCAGCGACATCCCGCTGTTCCGCCGGGTCTACGCGCCCTTGCTGATGGAGCCGTGGTTCGCGCCTTCGCCGGACGCCTTCCGGGCCGAACCCGGCGAAACCGACGAAGCCTGCGCCCGGCGCGCCGCCGCCGCCCTGGCCGCCCTGCTCGAACGCGAGGGTGGCACCGTCGCCGCCTTGGTGATGGAACCGCGGGTGCAATGTGCCGGTGGCATGCGCATGCATCACCCCGCCTACGTCGCCGAAGCGCGCCGGCTCTGCGACGCGCATGGCGTGCACCTCATCGCCGACGAGATCGCGGTCGGTTTCGGCCGCACCGGCACCCTGTTCGCCTGCGAGCAGGCCGGCGTGACGCCGGATTTCCTCTGCCTCTCGAAAGGCCTCACCGCCGGCAGCCTGCCGCTCTCGGCCGTACTGACCAACGAGCGGGTGTTCGAGGCCTTCTGGAGCGAGGACCGCACCCGAGGCTTCCTGCATTCGCACAGCTACACCGGCAATCCGATCGCCTGCGCGGCGGCGAATGCCACGCTCGACCTGTTCGCCGCGCGCGACGTGATCGCCGACAACCGCGTGCTGGCCGCGAAGCTCGCCACCGCGGCCGGTCGTTTCGCCGGGCATCCGCATGTTGGCGATCTGCGCCAGGCCGGCATGATCCTCGCCTTCGAACTGGTCGAGGATCGCGCCACATGCCGCGCCTACACCGACCATCCGCGCCGCCGCGCACTGGCCGCCTACCGCGCCGGGCTCGAAGCCGGTGCCGTGCTGCGGCCACTCGGCAATGTGCTGTACTGGATGCCGCCCTACTGCATCGGCGAGGAGGAGATCGAGGTGCTCGAACGCGCCACCGCCGCCGCCCTCCAGGCCTACGTCCGATGCGCGTGATCCGCTGCCACGTCGATGCCATGCTGCTGCCCGGCCAGGCCGTGGTCCTGTCCGAGGACAAGAGCCAGCACCTGCTGCGCGTGCTGCGCCTGCGCGAGGGCGATCCGGTGGTGCTGTTCAATGGCGACGGTGCCAACCACACCGCCCGCATCACCATCGCCGCGAAAAAGGCGGTCGAACTGCTGGTCGAGGCGCGCGAGCCGCTGGACAACGAATCACCGCTCGCCATCACCCTTCTGCAGGGCGTGGCGCGCGGCGACAAAATGGACCTGATCCTGCAGAAGGCGACCGAACTCGGCGTGCACGCCATCCAACCGGTGCTCACCGAACGCACCGAGGTCAAACTCGAAGGCGAACGCGCCGAGCGCCGCCTGCTGCACTGGCGTGGCGTGGTCAGTGCGGCCTGCGAACAGAGCGGGCGCACCCGGCTGCCGACGGTCGCCGAAGCCAGGCCGCTGCACGAAGCCCTCGCCGGCTTGCCCGATCGCGCTCGCTGCCTGATCCTCGACCCCCGCCACGGGCGGGCGCTGAAGGCCTTGGCGCTCGATCCGGCAAAGCCGGTGGTGCTGGTGGTCGGCCCCGAAGGCGGGCTGGGCGAACGCGACCTCCGGCAACTCGGTCGGGCCGGGTTCGAGGGCGTGCAGCTGGGGCCTCGCGTGCTGCGCACCGAAACCGCCGGATTGGCCGTGCTGGCAGCCTTGCAGGCGCTCTACGGCGACTGGGGCTAGGCCCTCAGGCCGCCTTGGCCAGCGCCTCGTCGATCAGCAGTTCGATCGTCATCAGGTCGGGAATCACCGCCACGTCCTCGCCCAGTTGCACGCGGGCCTGCATGCCAAGCGGCTGCTCGCCGGCATCTTCAAGCGCAAGCAGGCGGTCACGGCCGACACTGACCAGCCGCGGGAAGCCCTGCGACACCACGGTGAAATAAGGCAACCGCGGATTGCCGCCCAGGGCCTTGAGCACCACCAGTTTGGCGCCCAGCCCGCCTTCCTCGACCGGCCAACCGACCAGACCGGCGAAACTGAGCACCGGCAGGCGCCAGCCGCGCCAGCGCACCTGACCACGCAGCCAATCCGGCACCGCGTCCAGCGGCTCGGGCGTGGCGTAGGAGATCACTTCCGCGACATTGGCGTTGGGCAGCAGCAGGCGGCCGCCGCCGACGGCGATCAGCACGCCGCGGATGTCGTTGGTTTCGGCATTCATCGGGGCGGCGTCTCGTCAGTGGGAGAAACAGGCATCGAGCCGGAGGGCCAGCTCGGCGGCACCGGCCACCGGCGCGCCGGCGCGGCGCAGGGCCTCGGCGGTGGTCGGTTCGAAACAGTCCGCCGGATCCTGCACGATCACCCGCAGGCCATCGGCCAGTGCGGCGGTAAGCGGGGCGATGGCCGCCGGCTCGGCCCCGCTCAGCACGACGACGGCACCGTCGCTGCCCGCGACCGCGGCGACCAGATCGTTCAACCCGCCGGGAAAATGCAGCGTGCCGACCACCGTGGCACCGTCGGCGAGCACCCGGACCGCCTGCGGCGGCGGTGTCTCGTGCGCGCTCGCCAGGGTGACCGGCAATCGGCTGACCTTGGCCAGTTGCTCGACGAAGCGGTCGTGCCGACCGCCATCGAGGGATTGCCGCAGCAGCACGGCGGCCGGAAAACCGGACGGCAGGGCGCGCAGCAGTTGCCGAACGGCGTCCGGGCCGCCCATGCCGGAGAGCACCAGCACCAGCCGGGTGGCGGCGGACGGCATGGCATCGAGCGGTACCAGTTCCAGCGCCGAGAAATCGAAACGGCGGGGGCTTGCCGGGCTCGCCGGCGGAACGGGATCGAGTTCGGGAATGAGTTCGCGATCGAGTTCGGGATCAAGATCGAGGTCGAGCTCGAAAGCAAGATCGAAATCAGGATCGGGGCCAGCATCCAGCTCGGTTTCCGGCTCGGACACAGCCAGCGGCAAGGGGGAGACCGAGTGCTGGCGCGCCTCGAAGGCATCGAAGGCCGCCCGTTCGGCCTCGCTCAGCTGGATGTCGCCCAATTCCACGGCATCGAGCACCTCGAAGGCTCCGGCATCCGGCAGCGCGATGATGGCTCCGCTCGCGACCGGCGCTTCCGGCGGCAGCACGTCGCGACCGAGCAGTTTGGCGGCAAGATGCCGCGCCCAGCGGTTGAGGTCCCAGCCACTGAGCTTGGCGGTGGTCTCGGCCTCGTCGAACACCACGCCCAGCGTCGGGTCGGAAAGCACCTCGTCGAGACGGT
>Ga0209103_1000450_pt1 | contig 12926 bp, 12 predicted proteins | sample 4C3metaG_FD_184152 | JGI IMG/M metagenome (GOLD analysis project Ga0209103, IMG submission 184152) | Freshwater bacterial and archeal communities from Indian Creek, Illinois, USA - 4C3 metaG (SPAdes) (version 2) | ecosystem: Environmental > Aquatic > Freshwater > Unclassified | place: USA...
CCCCAGGCCCGCCCGCCGCGCCGCAATAGGCGCGGCCCGCCGCCGCCAGCCCGCCGCCGCTAGCCTGGCCCCGGTCCCGCCAGATAGTCGGCCATCACCGCGCGCGACCCGCGCGTCCAGACCGCCGTCAGCGTCGCCGCGAACATGGCCGCGACCGCCGGGTCCTGACCCAGCGTGCCATAGACCTCGGTCATCTCGAGCCAGGCCTGCGGACGCCGCCGCGCCTCGGCCGCGCGCCGGGTCAGCCGGGTCCAGTCTGGATCGTTCGGCGCGATGGGCTGCCCGCTTTCGCTCGTGCCCGCGCAGTAGCGGCACCACAGCGCCGACAGCAGGACCAGCCCGCGGATGTCCCCCCCCCGGTCGATCCGGTCCCGGATCGAGGGCACGATGAACTTCGGCTGCCGGTTCGACCCGTCGAGACAGAGCCTGCGCAGCGTATCGGCGACCATGGGGTTGGAGAAGCGCTCCATGATCAGCGCCTTGTAATCGGCCAGATCCACCCCCGGCACCGGCGGGACGATCGGCAGGACCTCGCGGGTCAGCACGGCATCGAGGAAGGCCCGGATCTGGGGGTCGGCCATCGCCTGATGGACGTATTCGATGTCCGCCAGGCCGCCGGGATAGGCGATGATCGCATGGCCGCCGTTCAGGATGCGGATCTTCATCGTCTCGAACGCATCCACCCGGTCGGTGAAGATGACGCCGACCTGCTCCAGCGGGGGCCGGCCGGTGGGGAAGTTGTCCTCCAGCACCCATTGCCGGAACGGCTCGCAGGTGACCGGGGCCGCGTCGGCAAGCCCGAGGCTGGTTGCGATCTCGCGCTCGCGCGGGCCGGTCGCGGGGGTGATCCGGTCGACCATCGCGTTCGGGAAGGCCACATTGGCGGCGATCCAGTCGGCAAGGCCGGGGTCGGACAGCCGGGCCAGGCCGACCACCGCCGCCGCGGTGACCTGGCCGTTGTGCGGCAGGTTGTCGCAGCACAGGACGGTGAAGGGGGCGATCCCGGCGGCGCGGCGCCGGCTGAGCGCGGCGAGGATGGCACCGAAGGCCGTGCGCGGCGTGTCGGGATGGGCCGCGTCATGGGCGATGTCGGGGTGGTCGGGGCTGAAGCGCCCGGTCGCGGGGTCGATGAAATAGCCGCCTTCCGTGACCGTCAGCGACACGATGCGGATCGCCGGCTCGGCCATCGCGGCGATCAGGGCGGCATTGTCCACCTCGACCGGCACGAAACCGGTCATCGCCCCGATCACCCGGGCGGACCGGGCGCCGGGGGCAAGCTCGATCACGCTGAAAAGGCAGTCCTGCGCCGTCAGCTGGTCGCGCATGCGCGCGTCGCCGTCGCGCACGCCGGCGCCCAGGATCGCCCAGTCCTGCCCGAGGCCCATCGCGAAGAGATCGTCCAGATAGACCGCCATGTGCGCGCGGTGAAAGTTGCCGCAGCCGATGTGGACGATGCCGGGGGTCAGCCGGGCGCGGTCATAGGCCGGGCCGGTCACCCCCTCGGGCAGCCGGCCCAGGGTCGCGTCTGCAAGGGTCGCGTCTGCAAGGGTCATTTCATGCCATCCAGTTGCCGCCGTCCACGCCGAAGCACTGGGCGACGATGTATTTCGCTTCCGCCGTGGCCAGGAAGATCGCCATGCCGGTCAGGTCCTGGGCGGTGCCGATCCGCCCGAAGGGAACGGCGCTGCCCACCTCGCGCTTCTTCTGGCCGGGGGGCTTGCCTTCGTAGCGGGCGAAGAAGGCATCGACCCCGTCCCAATGCTCGCCGTCCACCACGCCGGGGGCGATGGCGTTGACGTTGATGCCGTGGCGGATGAGATCGAGCCCGGCCGACTGGGTGAGGCTGATCACCGCGGCCTTGGTGGCGCAGTAGACCGCGACCAGCGCCTCGCCCCGGCGGCCGGCCTGGGAGGCCATGTTGATGATCGTCCCCGACCCGCGCGGGATCATGTGGCGGGCGGCGGCCTGGGTGCAGAAGAGGGTGCCTGCGACATTGACGGCGAACAGCCGGTCATGGTCGGCCCGGGTGATCTCGACGATGGGCGCGGCCGAGAAGAGGGCGGCGTTGTTGATCAGGATGTCGAGCTGGCCCATCCGCGCCACCGCTTCGGCAAAGGCCGCGTCGATGCTGTCCTGCCGCGTCACGTCCAGCGCGATGGCATGGGCCTGCGGGCCAAGGGCTTCGGCGGCCTTTTCTGCCGCCGCGAGGTCGATGTCGGCCAGCGCCACCGTCGCCCCCTCGGCGATGTAGGCGCGGGCGAAGGCAAGGCCGATGCCGCGTGCGGCCCCGGTGATGAGTGCGGTCTTGCGTGCCAGCCTCATAGCGCCAGCCCGTCCGGTCCGAAGCGGTGCAGCTTCGGCACCTGCGGGCCGAAGGTGATCGTCTCACCGGGACCGGCAGCCACCTCGCCCCCGCCGCGCAGCGTCAGCGTGCCAAGCGCGCCGGCGTTCACCTTGATGAAGGTGTCGGAGCCCAGATGTTCGGACAGGATCACCGTGCCCGACCAGGGACCTGAGCCGATGTCGATATGCTCGGGGCGGATGCCGATGGTATGCGCGCCGTGCCTGGCCGCCTCGGCGCCGTCGATCAGGTTCATCTTCGGGCTGCCGATGAAGGCCGCGACAAAGGTGTTCTTCGGGCGGTTGTACAGCTCCAGGGGCGAGCCCACCTGCTCGATCCGCCCGGCGTTGAGGACGACGATCTTGTCGGCCATGGTCATCGCCTCGACCTGGTCGTGGGTGACGTAGATCATCGTGGTCTTGAGGCTTTGGTGCAGCTCGGTGATTTCCTGCCGCATGCCCACGCGCAAGGCGGCGTCGAGGTTCGAGAGCGGCTCGTCGAACAGGAACGCCGCCGGTTCGCGCACGATGGCCCGGCCGATGGCGACGCGCTGGCGCTGGCCGCCCGACAACTGGCCGGGGCGGCGGTCGAGATAGGCGGTCAGGTTCAGCACCTTTGCCGCGCGTTCGACCCTCACCGCCTGCTCGGCCTCGGGCAGTCCCGCCATCTTCAGCGGAAAGGCGATGTTCTTCCTGACCGTCATGTGCGGATAAAGCGCATAGCTTTGGAACACCATCGCCAGCCCGCGCCTGGCCGGGGGCAGGGCGGTCGCATCCCTGCCGTCGATCGCGATCGTGCCGCTGGTGGTGTCCTCCAGCCCCGCGATCAACCGCAGCAGCGTGGACTTGCCGCAGCCCGAGGGGCCGACGAAGACGACGAACTCGCCGTTCTCGATCACCAGGTCGATGCCGGGGATGACATCGACCTCGCCAAAGCTCTTGCGGACCGCGGTCAGTTCTATCTTGCCCATGTCACCTCACTTCACCGCGCCGAAGGTCAGGCCGCGGACCAGTTGCTTCTGGCTGAACCAGCCCAGGATCAGGATCGGCATGATGGCCATCGCCGAGGCCGCCGAGAGTTTCGCGTAAAACAGCCCCTGCGGTGCGGAAAAGCTGGCGATGAAGGCCGACAGCGGGGCCGCATTGGTGGTGGTCAGCACGATGGTCCAGAACGCCTCGTTCCAGGCCAGGATGATGTTGAGAAGCATGGTCGAGGCGATGCCGGGCAGCGCCATCGGCGTCAGGACATAGGCGATCTCGCTCCACATGCCGGCCCCGTCCATCCGCGCGGCCTCAAGGATCTCGGCCGGGATTTCCTTGAAATAGGTGTAGAGCATCCAGATGATGATCGGCAGGTTCATCAGCATCAGCGCGATGACAAGGCCGGTCCGGGTGTCGATCAGGCCCATCTGCTGGAACAAAAGGTAAAGCGGGATCATCACCGCCACCGCCGGCATCATCTTGGTCGACAGCATCCACATCAGCAGGTCCTTGGTCCGCGGACCGGGCACGAAGGCCATGGCCCAGGCGGCGGGAATGGCGATGGCAAGGCCAAGCAGCGTCGAGCCGACCGCGATGACGACCGAATTCCAGAAGAAGCGCGGATAGTCCGACCGGGCCCAGACCTCGGTGTAGTTCTCGAAGGTCCAGTCGGCAGTGAACAGCTGGGGCGGCGAGGCGACGGCCGAGGCCTCGGTCTTGAAGCTGGTCAGCAGCATCCACAGCACGGGGAAAAAGATCACCAGCGCCACCGACCATGCGGCGAGGGTGATGATCAGCTTGCGGCGGGGGGCAAGGGCGCGGGCCATGGGAACCTCACTTGTCCAGGTGACGCCCGATGCCGCGCATCAGGAAATAGGCGACGATGTTGGCCAGGATGACCGCGATGATCCCGCCCGCCGCCGCGCGGCCGATGTCCTTGGCCACGATCGCCTGCTTGAAGATCATGTAGGGCAGCGTGGTCGAGGCCGAGCCGGGGCCGCCCTGGGTGGTGGTGAAGATCTCGCCGAAGATCGCCAGAAGGAAGATCGTCTGGATCAGGATGACCACGGTGATCGCGCGGGTCAGATGCGGCAGGATGACATGGCGGAAGCGGGCGAACGGGCCGGCCCCGTCCATCTCGGCGGCCTCCAGCTGTTCGGAGGACAGCGATTGCAGCGCGGTCAAGAGGATCAGCGTCGCGAAGGGCAGCCAGATCCAGGACACGATGCCGATGATCGACAACAGCGGGTACTGCTCGAGAAACAGGATCGGCTCGGCGCCGAGGCCCCGGGCGGCGGCGGCGAACAGCCCGTTCTGCGGATGCATGAACAGGTTTTCCCAGATCGAGGCCGCGACCGGCGGCATCACGAAGAAGGGCGCGATCACCAGGATGCGCAGCACGCCCTGGCCCCTGACCGGCTGATCGATCAGGAGCGCGATCAGCACGCCCAGCACCACGGTGATCAGCAGCACCCCGCCGACCAACGCCAGCGTGTTGAACAGCGACAGCCAGAAATCCGGCGAGTTCAGGAACCACAGATAGTTGGTGAAGCCGACCCAGCCGGTCCGCTCGGGCGAGATCAGCCGGTAGAAGCGGAACGAATAATAAAGCGTCATCGCCAGCGGCACGACCATCCAGATCAGCAGCAGGATGACCGAAGGCGCCACCATCACGCGCGCGGCAAGGCGGTTCGACTGCGTGGCCATGGATCATGTCTCCCAGGCGTCGGAAGGACGGGAAGGGGGCGGCCGACCTGCAACCCGGCCGGGGCCGTCTGCAGGCCGGAACGCGCGCGGGACCGCCTAAGGGACGGTCCCGCGCGACCGTATCGCCTACTGGATGTAGCCCGAGGCCCGCATCTCCTCGGTCACCAGGACCTGGGCTTCGGCCAGCGCCTCGTCCGCGGTCTTCTGCCCGGCGAGTGCTGCCGAGAAGATCTCGCCCACCGAGGTGCCGATGCCCTGAAACTCGGGGATCGCCACGAACTGGACCCCGACGTAAGGCACCGGCAGGACCGTCGGATTGTTCGGATCGGCCGCGTTGATGCTGTCGAGCGTCATCTGCGCGAAGGGCACCTTCTGATACTCGGGGTTGGCGTAAAGCGAGATGCGCGTGCCGGGGGGCACGTTCGCCCAGCCTTCCTTGCTGGCCACAAGCTCCAGATACTCTTTCGACGTGGCCCAGGCGACAAAGGTCTTGGCCGCCTCGGGCGCGTCCGACGAGGTCGGGATCGCCAGGCTCCAGGCCCAGAGCCAGTTGCTGCGCTTGCCGAGGCCGTTGTCGGGGGCCAGCGCAAAGCCGACATGCTCGGCCACGGTCGAATCCGCGCCGGTCACGAAGGAGGCCGCAACCGTGGCGTCGATCCACATGCCGCAGCGGCCCTGCTGGAACAGCGTCAGGTTCTCGTTGAAGCCGTTGTTGCTGGCACCGGGCGGGCCGTAGTTGTTCATCAGGCGCAGATAGGTGTCGAGCGTGGCCTTCCATTCCGGCTGGTCGAACTGCGGCATCCAGTTCTCGTCGAACCAGCGCGCGCCGAAGCTGTTCGACATGGCGGTGATGAAGGCCATGTTCTCGCCCCAGCCGGCCTTGCCGCGCAGGCAGATGCCGTTGATCTCGGCGTCGCGGTCGGTCATCGCGGCCGCGGCCGCCTCGATGTCGGCCCAGGTGGGCGCTGCCGGCATGGTCAGGCCGGCGGCCTCCATCAGGTCGCGGCGGTACATGACCATCGAGGATTCGCCGTAGAAGGGTGCCGCGTAAAGGTTGCCGTCAACCGTCAGGCCGCCACGGATCGCGGGCAGAAGGTCGTCGATGTCCCATTCCGGCGGCAGGTCGTTCAGGCTGGTCAGCCAGCCCTGCCGGGCCCAGATCGGAACCTCGTAGGTGCCGATGGTGACGACGTCGAACTGGCCGCCGCCGGTGGCGATGTCGGTGGTCACGTTCTGGCGCAGCACGTTCTCTTCCAGCGTCACCCATTCGACGGTGATGTCGGGATGCTGGGCGTTGAAATACTCCATCAGGCCCTGCATGCGGATCATGTCGCCATTGTTCACGGTGGCCACGGTGATGGTGGTCTCGGCCATGGCAGCCGTCGAGATCGCGCCAATGGCGCAGGCGCCGAGCAGCGCCCGGATCGTGTGGTTCATGGTATCCTCCCTGGAAATGAGCAATTGCCCATCGTATGAGTAACTATTCACGCTGGAGGCTGACGGGTCAACCGGGAAAAATGCCTAGGATTCAGGCAGATCGCAAATGGCGAGCAGGGCTTCTGCCGTCGGCTCGTCCGTCACGAGGCAGTTCACGATTCGGCCCAGCAGGGCCGCGCGGACCGCGACGACCTTGCTCGGTCCCGCCGCCACGCCGATCACCGGGACCGGCCGGCCCGGTTCGACCCGCACGCCGCCGACCAGCGCCGAGATCGGCGTCTCGATGTAGTTGCCCCGGGCATCGATCACCGCGCCCGCGATCTCGCCCGCAGCACCCTTGGCCTGCATCTCGCTCAGTTGCGCCCGGGTCACGAAACCGTCCTTCCACAGCGGCGCATCCTCGCCCATCTGGCCGATGCCGACAAAGACGACGTCCGCCTCCCGCGCCAGCCTGGCCGCGATCTGCACCGGGCGCAGCGCATGAAACAACGCCCGCTCCTGCGGGGTCTCCGAGATCAGCGGCACCGGCATGGGGAAATGGGGCGCGTGCAGCTTGGCGGCCAGCCGCATGATCACGTCGAAGAACGAGGCCGACCCGTCCGGGGCGATGTTGCCGATCAGCGAGACGATCCGGTGCCGCTCGTTGGGCTGGGCGGCGATCTCGCCCACCATGGCGCTCAGCGCCCGGCCGGTGCCGAAGGCGATCGTCTGCGGCTCGGCCCGCGCCAGATGGCTTTCCAGCAGCGCCGCCGCGGCCGCCGCGGTCGCCCGCGCCGGATCGGCGCCGGGCCCGAGGCCCGGGGCGACGCGCGCCTGTTGCAGCCCGTAGCGGCGCACCAGCCCGGCCTCGAGTTCGATGCACCGGGCGATCGGGTGATCCAGCCGCACCCGGACCAGCCCCTCGGCCACGGCCCTGCTGACCAGCCGCTGCGCCCGCTGCCGCGAGACGCCGAGTTCGAGCGCGATCTGGTCCTGGGTCATGCCGGCCACATAGTACAGCCAGCCGGCCCGCGCGGCCTCGTCCAGCAGCGTCGGCTCGGGCTCGACGCGCGGGCGGTCCGGTCCGGTCACAGCGGGTGCCCGGGCGGGGCGGGGCGCCGGGGCAGCGCCGCCACCAGGTCGGCAAACCGCGCAAAGTCGTCGAACCGCAGATCGGGCCGGGCATCCTCGGGCTCGGGCTCCAGCGGCCCGGCCAGATGGCTGCCCCCCGTGAACCGCCAGACGCGCATCGCGGCCGCGCGCGCGGCGCGGATGCCGGTCAGGCTGTCCTCGATCACCAGGCACCGCGCCGGATCGACCCGCATCCGCTGCGCGGCATGCAGAAAGAGGTCTGGCGCCGGCTTGCCCCGCGCGACCTCGCTGGCGGTGAAGACCCGCGGGGCGGCCAGCGGCCAGATCCCGGTCTGGCGCAGCGAGGCCTCGACCCGCCGCGGACTGGAGGACGTGGCGACGCACCATGGCAGGGCAAGATCTCGCAGCACCGCCACCACGCCCGGCACCGCCTCGAGCTCGGCCTCGAAGGCGGCCAGAAGCCGGTTGCGATAGGCGTCCTCGAACCCGTCGGGCAGCGTGATCGCAAAGTCCTGGCGGATCTGCGCCATCACCACCGGATAGCTGCGGCCGAGGAAATGCCGTGCGACATAGGGCAGGTCGACCGTGATCCCCAGCCCCGCCAGCTCGGCGATCAGCATCCGCGCGCTGATCTTCTCGCTGTCGATCAGCACCCCGTCGCAGTCGAAGATGATCAGCTCGATGGGGGACATGGCGCATGCAACCTGGCTGGCATCGAAGGCAGCCGCCCGGAGGGGCGGTGGGGGCGGCCAGGCGCCCGCGCGACGCGGGCATCCGGGGCTTGCAGTTTCTCGGCCGCATCCGGCCGCAAGTCAACCCGCACCTGCGCCGCGCCGCCACCAGCGGCCCGCGCCCCGATGCCGAGCCCGCACGGGCGGCATCCGGATCAGGGCCATGCAGCATGCCGGCTCGGCAGGACCGGACCGAAGCCCCCCGGGGCCCGCAAGTCGCGGGAAGGTCCGGGTCGAGGCCACGGCACGCCGACCAGCCCGGCGGGGTCGGCCCGCCCTGTCGGCTGCCGGCGAACCCGATCGGGATGCGGCGCCGGGACCGCCTCCTCGTCCGCCGGACCGCGATGGCCGGGCAGGACCGCCACCTGCCGCTTCGTGATCACCCGGCGCCATTTCCCGCTTGCCTTGCGGGCGCAGTTGCCGCTTTCTCGCCCCGTCACCAGAGGAAGCCCCCGATGCAGCATCCGCGTCTGCGCCTGAACGACGGCCGCATGATCCCGCAGCTTGGCCTTGGCCTCGGGCAGGTGCCGCCTGCCGCCACCGCAGATCTTGTGGCGGTCGCCCTCGGCCTGGGCTACCGGCTGATCGATGGCGCGGCGGACCGGGGCAGCGAGGCGGGCCTCGGCGACGGCTTGCGCCGCTCGGGCCTGCCGCGGGACGAGGTGTTTGTCACCACCAGGGTCTGGAACGACGCCCAGGGCCATGACGCGACGCTGCGCGCGGTCGAGGACAGTCTGGGGCGGCTCAAGCTCGACTGGGTCGACCTCTGCCTGATCCACTGGCCGGTTCCCGCCTGCGACCGCTGTGTCGACACCTGGCGCGCGCTGATCCGCCTGCGCGACGAGGGCCGGGTGCGCTCGATCGGCGTGTCGAACTTCATGGGCCCGCATCTGGAACGCCTGGTGGCCGAGACCGGGGTGGTGCCGGTCGTGAACCAGATCGAGCTCAACCCCCGCCTGCAACAGGTGGACCTGCGGGGCCTGCACGACCGGATGGGCATCGTCACGCAAGGCTGGACGCCGCTGGGCCGGGGGCAGAGCTTCGATGCCGCCCCGGTGCAGGCCGTCGCCGACCGCTGCGGCAAGACCCCCGCCCAGGTGATCCTGCGCTGGCATCTCCAGCTTGGCGTGTCGGTCATCCCCCGCTCCAGCCGGGCGGCGGGGCTGGCCGAGAACCTCGACCTCTTCGACTTCGCCCTGACCGAGGCCGAGATGGACGCCCTCGCGCGGCTCGAGGCGGACGAAGGCTGCGGGCCCGACCCGATGTCCTTTGCGTAGGGCCATGATGCTTGTCCCCGAACTGACGGTGCGCGACCTCGACCGCGCCGCGCGCCAGCTGCAAACCGGCTTCGGCTTTGCCTGCGCCGACGGTCTGTGGCGGTGCGGCAACCAGGCGGTCCGCCTCGCCGCCGGCGCGCCCGGCGGGCATGGCCGCATCGACCATCTGGCGCTGGCGGTGCCCGATCTTGACGCGACCCTGGCGCGGATGCTGGCCGCGGGCGTCACGCTCGAGGCCAGCGTCACCCCCGACGGTCCGGCCCTGATCCCCGAATTCTGGGGCGAGGGCCTGCGCTACGTCTATCTGGCCGGCCCGGAAGGCGCGCGGGTCGAGCTTTGCCAGCGCCTGAGCGGCGCCGCGCCCGTCGTCGGCCACGACCATGTCGGCATTCCCTGCCGGGACCTGGCCGCGATGGCGGCCTTCCTGGCGGGGCAGGGGGCCACGCCGCTTGCCGCCGTCGACCTGATCCGGCCCGAGGGCGTGATCCCGGTGCGGTTCCTCGCCTTCGCGGGCGGGGTGGTCGAGCTTTACCAGCCGCGGCAAGCCGTGCGGGCGGCGGCGGGCCTCTGGTCGCGCCTGCTGGTCGGGGGCCTCGCAGGCCCGGTCGGGGGGCCCGAGGGGCTGACCCTCGCGCCGCTCTAGGCAAGGCCGATGCGCCAGACCCTGACCGAGATCTTCGAGGCCCGCGTCGCGGCCGGCAGCCTGCGCCCCGATCCCGCCCAGCACGCCGTCTGCCGGCGGCTGGAAACCCTGCGCGCCTGGCTCGAGGCGCATGCCGACCGCCGCGTCGGCCTTTTCGCGGGCCTTTTCGCCCGGCCGCTGCCGCCGCCGAAGGGGCTTTACCTCTGGGGCGGGGTCGGGCGCGGCAAGTCGATGCTGATGGATCTTTTCACCGCGACCACCGACATCGCGGGCAAGCGCCGGGTGCATTTCCACGCCTTCATGCAGGAGGTCCATCTTGGCCTGCACGACGCCCGCAAGCGCGGGGTCGAGGATGCGCTCGCCCCCGTGGCCGAGGCGCTGGCGCGCGACCTGCGCCTGCTGGCCTTCGACGAGATGCAGATCACCGACATCACCGACGCGATGCTCGTGGGTCGGCTGTTCGAAAAGCTGTTCGCCGCGGGTGTCGTGGTCGTCGCGACCTCGAACCGCCCGCCGGAGGGGCTGTATCGCGACGGGCTGAACCGCGCCCTCTTTCTGCCCTTCATCGCGATGCTGCGGGACCGGCTGGAGGTGGTGGAACTGGAAAGCCCGACCGACTATCGCCAGCACCGGCTGCGGGGCGCGCAGGTCTATTTCCACCCCGCCCATACGGCGGGCGCGGCCATCGCCGCGCTCTGGGCCGATCTGACCGGCGGCGCGCCCGAGGCTCCGCTGAGCCTTGCGGTGAACGGCCGGCAGGTGGTGCTGGCGCGCCTTGCCAACGGGGTCGGCCGCGCGAGCTTCTGGGAGCTTTGCGCCCGACCGCTCGGCCCGGCGGATTACCTGGCCATCGCGGGCGCGCTGCGGGTGCTGATCCTGGAGGACATCCCGCAGCTGTCGGCGGCCAACTACAACGAGGCCAGACGCTTTGTCACGCTGATCGACGCGCTTTACGAGGCGCGCGTCCGCCTGATCGCCTCGGCGGCGGATCTGCCCGAACGGCTGTATCTCGAAGGCGAAGGCAGCTTCGAATTCGCCCGGACCGCCAGCCGCCTGCGCGAGATGCAGGCGGCCGACTGGGGTCTGACCGGCTAGGCCCGGGCGGCGGTTCCGCCGGCCGGCCTCATTCGGGCGTCCGCTCCGCCGGTGCCGCGCCCTTCGCGCCGCCCGCGGCCAGCACATCGGCAAAGCCGTGGTTCACGTCGCGGTGCCTGGCCTCGTCGGCGCGGACCGCGATGATCACCTCGCGCAGGCGGGCGTCGGGCGCAAGGTTCCAGTAGGCGATGGCGATCGCGGGCGCGGGCACATTGTCCACCCGACCGCTCTCGACCTCGTCCAGATAGCTGGTGTAGCTGATGACCGCCTCTTCCTCGAGATACCCGACCACCCGGTGCGCGGTCCTGGGCGCCAGGAGATAGAGGAAGAAATAGGCGTTGAAGAACACCGCCTGACCGCCCTTGATCAGCAGGCGCTCGAGAAACGACGGCCTGGCGATGTGGATGAAGGTCATCAGATGCATCCGCTCGTTCTCGGCCTCGTCCAGCAGTTCGCGGATCCAGCCTGCGTCCTCGCGGATGTGGCGCAGCGCCTTGAGGTGCTGGAGCAGCCCGCCGACCATGCCGGGCACGGCGGCCACCGTCTCGAGCACGACGGCGCGGTGGCCGTAGCGCCTGGAAAAGAAGGCATCGGCAAAGACGCGCATGAAGCGGACGATGCCAAGGGCGATCCGGTCGGAAATTCCTTCGGGCGCATGATGGCGGTCCATCGAAAGCGGGGATGATGCAGGCGGTCGGGTCATGATGCTTGGCTTCCTTTCCCGCCAGATATGGGTGGCAGGGCAGGGCCGGCAACAGGGTGCGACACTGTGCAGGCCCCGGGTGTCGGGCCCCGGGTGTCAGGCGCCGGGTGTCAGGCCCCGCGTGTCAGCCCGCCGCCACCTGCCACAGCAGCCGCGCCGCCATCGCCACCGACACGATGACCAGCAGGGGCCGGATCAGTCGCGACCCCACCCGCATCGCCAGCCGCGCACCCAGCGCCGCCCCGGCCACCTGGGCTGCCGCCATCGCCAGCCCGACGCCCCACCAGGTTGCCCCGGACGGGATGAAGACCACAAGGCTGCCGAGGTTGGAGGCAAAGTTCAGCGCCTTCGTATGCGCCGTCGCCTTCAGCACGCCGTATCCGGCCAGAAGCACGAAGCCCAGCATGAAGAACGACCCCGTGCCCGGCCCGAAGAACCCGTCATAGGCCGCGATCGCGGGCACGACAGTCACGGCAAAGACCGCGGGTTTCATCCGCGCGGTCCGGCTGGCGTCGGAAAGCCCCGGCTTCAGCGCGAAGAAGGCGGCGACGCCGATCAGGACGACGGGCATGACGACCCGCAGGACCTCGGCCGGGATCAGATGCGCCACCATCGCCCCGCCCGCCCCGGCCAGAGCACTGACCGCCGCCATCCCGAGCTGGTCGCGGGGCCGCACCTGACCGGCCCTTGCATAGACGATGGCGGCCGTGCCCGCGCCGAAGCTGCCTTGCAGCTTGTTGGTGGCCAGGGCCTCGACCGGGGGCGCGCCGACAAGCAGGAGCGCGGGAAGCGTGATCAGCCCGCCCCCGCCCGCGATGCTGTCCACCAGCCCGGCGCAGAAGGCGGCAAGGATCAGGAAGAGGACAAGGCCCGTCGCGATCTCGAACATGCCCGCTGTGTGGCCGCTTCCCGCGGTCGGGGCAAGGGGGGCTGCCCGGGAG
>Ga0209103_1000451_pt1 | contig 12925 bp, 10 predicted proteins | sample 4C3metaG_FD_184152 | JGI IMG/M metagenome (GOLD analysis project Ga0209103, IMG submission 184152) | Freshwater bacterial and archeal communities from Indian Creek, Illinois, USA - 4C3 metaG (SPAdes) (version 2) | ecosystem: Environmental > Aquatic > Freshwater > Unclassified | place: USA...
ACGTCAGACCGTGCGAGAACGACTCGACCTAGTTTGCATAATATAGACTTTAAGGTACAATGCACCTTAAAGCACTGAGAGCGAAATACATTCAATGGAATTTCATTAAACACTGAAATTCCCCAGGCGCTACGTTAAAGGTAGTAGTCGGAATCAATTGAAGCTTGCACAGAGTCTTGAGAATTATGTGGCAAAGGATAGTACGGTGAGTGTCATCACTGAACAACAAGGAAGACCTTGAGCGAAACGAGTACCGCAAAAAAGGGGGCTCTTTCAGCTACTCCCTAAGATTCTCTACCAAAGATCATCGCGCAAAGTAGACGAGTTGACTATACAACTGGCTTCGTAGCAGCGCGGGAGCATGGCATTTCTCAACATAAGCCCTTTTTTCGCCACGAGAACCTTCTATTTTGTATTGTTCTAGCACGGTCTGACGTCAGAGGTCAGTTGACAAGATAATTGCCACTTTGTCAAACTAAATGCAATGGGAGTGCATTTAGTTGTTCCAAGGAGCGGCAATATCGAGGTGGGGCGACGCAAAAAAGCATGTTAACATGAAAATTGGGCATAAAATGGGTGCGAGGCATCGAGGGTGGCAAAAGTCGAGTTTTTCGGACTGAGTAAATGCCACCCCTCCCGCGGTGTTGTTATAGCCTTGCGTCACTAGCAGCCTAGATGTTTTTGGTTACCGTTTTAGCAGGGTTGGGCGCAAAAGAATTTCGTTCGGTGGAATGGACGATACACCCAACTGGTCAAGAATAGCTTGACCGTAGAAGAAGCTAAACGATTCGTAGGGTGACTTAGGTAATTTCAATGAACACTGAAATTACCTTATCGTTTAGCTTTTCTCTGCTATACGAGTTGATGTGATTCATCATCCGGTCGATATCGGATTGAGTTAACTCATCAAAGCTACTGCCTTTAGGAAGAATGCGGCGGATGAACTCATGGTTATTTTCAATGGCAGGTTTTTGGTAGGGTGATGATGGGTCACAGTAGAAGATCGAAGTGATGCGGGTGCCATCTTCCGCCGTTTCCAGAGACAAAGGGTTGGAAAACTCCGAGCCATTGTCCGTGAGGATCACGGGGAAAAGTCTCTGGAAAGACTCTTTACCCAGAATCGCGAGCAGTCTTCGAAAAACATCAATGACAGACTGTGACGTATTGCGACTTCGCAGAAAAGCCAGCATCAGTCCACAGTTTCTGAAATGGATGGTGAGGAGAACGCTGCCGCCCTTTTTCCCCTCGACGGTGTCGATTTCAACGACAGCGGTATCTGGGTTGCGTTCCAGAAATGCATGGAAATCTTCGTACGAGCGCTCATGTCTACACTGCCTGTCCACTTTATGTTGGAGCGGCTTGGACTTGCGCGGCTTAAGTCGGCATACCCTAGGCAGGTCAATGTTGCGGGCCGACAAGAGGCTGCCGTTGATATAGCGGTAGATAGTCTTTCCACTGCAGGTGAATTCATCGGGGTTATTGATTAGAATGTGATAAACGGACTGTCCTTTTTTGATCAAGGGGCTGATGAATTGATCCATGCGGTAGAGCTCTTCTTCCGAAATGTTTGCCCCAGCTCGGGAATCGACCAGCTTCGCTGCATAGGCGGTTTGGGCATGCCTGTGCAGGTAATACCGCTTTTTGAGAGTGCACTTGGGCTCACTTTCGCAGCCATTGCATACATAAGGCGGTAAGGCTAAGCGCTGACAATGCTCTTCGTCGAACTCTGGGCAAACAAGGTTGCACAGGGAGCAGGTGCTACATCGCTGCTTCTTGCAATTTGGTTTGTCCTCGCAGAGGTAGTACTTTGAGCAGTTTCTTCTATGGAGACAGCGATTGGCGATACGGCCAGGAGCGGACTTGTTGCTTTGGACTGCGTGTTGTTTAATTTCTCTCGCGATAGTCGAGGGACTTTTCCCAAGGACACGGGCTATGGATTTGATGGACCTCCTTCCCCGGAGTAGATGCTCTAATTGACTACGGTCTTCGTTCGTTAAGTGTTTATGTTTAGCCAACGTGCTCACCGCCTCACGGCTGCTAGTGACGGCAAGATAATTGTCACAAAGCAGAGACTAGAGCGCAAGAGGGAGTATTGTTAAACTAAACGCACCCCCCTACCCCCCCCATGGGGGGGGTAGGGGGTCCACCCCACAGTTACCAACTAAACGCAACCTACGGATTGTCATACTTACTGCAACCACTTGCCAATGCCCTAGGTGCATTTACTTTGTCAATTAGCTGTCTGACGTCAGACCGCGCGAAAATGCCTCAACCTAGTTGACATAATGTAGTTTTTGAGGTATAATGTCCCTGAAAGAAGCGAGAGCGAGGTACATTTAATGGAATTTCATTAAACACTGAAATTCCCCATGCGCTACGTTAAGGGTATTAGTCGGGAACAGTTGGAGTTTGCACAGAGTATTGAGGACTATGTGGCAAAGGATAATGCGGTGAGGGTCATTGATGCCTTCGTTGGTATGCTGAACCTTGCTGAATTGGGGTTTCTAAAGGCTACACCTGCTAGAACTGGACGCCGCCCGTTCGACCCCGGGGATATGCTTCGCTTGTACATATATGGCTACACAAATGGGATCCGCTCGTCTCGCAGGCTTGAAGCGGAAGCCGAACGTAACCTAGAAGTTATGTGGCTTCTTCGCAAGTTAACTCCCGACTATAAAACCATTGCTGACTTCCGTAGAGATAATAGAGAGCCCCTGAGACTGGTGTTCAGACAATTTGGGGGGCGACACTCTGCAAGGATTGGGGTCTCTTCGGCAAGGACATTGTAGCCACGGATGGGACCAAAGTTAGGGCCTCAAACTCAAAACGTAAAAATTACAACGCTAAGAAGGTAGAGCGTCATCTCGCTTATATAGACGACCGTATAGGTTCTTACCTTAAGGAGCTTGACGAGAATGACTCTAGCGAAGTTGCCGTGCCGAAGCTTCCTCGGGAGGTCATCGAGAAGAAATTAAAGGAGATGGAAGTTCGCAAGGCCAGTTACCAGGCCCTTGCAGAAGAGATTAAAAAGGACGGGGAAGTCTCTACTGTAGACCCTGACGCACGGTTAATGGGTGTCCACAATCACGGTGTTGATGTTTGCTACAACGTCCAGGCTGTTGTTGACTCCAAGCACAGTCTAGTTGTGGAAGTTGAAGTCATTAACACTCCTTCAGACCAAGGTCAACTCAGTGTTATGGTTGGCAAGGCCAAGGAAATCCTCGAAGTGGATAAGATAACGGCTTTGGCCGACAAGGGTTACTACGTTGGAGAAGACCTTAAGAAGTGCGAAGAAGCTGGCATCACTACCTACGTGGCAAGGCCTGAGCAGGTCAATTCCACTGGGGAAAAAGAGTATCTCCAGGCACGCTTCATCTACAACCCAGAAGACGATACATACACCTGCCCCCAAGGTAAAATCCTGACTAGACTGAACAACAAAAAAGATCTTGAACGCTACGAGTACCGCAACTGGAAAGTGTGCAAAACCTGTCCTGTTAGAGACAAATGCACATCGGCCAAACGTGGGAGAAGGATTTCAAGATCAAAGAATCAGGATGTTATGGAGATGGTAGATCTACGCACCAAGGTGAACAAAGAACTCTACTCCAGGCGACAGCTTATTATTGAGCACGTCTTTGGCACCTTAAAACGAAGCATGGGATTCACGCACTTTCTAACGCGGCGCATTGCTTCAGTTAGGGCGGAGATCGCCTTGGCCTTTTTAGGTTACAACCTGAAAAGAGCGATCAATCTTCTAGGCGTGGACTGGATACTCAACGAAATGGCCCTCAAGAAGAGGGTTCTTTTAGCTACAACATAAACTCCGCACTCAAGGATGATGACTTAAAGGAGACAAACTGACTGTCCAACTATCGCGATACCAGCACGGGAGCAGGGGCATTCTTTAATATAGGCCCTTTTATTGCTGCGGGAACCTTCTATTTTGTATTGTTCTAGCACGGTCTGCCGTCCCTGCGCGACACTATGTCGCAAACGCCCCGTCCCTGCGCGACACGAGGGTTATGATGGCCACCTCTGGTCGTGATAGAAAGCGGAGCGGCAGGATGACCCACCCTATACCCCGAGAAATGTAGAGCCACCCCGTGCCTTCCCACGACAAACCCTCTATATAGTCGCGCGGGAAGAGGCGACGCGAGCCGTTAGTGATAGCGCCCACTAACGGCAATTTTACTTGCCCACCATGCGTGTGCCCACATAGGGTGAGCGCCACCCGTCGTAGTATGGCGCGCTCCTCGCGAAAGCGCCCTGCCTTGGCGAAAGCCTCAAAGTAGGAAGGCGAGTGCGCCAAGAGCAAGCACACCTCGTTAGGTGACTCCGGCGGCATGGCCTGTGCTAAGTTGCCGCGGCCGCTAAAGGGGTCGCGCACGCCGACGACATACACACGCGCCGCCTGCCGCTGCAAAACAACATGCGCATCATCTAGCACAGTGACACCCACGCCCTTAAGTTCCGCGGCGACCTCGTCCCAACCCGCATCATGGTCATGATTGCCGCTGACCGCATAAATAGGCATCTCTGTCGACAAGGCCCCCAAGAAGGGCAAGAAAGCCTTTATTTCTTGAACCCTATGCGTGACAAAGTCGCCCGAAATAGTGACGAAATCAACTTGGGCCTCGCGAATTGCGCGCGCTAGCGTACCATCTGGAGATAGCGCTCGTCCGTGCAAATCAGAGATATGGGCTATCTTTAGCCCTGCAAACTCGTGCGGCAAACCCTCCACGGGTATAGTCAACTTTTTCACCTGTAGGGAGAGCGAGTACCACCACAAACCGAGAACAAGTAAGACGCCAACTAAGAGCGCTGTCAATTGCACGCGACTTACTCCTCCTTCATCGCACTTTTTCGGGGTTCCCTTCATTTTCTATGTAGTGGTTGAGCTCGGCATGCCAGGCATCCGGCTCAGAGGTGCCTATTTCTGTACTTTCCCCAAACAAAAGGTCTACAATGTAGCGCGGAGTCTTGCCCCCAATGTGCATCGACTTTATGCAAGAGACGCAGTAGACGACTACTTCTGGCACTGGCATGGCCTCGGCACGCCTACGCATGCGTTCTTTCACCTCATCGACCGGCAAGACGCCATAGAAGCTATCGCCGCAGCACACTGCGGTAGCACGCGATGAATCGGTTTCCCTGACAGATATATTCATGCGTTCTAGGAGACGCCGTATGGCGATATGAACGCGATCCTCGGTGCGTGTGGGACAGGCATCTTGCACAGTCATCATCTGACCGCCATAGTCAGGAAAGGGGAAAGTGTCGTCCTCTGCCAGCACCTCCCACAGCGAAATGGTAGTTAAACCTGCGTACTGCGCGCGAAAGCGGCGGTCGCAGCCAGCACAAGTATTTACTAGCTGCGACCCCTCGGGTAAGGGGGGAGCATGCCGGCAACACGCGGTATATAGAGGTATGTCGTCCCCTCCCCTCTGCAAAAAGGTGTGTACCTTCTTAGCTAAGGCAGGCTTGTAGACCATGAGGGCGCAACCAGGAGCATAAACTTTTTTCATAGTAACCTCCGCTATCTTCTCAGTAATACCACCGTAACGCCGGCATTGCCAGCTATGCTGGCTTCGCAGCTGGCCAGATCGCTACAGATGCCGACAAATTCCCGCTTCTTAAGCGACCACTCGTCGCCACCCACAAAGTCGCGCACTACCCCGCACAGACTAGTCTCGCGCAGACTTTTCTTGACGGCACTCTTGATGGCACCACCCGTGCCCGATGAACCATAGCCATGGATAACAATCACGGCTCGGTATCCCATGCGCTTGTAAGTAAGCAAGGCATTGATCAGCGTTCTGATGGCCTCTGCCACTAGCGGCTGCCCTGCCTCTAAATTTAGCTCGATGACTTTTCCTTTTGGTAGTCCATTACTTCTCACTTCTCCATCAAGACACCCTTCTGCAACGCTGTCTCGGACATAGCTACACGGCCCTCAAACTGCAGACCGCGCACCCACAGCGCAGTTACAAACAATAGTACACCGGTAAAAATAAATACGCCCTGAATTGAGAAGGCCTCGCCAATGGCTCCTCCCACCATCGGGCCTAGGAAAAAGCCAAACTGGGCGAAACTCGAGCTAAAGCCAAAGGCGCGACCGCGAAAATCTGCCGTCACGGACTTAGCGATCAAAGAATGGCAGGCTGGCATTAGTGCGGCTATAAAGAGACCGTAGGCAAACCTATATAGCCCGAGAGACCAGAGATCGCGGGCGAAGATGTGCAGCAGTGCCAGTATGCCGCCACCCACAAGCCCTGCCGTAAGGACAAAACGAAAACCGCGTTTTTCGCCTACACTTCCCCAGCGGGGCGCAGCAATAACTGTCGCAATTCCCACGAGAGAGAAGATGGCCCCGGTAGCGAGTTCGCCGCTTCCGCCCCCACCAACTTCCTGCACAAAGAGGGGTAGCACCGGCTGCAAGAACGAGGCTGCGGCTTGGAACAACAAGACAACCAGCAGCATGCTGAGCAAAAAGCGGTGCGAAAAAGTGAACTTAAGGTCGCGCCACAAATCTGTCTTCATTTGTGCCTTGCCAACCACCGTCTCACGCACACCCCATACAACTATGGCTGAGGCCGCCAAGAGCATCACGCCCGCCCAGAGCAAAGTGTACTTGATGCCCAAAAAGTGACTGGTGACCCCACCAATCAAGGGCCCCATTATGGCCCCTAGGGCTCCTCCCGTCTGGAGAAAGCCGAGGGCTGAGCCTAGCTTTTCGTCTGGAGTGTTGCAAGCCACTAAGGCTGTGGAGGCCGGAATAAAACCGCTCACCAGTCCATTCAATAATCGCAAGACGATTACCTGCCACAATGAAGTGGCATAGGCCATAACTACGTAAATGACGGCCATGCCCAGGCCAGCGCGCACAATCATAACCTTGCGGCCATGTTTATCGGCTAAGGCCCCCCACACCGGAGCCATAAAACTACTCATTAAGAAACTCGCCGAAATGGCGATGCCTGTCCATAGTTTAAGATTGTGCCCGACACCAACTTCACGCAAAATGTTCGGCATAAATGGACTGACGATGGAAAAACTCATGCCCGCCACAAAGGTACCCACCCACAAGACGAATAGATTTTTGCGCCACTGCTCCACGCACCCTACGCCTCCCTGCTCTCTGCTGTCTTCAGCTATTGGTTGCCCTGTTGCGGCTGAATTACAAGACAGCGCTTTCGTGTCAAAGTGCTCCGCACTTCTTCTATATACGAAATTATAACAGAAACAAGTAGACCGCGACAGTAGCATCTGGCTACAGCGCGGCCTACTTTTCTTTGTCTAAGCCTCTTCGGGCTCGTGACCATTTCGCCTGCGCAAAGTAACCAAGTCGTAGGCGATGGGAATGATGTAGAGCGTCAAGATGGTGGAGACTGTGAGCCCCCCAATGACCGCAATACCCAGGGGCTGCTGCATTTCGGCACCAGAACCAGGCATAACGGCTAGGGGCACCAGCGCCAGTACCGTTGTGGCGGTTGTCATAAGAATCGGCCTTAGACGCACACCGGCCGCCTCTACAATAGCCTCTTCCACTCCCTTACCCCGCTCACGCAACTGATTGATGAAGTCAACAAGCACGATGGCATTATTGACCACGATGCCGGCCAGGACGATAATGCCCATAACTGAGGGCACGCTGAGCGTTGTTCCCGTAAAGAACAAGCCAAGTAGCACCCCAATGATGGCCAAGGGTAGACTGAACATGACGATAAGTGGGTACAGCAAGGACTCAAATTGTGCGGCCATCACCATGTACACCAATACTATGGCCAGCACCAGGGCCAGAGTCAGACCATCAAAGGCCTCTCTCATTTCAGACATTTCGCCGGCAACTTCGTAGCTGTAGTCATCGGGCAGCGAGAGTGTCTGCAGTTTTTGCTCTACATCGCGCGACACGCTTTGTAGGTCGCGCTCGGCAATGCTAGCAGAAATTGACACTACCCTTTGGTTGTTCAGGCGTCTAACAGCCGCTGGACCAACGCCCGGCTCTACACTGGCCACGTCTTTGAGTCTGACAATGCGACCCTGTGGAGCTGCCACCATAAGATTTTCGAGGGCACTTAGATTTTGGCGAGCCGCTTCGGCTAGCCTAACGGTGACATCAATCTCTCGCCCCTCACGCGAAACACGGGCCACCGTCTCTCCTTGGAAAGCAGTGCGCACCGCACTAGCTACAGCCATGGGCGAGACACCTAGCTCGGCTGCTTCTGTCCTCTTGACCCGAATGACGAATTCAGAGGCACCCACCCCCATATTGTCCGTCACTTCGGTGATGCCCTCCACTTCGGCTAAGGCGTTCTTAATCTCGTCCGCATGTAGGCGCAGACCCTCAAGACTCGGGCCAGAAAGATTAATCTGCACTGGCGAACCTGTGCCAAGCATGCCCCCACCCATGCCGGCCACGCTATCGGCAACCACTGTGGCCCCGGCAAAAGTGGCATACTGCTCATTAAGCTCTGCGGCTAAGTCTGCCCCGCTTTGCCCGGGGTGCAGCACCACAGTCATGGTGGCCCTATTGCGTCTGGCGCTACCGCCACCCATGATGGGGCCACGGGTTCCCGTCACCCCGATAGACGTGGCCACTGACAAAACTTCGCCCCGGGCTATAAGTTCTGTTTCAATCTCACGGGCCACCCTATCTGTCTCCGCGAACGCACTGCCACTTGGCAGGGTCACGGTTACGCGTAGTTCCCCTTGATCCATAGGGGGGATAAACTCACCTCCAAGGTGAGGAAAAGTCAGCAAGCTACCTCCCAAGAGAACGAGAGTGACCAACATGACCAGCGGCTTCCTCTGTAACGCCCACCTTAGGCTGCGCTGGTAAGGGGAATAACGCGCTTGGCGTTCCGTACTAATTTTGGTACGGGCTCGAAGCAAGGTGGCTGCCAGCATGGGCACCACTAAGAGCGCTACCGCCAAACTGGCTATTAGCGAGAAACTAACGGTCAAAGCGAGCTCTCTAAACATCAGCCCCGTAATGCCCCCGACAAAGGCTACGGGCAAGAAGACGGCCACTGTCGTCAGCGTAGACGCAGATATGGCCATGGCCACCTCTTCAGCCCCCCGCCGCGCTGCGAGCACACTGTCGACGCCTTCCTCTTGCAGACGAAAGATGTTCTCGAGCACGACGATAGAGTTATCAACGAGCATCCCTATGCCTAGTGCTAGCCCCATAAGAGTCATGAGGTTGAGAGTCAGGTTACCAAAGTAGATAAGCACAAAGGTCGCCACCACCGATATTGGTACTGCCAAGGCGATAATAAGAGTAGTGGTAATGCTCTTTAAGAAGACGAATAACACCAGCACGGCAATGATGCCACCGTACAGGGCATTTGTGCCGACTGAGCCAATGGCCTGCTCGATAAAGCGCGACTGATCCTGGGTCGCAACTATAGCCAAGTCCGGATAATCAGTCCGCATCATATCTAGCTCAGCTTTGACTAGGTTCGCTACTAGGACTGTATTAGCGCCAGACTCTTTTTGCATGCGCAGCGACACCGCTGGCAAAGAATTTAAGCGCATAACTGACTGAGCAAAGGGGTTAGCCAGAGCCACTGTAGCGACCTGCTTTAAGAGCACCGGCTCGAGGCTGGTTGTAAACTGCGGCTCCATTAAGGCAGGGGGTAGATTTACACCCGCCGGCAAAGGCAGGCGCACAGCCACGGGGGCTGGCGTGCGTATAGTTCGCATACCCACGACTAAATTCTCTACTTCGGTCAAAGAAACTAGTTGCCCGACACTCCTAATTAACACTTCTTCGCCCTCGATGTTAAGGACACCGCCAGGCATACTCATGCTCGCGGTGCGCAAGCTGCCGGTAATCTGGGCGAGAGTTATACCTAGGGCCTCGCTCCTCGCGGGGTCGACACTGACTTCGATGACCGACTGCTGGCCCCCGACCACCGTCACTGAGGCCACGCCAGGCAGCCTTTCGATACGAGCGGCTAGAGTGCGGTCGGCCAAGTCGCGTAATTCGGCCGAAGTTAGTTTGTCCGAACCGATGTCCGTCACCATGATGGGCATCATCGCGGGGTCAAACTTAAGGACGGTGGGCGTGCCGACTTCGGCGGGGAAGAATCGCTTGGCTAAATCGACTTTTTCACGCATCTCAAGCGTGGCAAAATCCATATTAGTTCCCCAGTTAAAAGAAATGGTGATGACCGCTTGCCCTTCGGAAGACGTCGACTCTACCTCGCGCATATTGCTCACCGTAGCGAGAGTGGCCTCTAGGGGGCGCGTAACCAAGGCCTCAATTTCTTGCGGAGCGGCCCCAGGGAAGGTGACCACTACCGCGGCCATGGGAAACTCCATGTTGGGGAGCAGGTCGACGGGGGTGCGCGTGTAAGACATCACCCCAAGGACGAGAGTAACTAAGACCATCATCAACACGGTAATGCGTTTTTTGGTGGCAAAAGCGGGGATAGACAATTATATTCCTCCTGACTTAACAATGCCGCTGGTTACTAACTTGGTCAGAGTAGCGATTACCGCGTCGAGATCGGCAGCCGGATCCGCCTTATCAAAGGCAAAAATAGCATGATTGATGCTGCCGGCGATGGCTCGCGCCATGATCGCAGCGTCAAACTCTGCCAACACACCTAGCGCTTGTCCGCGCTTAAGTATACCGTGGACAAAAGTGAAGTACTGCTGATAACTAGACATCAGCTCCTGGCGAAACTCCTTGGGGAGAGTCACCAAGTCGGACTGGCTCATCAGCACTTTGGCAAAACCGATATGTCGATATGTCTGTGTGGCATGCTCCTTGATAAGAGCTTCAATTTGTTTTACCGGGGATACCTCACTATCCACTTTCTCTTTGATGGCTGCCCCCATTCCCTCAATGCCTCGGCGAAAAAGAGCAGCTAGGAGGCTATCTTTACTGCGAAAGTAAAGATACACCGTCCCCTTGGCTACGCCTGCCCTCTCGGCAATTTCTTCAATAGAAGCTTCGTGACAACCTTTTTCTGTGACCACTTCTAGTGCCGCCTGGAGAATAAGCTCTTGCTTGCCCATGCGCCCTCCTTATGACTGACTGGTCAGTCATAACTATTATAAGCGGAGTGAAAACGAAAGTCAATTTACCGCATTAACTCATCTATAATCTTACCTAAGGGGTATTGGCTCACTCACATAGAAATATTACCGAGGGGATGTGTGTGAGGATGTCACTAAGTAGTCGGCGCGAGTACTTCCTAGCTATGAGCGAGCGGTACAGGCAAGCCAAGAAGCGCGCTGAAAAGACGAAGATTATTGATGAGTTGGTTTTGGTTTTGGGGTATCACCGCAAGTACGCGATTCAAGCCCTGAAGCGCGGTAGCGTGCAAAAGGCGAAGCAAAAACGGAAGCGTTCGTCGAAATACTTTTTAGCCCGCCCTGCTATCATGGTGGTGTGGGAAGCCCTAGATTATCCTTGTGCCGAAAGATTGCATCCTGTGCTCCTCCAAACAGCAGAGGTGTTAAGTAAGCATGGCGAACTGCATTTGTGCGAAAACGTACGCCAACTTCTAGCTAGCATTAGCAGGTCAACCTTGGCGAGAATGCTGACTAAGTCTCGGTCTATGAAGCGGCATCGGATATCGCCTCCACGAAGGAGGACACCTCTCGAATCTCAAGTTCCCATAGATCGCTACCAATCAGGGGAACTACGCCCAGGGGCTCTCGAAGCTGATCTTGTCGAACATAATGGCGGGTCTTCCATTGGCCATTTCGTATACACACTCTCCGTTGTAGATGTGGCCACTGGGTATAGCAGGAGAAGAAGTGTGCTCGGCAAAGGCCAACTTGGCGTACACCGTGAACTAAAGAAGCTAATCATGAGCTGGCCTTACCCGATTTGGGGAATACATACTGACAATGGCTCTGAATTCCTTAATAACCAACTAGTAAGGTTCTGCCAAGCAAATGCCATCAAATTCACCCGCAGTAGACCGTACAAGAAAAATGATAATCCTCACGTCGAACAAAAGAATTTCCAGCACGTCAGGGCTATAGTTGGGTATGAACGTTTTGATACGCCGGATCAAGTGGAGTGGATGAACAACCTCTATGAAATTTACGATCAGCATGTAAACCTTTTTCAGCCAGTCCGCAAACTGATCTCAAAAGAAAGACACGGTAGCACCATCAAGAAGCGCTACGACTCGGCGAAAACCCCTCTCAAAAGAGCGATAGAATCAGGGGTAGTGCCGCAGGTCCTGGCAGAACAATTCAACGCCTCCTACCAATCTCAAAACCCACTCGCGCTGCATCGGCAAATTGAGCGCCTAGTCCGTCAGCGTTTTCTAGGTCTGGATACTAGGGCAGAGGCAGCTTCCGCTGCTGCCGACGCATAATTTCAAAAAAAGACTTATCTTCCCATCTCCCCCTCCCCCCTAGGGGGGAGGGGGAGATGGGAGCCCAGCACCTACGTTGCTCAACAAAAAGTAAGGTTCTTATTTGAGTGAGCCATCACCGTTGGGTAAGATTTTTAAATGAGTTGACACGGTAGAATGTGCAATGCCTTACTGCGCTTCAGTTATTCTCGACTTTGACGGAGCCCTGCATCGTCAGCAGACATTATTCTATCTTGTAACGCTGTGCACTGCATGCGCTCTTGGTAGTTCACTTATACTTCCCCCATCTCTACTGTCAGATAGTTATCATAGGTTGTACCTTAGGTTACTTACAGAAGTCGTTCTTGATCTTTTGTAGGTCGGATAGGTAGAAAACAGGGCCATCCTTACAGATGTAATGCTCGTCTAGATTGCAGCGACCGCACTTCCCTACGCCGCACTTCATTTTGTACTCGAGGGTGGTGACAATCTGCTCGGGCGGGAATCCTAGCTTTTCTAGGGTCTTAAGAACATATTTAATCATGATAGGCGGACCACAGGTTACCCCAATGGTATTTTCAGGGTTTAGGGTTAGT